>Ga0308165_1002501_pt1 | contig 21711 bp, 19 predicted proteins | sample PhyWR2_FD_201032 | JGI IMG/M metagenome (GOLD analysis project Ga0308165, IMG submission 201032) | Phyllosphere microbial communities from UC Gill Tract Community Farm, Albany, California, United States - DLSLW.R2 | ecosystem: Host-associated > Plants > Phyllosphere > Unclassified | place: USA... | reverse complement strand
GCCTGAACCCGTCAAGATAAACTAAACCGCCAGTCAGAGGCAAAATGTTGTTAGCACATCCGATTTTGCCGCGAAACTCACCCCAAGCAAAATCAGATACTTACGATCTCGCGTTCCCCGCGTGTTCTGCCAGCACTGTTCAACTTGGGTCAAAGCCCTCACTGCGCTTCGACGGAAGCCCGATACAGCGCTTCTTCCTGGCGCCACAGATCGGCGTAGTCGACGTTTTGCCATTCGTCGAACCATGGACCGCCATTGGTGAAATGGATCACGCGGGGCGTCGTAGCCGGTGCGGGATATTCCCCTTCGAGGAAATTCCAGTCCAGTTCCAGCGAGCCGATATGGTCCTCATGTTTTACCCATTCAAAACGGTGAAGATAGGCCGGAGCAGCCGAGTTGACCAAGTCGGGGGTAAGCGATCTGACATCGGGATGCGCGCAGTTGAGTACCATGAACGAAGACCAGTTCTTGCGCGGATAGACGGTCTGCGCCTTGCCATCCATTTTGATCGATTGGGCCGGTTCATATTCGTGTTTAACCACGTAAACGGCCTTGTCGGGGTTCAACCCTTCCAGGACGGCGCACACGTCGGCCGTATAAAGGAAATCGCAGTCGCTGAATATCGCCCAGCCAGTTTGCTGCGCTGCAAGATAAGGCGTCAGAAAACGGGTTAGGGAGAATTCCGTCGATGCATTTAGATCGACCGGGCGCGTGTAGAGACCAATATCGCGAACGTAATTCTGTCGGATCGGGTGCACGATTAACTGATCGCCAGAATGACGCAAAAGAGAATGTCGAGCAACCTGCCAAGCTATGTCTTCACGACTATCGTAACCGATAAAGACTTTCAACTTATCAGCACTGTTCATTTATCGGGGACCGTTCGCCTATTCATTCAAGCCGCGACCATGTTGGAATCTGGGGAAAAAAGCAATCCACTGACACCACTCTTTCCGCAAGACGTTACAAAGCAGCGCCATGCAGCAGCACCAGCGAGAAAAAGCAGATCAGCGGCATTTGCTTTCCCAGCAGACGCCTTGTAACTGCCTTCTCGCACTAAAGGGACCCGCGGTCATAGATGGTTGAAACCCGTTACGACATGGCCGTTTTCGTCATGGGAATGCACAGGTCGGGTACTTCCGCCCTGGCAAGGGTTCTGATGCTCCTGTACGGAGACAGCCCTACGCAATTGCTGGACCCTAACAGTGCCAATCCCCTTGGTTTCTGGGAGGCCCCCAGGATCAATGCGGTCAATCAGGCGCTTCTGGCGGATCGGGGCACGAACTGGCACGGCGTCTCGGCGCTAGGCAGCCATGGGGCTGCGGCCAACGGTGAAGACTTCGCCGTCATTCGTAGCGCCGTCGCTGACATGTTCCCCAACGCTCGACGCCCGGTGATCAAAGATCCGCGCATCTGCCGGCTTGCACCCTTGTGGATCGAAGCGCTGCGCGATCAGACAAGCGAACTCGCCTTTCCCTTCATTCTGCGTAATCCCAGCGAAGTCGCGATATCGCTGAGTCAGCGCAATAGGTTCCCACACGCTCTCGGCCTCAACCTGTGGCTTCGCCATTATCTGGATGCCGAAAATGCCACGCGGGCGCACAAGCGGGGACTGGTGCGCTACGACGCCCTTCTAGCTGACTGGCGCACGGCTCTTCACACGCTGCACGACCATATGGAGATGGACTTCGAACCCAGTGCCGCAAGCGGCGCGATCGATGCCTTTTTGACGCCGGATCTGCACCGCCAGAATGTTTCGCGGGAACAGGTCGAGGCAGATTTTACCGCGTACCCCATGGTGTCGGAGCTGTGGGACTTGTTGAACGAGTGGTCCGCCAAAGGACGATTGAACGCGAGTGATATCGGTAGGATGGATCGGCTGCGCGGCGATTTTGATCGTGTCGCCCCCCTAATGGACACAGTCCTGGAGCAGCAGCGGGTTCAGGAAAAGCGCCGCATTCAGGATAAGAAGAGCAAGCTGCCCGACGAAGCAACTCCCCTGCAAACGCTGAAGCATATTACCCAGTTGCGGAAAGAGCATGGCACAGCCATGCGCAGCCTGGAGGACGGCATGAAGGCCGTCTTAGCCGACCTAGCGGCTTCGCGGCAGGCCGAGGCGCGGATTGAGACGATCCGCCAGGAAGCCGAGCATCAGCAGACCTTGCTGCGCGGCGATCATGCCCGCGAAATCGACGCGCTCAAACGCATGGTCGAAGGCGCGGTTCTGCACGAGAACGACTGGCGCGCGCGCGCAAACGAGGTCGCTGCGGCGAGGGATGCAGCGGTACAGCAGGCCGAAATGGCCCTATCGCGGTTAGGGGACCTTGCCGGCCAGCTCCAAGATATCGCAGCAATTGCGTCCGATCATGACGACAGAAATTCTGACATTCTGTCCGCCGAAGACGCGGATGCCATCTATGAACAGGCGCAGCCCGCCCTCGCGGTCTTCCAAGACACGATAGCGCTGGCACGCGGTCTCGAAGCCGATATCAATGCGAGCCGGAGCGAACTGCTCGACGCCGTCCATGAGCGGGACGAGGCCAAGGAAAGTCTGGGCGCTCTGCGAGCCGAACTGTCCGAGATACAGGACGAGCTCACCGTGCTGCGCGAAGGGGGCGAGGCCAGGCTTGACGTGGCCGAGCGCGAACGGGCCGCCGCGCAAAACGAAGCCTCCGCTTTGCGCGAGGAAATCGCGGTCGTACGCTCCGATCTCAAGTCAGTGACGCGCAAGTACAGGACGACGCAAGCCACCCTGAGCCGCACCAAGGCGGGGCTGGACAAGGCCAAGGTTCGCCTGACCTCGCTCAAGGAACTGTCACAGCGCAACCAGCATGAATTGGAAGTTGCCCGCGCAAATTGGGCTTATCGCTTCGCACAAGCCTTAGCCTTGCTGTGGATGCGGATGTTGTCATCGGCCAAAGCCGTGCGCTCTTCCACGCAGCCGCGCCAGCGCGATGTGGCGGGCATAATAGCCGGGTCCGGCCTGTTTGATGCGGCGTGGTATCTCGAACGCTATCCTGATGTCGCCAAGGGCTCGATGCCCCCGCTGGAGCACTTCGCGCGCTTCGGTTGGAAGGAACTGCGCGATCCGGGCCCAGACTTCAGCGCATCGCGTTACTTGCGCGAGAACCCAGATGTCGCGCAAGCCGGACTGAATCCGGTCGTTCACTATATTGAGAACGGCCAGCTTGAGGGGCGCAGCACTCACAAATCGAAGCTGGCGCACAAGCCGGCACAAGCTCTCCCCGTCTTCGCCGCCCCTGCGCCGGTCCATGCCTGCGCCGCAGCTCTGGAGCTGCCGTTAGCGGTTCACCAGACGGATCGCGATCTGCAACCCTCCATGAGCGGGTCTTTCGCGGCGGTCGCAGCAGCCTGCGAAACAGCACCAGACAACGCGGCAGCGCTGGCACGTTTTCTGCAGCTTTCGGGCCTTGCTTCCTATGACGCCGACGCCTGGCGCTCTGCCGAGCGCGACGCTTTCCATCCGCCTGCCGACGCATGGTTCGCTAACGGCAACCTGCTGCGCCTGCGCTGTGACGCCGGAGACGATCAGGACGCGAGCTGTCGGGTCCTGGTATGTCAATACGATCCCGGGGCACGCGAACCTACCGTGCTGTCCGCGGGGAAACGCGGGCATGCCGACCTGCTCGACGTGCCACTGCGTTCTTTGTGCCACCCGCTGCTTGTAGCCGCGCTCGCCCCTTCGGGCGAACTGCTGTATGCTTTCGTCATCGCCTTCCCCTCGTTGATGCGCGGCGGCATGCATCATGCCGACTTCCTGAGCGAGATCGCCCGCCCTGGCGGCAGTGATGCGAACAATCCGCTAGCTTACTCGGTGATGCTGGCCAAACGCCTCGCGGCGATCCGCTGCGGCGCCGCTACCCCGGCGATCGCGCGTATCGCGGTCGAAGTGAAAGGGGCAGTCGGGACCGGTCCCCTGTTTGACCCTGCCGTGCGTACCTGGCTGCGCGACGTATTCGACATGCCGATCGTCGTCGCCGGCGAAGCTGACGCGGGCGACAGGGCCAGCGCGGGCGAAATGTACCTGCGCGACATCGTTGCGCAGACAGGGACCCTGCACCCTGCGGGGGGAACTTTGTTCATTCATGGCGATGTGCTGCCGTCTGTCTCTATTCTTTGCGCTACGCTCGATGTCGAAGAGACTGGCAACGCCGACGTGAACCTCGCCCTGCCCGAAGCGCTCGTCCACCGTGACGCCTCGCTGCCGTCCTTTGCCTTTATCCTGCCACCCGTAGCGCTGCAGGCACCTGCAATGGCAGCGCCACCGCATTTCCGCGGGCATACACGGATGGAAGGTCAGCATATCCCGCGCCGCCCTATGCCGCCGGCATCCATCGCGGTGGAGCGGGGCGTGCCATTGCATGATGCCGAACTGCTCTTTCCTGTCTCCGCTGCCGAGACGCTCACCGATTTCCGCCCCCGGGCCGTGCGCGTGATGATCTTCGGCGAGGGTGCGGATACTGGCGATATAGAGCGATCGCTCGCCTCGCTGGCGATGCAGGATTGTGCGGAAGCGGTAAGTGTGTCCTTCATCGGCGTTTACGAGAGTGAAGCCGAAGGCGACCCGGGCAGCGTTGCGCGCGAACGGGCCGGGCAGCTGTTCGGCGGACGGGTAGCCATCGCCGAGAGCCTGTCAGAAGCATTGGCCAATTGTGACGAACCGTTCTGCGGCATCCTGGCCCCCGGCATTGTGTTGCATGATGGGCGCAGTCTCAGCGTGCTATCCGAAATGGTCGAAAACGGGGCGGCGTCGGCCTGCTGCCCGCTGGTATCAAGCAGCAGGCTCGGCAAGGGCTGGACCGTCAAAGTCGCGGCCAACGGCCTCTGCGCAGAAACACCGCGCGGCAGCCATGTCGAAGGCGACATCGCGAAAACGGTGGGCCTGTGGCGCCGCAGCTATCCGGTGCGTGAGCCGATCCCGGAGTTCTGGCTCACCGACACCGCGAAGCTGACGAGATGGTCGAAAGATGACGTGCATCAGCTACCCCGCGACGATGGCGAGCACTGGTGCACAGCGCTGACGACCGCGAGTATCACCGGGCATGTTACCGCAACCACCTCAGCCCACGGGGCCTGGTTCGAGGCTCCGATCGCGGACTCTGCCTGCTTCACCGCCGTACGGGTGCTCAACGGATGAAATTTACCTTCGTCATCCCGTCACGCGAATTTCTCGCCAGCGCTGGTGCCCGTATCCGGTACTTGCGGATGGTGTCCCTTATGAAGGAGTCCGGGCACGTCCTCGATCTGGTCCCGATCGAGGAGTTCGGCAAGCTTGCCGATCCCGGTCAGGTAGTCGTCTTCAGCAAGTGCTTTGATGCCCGCGCTATCGTTTTCGCTGCCCGTTGCCGGGCAGAGAACCGGCTCGTTGGCATCGACTTGTTCGACGACTATTTCAGTCAGACAGAAGATAGCCGAATGACGGTATACCGCACTTGGCTGACGCAGATGCTGAAGCACGGACATTTCGCTATCTGCTCCACTCCGCGCATGTCCGATATCGTCCACGCCCTGTGTCCGCAGATGCCGGTCCATGTCTTCAATGATCCCGCGACAGACCTCAGGCTGGATGCCTTGCCAGCGCTGCTCAAGGCCAAGCGCGAGCGAGCGCTTCGCGATCGCACGATCAGCCTGGGTTGGTTCGGGATTGGCGACAATCCGTTTTTTTCAGTGGGACTTGAGGACGTCAATGCTTTCGGAGCGCAATTTGCGCCGCTTACGGCGCGGGGCTGGACAATCGAATGCACCGTTCTAACCAATGCCAGGGCGCTTGATGCGAACCGTCTGGCCGCGCTGGGGCGCCTACCCTTCCCTGTTCGGGTCGAACTGTGGAGCGAAGAGCGCGAGACCGAACTGCTACTGGACAGCCTGTGCTGTTTCTTGCCGGTCAACGCGCAGCCTTTCAGCATCGCCAAGTCGCTCAACCGTGCGGTCAGCGCCCTGACTTGCGGTTCTCAGGTGGTATGGGCCGGATACCCGCTATATGGTAGGTTGGATGAACTGATCTACGCCGATCCGGTCTCCCTGATCGATGATCTCGAACGGGGGCATCTGCGATTGAGCCCCGAGCGCCTGCCCCTCTATTCCACGCTGATGGAGAAACTGGCCTCGCTTGATGTCGAAGTCGAGCGCTTGCTGACGTTTGTGGCCGGCATCGGCCAGCCCGGGGCAGTTGCGCCGGGCAGCATCGTAAGGGCGCTGGTCCATGGCCACCAGACCAACGGCGATGCGCACAAGGCGGCCCGCAAGGCGCGTATGCTTTCTGTCGCTACGCCTTTCGCGCCGTCGACGTTGACTTACGACGTGATTTTCACCGGCCGTGTCGCAGGTGGAGATCTGCAGATGCTGGTGGCAGAGCCAGTATGCGAAAGGATGCGGCCCGAAGCCGCCGATAAGATGCGCCCCTTCGGCACAATTCAGAAGGTGCGTTATTTCGCGATCGACTGGCCCGAGAACCGGGTCATGGCACTGCAAGACTGGTCAACCGCCGCACTGCCGGAGGTGCTTGCCGCCTACAGGGGGATATTCCCTGCCGTCCATCACCGGCTTGAAAAGGTATTCGGACCTGTCGAGATGATGATATCGGAATCTTCCAGGCTCCCATTCGATCCGGGGGCGCAAGCATGAATACGCAGCCTCAGGCGGTATTCCTGATCAACCTGGTGCAGGACGTGAATATCTTGCGCCCCCTCATCGTCATGGCTGATCGCGACTTCGGGTTCGACGTGCGGCTGATGGTGTCGAGCCTGTTCGAAGGGCGTGATAGCTCGGGCATCTGGCAGCGCGAACTGAAGGAAATCGCGCAGGAAAGCAGCGCGCGCATTGATGTGTTCAAGTCGGAGTTCGAGGCACTGGCGCTGCTCGACGGGCATGGTCTGCTGTTCGCGGGGAGTGAATCGCACTTGCGGGGGCATGCCCCATGCCACGACGTGTTTCGCGTGGCGCCAGCATCCTACCTGCGCGTTACGCTGCAACACGGCTTCGAATGCGTCGGCTTCCGCCACAGTGAAGCGCACAAGCTTGCGCATGGGCCCACCGCCTCGTTCGCCGCTGACATGGTCTGCGCCTGGTTCCGGGCGGAGCATGTCGATGCCCTCAGCCCGTCGCAGCGCGGCAAGCTAATAGTGACGGGGCCTAGCGCGGTCCTTCAGCAATTTCGCGATCCCTTGCCCGGTAGTGGCAAGCGGCCAGGTCTGATCTGCGAAAACCTGCATTCAGTGCGCTTGAGCGCAATGGGGGACATGAAGGCCGAATTCGTCGATGTGTTTTCTGCATTCTGTGCCGCAGTCGACGATGGGACCCAGCCTGCAGTGTGTTTGAGGCCGCATCCCGGCGGCCAGTACATGCTGCGCAACAAAGTCCCTTTGCCTGCCAACGTCGAGGTGGAGAACGCCCCGATGTACCGGCTCGATATGCGCCGGTTCTCCTACGGCATCTCCGCCCCCTCCTCCGTGCTGCTCGATATGGTTCTGGCCGGAATTCCCACCGCCGTATGGCGCGACCGGGCCGGCCGTATGGACACCGACAACTATGCCGACCTTCCCGGCGTCTCTACTGTGGAAGAATGGGTAGCGTTCGCACGTCAGGCGCAGGACGATCCCGGATCGTTCGCAGAGGCCCGTGAGGCGTTCCTCGCCAGGTTCGGCCTGCTGACCGACCCTGGTGAAGTCCATCGCCGCTATGCGGGGCTGTTTGCTATGGCCCTGCGCAATGCTCCCCAGCTTGCCACGGCACGTGATTTGGGCGGCGTGGTCGCGGTTGTTCCAGCCTCCGCCCTTCCTGCCTGAATTTTTCGCCCTTGTTTCCTGGCCCGAACTTCCGGCTGCCCTGAAAGGATGCCCCTGTGAATACCGTTACGATTACCCCCGACGTCCGGCTTTCCAACGACCTGCCGTTCGTCCTCATCGGCGGCATGAACGCCATCGAGGACCACGGCCTCTTGCTCGAAGTCGCCGGCGAATTCATTGCGGTGACAAAGGCGCTGGGCATTCCCTACGTATTTAAGGCTTCGTTCGATAAGGCCAACCGGTCCTCGGTCCACAGCTTCCGTGGGCCCGGCATGGAAAGCGGCCTTAAGAGCCTGGCAGCAGTGAAGTCCCGCTACGATGTGCCGATCATCACTGATGTCCATGAACCCTTCCAGGCGGCGCCGGTGGCGGAAGTGGCAGACATCATTCAGTTGCCCGCCTTTCTCGCACGCCAGACCGACCTAGTCGCCGCGATGGCCGCGACAGGGAGCGCGATCAACATCAAAAAGCCTCAGTTCCTCGCCCCGCACGAAATGCAGCATATCATTCGAAAGTTTGCCGAATGTGGCAATGATCGGGTGATGCTGTGTGAAAGGGGCAGCAGCTTTGGCTACAACAACCTTGTTGTGGACATGCTCGGCATAGATCAGATGCGGGCATATGCGCCGGTTATTTTCGACACTACCCATGCGCTGCAGCGGCCGGGCGGGCGCACCGACAGCGCCGATGGTCGCCGCGAACAGGTGACGGCACTGGCCCGCTCAGGTATGGCGCTGGGCCTTGCTGGACTATTCATCGAGGCGCATCCGGATCCATCCAATGCGCTGTGCGACGGCCCAAGTGCTCTGCCCCTGGACCTACTGCGCCCGTTCCTTGAGCAAATGGTTGCGGTCGACAAACTGGTAAAGTCGTTCCCGGTTCTCCAGACGGGCTGATCGCACTACACCAATCGACAAGGAAACGGCGCCCGGAGTGATCCAGGGCGCCGTTTCTTATTCAGGCTTCCAGAAGCTTTCGGGCCCCGTCGAGGTCAGGCATGAAGCGCAGAGCTTCACGCGCCGATGCACGCGCCTGTTCCTTTTCCCCGCTACGGTCGAGCAGGATTGCCAGTCGCTGGTGATAGATGCCGTTTTCGGGCTGCAGTTCCACGGCGCGCGCCGCGAATTCCAAAGCAGCTTCAGGCTTCTTGTCCCGCTCCATAATCTTGGAGGCCATGGCTGCGGCTGCGCCGTTTTCCGGATCCTTGGACAGCCATTCCTCGCAAACGCGGCGCGCCTCCTTGAGGCGATTTCCGCCTAGCAACGCCCGTAGAAGCCCCTTGTAGCAATCGCGCATCTCCGCGCGTCGGATGCTATCTCCAGCCCGGTACAGCAACGCCGAGAAATGGCTTGCGGCAGTAGCGTAATCGTCGGCGTCCAGCGCCGCATGAGCCGCTGCGAGGATCGAGGTTGTCGTGAAAGGATCGCGCGAGGGATCCTGCGCCACCGCGGCGGTGACCGGCTGCTCTTCCTTGACAGCTTCGTCAGGCAGATATGTGCGGATCGCACGGCGCATGATCTCACCGACGACCTCAGGGTTCACGTGGATGTTATCCACTCGATACGCGATCTTGCGGTCAGTCAGCGTCACGATTTCGTAGCTCGGAAAATAGTCAACGTTATCGTGGCGCAGCACGGCTGCTTCGGCAGCGGCACGCTGCACGGACTTGCTGTAGGTATTGGCAGCAAGCGCGTCGCGGCCGGTCATGGTCGCCTTGAATGGTACAGGCGAGACAGTTAGCAGCACTTTGTGTTCGGGATGACCATACTTGCGCACAAGCGCCAGGAGCCGCTCCACGCCATCGGTGATGTCTTGGTAACTCAACACGTCCAGTCGGAACCGGTCGGGCTCGGCATTGAGTGCTGCTTGCGGCGGCATTACGTTGAGATAAGCGTCGATCTTGGTGTCATACCAGGCTTCGGCCAGACCCAAGGTCACAACGACGACCCTGCATTCCGGAAGCCGGCGCATGATCGAATAGACTTTCTCGCGCCGCTCAGTCGCGTATTCCATCGTCACCGGGGACATGTTGGCGACCAGATGAGGATCATGCCACAGGCCTTCCCCCGCCGTCACGAAGAGGTCTTCGGGGCGCACGGCCGGCGGTTCGAAGGCCCATTCAATCTCGTTGGCCATGGAATGAACGGTGTACTTGTTGAGAATTTCGTTGGCGGTGCCGCCGCCGCGCTCCTCGGCGGTAAGCTGCAAGGCCATGGCAGGCAGTTCGAAGCCTTTTGCCGCCAGTGCTTTCTCGATTTCACGAGCGAAACATGACCCGATGGTCATGATCTTGTCTTCCATCGAGAACTGGAAGCTGGGCATGCCTGCGATTTCGGCGATTTGTTCCAGCCTATGCCCGCTACGGCGACCGCCGGGCCACAGGCTTAGCGGGTTGGCGCGCATGTTGCGGCCTGCTTCGCGCGATGAGAAAGATTGAATGGGCATGGCTAACTCCTGAATCTGGCCTTGCGGGCAACCTTACGTCGATATCGGAAGAGCAGCTTCCCGCTCCATCATCGCAAGGCGCGCTTTCTTCTTTGCCTTTTCGGCTTCGTGCTGCCGCTTCACTTCCATCTTGGCTTCACGCTTAATCAGGCGCTTATACGCCATTCTGGCAGTGTCGGCATCCTCGTATTCCTCTAGTCTGCCATCTTCCAGAATGACGAACCGGTTGCAGTGCTGCTTGAGATAACGGCTGCTGTGGGAAATGATGATCATAGCCCGGTCTCTGCGCCGTTGAAAAAGCTCCAGTTCGCACTTTTCTCGGAAGCGCTCATCGCCCACGGCCATGACCTCATCGATCAGATAGCAATCGAAATCCACCACCATGGAAATAGCGAACGCCAGCTTGGCCCTCATGCCCGAGGAATAGACGCCTACCGGCTCGTTAATGTAGGGTCCGAGCTCGGAGAAGCGCTCCACGAATTCGAGCCGCGGCCGGAAATCGACGCCGTAAACTCGGCATATGAAGCGCAGGTTGTCTTTGCCGGACAGACGCTGATGGAAGCCGCCTGAAAATGCGATCGGCCACGATATCGACATGTCTCGCACGATCCGGCCGGAAGTAGGCCTTTCAGCGCCGCTGATCAGCCGCACCAGCGTCGACTTACCGGCGCCGTTGCGGCCAAGAATGCCCACATGCTCGCCCTTCTCGACGGTCAGGTTGACGTCGCGGAAAATCTCGCGAGGGCCTTGCGCGGTGTGGTAGACCTTACTGACGTTCTCGAGCCGGATCATGCTATGATAGTCTCGTTCAAAGCCACGCGGCGAACCTGAGTTAGACCAAACAGCATCAGTACCATTGTCGCCGTGCACATGTACTCAAGATCGTAATGTGCCTTGAACTGCGAGCCGAAGAAGCCTTCGCGCAGGTATTCCAGGCCGCTTGTCATGGGCAGCCACAGCAGCCAGTAGCGGACCGTGGGGGGGAAGGTATCCAGCAGGAAGCTGGTTCCTGACAGAATGAACAGCAGGATCGCGATGGGTGACCACAGCTTCTGCACGGCAGGATAACGTTCGGACAATGGCCCGAGCGTCAACGCGAGCGCCATGCCGAACCATGCCAGCAGGCCCCAACCGCCGATGACTTGTAGCACGTTCTCGGGCGGCTCCAGCCAACCGCCCATCCACATCAACAGACCCAGCACCATGAAACTTGTCGTCACGCCGGCGAATTCGAGAATGATACGGGCCAAGTAAATGTCCAGCATTGTCACCTGGCGGTGATAGAGCAGCGACTGGTTGGAACTCAGGGCGCCGATACAGCGCGAGGGCGTGTTGCGCCACATCAGCATCGACGTGTACCCGGTAAGGGTAAACGCCGCGATCGGGATCTGCGAGCGGTGAAGGTCGTGGGTCGCTGTCCAGATCGCGGTAATCACGATCACGAACATGGCAGGTTCGACGAACAGCCACAAAAAGCCAATGTTGCGTCGGCCGAAGCGCGTTATGATCTCGCGCAGGAGCAGGGCCCAGACAATCCGTGCCTGAGCCTTCAGCCCCTTTAGCGGTAGCACGCGTTCTGCGCGATCGCCGGCCGGACCGCCATTGGTTGGCTGATCGCTAGTTGGCATGTTCCCTAACGCCGGCAATGAGCATGTTGGCGATACCCCACGCGATCAGGCTCAGCGCAAAGACCGCGAGGATACCCGCAAGCCGACGTGGCTCAATGGCTTCATCTGGCAGGTTGGGCTGGACGATCCGCTCGACGTAGACTTGCTGGCGGCGAGCTTCGTTAAGCGCCTCCTGCAATGAGGTCATGGCTGCGGTGAGCCGCTTTCCGCTTATCTCGTTGTCGATCTGGAGGCGCTGGTATTCGGCGGCATTAACCGCAAGCGAGGTGCTGCTACCAGCGACCTTCCCCTGTTCCCGGTCAATAGCCTGCTTCAGTTGTCCGATGCGGCCTGCGAGTTGCGGCACCTGCGGATTGTCCGGGGCAAGCGCGCGCAACTGCTGTAACTGCAGCTCCGACGCGATCAGCTCGTCCTGCAGCTTTGAGACCATTTCAAGGCCGATTTGTGCCTGCTTTTCGGGATCAACGGTCCCCGTCCGGTTGCGGAAAGCAGCCAGCTTCACTGCCGACTGACGGGCTTCGCCGGCCGCTTCGTTGGCCTCTCGCCGAGCAAATTCGATCAGATCTTTGCGTCCGCGCCGGTTGAGCCGGTTGATCAGCTCTTCGGACTGAGAGAGCAGAACTTCGTTGATCTTCTGCGCGTCCCGGGCCGAATAGGCCCGCACCGTAAGCGTCAAGACACTGGAAACGCTGTCATTTTTGACCGTGACGCGCTTCCCGAAATACTTGTACATATCCTCAAAGGAATCGCTGAAGCCGAAGCTGTTCAGGCGATCGAACATGGAGATGTTGTCGTTTTCATAGGCTTTGCGGATCAGCCCCTGCCTGTCAGCATTCTTCACCGCGTCCCGCGAACCGACATATTCGGTAACCGCATAGACTTCGTCGCTGGCGTTGGTGAAACCCGCTGTCTTGAGCATTGCACCAAAAGGCGACTGCGCGGGCTTGTCCGGCGAGCGCACGACGATGCGCGATTCAGACACATACACGTCGCTGGCCAGCAAACCGTAATACAGCAGCGCAATGGCTGTCGGCAGGATGACCATGATGGCGAACAATATTGTCGAGGCCCCGTAGCGTCGGGCCAGGCTAAACCTCATTGTCGACAAATTCTCCGTCTTGGGCAAAGGATGGCCCATGCGGGAGCACGTTAGGTTTTGCAAGTGCTTCATGACCAGTGCCGCCAAGCGTGGGGCAACCCGTTCACCTCGGCACTAGCCGGCATTGCCGCCTTGGGGCGAGCGGTTCACCGCGCATCTCCTTGAATTGTCCCTTCCCGCGCAATAGAACACGGCGCTGAGGCGCAACGGCCTGTTTTTCGGATATTGATTTACATGAGTCTCAAGCGTTCCGGACGCAAGGCGCTGGTTCCTGCCCTCATTTTGGCCCTTGCGGGTTGCTCCTCGTTCGGTGCCTCGGGGCCCAGCGCGCGGTCGTTCAAAAAAGTACAGGACACCGCCATAGAAGGAGAGAAGATCCGCGTCGTCGAGTTGGATGGCCGGACCGCCGGGTACCTGAGCAGGTCGAGCGTAGACAGTTTCGCCAGCGTGCTGGGGGACGTTCCGCAACAGGATTTCCGCGTCGGCCCGGGCGATTCCCTTTCGATCTCCATCTTCGAAGCACCACCCGCACTGCTGTTCGGTCCGTCCGCTGCGGTGGCCGCAGGTGCGGCGGCGCGTGGCGGCTCCATTGCTCCTCCCAGCACAACTACGTCGCTGCCTCCCGTAGTTATCGACCAGTCAGGGCAGATCACCTTGCCGTTTGTCGGTACTGTGCAGGCTGCGGGCCAAACCCTTTCCCAACTGCAGAGTACGATACGTGCACGGCTGAAGGGCAAGGCGAACGACCCCCAGGTCTTGGTCAGCCAAGCCAGCAACGTCAGCCGCACCGTGACTCTGCTGGGCGAGACTGGCGCCAATATCCGCGCTCCGCTGAGCCCGCACGGAGAACGCATTCTCGACATCTTGGCATCAGGCGATACGCTCAAGCAGTCGGTCGACAAGACCACTATTCAGATCGCGCGCGGTGACCGCGTCGTGGCGATGCCGTTGAGCGCTGTCATTGCCAATCCCGCTCAGAACATTCGCCTGCAGCCCGGCGACGTAGTGACCGCGCTGTTCCAGCCTTACAGTTTCACCGCGCTGGGTTCAGTCAAACAAGCCTCCGAGGTCCAGTTCGAAGCCTCGGGTATCACCCTGGCCCAAGCCCTCGCGCGCGTCGGCGGACTTGACGCGCAAAAGGCCGACGTTCGGGGTGTCTTCGTCTTCCGTTTCGAGGCGCCCGCTGCGTTAGGCCTGGACGATGCCGCTGTGGCGCAGGACCTGCGCGACAAACGCGGCCGGATCCCGGTAATCTACAAGTTGGACATGAGCAGGCCCGAAAGCCTGTTCCTCGCCCAACAGTTCGCCGTGCACGACCGCGACGTCATCTACGTGTCGCAGGCGCCGCTTCTCGACCTGCAGAACTTCAGCGGCATCGTCTCGCAGTTCGTCTTCACCTTCATAAACATCGGAGACAATCTGCGGTAAGCGCGCAGTTGCCGCCTCAGTCGCTGGTCGCATAACGCGCGGCGCAACCCGAGATGCGTAAGTCCGCTATCTCGGGCCGCGCGCCCGCGCGGTCTTGGACACCGGCGGTGCAGGACCCGCCCCCGGACACCGCGATGTCGGAGAAGCGAAGGTTTCTGGGGACGCCTTCACCGCTACGGTCGATCAGGATGCCCACCTTGGTTGCGGGCCATTCGGCGAGCGGTGTACGCCGCCGGTCCGCCATGTCGAGGCGCAGGCTCTCCAGCACGATCCCGTCAATCGGACCATAAAGCACCACCCCGGCCAGCCCGGCGCCTGAAATCTTGGTATCGCGTATGCGCACGTCGGTTAGGCGGTGGCCCAGCTTGACCCCGAAGGCGAAGCTGTCGGTAATGCTTGCCCCCGTGATCCGCAGGTTGCTGGCTCCCGCTCCAGTACCCGTCCCGGCGATGTCGATTCCTTCCCAGGTGTTGCGGACCAGCGTGTCGCCTTCGATCGACACGTCGCGCGAATCCTGGCTGATGTTGATGCCGTCCGCCTGCCAGGGCACATCCCCTTCCGCAAACCGCGCCTGGCATCCATCGATCCTGGTGTCGCGCAAAGTGACCTGACGCGAGCCCGCGATCATCAAGCCCACGAGTTGTTCCTGCACCCGCGTGCCGCCGAAGCCGAACCCCTTGCCGCCCTTGAGCGAAGGTCGCAGTTCGCGCACCATGGGCCGGTTCCAGCCCTCTTGCTGGACCCGTGCAAGCGACAGCGGGGTATCGCCGTCGTATGGTGCCCAGACGAGATCATGAATGTAGAGGCCGCGCACCATCACGTTGCGCGAATGAGCGATCATCAACCCGTAGCCTTTGCCGGCTCCGGTGATCGTCACTGTGTCTAGCAGGACTTCGGTAGCGTTTTCGATCCAGATGCCAGCAGCATCGGCGCGCGAACCGGAATGCGGGTCATCACCCCTGTTGATCGTCACATCCTGCAAATCGACCCGCAAGGCAGCGCCGCTGCGGGTGGGACGGATGAATAGCGTGCGCGTCTGCGTATAAGTGCGCAAGGCTTCGGTATCGCGACTGGCAACCGGCGCATCGTGGCAATCGATCACTGCTTCAGGATCGACCGTCATGGCGCAGGCGCCGGCGATGAAGGCACGCGTCGTCGATCGTGCAGGCGCCTGTACGATGCGAACATGTTTCAGGCATAAGTCGGACCCTGCCCGCAGCGACCCGCTGACGAGGAACGTGCGGCCTTCTCCATCGAGGCATTGCCCGGCCGCAGTGTCGAACGCTTTTTGCAGGGCTACGGTATCATCGGCGCGGCCATCTCCAATCGCGCCGAACGCGCGCAACAAGCGCTGTCCCGTAACCGCAACGCTCCTTGCGCCGTCACCGGCAGAACCGTGACCGCCGTCGAGCAGGACATAGCCACTGGCTAGTATGGAACTGCCCGCAAGAGCCGCGATCCCGAAGATCGCCAATGCACGCCAGGTCCGTACAGAGAAATTCATGTCGCGCCATCTGTCCCTTGGAGGGTCATGCCGGAGGCGACCCGAAAACACAGCGAGCAAATGCGCTGTGCCCTTCTGTCTGTCCCTTATTTGCCGAAAAGCCAAATGCTTCGAAGGTAGGGTGTCGCAAGGGGCGACCGGAGTGACGTACCTTCAGTCTGTCATAATTAACATTATCTATGGAGTGCGTTTACGCCTTGCCGGTTTGTCGCAGACTATTGAATGGTCTATTTTTGGCTTTTGGCGCAAACCAGATGACAGGAGCTGTGAGGTGCGGATTTCGGTATCCGATGCGAAGGCACAGCTGACGGACTTGGTCCGCCGGGCCGAAGCGGGCGAAGACATCGTGCTGACCCGCCATGGCCATCCCGCCGTGCGGCTCATGCCGGTTAAGCAGCGGGTTGACCGGACATCGCGCCGCAAGCTGCTGGAGGCTGTTCGCTCCGCTGCCGCAGGTGAGGCGCTTCCCGGCGCGAACGCCGCGGCCAGCCAGGACTTCCTCTACGGCGAGGAAGGCATACCCGGATGATTGCCGTTGATACCTCTGCTATCATCGCCATCCTTTTGAACGAACCGCAAGGCGATGCTCTCGAACGCGAGGACGCGGTCGTGATCTCGGCGGCGACTTGGCACAAACGCTGATCGTAGCGGGGCGCCGCAATATCGGCGCCAAAGCCGCCCGCCTGTTGGATGGGCTGGGCGTGGAGGTGGTCCCGGTGACCCTCGCCGCCGTGCGCCGCGTGGTCGGGGCCTACGAGGCGTGGGGCAAGGGCAGGCACCCTGCCGGGCTCAATTTCGGTGACTGCTTCGCTTATGACGTGGCGAAGGAAAACGGATTCCAGCTCTTGTTCGTGGGCGAGGACTTCAGCCGGACGGACGTAGCGGGCGGTCTGTAGGCGCGGGCTGGATACGCCGTCCGGGCAGCACGGAACCGCCAATTCGTGCTTTCGAGTAGGAATCATTTGGTAGGCACATCTGGGGTCTGGAGCGGGGTCGGCCTCAGCAATTCTATAAATTTAATTCTACTCGAAAGCACGAATGCGTTGGGCAATTCATACTTGATAGCACGAATGGTACGGGCTTTCGCCGACGTCCGTTTGCTGCGAAAATGGTGAAGCGGTCTGACTGGTCACTGGCCCGGCGATATCAGGCCGCGATTTTCGAAGAACAAGGGACTGATGTGACTACATAGAAGCAAATTCGGCGCGAAGGCTCAGCACCGTGATGGGGTAAATGATAAGCTTCGCCAAATGATCAACGAAACAACAAACGGATGTGTAATGGGCGGAACGGATATTTTATTCTGGATGCCAGCCCCTCCATGGTGAGAATGGCAGCAGATACTCCAGGAAAGGCACAGGCTGCCGTGCTTGGCGCAGAGTTTGTACGCTGATGACCACCAACCTTGTCAGGCGCCGACTAATTAGGTGAGTTAGCCTTACCAGCTCTGGGACTATTTCGCTTATAAGGAGGCGGCGAGAGCCCGAATTGTTGGCCTCATTGCCGAGCGGCCCCTAGATCAGCCGAATGAAGTGGATTTTCGAGCCGTACTGTGCTGCATAGCAGCAATCTTATTCGCCAAATCGTGGGGGCATGTTTGGGTGACTTACTGGAAGCGCGTCATTCGGGTTTCATTGCCGCTAGAAAAGGGCAACCGACCAGCAGCAACCCCTATAAGGCTGCCCGCAAACGCATTGCATGGATCGGAGGCTACAGCGAGGCGCGGGCTCGCACCACCGATCTAATCTCCGCTGTGCCCAGCTCGCAATGATCCGCAATCTAGCAATTACGGAACCACAGATGGCTACGTTCGACGCCTTACGGCAAATCGATGAAGCGGAGATCGATCGGGCCCTTCATTCTCTGGGTAGAACTCTGCCGATCGGTGACGAACAAAGCTTGGCACTCATACTGTGCAGACTGCTTGGAGGGCCGGTTTCGCAGGAAGATGTTGTTGAGGCCCTCGATGGCTCCAGCATCAGCCTTCCGCTATCCAACTGTAAACATCTGATCGCGGTATACCACAGCATCATAGACTTGCGCTTCGGTGGCCCGCAACAGACCGCGCAGGCACATCTCAAGATCAATGTACCGTGACTGCAGCATCTTGCGACCGGCGAGCAGCGTACGGTTCTCCTGCGCCTCCTGCGTCTTGCAGTGGACCTTGCGGTACCAGCCCAACCGCATCAGTTGCGCGATACCGCGCGCATCCTTGCGGTCGGTCTTGACCGGCATCGATCGGAAGGCAACGCGCACCTGCCGCGTCTCGAGCAGGACCGCCGGCAGTCCGGCATCAATCATGGCAGAGTAGAGCCACTGCGAGAGAGGCCTAGCTTCCAGGCCAACTGCTTCCATCTCAAGGCCAAGGCCAGCAAACCAGCCAAGGATCGCTTCCGGCTCACTGGCAACTCGCGCCTCCTTGACGATCTTACCCGCTGGATCCACAACGCAGAAATACGAGACTTCCAGCGAAACATCGATACCGGTATAGTAGCTCACGGTGGTCTCCCTAGATGCTTGGCGCAGCCCAACCGCTGACGCCGCTCTACCATCTACCGGGAGGCCACCAACCGTGCATATGGGTTAGGTCGCCAACGCCGGGACCGTTACTCCATCTCGGCGATGATTTCCGGAAAATTGTGCAGTCGCAGCAAAAATGCATTGACTGCCGAGGGCTCAGGTAAGATCAAGAGACCCTATTTTGACAGTTTGGGAAACGTTTAGGATAACGCGAACGCTCATTAATTACGATACTAATTAACAATATTTTGGTTCTAACTTAATCATGCGGCCAATCCAGAAATGAAAATTGCTGTCTTCGGCCTCGGATATGTAGGCCTTTCGAATGCCGTCTTGCTGGCTCAAAACAACGAAGTTGTGGCGGTCGACGTGTCTTCTGAACGCGTGTGCATGATAAATGGCAGAATTTCTCCGATCATTGATTCCGAAATTGAAGAATTCTTGAGAAATAAGCCGTTGAACTTGGCGGCCACCCTCGACCCCGAAGAGGCCCTGTCTGGGGCAGAGTACGTGATCATCGCCACGCCGACGAACTACAACGTCGAGAGCAACAAATTTGACACTTCCTCGGTGGAGCAGGTAATCGCTATCGCCGTTGCCTCCAATCCTGATGCAACGATCGTCATCAAGTCAACGATCCCCGTCGGCTTCGTCGATGGTATTAGGGCCCGCTTCCAGACTTCGAACGTTGTGTTCAGCCCAGAATTTTTGCGCGAGGGAAGGGCGCTCTACGATAATCTTAATCCGTCACGCATTATTGTTGGCGAACGCTCCGAGCGCGCCGAAATTTTCGCCCAGCTCTTGATCGAAGGCGCTGAGAAGGCGGATATTCCCGTGCTTTTCACGAATGCCAATGAAGCCGAGGCAATCAAACTTTTCGCAAACACCTATCTCGCCATGCGCGTCGCCTTTTTCAACGAACTCGACAGTTACGCCATGTCCGGCAGCATGGACACGCGTCAGATCATTGAGGGCGTGAGCCTCGATCCGCGTATTGGCGATCATTACAATAATCCTAGCTTCGGCTATGGTGGCTACTGTTTACCTAAAGATACCAAGCAGTTGCTTGCAAACTACTCAGATGTTCCGCAAAACCTAATCCGCGCTATCGTTGATGCGAACAGCACCCGAAAGGACTTCCTTGCGGAACAGATCATTAGTAAAAACCCTCGAAAGGTCGGCGTCTTTCGCCTCGTGATGAAGGCTGGTTCGGATAATTTCCGACAATCCTCTATCCAGGGCATCATGAAGCGCCTCAAGGCCAAGGGGATAGAAATCCAGATCTACGAACCTGCGATGCACGAGAATACCTTCTTCGGTTCGAGCGTTATTCGCGACCTAGAGGCGTTCAAGCAGGACTGCGATATCATCATCGCCAATCGCATGACGCCGGAACTTGCCGATCTGCAGAACAAGATTTTTACGCGCGACGTATTCGGATCCGACTAAGTCCTGGCTTTTGAAAAAATTCGAGGAGATAGTTTTGAGGAAAGGTATTCTTCTGGAGGCGACTACCGAAATGCTTCCGGACGGTCTCTTCGACGCAATGAACGCCGTGCTGGTCAAGAACCTGCGCGAGATCGAAAGGCATGAAGCCTCGCCGATTGCCGGACCTCAACGGCATCCAGATACGGGTGAACAAGCGCAGCGGAAAGCCGTCGATCCTGGGGCTGATCAAGCTGCTGCTGTGGCTGCGTAAGCCCAAGCCTGGCGATATGCGCGTGCCGCTGATGGGGAGCCGCAAAAGCCTGCAGTCATCGCGCCTCGCCAGTCAGCTGGCCTTCATGATGATCGAGTACATCCGGCGGGCCGCAATCGCGAATTTCGGGACCAAGCGCGCCGAGATCGGTTGGGTGCTGGAGGATAACCAGGGCATGGTCGCGATCGCCGACGCCATCAGCAGCAAGGTCAACCGGGAATACGCGGTTTACGACAAGGTGCTTTAAGCCCGATTTGGAATAGGCCAGATATGCCCACGTAATCGGGACAGGTGGCCGGCAAGGGGCAAGTAGTTGCAACTAAATCATTTCGCGCGATGGCAATGCCAGTTCTCAAGCCAACAGGCATGCGACAGGGCGCCAAAAAACAAGGCATAACGCGAGCGCCTGCCCTATTGCATTGCAGCATAAATTCTCCGATGAGGGCTACGTGCTATTCCCGATTACATTTAATTTTGATTTGTTACGATTTCAGTGAATTGCCTAAGATGTTGCACCTAAATGTTAGGCAAATTTACAGCGGTTCAAATAAGGGAGGCTTCGATGAAGTCTCCCGATTTTGTGTAACTTCGTCCACTGAAATTATTGTAACAATTTGGTGATTTCAGAAAGGGGTTGGAGTTGAGAAAAGGTATCATTCTCGCAGGCGGGTCCGGAACTCGCCTTTACCCGCTGACGCGGGGCGTTTCGAAGCAGTTGATGCCCGTCTACGACAAGCCAATGATCTACTATCCCCTCTCGGTCCTGATGTTGGCCGGAATCCGGGAAATCATGATTATCACGACCCCGCACGACCAGGCCGCATTCAAGAGCGTGCTGGGTGACGGGTCGAACTTTGGTGTCGAGTTGCAATACGCGGTCCAGGCCGAACCGGCCGGCCTTGCACAGGCTTACCACATCGGCGCCGATTTCGTGGGCAACAACCCTTCCGCGCTGATCCTGGGCGACAACATCTTCTATGGCCACGGCCTGCCAGAACTGCTCAAGAACGCGGATTCGCGCGAAAAGGGCTCAACCGTCTTCGGCTATTATGTCAGCGATCCCAAGGCTTACGGCGTCGTCTCGTTCGATACCGAGGGCCGGGCCGAGACGATCGAGGAAAAGCCGGAACAGCCCAAGTCGAACTACGCCGTTACCGGCCTTTATTTCTACGACAACCAGGCCGTCGCCATGGCACGCGACCTCAAGCCCAGCCCGCGCGGCGAGCTGGAGATCACCGACCTCAACCGCCTCTATCTCGAACAGGGCGAGCTTTCGGTGGAGATCATGGGTCGCGGTTATGCCTGGCTTGACACCGGGACGCACGGCTCGCTGCTCGACGCGGCGAACTACGTGCGCATTATCGAGGAACGCCAGGGCCTCAAGATCGCCTGCCCCGAGGAAATCGCCTGGCGCCAGGGCTTCATCGACGATGCCCAGCTTGAACAGATCGCGGCACCGCTGGTGAAGAGCGGTTACGGCGCCTACCTGCTGAACCTGCTCCAGAACCGCAATGCGCTGATGGAAGGGGTTGGTGCGTGAACGTAATTCCAACCGATATCGAAGGCCTGGTCATCATCGAACC
>Ga0308165_1002497_pt1 | contig 21724 bp, 14 predicted proteins | sample PhyWR2_FD_201032 | JGI IMG/M metagenome (GOLD analysis project Ga0308165, IMG submission 201032) | Phyllosphere microbial communities from UC Gill Tract Community Farm, Albany, California, United States - DLSLW.R2 | ecosystem: Host-associated > Plants > Phyllosphere > Unclassified | place: USA... | reverse complement strand
TTGTAGCTACTATCTGGTGCATCTGTTTTCTTAATGTAGATATCAGTAGGATTATAATGAAGTTCGCGATCAGGCTCTGCAGCAATCTTATTGATGACGCTTCCTGATACAGTAAAGTCCTGACCTACACCGCCATTTTTTTTATCTAATGTTAACTTTGGTTCTCCTGCTACATAGACAATTTTAGCAGTTTGAGTCGTTGATTTTTTTGGCGATTCCTCGCTGTTTTGGGCATACATAGTAATCGTATGCTCTTTTTTAGACAGGTTAGGAATCTCTAATTCAAACGACATTTCATTCCCTAATTGCGCATTCGATGTATATGGATCTGGCTTATATTCTTGTTCTGGTCCACCGTCAATTGAGTAACAAATTGTTGTAGCCAAATTAGATCCATCATACCAAACACCAGATACTTTGGCTGTCGGTTTTTGATCGGTTATATTGTATTCATCTTCATCCAAATAAAGAGTTGGTGCATCCGAAACAATACTCATCCCATATTGGAAACTGTACCCTTCAAGGTCCCCAGGTTTAAATTCAGCTCTTGGCTGATTTTTAACCATTATTTGAGGATAAATATAAACAGTACCATTATTTATAATTGTACTCTTATCTTTATACAGGTATGTCCCTGCTGCTCCCTTTTCTCCCTCTGCTCCTGGTATTGCTTCGTACCCAGTCGCAAACCTATCAGAAAAGCTCAAAGGATTCCACGGTTCTCCATAAAAGTTCTTATGGTCATTCCCACCAGTCCAATTCTCTGGTCCGTTCGCTAAATTCATATAATAATTGATTCTCGTGTTACCCATAACTCTATCGGCACCCTCAACATATGCTCCAATCTGATCTCCTATCAATCTCACAGGAGGTTGATTATTAGTACCTAATTTAGGTTTTATTCCTCCATTAAGTGTAAAACTATTTAGAACTTTTGTATTAGGTATTTCACTTGGTACGTATGCATCAATTCTGTTAGGCGCCTTTTCTAATTTATAATCATAAGCTGGATTTTCAGTCCTCAAATAGGGTAAATTTTGGACAAAGTAATCAACCTTGACTGAGCCATTTCTTTGTCCTGTCATAATCATCGTATTCGCTATCTGAATATCATTTTCCACCTCCCAAGGATTTGGATTGCCCGTGGCGGCATTATTACTTGCAGGTATATTTTTAGTTATTGTATAATAACGATACATATAAGCTGTCATACCATTTCTCAATGTTTTTTTATAATAATGTCCATCTACAGCAGTGGGGGGTTTATTATAGGTAGGAACCCTAATATTGTCTACATTCATGCTATATGTCTTATCCGTCTGTTTAGCAGTCTGATAACTCCAGCTTAGAAGATCACTCCTTGGGTATGACTCCGGACTCGCTATAGCAGCTACGTAGGTCGATCCTGATTTTAAATAGATATTTGGTGTAACTAAAAATTGCTTATCTCCACGTGCATTGACATCTTTTCCTATAACTGAATTAGAAGGAACATTAGCAACTACTGCACTCGGATCATACCCACCTACACCAAAATTAAATGTTTTTCCACCATCAAGTGGTATTGATGCATGTTCAATTGTTCGAATTTCTTTCCATCCTTCACTTTCTGGATTCGCAAGAAATTCTTCTGTTAGATGTTCTCTTGTTATACTTCTTGGGGTTGTTGTTTTCGATACTTGCTCTGATTCATTTGCATCAACGTTTTCGGCTTTTATACTACTCCCACTCCAATAAACAATCCCAGATACCAATAACAGGGAAAATATTGAACCCGCTATTCCAACATTTCTTTTTTTCATTGTTTCTCCTCCTTTCTTTCCATAATTCATCTTTTTCAATTTAATAAAAAAATGAATTACATTTTTTTATTTCAACTTTATAAGTTAATAAAGAAGAAAACAATATAATACTATCCCCATATTTATTTACATCATTTTTTAAAACCAACAAGCGTAATTATATATTATTTCTTTTTATGTTTCTTTCATCTTTTTCAGCACTTAAGGAAGTAAGCGAAAGATAGTTCTTGCATTCACTATCAAAAAACGCGATTATTTCACCTTTCACTACTTAAATTAGGCTCATTTCAAATCATAGTAAATCGGCTCTTAACTTAAATTCCCGAAAAATACATTTTATATTAATAGATAATAAAAGAAATTAATTTAATTAAAATGATGTTTTTTATAAATAAATAGTTAAAACTATAAATATAATGATATCTTATTCCACTAATCTGTTCTTTCAACATCATCACAAGGTGTGGAATTATTTGAAATTCATTCTTTTTGATTGCAAAAATTCGGCTATGTATGAACTGACCCTAATAAAGTGTCCGTTCAGGTATTTTCTCGGTTATAGTATGAAACAAATAAAAATACTTATTATTTTATTTCTATTGTGCTGCAAGAGCTATTCGTTAAATATTCAACATATATCCTCTTGAGCGAACAGTCTTAATAAATTTCGGCTTTTTAATGTTTGTTTCAACTTTTCTTCTTAAGTGATAAACAACATTAGCCACACGGTAGCGTTTGTTTTCTAATGAGTCATCATTCCAGATTTGTTGATAAATCGTTTCGTAGTCGACCGCTGTATTTGGGGTCTTTAATAGTAGCTCCGCGATTTTATATTCAAGCTTAGTCAAGACAACTTCGTTTCCGCCGTCTATCACAACACTGATATTACTAGAGTTCAGTTGGAACATGCTTTTGTTTTCTGAAATCTCTTCAATTGATTGATTCGGTCGATTTTCCTGTCCGATTCTGCATAAGGCATTGTCGATAATCAAACCGATCTCTTTTATTTCTCTGTTCGCTTCAAATACTTGATCGGCACCTAATTGTAAATAAACTAATTTCCCTACCGAACTTTCTGTTACAGTAGAAACCCATATATAACACTGCGATTGTTTTCTAATCTTCAATATTAGGTCACAAATAGTACTTAAATCTGACGTTTCTTCCTCTCGAATAATGACTGCGTGTAATTCATCGACTGGCTTACTATCTTCTGTTAGTTCGATTATGTTATATTTTTGGCTTAAAAATTCATGGTTAATCACATTATCTGTTGATTCGTTTAGATAAAGTATCCCTATGTTATGCATTTAAAATATTCGCTCCTTTTCAATTTAGTTAACTATTCTCTATTTTTTTTATTTTTTATTTATCTATTTGTTATGATAAATCATTTCGTTTTATATTGTTTTCAATACAGGCAGAGGGTTAAGAAATAATTGAAATTTATTTAATTTTCTAATCATCTCTACAAGCTTCCTTAAAGACTTTATGCTATTATATCTATGTATTTAAGCAATGCTACATACAAGTAAGGAGTGTTTAGAATGGAATCTCTTTTTATGAAAAAAAATGAAACACTTCGCTTCGAATTATTAAAAGAACTTCTCTATGCCCCGAATGGTGTGTCCACTAAGGATATGATGAAAAAGTTTACTATTTCTAGCAAGACCTTTTATCGTTATAAACAAAAGCTCAATGACGATCTAAACCATATGTTTCCATATCAACAAGTAAAAATAAGAAAAATAAAACTTCTTTATATGATTAATTTAGCTGATTCTTTAACGTTTAGCTATGTGATTGATTCCATGAGACTCTACTATATCAAGCATTCGCAACGGTTCTCGATTCTGGCTGCTCTGTTAAAAAGACACTATGTTTCCGTTGAGTCTTTAGCTCAAGATTTATCTTTAAGCCCGTCTCACGTTTATTCAAATTTAAAACAACTAAAAAACCTTTTGTCTCCATTTCATTTGAAGATTTCTTTTGCACCCACACTTTATCAAACCAACATAATTGGGGAAGAGAAAAATATTCGTGTCTTAGGTTTTATTTTGTTTTGGATTATATTTAAAGGATTGGAATGGCCCTTTGAAAAAACACCGAGTGCTTATCAGACAATGCCCATAGTCGTTGATGATGAACGACTATCTTTTTCACAAAAAAATAGAATCCGATATTTTCAAAACGCAACATTTTGGCGTATGCTCTATAGAAAAGAGAGCCTGATCCTTTCTGATGAATTTATGGACTATCTTCGCTTTTTTGAGCAAGAATCGCCTACTCTTTTATTTTCTGAGTTAGATCATGTCGATTTAGATTCCATCGATGTGAAAAGCGAAGCTTATTTCTTTGGTTTTTTATCGAGATTCCTTGTCGCTAATATTGATTCTGACGAAGAAAAAAAGAGAATTGCGCAACATTTTATCAACTCTGAACTACCCATCGCTTTGTTAACTACAAAAATTTTAAATAAGCTATTATTGGCTTATAATGTAAAGCTCACAAGCGATAATTATCTTAAAAATTATTATTTATTGATCATAAACTTGTTATATATTCGCTATATCGGCATAGATTTTAGACGATTTTTGGTAAATGACTCTGTTGAATCTAAAGCAAAATGGTTTGCTCCAAATGAAGATTCTTATCGATCATTCGTAAAAGAAGCGATGGTTAGCGAACCTTTATTGAAAAAATATATGAAGCCTGGTTTTATCTCTTTAATGGCAAAATTTTTTCATTCCATTTTGAAAAGTGCTGAAAAAGAGGCTAAGCTATTGATTTTTATTCAACATTCGCCTAATAACTTTATTTATGATTTTATCAAGAATAACTTATTGATTATTTTTGGCGATTCGACATTAGGTTTTACTTTTGATGCTGATAAGGCGGATATCATTATTTCTGATTCTTATGAATTGGAGCAAACAAATGTACGTAGTTTTCATTTTGAGCATTCTCATGATCCCGAAACTTGGAAGGCTTTGATTCTATTTGTCAGCGGCAAAATTTATGCTCTTCATAATCCTCAATTGAAGCAATCGTAGCTTACTTGCTGTTCACCACTAGTGTTCTTTCATAGTAAAACATCAAAATTTTTTCTTCTATTTCTTCTAACAGTAGAGAAAAATCGAAACTGTTTGAAAAAGAGGAGATAAAAATCACTTTCGCTTTTGGCTCTATTTGCTGTAGCTGAACATCGGTCACAATAACGTCGGGAGAAGCACTTTGATTGTCTACAAATTCAACTCTGTCACTAAAAATGAGATTAATTTTTTGGCGTAAAATGGGTTCTACGAATACCTTAGAATTTTGTATCAAAATCTTAACTTTCGGAAAGTCCATTTGTAGGAATTTGGTTAAAATGGTATAGACTACTAAATAGACGTAATCTGTCAATGTTTCTTGATTGATAGATTTTTTGATTTCTTTAAAAAACAGACCATATTCCGTCTGATCGATCAACTCACACATAAGATTTTGAACGCCCAGTTGAATTTTTTGTTCCGCTGTATCCGCATGATAATAACTTTTTTCATCGTAAATGTAATAAAAAATTCTAGGATCAATAAAGCTGGTCTCAAATAGTAAGTGCATCATATCTATTTCTTTTCTTATTTCCCAATAAATCGATGAACTCGTTGTCTCTCGAAAAAAAGTAGTGATTATTTTATCAGTTAATAGATTACTGTATTTTATAAAGCTAAAATTCGTTTCATTAAAAAATTTGGGGTATTCCTCAATTTCAAATGACTCTTCATGTGATAAGCGTTCTTTATACAGCAAAAATAATACGGCACTCGTTTCATCCCAAGATTGTTGCTCTGTTCTATTCTTATGTAAATGAAAATAGTCAAAAAACAAGTTTGTATAAAGCCCCTCTTGAAATTGTGCTGACAGCTTAGATAGGATACTTTTCTCTATACTTTTTTTATGACTAAAGCGGACATTACAAATGTAAATTAATAAACAGAATTTATTCTTTTTAACACTGTCTATTTTATCCCACTCTTTGATATTGCTACTTAAATAATCAGCAATCTCCTCATAACTATCTGTATCAAATGTCCAACTATTTAAAGCATTTGAAAAAAAGAGAAAAAAGAAATTCCTAATCCTTAATTCATCGCCTTCTATCTCATTGGTTCGAGTTAAGCTCAGCTCACATCGACTCAATATTTTCTGCAGTCTTCTTCGATGACGAGAGAATGTCGCAGGACTTATAAATTCTATATCGCAAAAAGTAATCGCATCGATTCTGTCCATCAAAAAAAGATGTTTGATCATTTTATACAATATAGATTGTTTTAAATGTTTATTACTAATACTTACTATATCTAAATTATTTGCATGCACACCTTGTATCGTCTGATTGGTATAATAAACTTCAAATTGTTCTTTTGAAACATCTAGTTCCTGTTCAAACTGTTTAATAATCATTGAAACAGTCTTTTTTGAAAGCTTTGTCGCCTTCCCTATTTCTGCTAAACTCACTTCTTTTCTTTGATTATCTACATAGCTTAAAACATTTATGCGTCTATCATAAACATCATCCAAAAAAATACGCACATTTATTCACCTTCTTTTTATCGATTTGATTTCTTTTTCCAACTTTTCGACATCGTTATTATCATAACTGTTTCTCATTTTTCTTTTTTTCCTTTTCTTCCTCTCGTTAAGAAGTTTTTGAAATAACATTTACTAATAATATAATATTTTTCTTTTTTTGCTTACGTAGTTAAGTCTCTTTTTTCGACAAAAAAAAAGAATCACACATTCTGAAAATCAATATTTTTCTGTTATAAACTCATTGAAACTCAATATTAACGGTTTTCTTCAATGCTATCACATCTTTAGAAGATCACTATTTTTAAGAAAAATTTTATTCTTATTTTTTTAAAAAAAGTTATATTCCCTTTATAAAAAAGAGACTTAAATATACTTTCTAGCTTGTCAATCTTGTTCTAAATTTACTAAATAAATAATTTCTAAAAGTATATTACATGAAAAAATCAACTTTCTCTCTATCATTTTGTCCTCCAAATATCTCTTTTATTCTCTTTTTCTTTTTCTTCTTCCTGTAGAACTTTAATTGAAAGAACTTTTTTTTCAAAAACTATATAATGTATTGTTGCAAAAAAATACATATTAGCGTTCGCTGTAAAAATCAGCTTCTAACGAACGATAAGGAGACTTATTTAATTGAAAGTTAAAATATCACACTTATTTTGTCTATTCGTTTTAACCATCCTTCTCAACATAGCGTTTTCCCCACGGAGCATTTACGCTGAGTCAGCAGATTTATTGAAAATGACGATCATTCCTAGAGGAGATGCAAAAACGGAGCAAGGCAAAGAGCAACGTCGAAATGCCCACACCTCTTTTGAATCCACAGGTATTTTTTTACCAAAAGATGAAGAAATCATCATTTATGTGGAAGAAATACCCGAAAATTTAGAATTACATGTTGGGCAATGGGGAAATTATACCAACGTTACCGGACTTACTGACGGGAAGCTTCAGTTCAATTCCGGAAAAGTCAAGCTACAACAAGGAGAGAATCGCTTTACCAATTCTTTAACCGGTGGAATGGTTTATCTCGTTAATTCCTCCACCACGCAAACAGTCCAGATCAGCTTATCTAAAAACATCAATGTTCCTTATTTTATCCAAGGCAAAACTTCTGTTGAAGATTTTAAAGCTTCATTAGAGCAGTTTAGTGATGTCCCTTTCATGGAATTCGTGAACGAAGATACGATTGCTACCATCAGGATGGATCGGGCTAAAGATATTTTTCTAAAAGATGAGCAAGTCGATCGCTTCATGAATTATGTGTCCCAAGCGATTCGTCTTGAAAATGATGCAGCAGGTCTTGATTTCAATGGTCTTGGCATTACGAAAAAAGCACCACAGCGGATTCATATCGCTAATCCTTCAGATGGTATCGGAAAATTTTATTGTACAGATTTCCATTTGGGGATGCATAGTGCTACAACAGGAGATAGAGAGGTCTTTAATTCTGGAGAAAATATGACAAACTGGGGGTTGTTTCATGAAATTGGGCACTCTTATCAAAATCCATTTTATACTTGGGATAATATGAGTGAAGTGACGGTTAACATTTATTCGGACTATGTCCAATCTCACCTTACTGGTAATAATAGTCCTTACGATGCAATCATGAGTCCAAATAATAAACATAATAATTACAGAGCAAAAGTCGCTCGTTATTTTACCAATATCCAAAATGATTCTTCCTGGACTATGGAAGCAGAGATTGCCAAATACCCAACGGATTTTTATTTTGCTGCGTTAGGGATGTACGTTACTTTACCTAGAACATTCGGCTACGATTTTTACCCTGAATTGAATAAGCTTTATCGCGCAACGCCTGCAGTTGATTTACCAAGTACTAACGAAGAGAAAAAGCAATTTTTCATTATTATGGCTTCAAAAATAGCTAATCGAGATTTGACTCCCTATTTTGATTTTTGGCATTTTGCGGTAACTGAAGAGACGAAACAAACATTGTCAGCTCTTCAGTTACCACCTCTAGAAAAAGAAATTTGGAAAGATATCTTGGCAACAGAACAAGAAGAACAAGATGGCACTTATCGTATTTCGGAGAGTACTTATACGTTACCTTATGCAGATTTAACTGATACAACAGCTTCGATCAGGATCCCTTTTGAAGAGATGAATCGTTTTTCTTTAGAATCATACTTTTCTAATCTTCGTTCAGAACCAATCACATCTCCTGTTCGCTATCTAAAAAGTGATATTGCTGATCCAACAAATTTTGGTATCCAAGACGGATATGCCTATTTTGAAAATGAACGGATGATCAAAAATAGATTTAGTGTTCCAACACAAATCATGCCAAACAATACTTACGTCATGGCTGGTCAAAATGGCTCTTATGCTGCCTTAGATTATGACCCTAGTACAAAAGAACTTGTGGCTATCGGAAACCAAAAACAAATTTTGCAAAATATACCCAATAATATCTACCCCAAAGTAACAGTTTATAGCGCAAAAATGAAAGAAAAAAAGCTCTACGCTGAAGGATATGGTCGTGATACAGGTGTCCATTTTGCAAGTAAAATCAATACCTTTAAAGTAGCTGAAAATGATATTGTAGAAATCTATCATCGAGAATCCTCTAAACGTGTGTCTCGCTACATCAACGGCAAAAAAGTTACTACAAATAAAGATACGTACTATTACATTATTACGCCTAATGGCTGGAAAGAGCTTGATTTCGCGCCTGTCATCCAGTGGAAACCGACTGACTTTCCCATCGCCAAAACATTGATTCCACAAGATTTTATTGCTAGTTATGACAACCCAGTCACTGGTGATCTGACCTTTTCTTTTGGAACAACACTTCCTACAGAAAGTGTTAAACAAGGTCAATCGTTATCCAGTTACCTTAATCAGACCGTATCACTCACTGCTCAAAACAGTTTATTTGGTTCTGTTGGTAACTATCTAGCTCCATTCAACTATCACTTTGAGGATACCATCGTTCTTCCAAGACACGGAGGCTACGGTACAATGTTGACCTTTGATAAAGACAAGAAAAAACTCATTGCGCAAGGGGCTGATCCTTATACCATGAACGGATCAGATCCTTCAACAACGCCTTTGATCACGATTAAAGTAACTTATGCGAACCAAGAAAAACCACCTACAATGATCGAAGTAAAGAATAATACTCGAGCCAATGCCTTTACCAAGATGATTAATGATCAAAATATCGCTTTGGAAACAGGGGATATGATAGAAATAACGCATGCCAGAATCAATAAAGAAGCGATTTCTTTAGATCTAGATAGCCAACAATATGTTACAAAGGCGTTGACTGCATTTGTTGAAGGCAAAAAATATGAGGCTTTCAGCGGACCCACACAATACTTTTTAGTAACAGATACAGGATTAAACTTATACGAAACACCTGAAGCATTAGTTGGTACAGTCACCGTCAACTACGTCGATGAGCAAAATGACCCTATCCATACACCAGATGTTTTAAGCGGAACAATCGGCACTGCTTATACAACATCCCCGAAACAAATTGAAGACTACACATTAAAAGAGACACCTGAAAATAACACTGGACGATTTACTGTTGAGGAACAATCCGTTACTTATATATACACCAAAGAAGGCAAATTATCGCTAGATTTTGTCTCGCCGATCCACTTCGGCACGCACCCTATTTCAAAGGATAACATGCTTGTTACTGCTGAAAAACCGCTTGATGCTACCCACTATGTTCAAATCACGGATACTAGAACAATCCCTGGTGATTGGGTTTTACAGGTCCAGCAAAGCCAGCAGTTCAAAACAGCTAATAATATCCTTTTAGACGGTGCTCTATTGTCTATTTCGGCTATTCATGCGGAAGAGAAAACGGATCAAACAAAAATTCCCTCTATTATAAATTCAAATTTCACTTTGACGTTTGATGAAAAAGGCATCGGCTCTGTTCAAAATGTTCTTACAGCCAAGGCTGGTGAAGGCGGCGGAAGATGGCGGTTTCACTTTAACGAGCCGACAACAAATGTTCCTAGTATAGACTTGTTGATTCCTGAAGCAACAACAAAAACTATTGATTCTTATTCTAGTCAGTTGCTTTGGACCTTATCAACTGTCCCATAAGTTGTTTTTAGCAAAAAAGCCGACACGCTTTTACAATTCGTAAAAACGTGTCGGCTTTTTTTGCTTATTCTTTTAAACATAAGATTTTTTTACGCTTTTGCGAATCTAATCATTCTGATTTTTTCTACATATCTACATCATAGTAGTAGTTTACTTCATATTCATTCCCATTTTTTAATACTTCAAAATCTTCGCGATCTATTTTCATCAGATCCCATTCTGTGAAGCTAAAATCATATAGATGGTCTTTTACTTTAAATGTGTCGCCAACTTCGATATCGTAAACTACTTCTTCATATAATTTATATTCATTTGTAGCCTGATCTAATACCCAATGTTTTGTTGTTACTGGTAGGGTAAATTTAGTCGGCGTTTCTGAAAAAATCACTTCATGTTTTCCGTTTGTTTTAATTTGACTGACTTCATTTTTATTTAGTTTGCTTTCTTGACGTGAGCCAATAATTTTAAGATTTTTAGGTGTTCCTTTCGCTACATCACCTAGTAATCCGCCTTGTTCGTTTAAAAATACATTGTCAGGTTCTGAAACCCACGTATAGTTCTTCATATTGCTCATATTGCGGGCAACGCTTGTAAAGTCTGTGACAACTATCGGTACATCATCTGTAATTTCAAATGTTGGTTTTCTGTATTCTTCACGCACAACTGCACCTGAGTATGCACGCAGCATTTGTTTATCTGCATGTAAGGCAGACAAGGAGCTGTTGATATCAGTAGAAATACCAGTTATCGAACTGCCAGCATCTTCAGCTTGGATATGTGCAATGATTGAACGGGCACCAGAAACTTTTCCTTCCCCTACAACCGTTGCACCTTTCCATGCATAGATATCACGGTAAGCGTAAATTCCTGTACCTTCACTACTTGTTCCTTTTAATACAGCATCATTGTAAGGTTTAATATCATTTTCACTATAAACACCATAATTAGTACCGAAACCTTCAACTGTTCCGCCATCCATTTGAATTTCATTATGAACAAAGACACCCGTTCCGGCAGCAGTTGCGGTTACATGACCTTTACCATATTTTGTAAATTTGAAGGCTTTCAAATGATCTCCAACGTTAATCCCAATCTCTTCTGTTGTATTGACGTTCAATTCACCGTTTCCACGGAATTCCAAGGTTCTTTTAGCTTGAATTGCGCCCATATTAACAGGTTTTGTATTATTCAACGTAATCGTAATGATTTTTGAACTATACAATGAAGAATTCTCGTTTAGCAAAAATTCCCCTTTTTTTGTTGTCAATACATTTGTTCCATCCGCTTTTGTAGTTACGGTTGCATCGTAACCTTTCAAATCAGTGTTGGCTGTTAACAGTTCCGCAGCAGATGCTTTTTGCCCTCCTGCTACTGCTAGTAAACCTACTGATAAACCAACGAATAAAAGTCCAGCAACATTTTTAAGTTTAACCATGTTTTTCATACCTCTTTCTTTTTTTATTTACTGTCTCCAGTTCTTTTATTCTATCACATAAAATAACGATTTATTTATCTTGTTTTTCGTTAAAATGATAATTTTTTGAAAAAACAATGGATCAAAAACGCTTATAAAAAGCAAATAAACTCATTCCTACCATTATTTTATTTTATTTATAAAATTAAATAAAATAACTAAAAATAAGTTAATTCGCTATTTGATTATTGGTACTCCTTTACAAATTTCCTGTAAGAATCGTTACACTCGATAATCCATGGTTAACCCGTAGATTTTCTCTAATACGCCAAACTCGTTATACTCTACTCCAAAACTTTTCCCAAACAAATGCTTTTTTTGGCCTTCATGAAAATCTTCATAAATGACAATATCTTTGCCTTTACGTTTCTCTTGATCTGCCGTCTCCTTTTTAAAATTCTTCAACAATTGCTCTAAATCGTCTAGTTCCAAAAGAGTTCCTAGCTTTTTCAGCGTATCATCTAAATTTTTACCATTATATTTTTCATTAGCTGTTGCGTTATACAACTCGATTCGTTGATTAGACAGTCTTACCTTTTTTTGGTCTTCTAAATAATCATATTTCGCTGTCACTGTTCCATAAGAGGAATATTGACCTTGCAGGTTCTTGAATTTTATTTGACTGCTGAAGCGTAATTCTCTTTTCGTTGCATTAATAGTAAATTCTTCTGGTTCTTCCACAACATCGTCTAGTAAAAAATCTGTTTTAATCAATTCACGGGCTTTATCAAAAGAGGGCAACAGCACTACATGAAATTTATTTTCCAAATCGTCTTGTGCTTGTTTCTCATCCATTACCGTGTAGTTATACTCTCCAAATGGTTTTGATCGATCTGACCACCATGTAAAGGCAGCTTCATTTTTAGGTAGTTGTTCGTTTGCTGTTGATTGTGTTTTTTGTGTACATCCTGCTAAGCTAAATCCAATCGTCACTAGGAACAACCAAATTGTCCATCGCTTCATAGACGCCCTCCTATCTTTCAATGGTTAAACTCATTGGCTCATCGCTGTTCACTTGCCCCTCATTCACCCGAATAGTGATTGTCCCTTCGGGTTGAAGCGTATAAACAACTGCACTTTCTATTGATTCGTTTGCTGGTAATCGTTGTTTATTTTGTTTTAATAAATAATCCAGCTCTGTATCATCTGCCTTGGGCTGCTCTGTAATAGCTAAATGTTCTCCCGCCTCGGTTACAGAGAACATTTGCTGCCATTCATCGACTGGAATCAAGTCTTCTGAGGTCTTATTCGTGATTACATATCGTAGAATCAACTGATTTCCTACAATCTTATTTCCTGTCAGTTGAATCGCAACACGCTGATTTTCTAACTTCTGATTATTTTTTGCGCCTTTTTGCTGGCTGCTGCTCGTAAGCGTTTGACTGCCGCGCAATTGTTTTAAGGTTTTCACCGATTCATAAATCACTTGTTTTTGTTTCTCAGCACTATTATCTCTTGGTCGATAAAATTGAAAATTCACAAGATGTGTTTTCGTAGTAACAAAATACATATCCAACCAAACTGCTTTCTTTTTATAGACACTAGGCATTAAATAGTGAATCGCAGGCAGACCATCAACGTCAAAGCTTTCAACTTCTCCTGCCTCTAATTTATAAAACGCAAGCAAGCTTTCTTTCGTCTCCTGTTTTAATTCTTGTTCATCAAGAGGTTTACTGGGTTGAGCACGAACAAACATCTCTGAACGACTGTTGCTATCTTCCGCACCAAATACCGCAGCTTCATTAAAGGTTTCTTTGTACTCTTTTTCGACTTTCCAGCCTTTCGGAAGCTTAAAACTGTATTCACTGTCATCTGCTGTGAAAGTCTCATTTGCTTTTTCCAATTGGCCTTTTTGACATCCTGTTAAGGTCAGGAACAGTAGGCCACTAAAGATCAGCGCTATTATTCGTTGTTTCATTTTACTGCCTCACTTTGTCGCTTTTTACGCCACCATAAACATCCGCTAAAAATCAAGATACAGCTACCAAATAAACTCGCTCCTAGTACAAATCCTTGAGGTAAAAAGATAAATTCAATATCATGTTTACCAGCTGGGAGTTTTACAGATAAAAAAGCATCCTTAAATGTAGTAATTTCAGCAGGTTCTCCATCAATCAAGACTTTCCAACCACGGTCATAAGGAATCGTGGTTAATAATACCTGCTCTTTATTCAGAGAAACCGATGCCTTTGCTGTTCGCCCTTGTGTTTGAATCTCTATACCTTTTTCTTGCATCTTTTCTGCAGCTGTTTTAAAGCGTTCCGTATTAAGAAAAACAGCATCTGGTCGATACAATTCTACTTTCTGTTTTCCTTCTGAAAAGGCGGCTGTCACTTCCACTGTTGTCGGTTCATCATAATAACCCAGATTGTAATACTGACCCGTATTGATCAATCCCGTTTTCCGACTAACTCCGTCCACTCTTAAATCGACATTGACACTGACTGCTTCGGCCATATCTTTTGCTACCAAACTTAAATAGCCTTGTGATTTTGCTGGAACGGTGACTAACCAGGTAACTTGTTTTGGCAACGCGGGTTCTTCCTCTGCAATCGTGAGCGTTTTGCCTTCTGTTACAATTGCATTTTCAGTTTCAATCAAAGCTGCTTCACCAAAGCTAAAAAGTTCGCCTTCCATGCCGGAAAGATGATTAAATAATTCTGTTTGGTTTTGAACGGCCGTCGGCTCATAAATTTTGTCATCTGTTAAAATTCCTAAAGGTAATGCATACTCGTTTTCATACAGCGTATACTCCCCTGCACTACTGACTTTTTTGTACCCAAATTTCATCAAGTCATCTTTAGCCAAGTTGTATTTCATACCAACAAGTGTATCTGCCAACAAGGTATTATTTACATATTCAATCGTCAAATTGGTCCCTAAAGAACGGAACCCCAGTGCATTTAAATATTGCGAAGAGTGGCGATTACGAATCGACGAAAACATTGACACGCCATGGGAACCAAAATTAAAGCTAGTATTCAATGACTCAACATCTAAATTTTCTAATCGGAAAAATGACTCTTCTTTTTGATTGGTTTGTTCAATTAATTGCTTTGTTTCCTCATAATTTTTTGTGTACAATATCCGCGAGGGATAGCCCCAATCGGATAAAATACCGACAACCATCGAACGAGCATTGTAGCCAGCCTCACCGATCATCAGGATCAGCAAAACGACTGGAATCCATTTTTTGACTTTATATTTTGACACCCATAATAACCAAATGCTTAAATAAATCAGCAACAGTCCTATTGTTAAGATCAATGACTCCATGGTGATTACATCGTAGCGTTTCTTATTAGAGAAAAAAACAAACAGCAGAAAAATCCCAATGATTCCCAGCACACCGTTCACCAAGCGATCACTGTCTTCTTTTTTAAAGCGTTCAAGTCCATACCCTGCAAGTAAAATCACTAAAAAGGAAACTAAGAAACTAAAACGGAATAAAAACATATTCGGTACATGTAATCCATGCCAAAATAGGTTCAGAGGATATACATAAACACTCGCAATCAATAATAAAAACAAACTACCATAGCCTATTTTTTCTTTCCAAGCCACTTCCTTACTCAAAAAGTAATAAACACAAAAAACCAACGGAATTAATCCAATATAAATAAAAGGCATACTTTCATATTTAGACGTATCGTAAACACCTACCATATTCTTAGCAATAAAGTCCCACGGTCCCGTATCTGGTGTAAAAAAAGTATACATCGGACTCAAGCTTTCACCATTCGTCCGCAAATCGATCACGGCTGGCAATACGGTGATCATTGACGCACCACCTGCCAATAAGGACGTACCTAGATAGGATAAAAATTGTCCTTTATACTCTGACCAATTGCATAACGTACGGATTATCGCATAGAGAAAAGTGAATACGCCGACCATAAATCCCATATAAAAATTTGAAATAAATAATAAAAGGTAACTGCTAAATAAAAGCACTGGTTTTTTCTGTTCAAACAGGCGATGAATCCCCCAAACAATCAAAGGCAAGTAAACAAATGTATCTAGCCACATAATAACGACAGAATAACCAACTGCATACGACATCAAGGCATAAGAAATACTTAATCCTACAGTTAACCAGCGATCAAGTTTGAAGGTATGTTGGGCAAAAAACCAAAATGAAAGTCCGCTAGCGCCAAACTTCAATAATGTTAGATAATAAATCGTATCAGGCATCGTTGCATTATCAAACAACCCCACAAGAGGAGTAAATAATCCATTCAGATAATAAGCTGCTAAGGCCCAATAATTTAGTCCTAGTGAGCCTGACCAAGTATAAAAAATGCTTTGTTTGCCTTGAAGGACATTTTTAAAACTAGCATGAAAATTGGCATATTGTGCAAATGAATCTGTGGCTAGGATACTTCGTTCACTCCCTGGATAGATGCCGATAGAATAATAAGCAACGATCATCAGTACGACAGGTATGCTAAAACTCAAAATCATCGCTGGATAGTGTTGTCTCATAAAAGCTCGAATAGTTTTCATTTGGTTTCTCTCTTTCTTTCAATCTTCTTAGTGCACAATGCCCATTTTTGAAAATGGATAATAGCGATAAAGAACAACACCTTCAATTTGCGCTTTGTCGATCAAACCAAAAACACGACTATCATCTGAATGAAGACGATTATCCCCTTGAACAAAATAACGATCTTTAGGAATCCGTTCATATTGATGAAGTTGGTTCATCACCGCTTCAGATACCATGATCTTGATTGTTCCATCTGGTACCTCAGTAGTTAAATCAACCTTCTCTTTCTTTTCATTTTCTTTTGGTAATAAAAATAATGCATTGCCCATCAGCTGAATCCGATCTCCAGGCATCCCAATAATTCTTTTTACATAAGACTCATTTTTGATATTTTTAGGTTCAAACGTAACAACAGCATAGCGACTAAGCGTATTACTAGGAGAAATCAAGATCCGATCATTCGTTTGAAAGGTTGGTTCCATTGATTGTCCATCTACTCGATGTGTTGAAAATCTCAAGAAAAAAAGGACAATAACTGTCAATAATACCAGTAGCCAAATTGTTTCTTTTTGTTTGAGAGATCGTAAAACTTTTCCGCCTATTTTTTTCAAAGTCTTCTTTAATGATTTCTTTTTGCGGCTGGAAGATACAGGTCGTTTCTTTCTAGGTCTATTTTCAGCATACGTTGGTTGCATGTTCTGCTTCTTTTTAACTCTTTGTTTTTTCCTCTTGGGTTGTTTTTGTTCATTCATTTCTGTTTCCTCAACTCTTATCAAAACTGACGCATCGCATGGATTGGGAAAATCCTTGCTTTGACTACTCCAGTGATATTTTTTTTCTTAACAAACCCGAAATAGCGACTATCTGTTGCGTATAAACGATTATCACCTAACACAAAGTAACTATCTTCTGGTACCCGATCCACTTTTAAAACTTCTTTTAAGGTGAAATCAGCTGTTTGGGGCTCTTCTGAAAATTCTGATAATGTCGTAGACAAAAATCGTTCTGGAATTTCTTCGCCATTAATAAACAAGCTACCTTGTTGATAATATAGTTTCTCACCAGGGAGACCGATTACTCGCCGAATCATTCCGTCCTCTTCTTTAGGGCTTTTAAATGAAACTAGACTAAATCGACGAATGTCACTTTTCTTTGAAACAAACAATCGATCTTGATCATTGATCGTCGGGGTCATTGAATAGCCCTCAACCTTTGGTAATTGAACGGTGAACCAAAGTACGAGACTAATCAACAACACAGAAATCAGTAGCGTTATAGAAAATTCTTTCAAAAAAAACATTTGCTTAGGTTTTCTTCGTTGCTGTTTTCTTCGTTTACTTTTTTGACCCCTCGGCTTTTTCTTCGATCGATCATTTTTTCTCGCGATTTGTTGTTTTTTCTGATTTCGGGTCTGTTCTGTGTTGGCTTTTCGAGGTTTTTTTTTCTTATTTAGAGCAACTTTTCGCTTGTTCTCATTAGACAATCCTTGTTTCTTTGCACCCACGTTCAGCACCTCTGATCGTCATCCTTATTTTTTCTTTTTTAGCGCTCCTTCATTGACACCAAAACGTTTAAAAACTTTATTTTGACTGTCATGCGCCTTCTCAAGATCTTTTAAATAAGAAGCAGCCGTTTCTTCTTTTTGCAAACTTTCTACGGTTTGACTATTTAAATTGACGCCCACTTCTCTTAAAAGCGTGTAGTGCCTATTCAATAGCGTTTGCCCATCTTCTTTCAAATTAGGGGAAGATTTACGTGCGCCATAGCTTGCCAGACGAGACGTGATTTCTTGAATATTTTTGATAGATTTTTGTGGATTTTCACCTGCTTGTATATTGCTTATTTGAATTTTCGCATCCTCTAGTAAATAATAGCTTTGCACCAATGCTTCGGAATCTTCTCCTTGCAAATGATTTTGTTGATAATTCCGCGAATAAAATCCGCCACCTAAGCTCACTCCTGCTAAAAGAAACAGAATTACGCTCCATGTACGCTGATTTTTCTGTTTTTTTGCTAATTGTTTCCGTTGTCGTAAAAATACTCGCCGCTTTTTTTTGTTCTTTGGAGGACGCTTCATTTTCATTTTTTTGTACTTCCGGCTCGTTCGAAAGAAATTGAGCACAAAAATAAATGCGAACAGGAACAAAAGAAGCGCGCTGGAAAGCAGAACAACAAATGACCAGTCTAATATACTCATACTTCTTTTTTCCTTTCTGCTCTGTTAATTTCTTTGAGCCTTATTTTTTTTCTTTTTACGTTCCGCTCTTTTCTTTGCTTCTTGCTTTTTACGTACCATACGCACCATGAAAAAGATCACTAAAATAAGAACAAATGCACTTCCCACAGCGATTGCTACCAGCTTCCAATTGATTCCTTCTTCTTGGACTAGTTCTACATCCTGCTTATTGTATTTATCTGCCTCTTCATCTGTGATCGTAAACGCTTGTTCCCAGTTCCATTTACGCTCACCTGCCGTAGCTACTATTTTCGCTCGATAGTCACCCGCAACCATTTTTTCCCCATTCATTGAAATTGGAAAATCAACTAGGCTATTAGGCGCGACACGCATATTCGCTTTTTTCGTATCATACAATACAGTATCTGCATCTTTTTTCATGATTTGTGCTTCTAGAGTCAACTCTTCGAGGTAAGCTGCTTCTACATTTGAAAAATTAATGAAAATACTGTTACGATAATTATTCATTCCAGCATACACATCATTTAGTTCTAAATTAGGCTCTACTACTTTATCTGTTTCAGCCAATACCATTCCGACCATAAATGCATATTCATTGATTACACCTTTTTGTTCTTTTCTAGCTTTCTCGTCCACCTTTTTTTTCAACTGGATACCGCCAGAAATAACACCGTCAAAACTTGCTTCTGGCATCGTTATCGCAAATTCTACAGGTATAGTACTTTTCCCTGGTATGGTTACAGTTTCAGGCGCTTTAACAATGTCAACAAAGTCATATTTTAGCGATTTATCATTATCGATTTTACTTGGACCATATTCGATGACGCCATTTCCGTTGGTTTTTGCTCCATTTAATGTAATAACTACCTCTACAGGTTCTTCTGATTCATTTGAAAGCTGGATTTGGACTGTTTGCTTTTGTCCTGGGTTCATCTTCAAATCAAAATAACCGACTTCTTTATTGATCTGATTTTCCGGTTGAACAACTTTATAGGTAAAGCCTAACGGACTTCCTCCTGCTCCTTGCTTTTCAGAGGTTTCCTCTGCATATGTTGGTGTTGCTGTAAAATAACTAATGCCTGCTATGTATAAAATAATAGTGAAAATGAGTGCGATTCTTTTTTTCATCCTATTGTTGTCCCTTCTTTCTAATTATAAAAGAAGGTTCCCGGCTCGGTGAACCGGCGAACCCTCCTGATTGATTCTTATTTATGTTTTAGATTGTTTCTGATAAAGTCCAAGTAACAACAGCATTGTAGTCACCAGCACCGACTGCAGAAGTTTTTGGAATGTTTAATGTTACTGATTCCGCTCCAGTCGTTTTGTCACCAAAGTTCAATTCAAATTGGCCATAACCAACACCATCAACACCAGTGTTTTTAATGAAGTCAACTGTGTTAGATGAAGCAGAATCAATATTTCCACCAGCAGTGTTCACGCCATTTGGATTTAATTCAGGTGCACCTGTTTGAGTAATTGCTACGTTTTTATACGTAATGTTAGCACCTTTAAGTTCTACACCCTTTTCACCAGCTGTTTTGAAGTTTTGTGATAATGTTGCTGATAATTTATAAGGATGTGCTTCTTGTGTACGTAAATCTTGATATTTAACAAAGTTTTGTACGTCGAATTTTTCTGTTCCTTCCGCTGGATCTACAGTGTTAGCGTGGAACATTGAGGCATTATAGTCACGTTTGTTTGTTGCAGTTAAAACATCGTGAGATTCAAACTCAAGTGGTGTTACAGCGATGATCCCAAATACACCTGGGTTTGTTACGCTTGGTAAGTTAGTGATTGTTGTTCCATCCGTAACCCCTGGATCTGTTGGGATAACACCTGATGTACCAGTATCAAATGTAAATTCGATATGACCTGTACCTGTTTTTGTGTTGTCTACCGCTTTTGTTGTATTCGGTAAAGCTAAAGCTACTCCTGCTGCCGCTACTAAAGCAGCGCCGCATAATTTGTGTGTTAATTTCATTTGTATTTCCTCCTAAGTTTTGTGTAATATTTATGGCAACTCGGCTAATATCCAAGTTAACACCGTTGAGTAAGTGACCGGATCTTTTTTTGTTGCTCCCGGTACAGATAATGTGAGTGCACTATTTTCATGCATTTGTTTGTTCTCATACGCTGCATCTAGCATGGGTTTATCAGTTTGATCCTTCTTTTTGGATAATGTAGTTGACATTCCTGCTGGATTGTCACTTGATGCTCCGAAAGAAATTGACCAAGTTCCAGCCCCCGTCCCAGATTTGGCTTCTGCTAGATTATATGTTGCACCAATGTTATCCAAACGTATAACTTCTTTAGATACGTTTGGTGCCATTGTTTGTTCCATTGTAGAATTGACCCAAGATTTGTCTAGCGATAAATAGGCACCATCTAATTGGCTATTCGCTGTCTGAGTATTTTGAAATTGGTTTTCCTGTCTCAACTGTAAGGTCCAGCCTAAAGCAGCTCCACGATAATCAGAAATTTGTACAAAGTTTCCACGAGCAGCTGTATCACCATGAAACAGTTGTGCATTCACTGGATAAACAGTGTCTTTGTCTGATATTTTGTTGGCACTTGTAAAGTTTAATTGCGGGACAAAGTCAATCCTAAGGTTGCCAGAAGTGCTGGGGCTAGCTCCAGGATCAACAAGTTGATCTGGTTTTTCAGGATCACGAATCCCTACCTCATCGTAATCACCTGTAAAAGTAATATGACCATTGCTTTTGCTGTTGCTTTGAGCGTATGTTTGTTGAGGACTCGGAAGAATGGCTATTGTACCTAGTAGAACTAGTAGCATAGAGGCTATGATCGTACGTTTCATTCTTCCCCCTCCTTCTTTTTGCGTTTAAACAACAGTAGTAAACAAACAATCACTACAAGTGCGACACCGCTGATAGACAGACTTTTTTTTACAAGTTCTCCCGTTGAAGGAAAACGACCTTTCGGCTTAGTTGTTGCAATAGTTGACTCACTAACGTTTGTCGTTGAACTTGATGTTGGCGGCTCCGTAGTGGACTCACCTTCATAAAATCCAATTTCACCATTCGTCTGAACGGCTCCACCGCCTGCTGCTCCTTCTTGGGCTATAACTGCTT
>Ga0308165_1002496_pt1 | contig 21734 bp, 21 predicted proteins | sample PhyWR2_FD_201032 | JGI IMG/M metagenome (GOLD analysis project Ga0308165, IMG submission 201032) | Phyllosphere microbial communities from UC Gill Tract Community Farm, Albany, California, United States - DLSLW.R2 | ecosystem: Host-associated > Plants > Phyllosphere > Unclassified | place: USA... | reverse complement strand
TGCTGCAGACCGCGCTCAACCCCGCGCCGCCGGATCCGATGCAGGCCAAGATGATGTGGATCATGCCGCTGATGTTCAGCGTGATGTTCTTCTTCTTCCCCGCCGGCCTGGTGATGTACTGGCTGACCAACAACATTCTGTCGATTGCCCAGCAATGGCTGATCAACACCCGCATGGGTGTGCCTCCGCAGTTCAATCTGCCGAAGTTCAAGTAGCACCCCCTGAGCCGCCCCGGCTCCTGACCGCCACGGCCGCTTTTGCGGCCGTGGTTGTTTGTGCACTGGTTATCCACAGGCTTCAGGTGCCGCTATCATGCCACTGACCCTCTCGACGGCGTTGCGCTGACCCGTTCGGCCTGAGCTTGTCGAAGGATGAACGGCCTGCGCTCAAGGCATGAGGTTCGGCCGTTCATGGTTCGACAGGCTCACCACGAACGGGGTTGGAAGTTATGCCTCAGGCTGGTTCTTGTGAACGCATTACAAAACTACGTCTCGCTCGTGACGAACGGTTTACGTTCTCCATCAATTTTTAAAGACTCTCCCCATGCTCCCCCGCCACGACCAACCCATTGCCGCCATTGCCACAGCTCCCGGTCGAGGTGCCGTGGGCATAGTGCGGGTTTCCGGCAAGGGCCTGGCGCCGCTGGTGCAGCGGCTGTGCGGGCGCGAACTCAAGCCGCGCGAAGCCACCTACCTGCCGCTGCGCGACGCCAAGGGCCAGCCCATAGACCACGGCCTGGCGCTGTTCTTTCCCGGCCCGCACAGCTATACCGGCGAAGACGTGCTCGAGCTGCAGGCCCATGGCGGCACCGTGGTGCTGCAGTTGCTGCTGGCGCGCTGCCTTGAAGCCGCGGCGCAAGCCGATGGCGCGGGCCAGGCCTTGCTGCCGGGCCTGCGCCTGGCCCAGCCCGGCGAATTCACCGAGCGCGCGTTTCTCAACGACAAGATCGATCTGGCCCAGGCCGAGGCAATTGCCGATCTGATTGACGCCAGCACCGAAGCCGCGGCGCGCAGCGCCAGCCGCTCGCTGTCGGGCGCGTTCTCGCAGGAGATCCACACGCTGCGCGACGCGCTGGTGCGGCTGCGCATGCTGGTCGAAGCCACGCTGGACTTCCCCGAAGAAGACATCGACTTCCTGCAGCAGGCCGATGCCAGCGGCCAGCTAGCGCGCCTGCAGCAGTCGCTGGCCGGCGTGCTGGCGCGCGCCCACCAGGGCGCGCTGCTGCGCGAAGGCATCAAGGTGGTGATTGCCGGCCAGCCCAATGCCGGCAAGAGCTCGCTGCTCAACGCGCTGGCGGGCGCGGAGCTGGCCATCGTCACCGAGATCGCGGGAACGACGCGCGACAAGGTGCAGCAGACGATACAGATCGAAGGCGTGCCGTTGCATGTGATTGACACCGCGGGCCTGCGCGAAAGCGAGGACACGGTGGAGCGCATAGGCATTTCACGCGCCTGGGACGAAATTGCCGCGGCCGACGCCGTGCTGTTCCTGCACGACCTCACGCGCCAGGACCAGGCCGACTACCGCGCGGGCGACGACGCCATCCGCGCGACGCTGGTCGAGCGGCTGCCGGCCCAGGTGCCGGTGATCGATGTCTGGAACAAGATCGACTCGGCCAGCGCCGAGTCGTTGCCCGAGGGCCTGCGCCTGTCGGCGCGCACCGGCGACGGCCTGGACGCGCTGCGCCGCCGTCTGCTCGAGGTCGCGGGCTGGCAGTCGGCGCCCGAAGGCCTGTACCTGGCACGCGCGCGCCATGTCGAGGCGCTGCAGGCCGTGGGCCTGCATCTGGACCAGGCCATGGCCCAGCTGCGCGCCGCCGGCCCGCATCTCGACCTGCTGGCCGAGGAGCTGCGCCTGGGACAGAACGCGCTCAATGCGATCACCGGCGAGTTCACGTCAGATGACTTGCTGGGCGTGATCTTCTCGAGTTTCTGCATCGGCAAGTAGCCGCTGGGCTCAGCGCGTCAGCGCCAGCATTTCCCTGATCAGATCCGACTTGCCTTCGAAGCCGATACCCGGCAGCGCGGGCAGCGTCACATGGCCGTTGTCGACCTTGACGCCGTCGGGGAAGCCGCCATAGGGCTGGAACAGGTCGGGGTAGCTTTCATTGCCGCCCAGGCCCAGGCCCGCGGCGATCGCCAGCGACATCTGGTGGCCGCCGTGGGGAATGCAGCGGCTGGGCGACCAGCCGTGTTCCTTGAGCATGTCGAGCGTGCGCAGGTATTCGACCAGGCCGTAGCTCAAGGCGCAGTCGAACTGCAGGTAGTCGCGCTCGGGATTCATGCCGCCATGGCGTATCAGGTTGCGCGCGTCCTGCATCGAGAACAGGTTCTCGCCCGTGGCCATGGGTCCTTTGTAGACCTCGCCCAGCCTGGCCTGCAGCTCGTAGTCCAGCGGGTCGCCGGCTTCCTCGTACCAGAACAGCGGGTATTGCGACAGCGCCTTGCCGTAGTCGACGGCGGTCTGCAGATCGAAGCGGCCGTTGGCATCGACGGCCAGCTGCTGGCCCGAGCCCAGGATTTTCAGCACCGATTCGATGCGTTCGCAGTCTTCGGCAATGCTTGCGCCGCCGATCTTCATCTTCACGACCGAGTAGCCGCGGTCGAGATAGCTTTGCATTTCCTGCCTGAGCTTGTCCAGGCCCTTGCCCGGGTAGTAGTAGCCGCCGGCCGCGTAGACGAAGACGCGCGGATTGGGCGTTCCCGTGCCGTAGCGTTCGGCCAGCAGCTGGAACAAGGGCTTGCCTTCGATCTTGGCGACCGCGTCCCAGATCGCCATGTCGATGGTGCCCACGGCCACCGAGCGCTCGCCATGGCCGCCGGGCTTCTCGTTGGTCATCATGCAGGCCCAGATCTTGTGCGGATCGAGGTTCTCGCCGGTGGCGTCGACCAGGGTCGCGGGGTCGGCTTCGAGCACGCGCGGAATGAAGCGCTCGCGCATCAGCGCGCCCTGGCCGTAGCGGCCGTTGGAGTTGAAACCGTACCCAATGACCGGCTTGCCGTCGCGGATCACATCGGTCACCACCGCCACGAGACTCAGCGTCATCTTGGAGAAGTCGATGTAGGCGTTGCGGATGTCCGATTTGATGGGACGCGTGGACTCGATGATATTGACGATTTTCATTTTGCGTTTCTCGGAAGGGGGGCTATTGCGGCAGCGAGGAGCCGCCGCAGATGTTCAGGTTCTGGCCGGTGATGGCCGCGGCCGCGGGCGACAGCAGGTAGCTCACCAGCGAGGCGATTTCACCGGGCTCTACCAGGCGGCCCATGGGCGGCATGCGCGGCGCGCTGCCGGCGCGCGCCGGGTCCTTGAGCATGGGCGTGGCCGTCGCGCCCGGCGAGACCACGTTGACGGTCACGCCGCGCGGCGCGACTTCGACGGCCCAGCTGCGCGCCAGCGCGATCACGGCAGCCTTGGTCGCCGCGTACTGCCCGCGTCCAGGCAGGCCCTGGGCGATGCGGCTGCCGATGAAGACCACGCGCCCGAAACCGCGTTCAGCCATCGCCGGCACCAGTGCGTCGGCAAGCCGCGTGCCGGCATCGACATGCAGCTGCCACATCAGCGCGCCCGCGGCCGCATCGAGCTGGCCCAGCGGCGCCACGCGCAGCACGCCGGCCGCATGCACCAGCGCATCGACGTTCTCCAGGCCTGCGGCGAACGCGCCGATCTGCGCGCCCTCGGTCAGATCGAGTGGCCGATGCGTGAAGGCCGCGTGCGTGATTGCCGGCACCGCCAGATCGACGCCCGTGACGCGCCAGCCCGCGGCCAGCAGGTCCTCGGCAATGGCCTGGCCAATGCCGCCGCTGCTGCCGGTGACGACGGCGTGCCGGGGCTGGGCATCATTCGACACGGATGTTCCCCTCGGTGACGATCTTCTGCGAGCGCTCCATGTCCTGCTTCTGGAACTTGACGAAGTCCTCGGCCGAGCCGCTCGTGATCAGGATGCCCAGCTCCTTGAGCTTGTCCTTCATGTCGCCGGCCAGCGCCTTGTTGACTTCGGTGTTGAGCTTCCTGACGATGTCGGCCGGCAGCTTGGCCGGCCCCCAGAGGCCGTACCAGCTGTAGAACTCGTAGCCGGGAATGGTTTCGCCCACGGTGGGAACGTCGGGCAGGCTGGCGGCGCGCTCGGCGGACGTCACGGCGACCACGCGCAGCATGCCGCTCTTGTGGTACTGCAGCGAGCCCAGGATGGGGTCGATGAAGCCGTCGATCTGGCCGCCGATCAGGTCCTGGAAGGCCGGTGCCGTGCCTTTGTAGGGAACGATCAGATAGTTCAGATTGCCCGCGCGCTTGAGCAGTTCGGTCGACAGGTGGCCGGCCGAGCCTATGGAGCCCACGGCAAAGGTCATCTTGCCGGGATGGGTCTGCGCATACGTGATCAGCGACTTGATGTCGGTGATCGGCAGATTCTTGTTCACGGCCACCGACAGCGGCGCTTTCGCGACCAGCGCCACGGGAGCGAAGTCGCGATTCACCACATAAGGCACGGACTTCATGGTCATGGGTGCGGTGGTGAACGTCGAGGCGTTGAACAGCAGCGTATAGCCGTCGGCCGGCGCCTTGGACACCACGTCGCCGCCGATCACGCCATTGCCGCCCGGGCGGTTCTCGACAATGAACGACTGGCCGGTCTGTTCGGTGAGCTTTTGCGCCAGCTGGCGGCCGATCACGTCGAGCGTGCCGCCCGGTGGAAACGGGATCACGACCTTGACGGCCTTGGCGGGATAGGCCTGGGCCGACGCGACGCCGGCGATGGCCAGGGTGATCGCGCCGATCGCGCACCGGATGAAGTTCTTGCGTTGCATGTTCTTTGTCTCCTGTCGTTGTTCTTGGAAAGGCCATGGCTGTGGCGTCTTGCGCGCCACGGCAAGCGAAATCGCTTCAGCGCTTGAGCAGGCCGGCCTGCTGCACGGCGGCGCGCAGGGCTGCGGTCTCCTTTTCATTGGGCGCTTCGGTCGGTGGGCGCACCGTGGCGTCGTCGATCACTCCGGCCAGGTACATGCCGCCCTTCATGCGCGCATGGGCCTCGCCCGTGGGTTCGCCGCCGCCGTAGACCGCATCCTTGAGCGGCGTGATGATGGCCTGCACTTGCATGGCCTTCTGCAGGTCGCCGGCCTTGACGGCATTCCACAGGTCGATGATCAGCTGGGGAATGAAGGTCGCGAAGCCGACCAGCGCGCCATCGACGCCCTGGACCATGGAGGCCAGCAGGTATTCGTCGTGGCAGGTCAGGATGGCCTTGGTCGGGTCGGCTTCGCGGATCGCCTGGATGTCGCGTGCATATTTGTTCATGTCGCGCTGGCCGACCTTGAACGCCTGCAGGTAGGGCAGCCTGGCGAGCTGGGCCAGCAGCTCGCACGAGTAGGAGGCGCGCGTCCATGCGGGGTAGACATGGCATACCAGGTCCAGCTCGGGCGCGGCCTTGTGGATGGCATCGAAGTATTGCAGCGCGTGGCCGGGTGTGAAGCCGAAGCGCAGCCAGTGGTGGGGCGGCATCACGTCAAGCGCGACGGCGCCCGCGGCCTGGGCGGCGCGCGCATGCTCGGCGGCTTCGGCCAGGCCTTCGCAGACGATGGACGAGATCACGGGCATGCGCCCCTTGAGTTCGTCGGCGACGATGCGCGTGACTTCGGCGCGTTCGGCCGGGGTCAGCGAGAACACTTCACCGGTATGGCCGTTGGTCATGATGGCCACCACGCCGTCGTGGCCGGCAAGCCAGGATGCGAGCTTGCGCAGCGCCGGTTCGTCGATCCGGTGGTCGGGCGTGAACGGGCAGGAAATGGCGGGAATGATCCCTTTGTAGTTGGCGATGGATGGCATGTATAGTCTCCTGGCGTTGGCTTTGTGGGTCTGCGGAGTGATCATTTCCCAGAGCCCGAATCGGCGCCAATACTAGAAATGCATACAACTATCCACTTCGTGGACGACACCGGGCGCAGCGCATGGGACCAGGCAATCGCAACCTAGACTTCGAGTGGCTCGAAGACTTCATGGCCCTTGCCGAAAGCGGCAACTTCTCGCGTGCCGCTGAGGCGCGCGCCATTGCCCAGCCGGCGTTCAGCCGCCATATCCGCGGGCTGGAAGAGTGGGTCGGCGTCGATCTGTTTGACCGCAGCGCGCACCCGGCCGCGCTTACGGCCGCGGGCCAGCGCTTCCTGCCCCTGCTTGAAGGCGTGCTCGGCGATCTGGAGGCCGCGCGCATCAAGGCGCGCGCCGCGCATGACCAGGAAGAGTCGACGCTGCGCTTCGCGGCCACGCACTCGCTGTCGCTCACTTTCTTTCCGCGCTGGCTCACGGGCATAGAGTCGCGGCTGCACATCGGCGCGCTGCAGACCATGTCGGACAGCTCGCGCAGCTGCGAATTCCTGATGTTCCAGCGGCGCGTGCAGTTCGTGCTGTGCCATGGCCACAAGGACGTTCCGGGGCGGCTTGACGAGCAGGAGTACCCGATGCTGCGCCTGGGCAGTGAAACACTGCTGCCGGTGTCGGTGCCGCACCCCGACGGCACGCGCGGAAAGGCCTTGCACGCGATCGGCAATGCGCCGCCCGTGCCCATGCTGGCCTACAGCCAGGATTCGGGCCTGGGCCGCATCATGCGCGCCCAGCTGCGCCCCAACATGGCCAGGGCGGGGCGCAGGAACACGCAGGCCGAATTGCAGGAAGTCTTCACCGCCCACCACGCGGTGCTGCTCAAGACCATGGCGCTCGAGGGCCGCGGCATCGCCTGGCTGCCGCAGTCGCTGATCGAGGCCGAGCTCGCCCGTGGCGCGCTCGTGGGCGCGGGTACGCAGGCGCTCAACATTCCGGTGGAGATACGCATGTACCGCCAGCGCGCGCTGATGTCGGACAAGGCCGAAGCGCTGTGGAAACTCGCCCAGCAGCAGGCGCTGGACTGATCGCCACGTGAAGCCTCAATCCACTTCCGCGGCCATTGCCGTCATCCTGGCGGGCGTCACCGCGGCGCTGCATATCGGCAAGATTCCGCCGGCGATTCCGGTGCTGCAGCAGGCGCTGGGCCTGACGCTGGTCGAGGCCGGTTTCCTGCTGTCGATGGTGCAGCTTGCGGGCATGCTGCTGGGCGTGCTGCTGGGTGTCGCGGTGGACGGCCTGGGGCTGCGTCGCAGCCTGCTGATCGGCCAGTTCACGCTGTGCGCGGCCAGCTTCGCGGGCATCTGGGCGCGCGCGCCCGTCGATCTGCTGGTGCTGCGCGCCGTCGAAGGCCTGGGCTTTTTGCTGGTGGTGCTGGCCGCGCCCAGCCTGATACGCCAGCTGGTGCCCGCGCGCCAGCTGCCGTCGTTTCTCGGCCTGTGGGGCGCGTACATGCCGGCCGGCGCGGCGCTGGCGCTGCTGTGCGGGCCGCTGTTCATGGCGGCCTGGGGCTGGCAGGCATGGTGGGGGCTGCTGGGCGCATTGTCGGCGGCCATGGCGGTCTGGCTGGTGCTGGGCGTGCCGGATGACGAGGCGGCCTTTGCCGGGGTGACCGGGGCGGCCCTTGCCGGGGCGGCCCTTGCCGGCCCGGTGGCCGCCGCACCCCAGCCTTGGACGCAACGTCTTCGCCTGACGCTTGCCAGCCCCGGCCCCTGGCTGGTGGCGCTGGCGTTTGCCATGTATTCAAGCCAGTGGCTGGCGGTGGTCGGCTTTCTGCCTTCGGTCTATGCCCAGGCGGGCGTGGGCGCGGTTGCCGCGGGCGCGCTGACGGCGCTGGTCTGCGCGATGAACATCATCGGCAATGTCGCCGCCGGCCGGGTGCTGCTGCGCGGCCCGCATGCGCAGCGCCTGCTGTTCGCGGGCTTTGGCTGCATGGCGCTGATGGCGTTGCTGACCTTCAGCCCGCTGCTGGGCGAGGCACCGCTGCCGCGCTACGCGGCCGTGCTGCTGTTTTCGGCCGCCGGCGGCATGGTGCCGGGCACCCTGTTCTCGCTGGTGGTGCGCCTGGCGCCCAACGCGCAGACGGTGTCGACCACCATGGGCTGGGTGCAGCAATGCTCGGCCACGGGCCAGTTCCTGGGCCCGCCGCTGGTTGCCTGGGTCGCGGCCCAGGCCGGCGGCTGGCAGCTGACCTGGGTGGTGACGGGCGCGGCATCGGTGATCGGGCTGTGGCTTGCCAGCCGCCTGGGCGCGCGCGCGGCGCTGGCGCCGCAGGCCTGAGCCCCGGTCAGCTGGCGTCGGGCTCGGCGCGGTGCAGCAGTTCCAGGAACAGCTCGGCGGGCCGGCTCAGCGGACGGTCGCGGCGCACCAGGCTGCCATAGGACTCGAGCTTGTGACGCAGCGTGTAGGGCACGATGCGCAGCATGCCGTAGGCGTCGTTGAGCGCGCCCACGGTTTGCGGAATCACGCCCAGCATGTCCGAGCTGCGCACCAGATTGATGGTGGTGAGAATCGAGCCGGTCTCTATCAGCCCGCGCGGCAGCGGCGTGCAATGTTCGCGAAACTCCTGCTCGATCAGCGCACGCATCGGGCTGCCCGGCGGCTGCAGCACCCAGCCGTAGCGCTGCAGGTCGGCGAACCGTGGCTTGGGCAGGGCCAGCAGCGGGTGCTCGTGGCGCACGATGAAGGCCAGGCTTTCGTCGTCTATCGGCCGGAAGATGCACTTGCCGGCCGAAGCCGCCGCCAGGCGCCCGACCACGACTTCCAGCACGCCTTCATGCAGCTGGGCCAGCAGGCGGTCGCTGGTGTCGACCGCCACTTCCATTTCCAGCAACGGCAACTGCTGCTTGAGGTCAAGCAGGGCGCGCGTCAGCCGCCCGGGTGAGGCCGCCATGATGCTTCCCACGACCAGCCGGCCGGCGCTGCCCTGGCGCAGCTCGCCGAGTTCGCGGTTGAGCGCTTCCATGCTGCCGCGCATGGCGCGGAAGTAGTCAAACACCCGGTCGCCCGCGGCATTGCGCCGCAATTGCCGGCCCACGCGCTCGAACAGCGGCTGGCCCAGCGCATCCTCGAGCTCGTGCAGCATCTTGGTAGCCGCGGGCTGGCTCAGGCCCAGCTGCGCGGCCGCGGCGCGCAGTGTCTGGCGTTCCTCTATGGCCAGCACCAGCGCGATCTGGCGCATGCGCAGGCGGTTGAGCAACTGCGGTGTGCTGTCGCGTTTATCTATGGATCCCATGGCCGCATTCCTGTTTGCTGATTGCCTCAGGTTATCAATCTATCAAAAACATTGAATATACGGCTATCAATACCTTGCCTACGATGCAGCTACCCCTATAAAAATGGAGACAACGATGCAAAGACGTCATCTGCTGACCGCCGCCACGGTCTGGGCTACCTGTCTGCTGCCTGGCGCGGTGCTGGCGCAGGACGCGGTCAACTGGCCTACGCGGCCGGTACGCATGCTCGTGGGCTCGGCGCCCGGCGGCGGCACCGATGCGATGGCGCGCGCCGTCGCCGACCGGCTCGCGCCGCTGCTCAAGCAGCCGGTGCTGGTGGAAAACCGCCCCGGAGTCTCCAACACCATGGCGGTCGACGTGACCGCCAAATCGACCGACGGCCACACCATGGTGATGGGCGTGGTCACGGCGCATGCGATTGCCCCGCACCTGCTCAAGCTGGGCTACGACAACAACAAGGACCTGGTGCCCGTGGCCTTTGTCGGCTCGGTGCCGAATGTGCTGGTGGTGGGCAATTCGGTGCCGGTGAACAGCGTCACCGAACTCGTGGCCCTGGCGAAGAAGCAGCCCGGCCAGATCAACTTCGCGAGCAGCGGCACGGGCAGCACCCAGCATATCGCCGCCGAGGTGTTCAAGGACGCCGCCGGCATTGCGATCACCCATGTGCCCTACAAGGGCAGCGCGGGCGCGCTGGTCGATCTGGTCAGCGGCCAGGTGCAGATGAGCTTTGACACCATGCCTTCGGTGATAGGCCAGATCAAGGCCGGCAAGCTGCGCGCGCTGGCCGTGACTTCGCCCCAGCGCAACCCGCAGCTGCCCCAGGTGCCGACCATGGCCGAAGCCGGCCTGCCCAGCGTGGCGATCAGTGCCTGGTACGGCATCTACATGCCTGCCGCGACGCCCAAGGCGGTGCAGCAGAAAGTGCATGACGAAGTCAACAAGGTCATTGCCATGCCCGAGACCAAGACCCGGCTCGAGGCCGTGGGCGCCGAGCTGCGCCCCATGAGCCAGCCCGACTTCGGCAGCTTCCACCTCGCCGAGTACCAGCGCTTTGGCGAGATCATTCGCAAGAACAATATCAAACTGGACTGAGCATGGCTACCGCATCCCTTCCCGTCGTTGCCCTGACCCTGGGCGACCCCGCCGGCATAGGCGCCGAGCTGATCGCCCGTCTGCTCGCCAAGCCCGAAGCCACGCAGCAGGCCAACCTGGTGCTGATCGGCGACCCCTGGCTCTGGGAGCTGGGCCAGCGCTGGGCCGGCGTGCAGGTGGCGACGGCGCCGCTTGCTGGTCTGGCCCAGGTGCGCGAACGCGCGGACACGCGGCTGCCGGCCTTCGTGGCCGTCAACAGCATTGCGGCGGCCCATGTGCAGACCGGCCAGGTGGGCGCGGCGGGCGGGCGCTCGGTGCTGCAGGTGCTCGACCAGTGCATGGACGCGGCGCTGGCCGGCGCCATCGATGCGATCTGCTTTGCGCCCTTGAACAAGCAGGCCATGAAGCTCGGCGGACTGCGCCACGAGGACGAGCTGCACCACTTTGCCGAATACCTGGGTGTGCAGGGCTACTTCTGCGAGTTCAACACGCTGGGCAATCTCTGGACGTCACGCATCTCCTCGCATGTGCCGCTCAAGGAGGTGGCCAGCTATCTGAGCGAGGAGCGCATTGCCCAGGCCGCGGAGCTGCTCTACAACGCGCTGCGCGCCAGCGGCATGGCCGCGCCCAAGGTCGCGATCGCGGGCTTCAACCCGCACAACGGCGACGGCGGCACCTGCGGGCGCGAGGAGATCGACATCATTGCTCCCGCGGTGCGCGCGCTGCAGGCGCGCGATTGGCCCAGCGAGGCGCCGTTTCACGGGCCGTTTCCGGCCGACACCATCTTTCTCAAGGCCCAGGCCGGCGAGTACCAGGCCATCGTCACCATGTACCACGACCAGGGCCAGATCGCGATCAAGCTGCTGGGCTTCTCGCGCGGCGTGACGGTGCAGGGCGGGCTGCCGATTCCCATCACCACGCCGGCGCACGGCACGGCCTACGACATCGCGGGCCAGGGTCGGGCCAGCGTCGAGGCCACCTGGCAGGCCTTGCTGATTGCCAGCCGCATGGGCGCGGCCCGCCTGGGCGCGGCCCGCATGGCCGACCGGGTTCAGGCCAGCGTCTGATTCCACGGGCTCAGGCCCGCTTCACTTCATTTACCGAAAGAGGTCTTTCATGAAGATCAAGTCCGTACGCGCCCGGGTTTTCCAATGGAAGGGCAAGACCGTTCCACCCCAGGGCAACTTCTGCTCCAATGCCATGGATCTGGTGTATTCCAACACCGAGAGCATGAGCACCTTCCGCTTCCATTCGTGGACCGTGGTCGAGATCGAGACCGATGACGGCATCGTCGGCATAGGCAACGTCGCGCTGGCGCCGGCGATCGCCAAGGCCATCATTGACCAGTACCTGACGCCGCTGGTCGTGGGCCAGGACCCCTGGGACTACGAGTACCTGTGGCAGCGCATGTACCGCGCCACGCACGCCTGGGGCCGCAAGGGCGTGACCATGGCCGCGATCTCGGCCGTCGATCTGGCGATATGGGACATCCTGGGCAAGAGCGTGGGCAAGCCGGTGTTCAAGCTGCTGGGCGGGCGCACCAAGGAAAAGATTCCCTGCTACTACTCCAAGCTGTACCGCGGCGACCTCAAGGAAATGCAGGACGAGGCGCAGAAGTTCATGGACCAGGGATTCACGGCGTTCAAGATGCGCTTTGGCTACGGCCCGGCCCACCTGCAGCATGGCGTCAAGGAGAACCTCAAGTCGGTCGAAGCGATTCGCGAAGTGATCGGCTACGACAACGACCTGATGCTCGAGTGCTACATGGGCTGGAACCTCGAGTACGCCAAGCGCATGCTGCCCAAGCTGGCAAAGTACGAGCCGCGCTGGCTGGAGGAGCCGGTGATTGCCGACGACATCGACGGCTACGCTGAACTCAATGCGATGAACATCATCCCGATCTCCGGCGGCGAGCATGAGTTCAGCCTCTACGGCTTCAAGCAGCTGCTCGACAAAAAGGCCGTGAGCGTGGTGCAGTACGACACCAACCGCGTGGGCGGCATCACGGCCGCGCACAAGATCAACGCGCTGTGCGAGGCCTTTTCGGTGCCCGTCATCCCGCATGCCGGCCAGATGCACAACTACCACCTGACGATGAGCACGCTGGCCTCGCCCATGGCCGAGTACTTCCCTATCTTCGACGTCGAAGTCGGCAACGAGCTGTTCTGGTACCTCTTTGACGGCGAGCCGATTGCCGACAACGGCTTTCTGCAGCTGCGCGACGACGTCCCCGGCCTGGGCCTGACGCTCAAGACCGAATACCTCGACCAGTTCGACATCATTGAATAAGGAGACGCATATGCCCGGACTTTCCAACCCGCGTTATCGCGGCATCTTCCCGGTCGTGCCCACGACCTTTCATGAAGACGGCACGCTCGATCTGGCCAGCCAGAAGCGCTGCATCGACTTCATGATTGACTCGGGCGTCGACGGTCTGTGCATATTGGCCAACTTCTCCGAGCAGTTCCTGCTGGGCGACGACGAGCGCGAAACGCTCACCCGCCTGTCGCTCGAGCATGTGGCCGGGCGCGTGCCGGTGATCGTCACCACCACCCACACCAGCACCGCGATCTGCGCGGCGCGCAGCCGGCGCGCCCAGGACATGGGCGCGGCGATGGTGATGGTGATGCCGCCGTACCACGGCGCAACCTTCCGCTTCAGCGACGCGCAGATCCACCGCTTCTTCGCGGGCGTGTCCGATGCCATCGACATCCCCATCATGGTCCAGGACGCACCCGCGGCGGGCACGGCGCTGCCGCCGGCGTTTCTCGCGCGCATGGCCCAGGAGATCGAGCAGGTGCGCTACTTCAAGATGGAGACCGCGGGCGCGGCCGGCAAATTGCGCGAGCTGATCGCGCTGGGCGGCGAAGCCATCGAAGGCCCATGGGACGGCGAGGAAGCCATCACGCTGCTGGCCGATCTCGAGGCCGGCGCCACCGGCTCCATGACCGGCGGCGGCTTTGCCGACGGCATTCGCCCCATCATCGAAGCCTTCCGCAATGGCGACAGGGACCTGGCGTTCAACGAATACCAGCGCTGGCTGCCGCTGATCAACCACGAGAACCGCCAGGCGGGCTTTCTCGCCGCCAAGGCACTGATGCAGGCCGGCGGCGTGATTGCCTGCGACGCGCCGCGCCACCCCTGGCCAGCCATGCACCCCGAAGTGCGCCGCCAGCTGCTCGACATCGCGCGCCGGCTCGATCCGCTGGTGTTGCGCTGGGGGCGTTGAACGCAGGGCGAACGGTGGTTCAAGGCGCGGCGGAAAAATCCGTTCGGGCTGAGCTTGTCGAAGCCCAGGTATTTCACCCGCTCAAGGCTTGGCCGTTTCCTGCGTCCTTTGCAACTGCTCATGCAGAATCCGCCGGATCTCGATGATGGCCTGCGGATGCTCCTGCACGCTGTGGCCCGACGCGATCACCAGCTCGGACGCCGCGCCCGGCAGGTGGGCGCTGGCGTAGGGCACGATGCCGTCGCTGGAGTCGGCCAGCGCCAGCGCGGGTTCGGCGTCGCCGATGATCGAGTGGTAGCGCAGCCGCGGCGCCAGCGGCAGGCTGGACGTCAGGCGCACGAACGGGTCCTGATCGCTGAGGTTGTCTATGCTGTTGGGAATGCGCAGCAGGCCCTGCTTGCCCGGCCGCGGCTTGAGCTGGGCCAGCGCGCGCGTCACGTCGCCCACCTGCTCGAGCATGGAAAACGGCAGCGTGATCAGGTTCGCGGCCCAGCGCGCGAGTCTGTGGTTTGCAAACGCCGTGCCGCGGTGCGGGGCGGCAATGAAGATCGCGTCGGTGATCGACGGCAGGGGCTCGAAGTTGAGCAGCGGCGCCAGACGCCGCTGCAGCGCCGCCTGCTGCCCGGGCTGCAGCTGATAGTCCTCGAGCAGCCGGTCCCAGGTCTGCCCGCCGGTGGACGACACCAGCAGGCGCGCGAGCACGCCGCCCATGCTGTGTCCTATGACCGTGGTGTGCTGCGATGCCGCGCTCACGCCTTGCGGATCGAAGTGCGCAAACGTAGCCTGCAGCGCGTCGCGGATCGCGCGGTTGTTGAGCGCCAGCGGCGCATTCGTCGGGTAGTAGACCTGCCAGATCTGGTAGTTCTGGCGCAGGGCCTCGTCGCCCAGCACTTCGTTGGCGACGTTGATCCAGGCCTCGGGGCTGCTTGCCAGTCCATGCAGCATGATCACCACGCGCCGGCCCGGGTCGTAGGGCTGCATCAGGTAGATCTGCGGGCGCAGCAGGCCGTTGTCCAGGCCCAGCAGCGAGCGCAGCGCCTGCACCGAGAAGCCCGAGCGCGCAAGCCACAAGCCGTAGCCCGAAGTGAAGTTTGCCGCCAGCGGCACCTGCTCGCCCGCCAGCAGCACCTTGCCGTAGCGATAGGGGTCGTACAGCTGCACATGGATGTCGCGCGTCTTCAGCACTTCGGCCTGGGTCGTCCCCGCGAAGCGCAGCAGCGCGGTGAGCGCGGGGTACGGCGCTTCCTGGAACGGCTGGTCGGACGCCGCCTGGGCGGGCAATGCGGCCGGTGGTTCGCCGGAGGCGCGCGCTCCCAGCGGATCATCGATGGGGAAGACCGCGACCAGTTCCGCGCCGAAGCCGTCGCGTCTGTAGATGTTGCGCAGGCCCGAGAACGTCAGTGACGAGGCGGGAATCAGTTCGCGCGGCATCTGCGCGTCGTGCGGCAGCCAGATGCCGCTGAGATCGGTGTGCAGCGTCCAGCCATTCCAGGGCAGCACCGAGGCATCGAGCGCGGCAAGATGGCGCTGCTGGCTGTGGTGGAACATGCCGGTGATGGCCTGCTCCACGGCGTGGTTGTAGTAGTCGCGCACCTGGGTCTGGCGGTCGTCGAACATGCGTTCGCTGGGCTTGCGCGAGGAAAAGAACAGGTAGGCGTAGGCATGGCGCGCGGCTTCGAGCCAGGCATCGATTTCATCGCTGCCGTGGCTGCCCGGCGCCGCGCGCTGGGCCAGCAGCGCGGCCTGCGTCCAGAGCTCGGCCAGCGCGGACAGTCGCTGGTCGTCGGTCAGCGCCGGCGTGTTGACGATGTTGTCGCGGCACAGCGCCGGCAGTTCGTCGCAGCGCTGGCGCTCCAGGCCGATGACGCGCAGGGTTTCCTGGGTGGCGGCGCTGAGCGTGCCCGCGGTGAGGATGTCGGAGCGCCGCTGCGACAGGTAGTCCGCAGGCAGCAGGGAGCTGACCTGCACTCCGGCGCAGCCTGCAAGCAGCGCGGCGGCGCCCAGCCAGGAAACCAGGCGCCAGGCGCGCACAGCGGGAAAAATCATTGAAATGAACCTCAGCGCGCCTGTACTGGCAGGCCTTGCCGGATGGCGGCGGAAAAATCGGCATGGGGCCCGGCCTGGCGCGCGCGCGCGGTGATCCGGCCCTTTTCCTGCAGCTCCTGCAGCGAGTAGCCCGCGGTCAGGCCGCCGACTTCCTGCACATAGGACGGCAGATAACCCGACAGCAGCAGGCGGGCGTCCAGCGGCAGGCCGGGAACGATGCGCTCCATCATCGCGTAGACAATGGTCGTGCAGTTGGCGGTCAGTGTTTGATAGAAACGCGGCGTGGCGCGCAGGGCGTCGGACTCGTCGAGGTATTGCTCGAACAGCGCGCGCATCGCGGGCTTGGACATGTGCACGCGGTAGAGATAGACATCTTCATCGCGCGCGCGCGCGCGCACGCCCAGGATGTCGCGCTCGTCGGCGGCCACCAGCGCCAGTTCATAGCGCTTGAAGAATCCGGCCAGCGCCGAATACTCTTCGCCGCGCTCCTTGCGCACTTCGACCGAGAACACCAGCTGGCGGCCGTCGTCGAAGCCGAAGGACACCAGCGTGTGCGCAATGGCCGGGCCCATCCAGTACGACAGCGCCATGTCGACCGAGCGCAGGCTGTCAAGGTCGTAGCGCCGCGTCTCCCAGCGCACGGTGAAGTCGTCATCGCTGCGCCAGTCGAAGTTGCGCACGTTGTGCAGCAGCACCTGCGAGCCCTGGCGTTCGGCGCGCAGCGTGCGCGCGACATCGGCGGCCCAGACGCGGTCGTTGGACGGCGTGATCGCCACCCACCACAGGCCCAGCAGCACGCAGCCCGCGGCCAGCAGCCCCCAGGCGCGCCAGGAGCGGGGATCGGCGCTGGCCAGCAGGCACGAGGCCCCGACCCAGATCACCCACAGTCCGGCCAGCGCCGCTGCGGCAAACCGGCCGCCCGGCGCCTGGTTCCACAGCGCGAGCGCGCCAAAGGCCGCGAGTCCCAGCCCCAGCAGCGCGCCGAGGGCGCGCGCGCCGCCGGCCCACACGCGCCCTGCGGGCGGTGCTTGTTTTGCATGGTCACGGGGCAAGGGCATGGGCGGACAGGGAAAAAGAGGGACAAGGAAGCAGGCCGGCGCGCAACGCGGCCGGTGAGTGTGTCACAGGTGCAGGATCAATGCCCGGCGAAGTCCACGAGGGTGTACAGCGGCAGATTGCTTTCGCGCAGCCTATCGGAGCCGCCGAGTTCGGGCAGATCGACAATGGCCGCGCCTTCGATCACCTGGGCACCGAGCTTATCCAGCAGTTTCTTGCCGGCCATCATGGTGCCGCCGGTGGCAATCAGGTCATCGATCAGCAGCACCCGGTCGCCGGGCTTGACGGCATCGGCATGCAGCTCGACGGTGGCGCTGCCGTATTCGAGCTCGTAGGTTTCCTCGACCGTGGTGAACGGCAGCTTGCCTTTCTTGCGGATGGGCACGAAGCCGACATTGAGCTCATAGGCCACGACCGCGCCCAGGATGAAGCCGCGCGCGTCCAGGCCGGCGACCACGTCGGGGCGCAGGGCCGGGTCCATGTAGCGGTGCACGAACGCATCGATCAGCACGCGAAAGACCTTGGGGTCCTGCAGCAGCGGCGTGATGTCGCGGAACTGCACGCCCGGCGCGGGCCAGTCGGGCACCGTGCGGATGTATTGCCGAAGGTAATCGTTGATGGTGGTGTGGAGCATGGCGTAGGTATTCCGTACAAGGCCGGGCAGGGTCCGGCGGCTGCAGGAGTTTAAACAGAGCGCGCGCCGCGGCCCTGCGGCCGACCTGTCGCGACAAGCGGAATAAGGCCCAGGCCCTAAAATCCGCACATGAAATCTGCAGCAGCATCCACGCGCCCTTTTGACGGCCCCCAGGCCCTGCAACTTGCGCGTGACACCCTCGCCATCGAGGCCCAGGCCCTTCTGGCCCTGTCCGACCGCCTGTCTCCGGTGTTTGCCCAGGTTGTCGAGCGCGTGCTCGACATCCAGGGCCGGGTGGTGGTCATGGGCATGGGCAAGAGCGGCCATGTGGGCCGCAAGATCGCCGCCACGCTGGCCTCCACCGGAACGCCGTCGTTCTTCGTGCATCCGGGCGAAGCCAGCCATGGCGACCTGGGCATGGTCACGGAAAAGGACCTGGTGCTGGCGCTGTCCAACAGCGGCGAGAGCGACGAGATCGCAGCGCTGCTGCCCGCGCTGCGGCGCCAGGGCGTGCCCGTCGTCGGCATGACCGGCAACCCGGGCTCCACGCTGGCCCGCCACGCCGACTGGGTGCTCGACACCTATGTCGAACGCGAGGCCTGTCCGCTCAATCTCGCGCCCACGGCCAGCACCACGGCCCAGCTGGCGCTGGGGGACGCGCTGGCGGTGGCGCTGCTCGATGCGCGCGGCTTCAAGGCCGAGGATTTCGCGCGCTCCCATCCCGGCGGCGCGCTGGGCCGCAAGCTGCTGACCCACGTGGCCGACGTGATGCGCTCGGGCACGGACGTGCCGCGCGTCACGGCCGATACCTCGTTTCTGCTGCTGATGCGCGAAATGAGCGCCAAGGGCCTGGGCGCTTCGGCGATTGTCGGCAAGCAGGGCGAATTGCGCGGCGTGTTCACCGACGGCGACCTGCGCCGGCGCATCGAGCAGGGCGCCGACCTGCTCAGCACCACGGCCGGTGAAGTCATGCACCCCCGACCCCATACCATCCAGGCCGATGCGCTGGCCGTCGATGCCGCCCGGCTCATGGAGCAGCACGGCATCACCTCGGTGCTGGTGATCGAAGGCGCCGCCCAGCTCGTGGGCGTGGTCCATATTCGCGATCTGATGCGCGCCAAGGTGATCTGATGCAACGTTCCGCTCTTGCCCCGGCGCTTGAATTCGCCCCCCAGTTGCTGCTCAAGGCCCAGGGGGTGCGGGTGGTGTTCTTCGATGTCGACGGCGTGCTCACCGACGGCGGGCTGTATTTCACCCAGGAAGGCGAAGTCATCAAGCGCTTCAACACGCTCGACGGCCATGGCCTGAAGCTGCTGCAGAAGGTCGGCATCACGCCGGTGGTGATCACGGGGCGCGACTCGGCGCCGCTGCGCCTGCGCCTGAAGAACCTGGGCGTGGTGCATGCACGTTTCGGCACCGAGGACAAGAAGCCCGCGGCCGAGGAATTCCTGCAGACCCTGGGGCTGGACTGGAGCCAGGCCGCGGCCATGGGCGACGACTGGCCCGATCTGCCCGTGATGCGCCGCGCGGCCATTGCCTGCGCGCCCGTGAACGCCCATGCCCAGGCCCTGGCCGCGGCCGACTATGTGACCCAGCGCGCGGGCGGGCAGGGCGCGGCGCGCGAATTCTGCGATCTGCTGCTGGTGGCATCGGGCCGCTACGCCAGCTTGCTGGAAAGCTACGCATGATCCGTCCTCCATGGCGTCGCGGCTGGGAAAGCTTCACGATCTATCTGCCCGTGATACTGATGGGTCTGATGGCGCTTGCCAGCTGGTGGCTGGTGCGCAATGCGCCCTCGGCGCTGCCGTCGGTGGCGGCGCGCGCCCCGGTGCATGAGCCCGACTACTTCATGAAGGACTTCTCGGTGCAGAACTTCGACGCCGCGGGCCGCATGACGCGCCAGCTGCAGGGCCAGATGGCGCGCCACTACCCCGACACCGATACGCTGGAGATCGACGGCGTGCAGATCCATGCCAAGGCGCCCGACGGCCGTCAGACGCGCGCCACCGCGCTGCGCGGCCTGAGCAACGGCGACGGCTCCGAAGTCCAGCTGTTTGGCAATGCGCGCGTGACGCGCGCAGCCATGCGGCTGCCCGATGGCAAGCAATCGCCCGAATTGCGTTTCGAAGGCGAATTCCTGCATGCCTGGACCAACGAGGAGCGCGTTCTTTCCGACAAGCCCGTGGTGCTGTGGCGCGGCGCGGACCGCTTCACCGCCGACCGCCTCGAATACGACCACCTCGAGCAGGTGCTCCAGCTCAACGGCCGGGTGCGCGGCGTGATGCAGCCCGCGCCCGCCGCCGCGGCCGGGCGCTGAGCATGACCGCGCCCGCGCGTCCCCTGGTGTTCATCACCGGCGCTTCCAGCGGCATAGGGCAGGCCCTTGCGGGACGCTTCTATGCCCAGGGCCATGACCTGGCCCTGGTGGCGCGCAATACCCAGGCCATTCACGACTGGGCCGCGGCTGCAGGGCTGGACGCCGCGCGCTATGCGGTCTACGGCGCCGATGTATCGGTTGCCGACAGCATTGTCGCCGCCGGCATGCAGTGCCTTGCACGCCAGGGCCTGCCGCAGGTGGTGGTGGCCAACGCAGGCGTGAGCTGGGGCATAGATTCCGCCGAACGCGAGGACCTGGACGTGATGGCGCAGCTGTTCGCGACCAACAACCTGGGCATGGCCGCGACATTCCATCCCTTCATCCGCGCGATGCAGGCCCGCGGCTCGGGCACGCTGGTCGGCATGGCCAGCGTCGCCGCGATCCGCGGCCTGCCTGGACACGGCGCCTACTGCGCAAGCAAGGCGGCGGTGGTCAGCTACTGTGAAAGCCTGCGCGGCGAGCTGCGCGCGCGCGGCGTGCGCGTGGTGACGCTGCTGCCCGGTTATGTCGCCACCCCGCTGACGCGCGACAACCGTTATGGAATGCCTTTTTTGCTGACTGCCGATGACTTTGCGGCGCGCGCCTATAGAGCCATCCTGCGGCAAAGCAGTTATGCCGTGATTCCCTGGCAGATGGGTATCGTGGTCAAACTGCTGCGCCTGTTGCCCAATGCCGTCTTTGACCGGTTGTTACAAGGCCGGCAAACCAAGCATCGGCACAAGAAAGCAGATTAAGAGAAATTTGCGATTTTGTCTTACAGGCATTAGCAGCAGCCACGGGGATTTTGTACTGCGCTGTGTGCTAACGCAAATGAGATGCTGGCGACGTAAAAAAAGGCTTCAAATGAAGCCTTTTTGTTTTTCACGGGATTATTCGCCGTGGTTATTGCCGTAGCCGCCGCGGCCGCCGCCACCACCGCCGCCACCGCGCGGACCGGAGCCGTAGGGGCTGCGGAAACCACCGTCATTGCGGCCGCCGGCATAGCCGCCACCGCCGCCGTCACGGCCACCACCACCACCACCGTAGCCACCGCCGCCATCGCGGCCGCCACCACCGTAGCCGCCGCCGTCTCGGCCGCCGCCATAGCCGCCACCGCCTTCACGGCCGCCGCCATAACCACCGCCACCGCCGCCGCCGTAGCCACCGCCGCCGCCGCCGCCAAAGCCACCGCTGCGCGGTGGGCGTGGCTCCATTGGGCGAGCCTCGTTGACGACGATGCTGCGACCGCCGAGTGCTTGTCCGTTCATGCCCTGGATTGCTGCCTGCGCTTCAGAATCGCTGCCCATTTCCACGAACCCAAACCCCTTGGAGCGACCCGTGTCGCGCTCCATCATTACCTTGGCACTTGTCACTGAACCATACTGGCTGAATGCCTGCTCAAGGTCGTTGTCACGCACTCCGTAGGGGAGATTGCCAACATACAGCTTGTTGCCCATTAAAGACTCCTCAAACTCCTCAAGTAACACAATTGCTGTGGTGCTCACACGTTGCCAGCGATCCATGAAAGAAAACCTGCGCACGCATTGCAAATCACCTGCACTGATATCGGGTACACCGATCACAAATTATGAGGGAAAAGAAATACAAAAAAAAAGACAGCGAAAGCCGTATTCGCATGAAAGAGACGAAAAAAAAGGGCCAAAGGCCCTTTTTTGACACTGGGTTATTGAAAACCCTGAGTCAGTGCTTAGTAGCTGCTACGGCCACCGCCGAAGCCGCCGCCACCGCTGCGGCCACCGCCGAAGCCGCCGCCGCCGCCATTGCCGCCGCCGAAGCCGCCGCCGCCGCCAAAGCCGCCACCGCTACGGGGAGGGCGGGGTTCCATAGGACGGGCTTCGTTGACAACGAGGTCACGGCCGCCTTGGTTTTGGCCGTGCAGGCCTTGGATTGCTGCTTGTGCTTCAGCATCGTTGCTCATTTCGACAAAGCCGAAGCCCTTCGAACGGCCGGTGTCACGTTCCATCATGACCTTGGCGCTGTTGACATTGCCGAATTCGCTGAAAGCTTGCTCGAGATCGCCGTCACGGAAAGAGTACGGCAGGTTGCCGACGTAAAGTTTGTTGCCCATGGAGGACTCCTGAAAAAACACTTGAAAACGCGATGGAGCCCTATGCAGTCAACTACCTGACAACTTTAGAGACCGAAACGCACCTGCCTACTACTCATTGCTTTGCGGAAAGGCTTGGACATTATGAG
>Ga0308165_1002493_pt1 | contig 21750 bp, 23 predicted proteins | sample PhyWR2_FD_201032 | JGI IMG/M metagenome (GOLD analysis project Ga0308165, IMG submission 201032) | Phyllosphere microbial communities from UC Gill Tract Community Farm, Albany, California, United States - DLSLW.R2 | ecosystem: Host-associated > Plants > Phyllosphere > Unclassified | place: USA... | reverse complement strand
CTTCGCGTCGCTGCCGGCGATTCAACAGGCAGCTTGAGCGGACCGGCTCCACTTATCGTTTAGCGATTTGTGTTCAAACAAACGGGGCCACCTCTGAGAGGGGCACGCGGGCGATGATGACCGGTTTGAAGACCGTCGTGGAACAGGTGGGGAACCCGGTGCGTGACGACGTGTTCAGCTTTGCAGGTTCTGTCGCGTTGCCAGCTGATGAGCGTGTTTCGGGCAGGACGAATGCCAGTTCCTCAGACGGGAAGGATTTGTCCTGCCAATGCATAAAACTGGTCGGCAAAAAACCACTCATTGCCGAACTCCATCATGAGCGGACCTTTGCGAATCATGTGTATCAACTCAATGCCGGCTAGGCCACTTTCGGCAGATCGAAATGACTTGAAGTTCAGCGTCTAGCTGGTGACGAGTTTGATGGCCCGATGGTCCTGCTCCACGATGGTGTTGAGGTACTTCACTTGCCGAACCACGATCGCAGCTTCCCGGCCGGCATTGATGACATCCATCGGCGCCTTCTTGGCACCGCTCTTGTCCATCGTGACCGGGTCTTCAGGGCTTTTCCAAAGAACTGCAGGGCTGCGGCCTCAGCACACCTAGCAGCCAGCGGAAAGTGGACCGTTTTTACTTCTTTGTCCACCGCACGGCACAGGTATTTGAAGTCACATTTGACCAAGATAATAAGTTTTATCCATGCGCCAGCTGCCACCCACAGCACGCTTGTGCTGGTGAAACGCTTTTTCTAGCAAGGGCAGAAACTGCATCACCCAGCGTTTGATAGAGGAACGGTCGACAAACACGCTGCGCTCGTTCATCATTTCCTTGAGATGGCGGTAGCTGAGCGAATAGGCTGCTTACTAACGAATACACACCAGAATGAGGTTGATCGGCAAGCCCATTCCTTTGGTCCTCAGCATCTCGTTTAAGCGCTTTTTCCAATCAAAGCGCTCAGCATAGAGGAGCAAGCTGCCTGACCGCCAATGCGACAGAACCATTTGGGGTAAGGGTCAGAACTGCTGCAAGATCAATAGCGTTTAGCATTATGGGAGTTTTATGCCTGAATTTCAATCTCAGGCAGCGTCACGCATGCGCGAAACATAGTCGACATCGCGCGTGTCAACCACAGAAATCCGGTATTCAGCGGGTTTACGCTCAAAAGTGTAGGCCACGCGTTCGATGCGCAGCACTGGCATGCCGGCAGGCAGGTCCAGCAATCGGGCGGTCTCTAAGCTGACCAGTTCAGCGCGTACCCTTTCATCGGCCTCGACAATCGTGATACCGAACTCGGATTGGTAAAGTCCGTAAATGGTGGCGGAGCGTTCGGTAAAAACGTCCTCGGTTAGACCTGGGAACATGCCAGCGGCGATGACGATATGGTCATGAATGACGGGTCTGCCTTTCAGCAGCAGCACATTGTCGATACAAAACACCGACTGGGAACCATGCAGACCAAGTGCCTGCGCTTCTTCGCGTGTGGCGCGGGACCGTGTAAACGTATGCAGGCGCACCTGCGGGAACTCGCTGACGCCGTCACGTCCGGCAATCTTAAAGAACTGGAACATGAACCGCTCCCGGTCCATCTTGCCCACAAAGGTGCCGCGTCCCTGCTGACGTACCAGCACATGCTCGGCAACCAATTCATCCACCGCACGCCGCACGGTGCCGATGGACACGTTAAACCGCCGGGCAAGATCGGTCTCATTGGGCAACGCCGCACCGGGTGCCGCAACGCCCGACTGAATATCTGCAATCAACTGTCGCTTGACTTGACGGTAAAGCATGATCAGGGTTTCCCGTTTGAAACCATCATTAACTGGCCACACACCACCAGGGCGGCGCCTCTTACCGCCAGGACTCGACGGCTCACCCCTGACCCGGCGCTCATGAAGTCAAAAGAGCGAAGGGTTCTGGGCTGGATGCTCTTTTAATCACTATAGGGCCTCGTTCACTGGTTTTGCGCTTGAAGCCAACGCGGTTCCCTCCGGGCGGTAAAAAAATCCTGAGTACTGTGTTGGGTGCACTGATTGTAAAAGCCCTCGCTTTGCCAGCAGTTTTCAGGATGCGCCCAGCTTCAGCAGCAAAATGGCTGCCAGCACGAAGGTGGCGATCACCGCCGTTTCTGTCACCAGCATCACCAAGGGCTGCCAGCCGAGCTTCTTGAGTTCTTCAAAACTGGTCTTCACGCCCGCAGCGGAAATGGCGATTACCAGGCACCAGCGTGAAATGTTGTTGGCCGACTGGACGACAGCCGCCGATATCATGCCGGTACTGGCCAACAGCACCAGCACGATAAAGCCGATCAGGAAAGTTGGCACCAGCGGTACCTTGTCCCTTGCCGAGCCTTCCTCTATCGCTGCCTCGGGATTCCTGCGGTAGGCAAAGGCGATCAGCAGCACTACCGGCATCAACAGCACGACGCGAAACAGCTTAACCACCGTGGCCGCATCGCCAGCTTCCTGACCCATCATCATCCCGGCGGCAACCACTTGCGCCACGTCATGGATCGTGCCGCCGAGGAAAATGCCCGACTGCACCGGCGACAGATCGAGCAAATGCATGAAGAAGGGGTAGAGCACCATGGCGGTGGTCGACAGCACAGTCACGCCCACCACGGCGAGCAGCGTGAAGCGCTCGTTTTCCTTTGTCTGGGGAAGAACGGAAGAAATAGCCATAGCCGCTGACGCGCCGCAGATACCGACTGAGCCCCCGGACAAGATCCCTTCCTCAATGGGACGCTTGAGCCAGCGCGCCAGCAGCAAGCCCGAACCGATCGTCAGGGCGACGGCCAGCACCAGCACCACGCCCACGCTCATGCCCAGTTGCGACACCTGTCCCAGTGTGATGCGGATGCCCAGCAGCGCGACGCCAATGCGTAGCACCGTCTTGGCGCAGAAGTTGATTCCGATTCGGGTGCTTTCTTGCAATGACAAGAAATGCAGCGACAGCCCGATCAGCAAAGCATAAAGGAGTTGTGGGCCGCCGTAGTGTTCCGACAAAAAGGTGGCCGACAACGCGATCACGGTGCAGATGAGCGCGCCAGGGATGCACCTTTTGAAGTAGCTCAGGCTCAATTTCATCAGGTTCTTCGGGATAGGTTTCAAATCAGGGCGTTGATGGCATCGAGTGTCGCCTGGGCCACGTCGATGCCCGAAGCATCGGCTCGAGCCATCAGGTCGAACCGGCGCTGCCCGGGAAGGCGCACGCCCTCGTCCACCAGCATGGCCGAGAGCAGGGCTTCGATCCGCTCCCCATAGATAGCCGTGCCGCCCAGGGCGTTCGGGTCGATGACGATGAAAGCCTGGCCCAGACGAGGCTGGTTGCCTTCATCGACAAAGAAGGTGTCTGCCTCGGCGCCGAAGTGCGCGCCGGTCAGTGTAGTCACCAGCAACTCGATCATCAGTGCGAGCATTGCACCCTTGACCCCGCCCATCGGCAGCATCGAGCCTTCCATGCCCTTTTTCGGGTCAGTGGTGGGATTGCCATCGGCGTCCAGCGCCCAGCCCAGCGGAATGGATTCGCCTTTTTTGGCCGCCACCATGAGTTTGCCGCGCGCCACCTCAGACAGCGAAAGGTCGATGCTCAGCGGATTTTTGCCTTCACGCGGGAAGATGGCGGCGATCGGGTTGGTGCCAAAGAGCGGCCGCTTGCCGCCAGCCGCCGGCATGGCTGCAGGCGAGTTGCCGCAGGCAATTCCAACCATGCCGGCACTGGCCACAGCGTCCAGGTGATAGGAAGCCATGCCGAAATGGTGGCTGTTGGTAACCGCGGCAATCGCAATGCCGGTCTGCGACGCGCGCGCCATGGCTTCGTCTATCGCCAGGCGGCAGGCCGGAAAGGCAAAGCCGTTGCCGGCATCGATCAACACGGCACTGGCGCGCTGGTTTTTTATTACCGGCACGGCATCTCCAAGTACGCGTCCCGCCTTTAGGTGGCCCACGTACATGCTAACGCGCGACAGGCCATGCGACGGCAATCCGCTGGCTTCAGCAGCTACCAAGGCTAGGGCCGTGGTGCTTGCCTGAGCGGGCGAAGCGCCGGCTCGAGTCAATGCATTTTCAACCAGGGTTTTGAGTTCTTGAACTGAGTGCGGCATGTGAATCAGGCTTTCAAAGCGCGGGCCACAGTGGCCGCAATCAAGGTGGACACGCGCACGTTTGATTCGGCGGTGACGCCGGCCACATGTGGCGTAAGAATGGCATTGGGGCAGCCTTCCCAAACCGTGCCTGGGGCCAGCGGCTCGGGCTCGAACACATCGAACGCCGCGCCGCCAAGACGGCCTTCGCGCAAACCGGCGGCCACTGCCGCTTCGTCAGCGATGCCGCCTCGCGAGGTGTTGATCACGATGGCGCCGCGCTTCATCTGGATGATGCGTTTCGCTGACAGCAGGTTGGCGGTGCCGGGCGTGAGCGGCACATGAAGGCTGATCACATCGGCTTGGGCAGTGAGCGCATCTAGCGATGCGCATTGCACGCCGGTTTCCTGCCAAACCGGACTGCCTTCGGCCAGCATTGGATCGTGGGCGATCACGTGCATCCCCAGGCCCTGCGCCAGCCTTGCGGTCAGCCGGCCAATGCCGCCAAAGCCGACCAGCCCGAGACAGGTGCCTGAAATCTCGCGTCCACTGGACAGCGCTGCCCGGGGCCATTGGCCACTGGCGACCGCCTGGGTAGACATGTAGACCCCACGCAGCAACACCATCGCAGTGCCAATCACATATTCGGCCACAGCCAAGGCGTTCGCGCCCGTGGCGGGAATGACTTTCATGCCGCGCGCCTCGCAGGCGGCCACGTCGATATTGTCCAGGCCCACGCCCAGCCGGCCGATGACTGTGGATTGAGCGCAGGCCGCCAGCAGTTCGCCCCGAACCTGGGTACGGTTTCGCACGATCACGGCATCGGCATTCGGTAACTCGGCCATCAGGCGGGCCGCATCGTCTACTAGTTTGGGGTCGTAGACAACATTAAACGTTGTGCGTAGCGAGGCGACGGCCGCTTCGTCCATAAACTCGGTAATGACTATTTTTTTCATTGTGTGTGCCTTAGCCGGCTTGGATGTTGCGGACCTTGACAATCTCGCGCCAGCGCGCCACGTCTTTCTTGATCAGTTCGCCAAATTCGGCCGGGCCCAGGCCTGTAGGCGTAAAGCCCATCGATGACACACGGTCAGAGACTTCTTTGGACTTGACCGACCGAATGGCCTCGACCGAGACTTTGTCAATGATGGCTTGGGACGTTTCGGCCGGCATCACCAAGCCGGTCCAGTTTTCCAGCTCAACACCGGGCAGACCCGATTCGGCAAACGTCGGCACATCGGGCAGCAGCGGGTGGCGCTTTGCCGAGGTCACAGCCAGCGCGCGCAGCTTGCCGGCCTTCACGTAGGTGGAGCATTCAGGCAGGTTGGAGACGATGAAATCGAGCTGCGAGCCCAGCAGGTCGTTGAGCGATGGCGCGCCGCCCTTGTACGGAATGTGCGAAACGTCGATCTTGGCGTTCAGCGCCAGCAGTTCAAGGCCCAGGTGGGGCGGTGTGCCGTTGCCGCTGGAGCCGGCATTGAGCCGCTTGGCGCGAGCCTGCACCAAAAAATCAGCCATCGTCTTGGCGGGGTTGCTTTCATTTACGACCAGCACCAGTGGGCTGGTGGCCAGATGGGCCACGGGCGCTAGGTTTTTTTCAAGGCTGTAGGTCAGGTTGGTGAACAGCGACTGGTTGACCGCATGGGCCAGCGTGATGGCTAGCCAGGTGTAGCCGTCAGGTGTGGATTTGGCCGCCAGATCTGCGCCCAGGTTGGCGCTGGCGCCGGCCCGGTTGTCCACCAGGATGGATTGCTTGAGCGCCATGCCGGCATTGAGCGCGATCAGGCGCGCCATCACGTCCGTTAGCCCGCCCGGCGGAAATGGCACGATGTAGCGGATCGGCTTGGACGGGTAGACGCCCGCGTCTTGGGCAAAGGAAAGGGAGGGAACAAGCGACACGGCCGCAGCCGATGCAATCGCGTGGAGGGTAAAACGCCGTGTGATCATCCGAGACTCCGTAGGTTAGGTTGATTCCATTTCCGGATCAGCCGCGCACTGCAGAGCCCTAGCGCCTGCCTGCACGTTCGCAAGGGACCTGGAAAGACATTGCTGCGGCCTCAGCCGCAGCAGGAGAGCGCAAGCAGCGCTAGGCCATCAAGCGCTTTCAAACAGGCGGGTCATCACGAACTCGCGATGACCTAGCGCTTCAGCCGAGGTAAAGCGGCCGTTCACGGTCTGCATCATCATGTCGAGTAATGCATCGCCGGCCGCGTCCATGGTCTGTTCGCGCTGCAGCAGGCCTGAGCAGTCCACATCGATGTGCTCGCTCATCAGGCGGACGGTGCGGGGGTTGGCGCAGATCTTGATGACCGGCACGATGGCATTGCCGATGACGTTGCCCTGGCCAGTAGGGAAGAAGTGCACCGCGAAGCCCGAGGCAGCGCACAGCGTGACCATTTCAGCGGCGGCCGATGAGGAGTCCATGAACCACAAGCCCGACTTGTCAGGGGTCTCGGCCTTGTCGAGCACACCGTCAACCATGCATTTCTTGCCGATCTTCTGGATATTGCCCAGCGCCTTTTCCTCGATGGTGGTCAGGCCGCCGGCAATGTTGCCTTTCGTCGGCTGCGAGTCGGACAAGTCAGTGGTGGCATGGCGCTTGATCATGGCCTGGTAGTTGTCGAACATCTTCATGAAGTCGGTGCGGACTTGGTCGGTGCGGCAACGAGCAGCCACCAAGTGTTCGCCGCCGGTCAGTTCTGACGTTTCGCCAAACACCAACGTGGTGCCCAGGTCGTACAGCTTGTCAAAAGCATTGCCGACCGTCGGGTTGGCGCCGCACCCCGACGTCGTGTCGGATTCGCCGCACTTGGTGGACACCCACAAGTCCGAGATCGGGCATTCGACGCGGAACAGGCTGGTGGCGTGTTGGATCATTTTCTTGGCGGCCTGCGACGCCTTCATGATGGTTTCATGGTCGCCATGGCCTTCGATGCCGAAGCCAACCACCGGCTTGCCAGTGGCGGCAATGCCGTCCACCACCTTCTTGGTCCAGCTGTCCTCGATGCCGATGACCACCACGGCGGCGACATTGGGGTTTGATCCGGCGCCAATTAGCGTGCGGAAATGCAGTTCCAGGTCAGCGCCAAATTGCAATCGGCCGTAGGGATGTGGAATCGCCATGGTGCCCTTGACCGCATGGGCAACGGCCTCCGCCGCGGCGTTGGACAGATCGTCCAGTGGCAGGATGATGACGTGGTTGCGCACGCCGACGCGGCCGTTTTCACGGCGATAGCCCCAGAAAGTCGTGTTTTTGTCGATGTTGGACATGAGAGAAAACCTTGAATAGATTGAAATGGGCAAACAGGCAGCTTTTGGCTTACCAGCGCTTGGTCTTGATGTTGTGAACGTGGGCGTGGTCGCCAGTGGCGATGGGTGCCACGACCTTGCCAATGTCGGTGCCGTATTTCATGACGGTGTCGCCTTCGGCCATGTCTTTGACAGCCACCTTGTGGCCAATTGGGATAGCCGCATTGGCCTTGATGGTGATGGTGCGGTCATCGTCCAAGATCAGGGCGGTCATGTCCTGCCCGGCTTGGATGCCTTCGACAACAACGACAGCAACGCTGTCTTTTTCTTCGTGCAATACGCAATGGATCACTGAAATTCTCCTTGAATGGATGAGCAACCGAGGGACGCCGTCCCATGAATCTGAAAAATCGCGACACTATTTGTCCGCCAAATAAATATAGATCATATATATGACTTGACGGACAGGGTTTTCCCCATGAGGGGTATCAAAGTGCTTTTTTGCGCCCTCCATCTGATGCGCAGGCGATCCGCTCTTAGCCCCAGGGTGGTGAGGCTGGGTTCAATGGCGCAAAAAGGGCAAAGGTTGCAAGCGCTACGTCGTGGTCGACAGGCTTTGGCTTGCTGCTGGTCGCGGGAGGGTAACGGCCGCCAGTGTTCAGGACCGGGATGGTGCGGCAGAAGTAGTTGCCCGGGCTTACCGCGGGCGCTATAGGCACGCCATTGGGCAAACCCATAGCATTCGCGTAGCACTTGTTCGCAGACCGGCCAATCGATTCACGGACACTTTGTACGAGTCTCAGCAATCGATGCCGCCACCATCAAAGGCGGGGTTTGCCGTGCAACCCAGGCGCTAGGTTATCGAACGCACGCACTCGTAGAGAGAGCGCCGGCGCCGGGTGGTCATGCACCATGGTCGCAAGACCTCCGTCTCCGCTGCTTGGATGTTGATTGCGCAGGCAAATTCCTGTATTTAAATTACTGCACTCAATGCATCAATTGCTGAAAAAGATGCAATTTACAACTTGATGCCGTTTGCCAAAAATACAGCTGTCATGAAAGTCCATGCAGTTGCTCGACTTCGCGGCCCTGCAACACAACCCTTCACACTCGTCAACGGCCCGGAGATCAAGCCCCTGCCATCCAGAGGAGACCCGATGTTCAAACTCATTACCGCTTGCTGTCGGCCCGAAGGCTCGTCATGCTGAACCGCAAAATACCTTGTGTGCTGATGCGCGCCGGGACTTCGCGCGGCCCCTTCTTTTTGCGCGAGTGGCTGCCCAAGGGCAATGAGGCCCGAGACCAGGCGCTGATCGGCGCCATTGGCGCGTCCGATCCGCTGCAGCTCGACGGCCTGGGCGGCGGCAGCACGCTCAACAGCAAGGTCGCCATCGTGTCCCGTTCCAGCCGGCCTGGCTGCGACCTGGACTATCTGTTTGCCCAAGTCGGTGTTGGCCACCAGTCGGTGGACATTCGTCCCAACTGCGGCAACATGCTGTCGGGCGTTGCACCATTCGCCATCGAGCAAGGGCTGATCCCGGCGCAGGACGGCCATACCACGGCCCGCATTTACAACGTCAACACCGGCGCGCGTATCGATGTGACCGTCTGCACGCCTGGCGGCCGGGTAACTTACGAGGGCGATGCACGGATTGACGGCGTGGCCGGTACCGCCGCGCCGATCCTGCTCAACTTCCTCGACGCCTGGGGCGCAATCACCGGTCAGCTGTTCCCGACCGGGCAGCGCCTCGATGTGATCGACGGGTTGGAGATGACCTGCATCGACGCGGCCATGCCGTTGATGATCCTGCGCGCCAGCGACCTGGGCCTGACGGGCCGCGAGCGACCGGCAGAACTCGATGCCAACACGGCGCTCCTGTCGCGCCTAGAGGCCTTGCGCCTGGTGGCTGGCGCCCGCATGGGCCTGGGCGACGTGTCTGACAGTGTGATCCCGAAGCCGGTGCTGGTCAGCGCGGGTGACGGGCCGCTGAGCATCACTTCGCGCTATTTCACCCCTCGGCGCTGCCATGCCTCGCATGCGGTGACCGGTGCCATTGGTGTGGCAACTGCTTTTGCATTGCCCGGCACGGTCGCAAGCGGCATGGCCAGGATCGCGGGAAAACACCCGCTGACGGTACTGCACCCTGCCGGGCAGATCGACATTGAGGTTGAACTGCAAGGTGAAGGCCACGACGCAACCATCGAGCGCGCCGCGCTGGTGCGCACTGCACGCAAGATCATGCAGGGCGAACTGCACCTGCCCGACTATGTTTTCCCCAAGTCTGGTATCGAGCGCGCCGCAAGTCCCGAGGCCGTCGGGCCCTTTCCTAGCAAAGACATTCGAATCATTGTGCCAACCAGCGCCGGGGGCGGCAACGACACCATGGTGCGCACCTTGGTGCGCAAGCTCGGGCCGGTGCTGGGCCAGTCGGTGATGGTAGACAACCGCGCCGGCGCCAACGGCAGTATTGCCAGCGAATACGTGGCCGCTGCGCAGCCGGACGGCCACACCCTGATGCTGGGCTATATCGCCACCCATGGCATCAACCCGGCCTTGCAGGCGTTGCGCTACGACCCGGTGGCCGACTTTGCGCCGGTCGGCCTGGTCGGTCATTCACCCACGCTGCTGGTCGTGCATGCCGATCTGCCGGTGTCCAGCGTGGCGGAACTGATTGAGTTGCTCCAGGCACAGCCCAGCCGCTTCAAGTATGCCTCGGCCGGCGGAGGCACGGCGCCGCACCTGGCGGCCGAACTGTTCAAACTGCGCACCGGCGTCACGCTGCCTGGCCTGGCCCATGCCGGCGCGGCGCCAGCCATTGCCGAAACCGCGCGCGGCAACGCCCAGTTGATGTTCCCCAGCCTCTTTACCGCCCAGCCTTATTTGCGCAGCGGCAAGTTGCGGGCGCTGGCCGTGGCCGGACCGGCACGTCTGCCCAGCCTGCTCGGTTTGTCCACGCTGGCCGAGGCGGGCGTGGCCGGCGTCGAGCTGACGCAGTGGTACGCCTTGTTCGCGCCGGCAAAAACGCCGGCGCCGGTGGTGGCGCAACTCAACAGTGCGCTCAATACCGTGCTGCAGGACCCGGAAATCATCGCACGTTTCGACGCGGACGGCGCCCAGGTGCAGACCAGCACACCCGACGAGCTGCATCGCCTGCTACTTGCCGAGCAAAACAAGTGGCGCCGTGTGGTGCAGAAGACGGGTCTGCGGATGGAGCCGCAAATGGCGGAGTAGCCAGCCGGTTTCCCGTGAGTCATGCACAGCCTTCGGGAATGAAACACGAACGATTTACATATGACAAGGAGACAACCATGAAACCTGCCAAGCTCATCAAACTGTTATACGTCCAGGTTCTCATCGGCCTGATGCTCGGCATCGCCGTCGGCCACTACTGGCCCGAGTTCGGCGCCTCGCTCAAGCCGCTGGGCGACGGCTTCGTCAAGCTGGTCAAGATGATGATCGCGCCCATCGTCTTTTGCACCATCGTCAGCGGCATCACCTCGCTGGGCGAATCCAAGGAAATCGGCAAGACCCTGGTCAAGTCCATGGGTTTGTTCTATGTGTTGACGATTCTCGCGCTGCTGACCGGCTTGGCTGCTGTCTTCATGCTGCAGCCTGGCGTGGGTATGCACATTGACCCTAAAACACTGGATGCGACCGTCGCTGCCAAATTCAGCAAGGGTTCGCCGATGGGCTTTACGGACTTCGTGCTGCACATCATTCCGACCTCCTTCTTCGGCGCCTTTGCCGAGGGCGAAGTGCTGCCGGTGCTGCTGCTCGCGGTGCTGTGCGGTTTTGGCCTGACGCACATCGGCCGCGTCGGAAGGGTGGTGCTCGACGGCATCGACAGCTTTTCGCACATGCTGTTCGCCGCCTTCAGCCTGATCATGCGCGTGGCCCCGCTGGGCGCATTTGGCGCTATGGCCTTCACGGTCGGGCGCTACGGCATCCAGTCGATTGGCTCGCTGGGTCTGCTGATCGGCACTTTTTATGTGGCCTGCATCTTTTTCGTTGCCGTGGTGCTCGGCCTGTTAGCCCGCGCTCATGGTTTCAAGCTTTGGCAACTGATGCGCTACATCCGTGAGGAACTGCTGGTGGTGCTGGGGACCTCGTCGAGTGAGCCGGTGCTGCCGCGCCTCTTGATGAAGCTCGAACGACTGGGCTGCAAGAAGGGTGTTGTCGGCCTGGTGCTGCCCACCGGTTACTCCTTCAACCTCGACGGCACGGCAATTTATCTCACGCTGGCGTCGATGTTTATTACGCAAGCCTGCGACATCCACCTCTCATGGGCGCAGATCGCGGGCATGCTGGGCCTGATGCTGCTTGACCTCCAAGGGTGCTGCCGGCGTCACGGGCAGCGGTTTCGTCGCGCTGGTGGCCACGCTCACCGTGATGCCCGACCTGCCGGTGGCTGGCGTCGCGCTGATCGTGGGCATCGACCGCTTCATGTCTGAGGCGCGGGCGCTGACCAGCACCATCAGCAATGCCGTCGCCTGCATCGTGGTTTCCAAATGGGAGCATGCCTGTGACGACAATGTGCTGCAGCGTGAATTGGCGCAGAGCTACATTGAAGTGGTGCAACCGCAGCAGGAAATCAGTCCCTCCGCCGTGCCCGTGCCCATCCCCAGTCACTGAACTGAGGCAATACGTCCTCAGGTTCCCGGCTTCAGGCCTAATCGCTCGCAGCCGGCTTGCGCGTCTTCAAGGCGGTGCGCAGATGCTGGTGAAACAGATCGGCTGCCGGCCGGAGCTTGACGCCGTGGCGCGTCAACAGGCCGATCTTGCGCATTGTCTGCGGCTGACGCAGAGGCAGGCCGACCAGCGTGGCATGCGTGGTGGACAGTGCCATGCGCGGCACGGCCGCCAGCCCCAGACCCGCCTCGACCATGCCCAGAAGCGTCGCGATGTGGCTGACCTCGAACGCAAAGCTGGGGTTCAGGCCGGCCTTGGTCAGTGAGTCGTCCAGCAATTGGCGGTTGCCACTGCTGCGGGCCACGGCGATCAGGCTTTCCTTCTCCACATCCGCCCAGTTCACTGCCTTGCGCCCGGCCAGTGCGTGAGTGCGCTGCATCGCGAGCACAAACGGATCGTTGTGAATGGACTCGAAGTCAATCTCGGGCATGAGCGTATTCATGAAGCCGATGCCGAAGTCGGCATCCCCTGAGAGCACGCTTTGCAGCACCTGGTTCATCGACTCATCGACCAAGCGTACCCGGATGCCGGGGTAGTGCTTGGAAAAACTGCTCACCACAGTGGGTAAAAAATAGAGCGCTGCAGACGGCACGCAGCCTACGGTCACCCGGCCACTGCAGCTTGCAGCAATGTCCGAGATGCCCAGCATTGCCGCTTCCAGGTCGTCCAGCGCTGCGCGCGCGCGCTCCAGGAACACCCTGCCCAGCGGCGTGAGCTCCACCTCGCGCGTGGTGCGATGAAACAGACGCGCACCCAGGATCGTCTCCAATTTTTCGATGCGCCGGCTCAGCGCAGGAGCCGACAGGTTGATGTGGTCGGCCGCCGCGCGAAAGGTGCCTCGCTCGGCCACGGCGACAAAACCCTGCAGTTGCTGCAAATCGAAATTGATGCGTGTCATGCAGCAATCGTAGCAAAAGTTGCAATTTACACCAACCCTTTAACTCAGGATGATTGCGTTCAACACCAGGGTTGCTGTTTGACCCGAAGTACCACCGAAGGAGACACACTCATGCCCCATCTGTTCAATGCCCCCATCCGGCCATCGGCGCTGCCAACGCAGTCGATGATCTCCAGGCCCTTGCTGACCGGGCTGTCCATCACGCTTGCGGCGCTGGCTGGTGGCCAGGTGCGGGCGCAGGACTGGCCTGCCAAAGCCATCACGATTGTCGTGCCCACGGCCGCCGGCGGCGCCAACGACGCCATGGCGCGCATCATCGGCCAAGGCTTGGGCGCCCGGCTGGGCAAGCCCGTCATCGTCGAGAACAAAGCTGGCGCCAACGGCGCCATTGCCAGCGAGTATGCCGCCCGCGCCGTGCCCGATGGCTACACGCTCATGTTCGGCTATATCGCCACGCACGGCATCAACCCGGCGCTGCAAAAGCTCAAGTACGACCCGGTGGCCGACTTCGAGCCCATCGGCATGGTGGCCGCCTCGCCGACCGTGCTGGTCGTGAACAACTCGGTGCCCGCCAAGAATGTCAAGGAACTGGTGCAGCTCATCAAGGCCAAGCCTGGCACCTTCAGCTACGCGTCGGCCGGCAACGGCACGGCGCCGCACATCGCCGGCGAGCTGTTCAAGCTCTCGGCCGGGCTGGACGTGGTCAGCATTCCCTACAAAGGCTCGGCGCCGGCCGTGGTGGACACCATCGCGGGCAGCACGCAGTTCATGTTCCCCAGCCTCTTCACCGCCTACCCGCAGATCAAGGGCGCCAAGCTGCGGGCCATCGGCATCGCGGGCGAAAAGCGCTCACGGCTGATGCCCGAGCTGCCCACGCTGGCCGAGCAGGGTGTGGCCAATGTCAACATGTCGCAGTGGTATGCCATGTTTGCGCCGGCCAAGACGCCCAAGGCGGTGGTCGAGCGACTGAACCGCGAGATGAACGGTGTGCTGGCCGACAAGGCAGTGCAGCAACGCATTGAGGACCAGGGCGCCGAGGTGGAAACAGGCACCCCCGAGCAGCTCAAGACGCTGGTGCAAAAGGAAGTGGCGCACTGGAAAAGCGTCGTGGCCAAGGCCCAGATCAAAGCCGAGTAACCCACCCCCCGTTTTAGAAAGCGCATTGCCATGAACTTGCAAGACTGGATCGGCCGCAGCGAAACCGTGCAGGACACGGCCACCGCCACGCCCTATGCCGCCTTGAACGCCACACTCAACGGTCCGGCCACGCCGGGCCAGGAACGTCCCGCGCCTGGTGCGCCGCTGCCGCCGCTGTGGCACTGGCTGTACTTCCTGCCGATCCACCGGCAGTCCGACATCGGGCCGGACGGCCACGCCAAACGGGGTGGATTCTTGCCGCCGGTGCCGTTGCCCCGGCGCATGTGGGCCGGCAGCGACTTCACGTTTCACGAGCCGCTGCGCATCGGTGACACGCTCAGCCGCACCTCGACCATTGCCGACGTGAAGGAAAAGTCGGGCCGCACCGGCAGCCTGATCTTTGTCAAGGTGCGCCACGAGATCCGGCGCAACGCCAGTGCCGACGTGGCGCTGACCGAGCACCACAACATCGTTTACCGCGGCGCGCCCCAGCCCGGCGACGTGGCCCCGCCGCCACAGGCCGCGCCTGAGCAATCGGCCTGGGAACGGCGCATCGTGCCCGACGACGTGCTGCTGTTTCGCTACTCAGCGCTGACCTTCAACGGCCACCGCATTCACTACGACCGCAAGTACGTGACCGAGGTCGAAGGCTACCCCGGCCTGATCGTGCACGGCCCGTTGATCGCCACGCTGCTGCTCGAGTTGCTGCGCCGCCAGATGCCCGAGGCGAACGTGGCCAAGTTCGAGTTCAGGGCGGTGCGCCCGACCTTTGACATCCACCCGTTTTCGGTGCACGGCCAGCCTTCGCCTGATGGCAAGGCCGTGCGCCTGTGGGGCCGCGACCATGAAGGCTGGCTGACGATGGACGCTAATGCCACGTTGGCCTGAGCCGGCCACAACAAAGAAAGAAAAAGGACAGGAGACTTTCATGCAACCCCTGAAGAACATTACCGTCGTCACGTTGGAGCACGCGATTGCTGCGCCGTTCGCCACCCGCCAGTTGGCCGACCTGGGCGCGCGCGTCATCAAGGTCGAACGCCCCGGCGTGGGCGACTTCGCCCGTGGCTATGACGAGCGCGTGCGCGGCCTGGCCTCGCATTTCGTCTGGACCAACCGCTCCAAGGAAAGCCTCACGCTGGATGTGAAGCATGGGGAGGCACAGAAAATCCTGCTGCGGCTCATCGTCGAAGAAGCCGACGTGGTGGTGCAAAACCTGGCGCCCGGCGCCGCCGCCCGGCTAGGCCTGTCCTACGAGGCGCTGTCGGCCCTCAAGCCCGGCATCATCGTCTGCGACATCTCCGGCTACGGCAGCGACGGTCCCTACCGCGACAAGAAGGCTTACGACCTCCTGATCCAGAGCGAAGCAGGCTTTGTGTCGGTCACCGGAACGCCCGAAACGCCCTCGAAGGCCGGGCCGTCGATTGCCGACATTGCTGCGGGCATGTATGCCTACACCAACATCCTGGCCGCGCTGATGCACCGCCAGCAGACCGGCGAAGGCCAGCGCATCGACGTGTCTATGCTCGAATCGCTGACGGAATGGATGAGCTACCCGCTGTACTACGCGTTTGACGGCGCCGCACCGCCGCCGCGCACCGGTGCCAGCCACGCCACGATCTACCCCTACGGCCCTTTTCCCGCCGGTGACGGAAAAACCGTGATGCTGGGCCTGCAGAACGAGCGCGAATGGAAAATCTTTTGCGAAAAACTGCTGCTGCAACCCGAACTGGCCACGGACGAACGCTTTTCCGGCAACGCCAGGCGCAGTGCGGCGCGGGCCGAGCTGTCGGCGCTGATCGTGCAAGCTTTTTCCGGCTTCACCGCCGAGCAGGTGTCAAGCCGGCTGGAGCAGGCCGGCATTGCCAACGCCCAGGTCAACACCATGGCCGAGGTCTGGGCGCATCCGCAGCTCCAGGCGCGCGATCGCTGGCGCGAGGTGGACACGGCCGCCGGCTGGATTCCCGCGCTGCTGCCGCCCGGCTCGTGGCAACATGGCGCGCCACGCATGGACGCCGTGCCCGCGCTGGGCCAGCACACCGACGCGATTCTGCAAGGCCACGGCTACAGTGCCGCGCAAATCGCCCAATTGCACGCCGAAGGGGTCGTGTGACCATGTCTGGCGACCTTCCCCAGACCTACCTGTTCGTGCCGGGCAACCGGCCCGAGCGCTTTGCCAAGGCGCTGGCCGCCAGGGCCGACCGCATCATCATCGACCTGGAAGACGCGGTGGCGCCCGACGACAAGGCGCTGGCACGCACCGCGACGGCCGACTGGCTGGGCAGCGCCGGCGCCGCGCAAAGCCAGGTGCTGATCCGCATCAACGACGAGGCCACGCCCTGGCATTTGCAAGATATGGCGCTGGTGCGCGCCGTGCAGCCGGCCTGCGTCATGCTGTCCAAGTGCGAGACCGCGGCGCAGGTGGCCGCCGTGCTGGCCAGCCTGCCTGAACATGCGACCGTGTTGCCGCTGATCGAGACCGCCCGGGGCCTGATGGGCCTGCCCGGCATTGCCGCTGCAGCGGGCGTGGCGCGGCTGGCCTTCGGCGCGCTCGACTACATGTTGGACCTGGACATTCCAGCGGGCAGCCTGGCGCTGGACTTTGCGGCCGCGCAGATTGCCGTCGCCTCGCGCACCGCCGGCCTGGCCTCGCCAGTGGCGGGCGTCACGCCCGCGCTCGATGCGGTGCGCGTCGGCTCGGACATGGCGCACGCCCGGAGCCTGGGTTTCGGCGCCAAGATGTGCATTCATCCGTCGCAGGTCGCTGCGGTGCATGCCGCGCTGGCGCCCAGCACCCAATCGCTGGCCTGGGCAGAGCGGGTGCTGCAGGCGTGGCGGGCGTCAAGCGGCGGCGCCCTCCAAGTGGACGGAAAAATGGTGGACCTGCCGGTCGTGCGCCAAGCCGAACGCATCCTTGCCCAGGCCGCCCGCTCGCCCTGACGCCCGGTTTCAGCCCTGAAACCAGCGCTCTGGGGACCCAACAACAAAGATAAACCATGAAATACGCCTCCAGCCCATGCTGCATATGCGCAAGCAGCTATCAATTTGGTAGCAAACTGAAACTCATCCCGAACAGCGCCATTGGACACCGGCTGATTCCACGCTTGTAAAACTCCCCCATCAAACCCAAAGGAGCACCCCATGCCATCCACCATCATCGATTCCCGGATCTTCGGCGACATGTTCAGCGACGCCGCCATGCGGCGCGTCTGGTCCGACGAGAACCGCACCGCCAAGTACCTCGACATCGAGCGCGCGCTGGCCAAGGTGCAGGGTGAACTGGGCATCATCCCGAAAGAGGCCGCCGACGAGATCGTCAAGCACTGCAACATCGAGCAGATCCACTGGGAAAAGCTCAAGGCCAAGACCGAGCAGATCGGCTACCCCATCATTGCCGTGGTCAACCAGATCAACGCCGCCTGCCGCGACAAGCTGGGCGAATACTGCCACTGGGGCGCGACCACGCAGGACATCACCGACACCGCCGCCGTGCTGCAGATCCGGGAAGGCTTGGGCCTGGTCGAAGCCGACCTGAAGGACATCTCGGACTCGCTGGCCCGGCTGGCCAAGGAGCACCGCGACACGCCGGTCATCGGCCGCAGCAACCTGCAGCAGGCCACGCCGATCACCTTCGGCTACAAGATGGCCAGCATCCTGGCCGGCATCGAGCGCCACCGCGAGCGGCTGGCGCAGCTCAAGCCCAGGGTGCTGGTTGGCGAATTCGGCGGCGCCTCGGGCACGCTGTCGTCGCTGGAAACCGGCGCCATGGAAACCCAGTCCGGGCTGATGAAGGAACTTGGCCTGGGCCAGCCGCTGATCTCCTGGCATACCGTGCGCGACAACTTTGCCGAAGTTGGCGCGTTCCTGGGCATTGTCGGCGGCTCGCTGGGCAAGATCGCCATGGATGTGAAGCTCATGATGCAGACCGAGGTGGCCGAGGTGTTCGAACCGTTCGCGCCCGGGCGCGGCTCGTCCTCGACCATGCCGCAAAAGCGCAACCCGATCTCGTGCCTCTACATTCACGCCAACATCTCGGTGGTGCGCCAGCTGGCCGCCTCGCTGATGGACGCGATGGTCGCCGATCACGAACGCTCCACTGGCCCGTGGGAAATCGAGTGGGTGGCCATGCCCGAGATCTTCTGCCTGATGTCGGGCGCACTCAAGCAGACCAAGTTCATCCTCGCCGGGCTGGAAGTCGATGCCGTGCAGATGCGCCGCAACATCGACCTGACGCACGGGCTTGTGATGTCCGAGGCCGTGATGATGGGCCTGGGGCCTTTCATCGGCCGCGAATACGCCCACGACCTGGTCTATGACATCTGCCGCGCCGCGTTGCAGCAAAAGCGCCCGCTGATCGAGCTGCTGGCCGAGCACCCGGAAATCAACAAGCACGTCACGCGCGAGCAGCTTGAATCATTTTGCGACCCGATGAACAACCTCGGCCAGGCCGGCGTGATGGTGGACCGGGTGCTGGCCGCACGCAAAGCCTGAACCCAGGAACTTCCAACCCTCTCAGAAAAAGAAAGAGACAAATCCATGAACCATCAACCTACCGGTTTGCGTGCGCCCCTGCTGGGCTTGTCATTGCTGGCGCTGGCCTGCGCGAGCCATGCCCAGAGCAACGCCATCCTCTACGGCGTGGCCGATGCCGGTGTGCGCTACGGCAGCGGATTGACTTCCGCTTATGCCGGATCGGCAGATTCCAGCACAGCCGTGAACAGTGGAATCAACACCACCACTCGCTTTGGCTTTCGCGGCTCGGAAGACCTGGGCGGCGGCCTGAAGGCTACCTTCAACCTGGAATCGGGCATCAACTTGGACACCGGCGCCTCGGCCAGCGCCACCAAGCTGTTCGATCGCGCCGCTATCGTCGGCCTGCAAGGGGACTGGGGAAGCGTCACGGCGGGCCGGCAGACCACGGTGTTGGCCGATGTGGTGGGCGCCGTGGACCCGTTGGGCAGCCGGTTTGCCAGCTTCAACCCCAACGTAGGGATTGCCGCGCTGAGCGCGCACCGTCTGGCTGCCGAGTTCGGCCCTGCGGGCTCGACCACGGGCGCGTACCGGCTGGACAATTCGATCAAGTACGTGGGCCGCTTGAGCGACTTCAGCGTGCGCGCCATGCATGCCTTTGGCGAGCAGGCCGGCAACTCGTCGAACCTGTCGTCTTCGGGCATCGGCGCGGGCTACCAGTCGGGCGCCTACACCGCCGCGCTGTCGTACGCCCAGTTTAAGAACGCAGCTGGCTTGAGCCTGAAGGGTTATCTGGGCGGGGCCAGCGCGATGCTGGGCAACAACAAGATTGCGCTGACCTACGGCAGCCATGAGGCCGAAACCTCCGTTACCGCCAAAACGCGCAACCGCACGCTGGGCCTGGGCGGCACCGTGCCGCTCGGGGCGAGCGTGGACTTGGTCTTGGCACACTACCAGGTCAAGCGCACGCGCACGGCCGCCGCTGAGGACGGCTTCAACCGTACCGTGGCCTTCCTGGAGTACAAGCTTTCAAAGCGCACCCGGGCGTACGCCGAGTTGGACCAGACCCGCTGGAAAAATGGCTACCAAGGGGCCGGCTTCAAGAGCACTGCATCGGGTGTTTCGGCAGGCGTCGTGCACACTTTTTAAGCGCTCCAGCCGGTCCGCAAGACGGTATGGTGCCGGTCGGCCCCAACCTTCCAGCGCACTAGCACCACTTTGTCAAACCGATCGATCTGCAGCTGGTGTTTATTGAAACGTTTGCCGAAGCGCTGTCGCGATGCCTCTACAAAATCAATGTGACGCCCTCGAAACCAACTCACCTCGATTTTGACCCTGCCTCATTTCCACGTACATCAAGTCATGCAGCCAGGAGGCTGCGTTCCTTTGTGACAGGGGCGAGGTATCCGATGGAGGTGTGCATTCGCACCCGGTTGTAGAAGCCGCTCGACCTTGAGCGTTTTGAAGAAGCTCTCCATCGCGGCGTTGTCCCAGGCGTTGCCTTTCCTGCTCATCGAGATCGTGATGGCGAAGTCTTCTGCCAAGCGACGGTAGGCGTGACTGGCGTATTGGGTGGATTCAACCGCTCGATGCAACACCGGATCGTTGAACGGATTTTAGGTACTCGTTCAAGGTCTCAGCCGGGGTCTTCCAACCCAGTGTCTTGCGTGGCCTGTTGTTTAGGGTCAGTGCCACGGCTTGAATCTCTTGCTCGCTCCAGCGGGACAGGTCAGTGCCCTTGGGGAAGTATTGGCGCAGCAACCCGTTAGTGTTCTCGTTCGTGCCGCGCTGCCACGGACTGTGAGGATCGGCAAAGAACACTTTCACTGCGGACTCGATGGTGAACCGCGCATGGTCGGACAACTCCTTGCCACGATCCCAGGTCAATGATTGCCACAGCTGAGCGGGCAGCGTGATCACGGTTTTTTTGAGCGCGTTGGCCATGGTGATGGCTCCGTAACCCGCCAGCGCAGGGCCATTCTTTGTTCGAGGAGCCAGCCCATATCCTTCTTCGCGCGGCAGGTGCACGAGCATGGTGAAACGGCTTGACCGCTCCACCAGCGTGCCAATGGCAGACCTGTCCAGCTTGACAATCAAATCTGCCTCCCAATGCCCGGGCACGGCGCGATCTTGCACCTCTGCGGGCCGGCTGGAGATCATCACCTCCTCGCTGACATGAGCCCATGCTTTGGCCTGAGCCCTGGCTCGGGGCACACGTAACGCCCTACCGGTACGCAGGTAGCTCACCAGCTCGCGCTTGAGCGCACCTCGGCCCTGGATGTAAAGGGCCTGGTAAATGGCTTCGTGGGAAATGCGCATGGACCGATCATCCGGGAAGTCGATCCGTAGCCGATTGGCAATTTGCTCTGGCGACCAGCCATTGACCCATTTGCGGTCACCACGGTGAGGCTTGTTGCGCCCGATGAACGGAGCTTGCACCGGCCCGGCGACCTCGCGCCCTTGGGCATCGCAGATCTTGCCCTCCAGGCGGTCTTGGACATATTGGCGCAGACGCGGGTTCGTCACCAGCTTGGCTGGCTTGGGCCTTCTGGCCACCAGTTCGGACTTCCACTGCGCGACTGACGCCCGGTACTCGAGCTTGCCGCTGCGCGTCGCAGCGTTGCGGGTCAGTTCTCGCGAAACAGTTGATGGGCTTCGACCAATTCGACGAGCTATTTCCCGCACCCCAACGTTTTGGGCTCGCAAAAGAGCGATTTCTTCTCGCTCGGCGAATGACAGATACCGTCCAGACAGGGGGTTTGACATGAACAATGGCATGCCGCCACGATGCCGGAACCAGCGCGTGCCCACCGGCTGCGATACGCCAACCGCCTCGGCTGCCCTCTCGCTCGTGATTCCGGTTGCAATCTGTACCCAGAACTGACGCTCGACCTCTCGCCGAAGCGAGGGAGCCCCCGGAGAGCGCATCGCGCTTCTTCCTGTCAATTGCTTCATCCATCCTGCGGGTCGTCCCATAAACACCTCCTGGTTGAAGGTGTTGCATCGACCGGTTGAATCCACCTTGACTTCCCCTGTCGGTGTGTACCAGCAATCCAGCAGCGGGCTTGCGTTGCCACCAAGCCGATCTCAACGCCGTGCACACCAGAGTTGCGTCGATCGACTCGGACATCGACCAGCCCACGATGCGGCGGCTCGCCAGGTCCATGACCACTGCCAAGTACAGCCAACCTTCGTTCGTAGCGATGTAGGTAATGTCAGCCGTCCATGCCTGGT
>Ga0308165_1002491_pt1 | contig 21757 bp, 21 predicted proteins | sample PhyWR2_FD_201032 | JGI IMG/M metagenome (GOLD analysis project Ga0308165, IMG submission 201032) | Phyllosphere microbial communities from UC Gill Tract Community Farm, Albany, California, United States - DLSLW.R2 | ecosystem: Host-associated > Plants > Phyllosphere > Unclassified | place: USA... | reverse complement strand
ATCTGCCGGGGCCTTGAGCCCCCTAAAGAGTCGTTCAAGACCAGGACGTTGATAGGTCAGGTGTGGAAGCGCAGTAATGCGTTAAGCTAACTGATACTAATTGCTCGTGAGGCTTGACCCTATAACTTTGATTGATATGATCAAGGTGTTATGCCAAGTTGACGCAGTCATAATAATTCTCCAATACAGCTGATTCCAAACTCTATGAATTCTTTCGCTCGATTCCATAATCGAGCGAATAACCAGTTATGCCTGATGACCATAGCGACGTGGTACCACTCCTTCCCATCCCGAACAGGACAGTGAAACGCGTCAGCGCCGATGATAGTGCGGGTTCCCGTGTGAAAGTAGGTCATCGTCAGGCTCTTACAGCCTAGAAAGCCCAATTACTCCGGTAATTGGGCTTTCTTTATTTGTGCTTTGTAAATTCTATGCATTGATGCATGTATTAGATGCGGCCTTGTGGAAATCGGCATTTATATTTTTTGGTTTTGCTTGAGTGCTGTCATTGAAACTAGGCGGCAGTGTCAATTGCAGAATTTGACGCAGAAGCTACATCTACCATTTAATTTTGTATGACGTCGGATGCAGGCGGTATGGAAATAATGAGTCCTGACGTCGTGTTCTTCCTCATGTAATTGTGTGATGAGTGGGCCGTAATGCCGGCGTTGGTAAGTGCGCATTGTTTCGGCTAATTTGAGCTTCTGCGCAAGAATTACTGATCTCGTCTGATAGCAGAGAGGCGACAGAGCACATCCCTTGTATTCGCTAGAGCAGGTACGCGCTGAACGGTCTCTGCGTTAAGTTCAGTGATGCGCGGTGAGCTTTGTATGAAGCTAGAGTGTTTCCTCAGACGTCATCGTCCACAAGGTGACATGCTAGCTTGCACTATAGGTAGGAACCCTTATATTCCAGCGATGACCATCACCTCGTCGCTCTTGAATTTTGTTGCTGGGAGTCGAACCGTGCATGAGTTATATGTACTCGATCCCAAGGTTTCTTCTCTAACGCCCGGGCAGGTCATCGTACCTATCCGATCCATCGGGCCCAGAGAGCGTTCTAGGGTCAGACGGCATCTTTTGGGTCTGAATCCTTCAGATCGTTACCTGCGGTTTGGTTACGCTGCGTCCGATGAGCAGGTAAACAAATATGTTGACGGGCTTGATTTCGAGCGTGACGAGCTTTTTGGTATTTACAACCGTCGGCTGGATCTGATCGCCATCGCGCATCTGGCATTTGCCCCCCCCCACCAACATAGCGATTGTGCCGAATTTGGCGTTTCGGTGTCAGCAAGCGCTCGTGGCCGAGGTTATGGCTCACGTCTGTTCGATCGTGCTGTCGTCGTTGCGCGTAATGAAGGTGTTGGCATGATGTTCATTCATGCGTTGAGCGAGAACGCTGCAATGCTCAAGATTGCACGCAAAGCGGGCGCGACAGTAGTTCGAAGTGGATCGGAATCGGAAGCGCATCTGCAGCTGCCTTCCGCTACGTTCGACAGTCATCTCAGCGAGATTGCTTTGGAGCACTTTGCAGAAGTTGATTTCTTGCTGAAAACTCGAGCCAAGCAGTTTTGGAGCTTCTTAGCAGGCTTGCAGGAGATGCGCAGTGGACTACGCGCGGCACGCGGAAAATCCTCTGCTTGATACCCTGGGTGATGGGTGCTGCGGACACAATCCGGTATCCTTGCCACTCCCTAACTCCGCCCTCACGCAGTGGCCGACCCTCATCCTGAACGCAGTCCCGTCGAACGGGAAGACAAACGTAGTTTCCTCCAAAAGCTCGCCGAGTTTCTTCATCCCGGGCCTGACTCTCGTGACGAGCTGATCGAAACGCTCGCTGATGCCGAGGAGAATGATGTCATAGGCGCCGAGTCTCGTGTCATGCTCGAGGGAGTATTGCGCATGGCAGACATGACCGCCGGCGAAGTCATGGTGGCGGCGCCTCGCATGGATCTTGTCGACATCAATTCGCCGTACGAAGACCTGCTGCATGTAGTGATCGATACAGCGCACTCCCGTTTTCCCGTTTACGAGGGCGAAAAAGAGAACATCATTGGAATCCTGCTTGCCAAGGATCTCCTCAAGCTTCAACGTGCACCGGAACTGAACATCCGAGCGCTTCTTCGACCCGCAGCGTTCGTGCCCGAAAGCAAGGGACTGAATGACCTGCTGCGTGAATTCCGGGGCAATCGCAACCACTTGGCAATCGTGATCGATGAGTTTGGTCGTGTGGCTGGACTCATCACGATCGAGGATGTCCTGGAACAGATCGTGGGCGAGATAGAGGACGAGTTCGATATCGGTGAGGACGAGGGCGACATTTTCGGATTGGCAGATCACACTTATCGCGTGGCAGGGGATACGCCGATCGAGCGTGTTGCCGAGGCTTTCGGCATCACGCTCGATGCGGATGATTTGAGTGAGGACTTCGACACCATTGGTGGACTTGTGGCTCACAAGATGGGTCATGTGCCCAAGAAGGGCGAGCACCATGCCTTGGGCGGCTTCGACTTCGTCGTGTTGCACACCAAGGGCGGCGCGGTCCGATGGTTCAGGGTATCGCCCGCGCGCGGTACCGGCGCAGCGGATTGAGCGCCGTTGCAAAGGTTGGGAGCTCGAGGCCAACCATTCCATCTACTTGTTTTCCCTTGATCGCTCTTGCTCTGGCGGGGTGGGGACAGGCGATCTCCCTGGCTGCGCCTTGGAATGGGCAGCCGCTCTGGTGGCTGCAGATACTGTCGCTGATGGCCTTGGTTTGGCGGCTCGAGGTCTTGCGGCGCGCTGTCCAACCCAGGCGCTGGTTACGTGCCGCGATGGAAGGCTGGTTGTTTGCCACGGCCTGGTTGTGCGGTACGTTCTGGTGGCTATTTATCTCACTGCACGTCTATGGCGGACTGGCCGCGCCGCTTGCCGTGCTTGCAGTGCTCGCGCTGGCAGCTGGACTTTCTTTGTACTACGCCGTCGCCTGTGGAATCTTCGTGGCGTACGCCCCTGCGAGAAACCACATCGGCACGGCGCTGTTTTTTGCCGCGTTGTGGACACTCGGGGAGCTCCTTCGGGGAAGTTGGTTCACAGGGTTCCCCTGGGGGGCGGGCGGCTATGCGCACCTGGATGGACCTCTCGCCGCCTATGCACCATGGATCGGTGTCTATGGCATTGGTGCCGTCGCGGCAGTCATGGCGGTTTGGGGACGAGTCGTCTTGGGTGCGTTCAACACGACTTCGACGAAGGGGGCGCCATTTCCTGGTCACGCCCAGGCGACGTCCGGGCGTATCCGATCATTGATGGTACTGAGCACTTGCACCATTGCGCTCTTGCTGGCCCCTCGGGCACTCAACCTGATGCGCACCGCGTCCGACGAAGCGGCTGATTCACGAGGAACCCTGGATGTCCAGCTGCTGCAAGGCAACATCCCGCAAGACGAAAAATTCGTCATGGGCAGCGGGATCGACACAGCGCTCGAGTGGTATGGCCTGCAATTGCGTGACGCGACGGCATCACTCGTGATCACTCCGGAGACCGCATTTCCATTGCTGCCATCGCAATTGCCGGAAGGCTATGTCGATGCCGTCGCCGCTCGCTATTCGAGCGGCGATCAGGCCGCCATCGTCGGAATCCCATTGGAGGGCAGCGGAAGCAGCGCTGACGTGTCGTCGTCACCAGCTCCAGACGATGGTTCGATCGACTATGGGGACTACCGGAACGCCGTCCTGGGTTTCAAGCCTGGTGCAGATACGCCCTATCGCTACGAGAAGCATCATCTGGTGCCATTCGGGGAATTCGTTCCGTCGATGTTCCGGTGGTTCACCAATCTCATGAACATCCCGTTGGGCGACTTCCATCGTGGTGCACTTGCGCAGCCACCCTTCGCATGGAAAGGACAGCGAATCGCGACGAACATCTGCTACGAAGACCTGTTCGGCGACGAGATCGGCGCCAACTTCCTCGATCGCGCCCAGGCGCCCACGATCCTGCTGAACGTCAGCAATATCGCCTGGTTCGGAGACTCGGTCGCCATCGATCAACATCTGGCCATCTCGCGCATGAGAGCGCTCGAATTCGAGCGGCCCATGGTACGCGCAACCAATACCGGAGCAACGGCTGTGATCGACCATCGAGGTCAAGTGACGCAGCAGTTGCCCCGGCTCACGCGGGGTGTGCTTTCGGCGATCGTCGAAGGGCGGGGCAATTTGACGCCATTCGCGCAATGGGTCTCACGCTATGGACTGGCTCCGTTATGGACTGTGGCGCTGCTGGTTGTCGCACTCGGCATATGGATCCATCGCCGGACCCTGGCACGCTAATCGCATCGATGCGTCGGGCTGCCGTGGGAGCACCTTGCGGGAACGAGGTTAATCTCGCGTCACGCTGCGCGGAACCCCCAGGCGTCGCCCTTCGGACTACGTATCGTCTTCATCAATACCTCACATATCAAGGATCGTTCCTCATGCATCCTCGTCATCATCTCCGCGCCTTCGCTGCCGCCGCACTACTCTTCACGACGGCCGCATTGGTGCAAGCCCAGCAGGCTGCATTGCCCAACGTCACGATCCTCGCGACGGGCGGCACCATCGCTGGCGCGGGCGCCTCGGCCATCAACAGCGCCACTTATGCCGCAGCGAAGGTCGGGGTCGAAAAATTGATCGCCGGCTTGCCGGAGTTGTCCAAGGTTGCCAATGTGAAGGGCGAGCAGGTATTCCAAGTGGCCTCGGAAAGCCTGACCGACGACAACCTGCTCGTGCTGGCCAAGCGCGTCTCGGCCCTTTCCAAGCAAGCGGATGTGGATGGCATCGTCATCACTCACGGTACCGACACGCTGGAGGAGACTGCCTACTTCCTGACACTGACCGTGCACACGTCCAAGCCGATCATCGTGGTGGGTTCGATGCGTCCTGGCACGGCGTTGTCCGCCGACGGTGCACTGAACCTCTACAACGCCGTCAATGTCGCCGCGAGCAAGGACGCCGGGGGCAAAGGCGTACTCGTGACGATGAACGACGAGATCCAGAGCGGACGTGACGTCAGCAAGACCGTCAATATCAAGACCGAGGCCTTCAAGAGCCAATGGGGACCATTGGGCATGGTGGTCGAAGGGCGGAACTACTGGTTCCGGGCACCCGTCAAGCGTCACACGATGCAATCCGAATTCGATATCGACAACATCACCTCCCTGCCATCGGTGCAGATCGCCTATGGGTACGAAGGTGTCTCACCGACGGCCATCGATGCCCTCGCATCCAGCGGCATCCAGGCGCTGATCCACGGCGGCACGGGCAATGGCTCGGTGGCCGATCGGATCGTGCCGCATCTCCAGAAAGTACGTGCCGGCGGCGTCGCGGTCATTCGCAGCTCACGTGTTCCTGATGGATTCGTGATCCGCAATGCCGAGCAGCCGGACGACAAGTACGACTGGGTCGTCGCACACGATCTGCGCCCGCAGAAGGCCCGCATCCTGGCGATGGTGGCCATGACCAAGACACGCGACACCAAGGATCTTCAGCGCATCTTCTGGGAATATTGATCGCCTCTCGATGTCGTCGGACTCCGCGTCACTTGCCTCGGTTGGACTCCAGGACCGGATCAAGGGGCTGACAGAAGCGCCTTTCGAATCGCCGAGCGACGCCCGATCGGCTTGCTGCTAGGCGCGCCTTGCCTCTCGACGCTCCGCATGGCTCAGGCTGATGACGCAGACACTCAGCCAGGCAGCGCCCGAGAGGAGGCCGGCGACGACATCGCTGGCGAAATGGACTTGGAGAAAGATGCGGCTGCAGGCCGTGGTCATGACCATCGCGATGGCAATCATCACCACGGGGAGGTGCCAGCGCGGCGCCAGCAGGCGCAGCGCGAGATATGCGAGCATGCCGTAGGTCACCATCGCGCCGGAGGAATGTCCACTCGGGAAACTGAATCCGGTGGCTTGTGCGAGGCCATGGTCATGAACCGGCCGGACCCGTTCGAAGATCTGCTTGAGCGACGGATTGAGTACCGCATTGCCGGCCAGGGCCAACAGCCATCCCCACATCAGGAGACGTTGTCGTCGACGCCACAACAGGATGGCGACGATCGCGGCCAGGGTGATCAAGACCGAAGGGTCACCCACGTGCGTGAAGTGACCGAAGAATCGCAACGCGGCAGGAGGCAGATGCGCGCCGATGGCATCGGCGAGCGCTTGGTCTGCCAGACCCAACGAATCGCCGGAAGTGACGTGCCATGCGATCCAGGCGAACAGGCTGGCAGCCATCACGATGCCGCCGAAGCCAATGGCCAATCCGCCCAGAAGACGTTCGGGCTGTTGCGAATCAACTCGCATGGCCAGACGCATTCGCCGCCGCCGCCAGACCGAATGGATCACGCCGCCCGTCGTGGTCGACACCACCAGCAAGACAAGGAAGGCCGGCAGTGCTTGAGGGCCGATGCGCTGTGCCCACTCGACGAGCAGCGAGGACTCATTCATCGATCGGTTCCCCGGAAAGACGGGATGGAGGAGGAATGCATCAGGAGGGAAGGCGAAAGGGCTGCGTCGTCCAGCAACAGTTCCTTCACATCGGCCCTCACGAAGCGGTCATCGCCCATCGCGCAGTCCCAGCGTTCGACCGTGCAGCTTCGTCTGGACATGCCCATGCTCGAAGCACGTCGCAGGATGTTGACCGAATTCGGCTGCCCCGACCGCAAGCGCGTGGACACTGCGGTTCCCGCCTGCACCGCCCACATCGCGCGAGGGCAGGGCGTGAATGCGCCTTGCAACGGCCGCACGAAAGGCAGGTGGATGTGACCTCCCAGGATCAGATCGGCCCCGGCGGCCGACCAACGCGCCACGGCGTCCTCGCGTCCATGCAGACGATTCTTCTCGTCCTCGGTTCGCGTCACCAACACTGGCTGATGAGTCACGACGAGACGCACCTGTTCCGGACGAGCACGCGAGAGCCGCTCGGCGACGCGTTCGATCTGCTCCGTGGAAACCTCGCCGTCCTCATGTCGATACCAGCGTGTCGTGTTGACGCCGATCACCAGCCATGCATCCGATTCGAACACCGGCTCCAGGTCGTCGCCGAACGCGCGCCTATACCTTCCATAGGGACTCAGCAGTCGCGCACCCAACTGAAACAGCGGAATGTCGTGATTGCCTGGAATCGCCACCACGTCGCGCGCACCCAGGCGATCGGCGAAGGCTCGTGCGGCGTCGAACTGCTGGCGGGTCGCACGCTGCGTGATGTCGCCCGAGAACACCACCACGTCGGGCGAATGCTCGCGCGCCAGTCGCTCGAGCGCACGCACCGCGGTCGGCACCTCGGTACCGAAATGGGGATCCGAGATCTGCAGCAACAGCGGTGCCGTGGTCATTGCTTGGCTGCCTCCAGTTCCGGTGCCACTTCGGGGCGGATCAGCCACAAGGACTCGGGAGCCACGCGAAACAGCAGTGGCATGTCGAGCCAGCCCAGTTCGCCGTCGGTGGCGACCTTGACACGTCGTGGCTTGCGACTCGACGACAGGGTACGCGGCTTGACCGTGAGCGACTCGAACGCAAAGCTCGTGATGCCCTCGGCCGCACCCAGCCGGCCGAGCGCGCCGCGCAGCAACAAGCCTGCGAGTCCGAACATGCCCGCCGGCTTGAGCGCCACGGCGGCCAGCAGACGTTCTTTCTCCAGCATCTCCGCCTCCGCCAGACCGACCTGACGCAGTTGCAACGGGTTGTTGCCCACGAACAGCGTCGGCGTCCGGATGTCACGCTCCGTACCATGGAAGGCCAGATGCAGGTCCCATTGCCGATGGCCACGCAGCATCGTCATCAGGGCCGCACCGAATGCGACGAGGCGGCTACGGCCGTACTCGCGTTTGACCGCTTCGCGCTCCTCGAGCAGTTCGGCATAGAGGCCCATGCTCGCGTTCACCAGAAAGACGCGGTCGTTCACCAAACCGACCTGTACTTCGCGCGGCTGTTCGGTGAACAGTATGTCGAGTGCCGCGCTGGTCTCAGCCGGGATGCCGTTGGCGCGGCTGAAATAGTTGAAGGTGCCCTGTGGCAGCACGCCGAAGGCGCATCCACTGCCGAGCGTGGCTTGCGCTACCGTGTTGATGGTGCCATCACCACCGGCTGCGACCACGATGCCACCGACCGCGCGGGCGCTCTCCACCGCTTCTCGAGCCAGTGCCTGGGCACGATTCGGTCCGTCGATCAGCAGAATCCGGACGGGTCGACCGGCAGCCTCGCAAATCGTCTCGATCTCCCTGCGGACCGAATCGGTATCGGAGCGACCCGATCCGGCATTGAGCACGATGAACAATGGCGTGTCCGGTCGAAGGATGGGAGCGGGCATGATGAGCCTAGTTGAGATGCGCGATGGAAGGACGGTTATGCCGCCCCGGCCTGGATATCGGGAGCAGGCGGCGTCCCGGGCCTCTGTGGGAGAGCGGCGCCCCGTGCCGCGAGTCGACCCGTAAAATCGCGGCCTTCGCGGATCCGTCCCGCTGCTGTCCTTCCAAAGCCCGGCCCCGCGCCTGCCTGCCTCCTCATGTTGACCTTCCAGCAAATCATCCTCACCCTCCAGTCGTACTGGGCCGATCAAGGCTGCGCGTTGCTGCAGCCCTACGACATGGAAGTCGGTGCCGGCACTTCCCATACGGCCACCTTCCTGCGTGCCCTCGGCCCCGAGCCCTGGAAGGCCGGCTATGTGCAGCCCAGTCGTCGTCCCAAGGACGGCCGCTATGGCGAGAATCCCAATCGTCTGCAGCACTACTACCAGTACCAGGTCGTGCTCAAGCCGGCGCCGTCCAACATCCTTGAGCTGTACCTGGGTTCGCTGGAGGCCCTCGGCTTCGATCTCAGGAAGAACGACATCCGCTTCGTCGAGGACGACTGGGAGAACCCGACGCTGGGCGCCTGGGGACTGGGATGGGAGGTCTGGCTCAATGGCATGGAGGTGACGCAGTTCACCTATTTCCAGCAGGTCGGAGGCATCGATTGCCGTCCCATCACGGGCGAGATCACCTATGGCCTCGAACGCCTGGCGATGTACCTCCAGGGTGTGGACAACGTCTACGACCTGACCTGGACCCAGGGCCTCTCGTATGGCGATGTCTACAAGCAGAACGAGGTCGAACAGTCGACCTACAACTTCGAGCACAGCGATGCCGAGTTCCTGTTCACGGCCTTCGCCGCGCACGAGAAGCAGGCGCGTCACCTGATGGAGAACCAGCTGGCCCTCCCTGCCTACGAGCAGGTGCTCAAGGCCGCGCACAGCTTCAACCTGCTCGATGCGCGTGGTGCGATCAGCGTGACCGAACGCGCCGCCTACATCGGTCGCATCCGCAATCTCGCGCGCAGCGTCGCGCGCAGTTACTACGACAGTCGTCAGCGCCTGGGCTTTCCGATGGCCGATCCCGCAATCGCGGCGATCGTGCTGGGCGACGGCATCGACACCGTGGTCGATCCCCGGCGACAGGATGTCCTGCGCTCGGCGCGTGCCCGCAACGTCGCGCATGGCGCCGTCGACTCCCCTGCATCCGCTCCCACTGAAAAATCCGAAGCCAAGAAGAAGGTCGCGTCGTGAAAAGTCTGCTTGTCGAACTGTTCGTCGAAGAACTGCCGCCCAAGGCACTGCACAAGCTGGGCGAGGCATTCGCCGATGTGCTGTACGAGCAGCTGCGCTCGCTGGGACTGGCCGATGCGCAGTCCATGTCGACGGCCTATGCGTCGCCGCGCCGCCTCGCCGTGCATCTCACCGCGGTCGCGGACCGCGCCGCGGACAAGGCCGTGTCGCAGAAGCTGATGCCCGTCGCCGTGGGGCTCGATGCCGCCGGCAATGCCACGCCGGCGCTGCTCAAGCGGCTCGCGGCGCTGGGCGCCGACGCATCGGCCGTGCCGGCCTTGCGGCGTGCGCCCGATGGCAAGGGCGAGGCGCTCTTCCACGACAGCACGGCACGGGGTGCAACGCTGGCCGAAGGCCTCCAGAAAGCCCTCGCTGAAGCCATCGCCAAGCTGCCGATTCCCAAGGTGATGAGCTACCAGCCCGAATCGGGCAGCGAACTGCCGGGCTGGAGCAGCGTGAGCTTCGTGCGTCCGGCCCATGGACTGGTCGCCCTGCATGGTGCCGATGTCATCGCCGTCGAGGCGCTCGGTCTGAAGTCCGGCCGCGAGACGCACGGCCATCGCTTCGAGGCCAAGGTCGATCCCGTGGTGCTCGGCGACGCCGACAGCTATGCCAGGCAGCTCGCCGACGAAGGTGCCGTCATCGCCGGCTTCGCCGAGCGGCGCGCCGAGATCGCGCGCCAGCTCGATGCCGCCGCGCAGCGCATCGGCGGCGGCGTACGGCCGATCGACGATGACGCATTGCTCGACGAGGTCACGGCGCTGGTCGAGCGCCCGAATGTGCTGGTGTGCGAGTTCGAGCGCGAATTCCTCGACGTGCCACAGGAGTGCCTCATCCTGACGATGAAGGCCAACCAGAAGTACTTCCCGCTGCTCGATGCATCCGACCGGCTGACGAATCGCTTCCTGGTGGTCAGCAACATCTCGCCCGATGACGCCAGCGCGGTGATCGGTGGCAATGAGCGCGTGGTACGTCCACGCCTGGCCGACGCCAAGTTCTTCTTCGATCAGGACCGCAGGAAGACGCTCGCAGCGCGCGTCGAGTCTCTGGACAAGGTGGTCTATCACAACAAGCTGGGAACGCAGGGCGAGCGAGTCGGGCGCGTGGTGCGCATCGCCCAGGGCATCGCCGGGCAGCTGGTCGACGCGGGCTTCGCCAGCGCGGATCTGGCTACTGCCGCGGCGCAGGCCGCGCAGCTCGCCAAGGCCGATCTCGTGACCGACATGGTGGGCGAATTTCCCGAACTGCAGGGCACGATGGGCCGCTACTACGCGCTGCACGACGGCCTGTCGCCCGAGGTCGCCGATGCCATCGAGGACCACTACAAGCCCCGCTTCGCCGGCGACACGCTGCCGCGCGGCGAGGTCGGGGTCGTGGTGGCGCTGGCCGACAAGCTGGAGACGCTGGTGGGCATGTTCGGCATCGGCAACCTGCCCACTGGCGACCGCGATCCGTTCGCGCTGCGCCGTCATGCGCTGGGCGTGATCCGGATGCTCGCTGAAAAGGACCTGCCGCTGGACGTCGACCGGTTGATCGGCCTGGCCTTCGGCATGTTCGACCAACCCGCCATCGACCTGCCCGGCGCGGCCAGCGATGCCGCGCCGTTCGCTCCCTTCGAGGGGCAGGCCGCCGAGCGCCAGGCGCTGCTGCTGAACTTCATCTACGACCGCCTCGCCGGTGGCCTGCGCGAGCAGGGTGCCAGCGCGCAGGAGGTCGATGCCGTGCTGGCTTCCAGGCCACAGCGCCTGGGACGGGTATCCAGGTTGCTCGCTGCCGTGCGTGCCTTCGCCGCCCTGCCGGAAGCGCCTGCGCTTGCCGCTGCCAACAAGCGCATCGGCAACATCCTGAAGAAGTCGCCCGAAGCCGATGCCCACGTGAGCGAGCTCCTGCTACAGGAGCCAGCGGAGAAGGCCTTGCACGCCGCCATGGCGCATGTCCTGCCGGTGGCCGACGCGCAGTTCGAAGAGGGCGACTACACGGAGTCGCTCCAGACATTGGCCGCGCTGCGCGAGCCGGTCGATGCCTTCTTTGACGACGTGATGGTCAACGCCGAGCAGATCGACCTGCGCCTGAATCGCCTGGGTCTTCTCAAGTTCCTGCATGTGGCGATGAACCGCGTGGCGCAGCTGGAGCGGCTGGCGGCCTGAAGGCCGTCCCGATCCACCCATGCCCCTGCGCGCCAGCACGTCCGCCATGAAACTCGTCATCCTCGACCGCAACGGCAGCGTCAACCTGCATCGCGACGACTTCGTCAAGAGCGAAGTCGAGTGGACGCCCATGCCCGGCGCACTCGAAGCCATCGCCCGACTCAACCATGCCGGATGGCACGTGGTCATCGCCTCGAACCAGTCCGGCCTCGGGCGTGGACTGTTCGATGTCGCCACGCTCAATGCCATGCACGCCAAGATGCACAAGATGCTGGCCGCCGTCGGCGGACGCGTCGATGCGGTCTTCTACTGCCCGCACAGCCCCGACGAGGATTGCGCCTGTCGCAAACCCCGCCCCGGATTGTTCCAGCAGATTGGCGAGCGTTACGGCATCGATCTGGCCGACGTGCCCACCGCCGGCGACAGTCTGCGTGACGTCCAGGCCGGTGCGGCCGCCGGTTGCGAGCCGCACCTGCTACTGACCGGGATGGGGGCTGCGCTGCGCGGTGTCCAGCCCCTGCCGCCCGAGTACCCGGCCACGACGCGGGTGCATGCCGATCTGCCGGCCTTCGTCGAGTTCCTGCTGGCGCGTGAAGCCCGTCAGGCGGCCGATGCCGCCGCGGTGCAGGCGGCCGAACGATGAAGCGCCCTGGCGTGGTAGCGACGCTGGTGGCGTTCGTGCGTTCCGTGGTGCACATGCTGTGGATGCTGGTCACCGTGATTCCCTGGGGACTGATCATGGTGGTCGCGTCGATCTGGCGGCGCGGCGAGCCCCTCTACTGGATGGCCGAACGCTGGCTGGGCTGGGCCATGGCGGGAGCCCGCGTCATCCTGGGCATCCGCACGCGCGTCATCGGCATGGAGAACCTGCCGCAGGAGCAGCGCGCCGGCGCGGTGCTGCTGGTCAAGCACCAGTCGACGCTGGAGACCTTCCTGATGCCCACGCTGATGCCGCATCCGCTGGCCTACGTGTTCAAGAAGGAACTGATCTACGTGCCCTTCTTCGGCTGGGCCATGGCGCGGCTCGACATGATCCACATCGACCGCAAGCAGGGCGCGCGTGCCTTCAGCAAGGTCGTGGCACAGGGCCGGGTCCTGCTGGCCCAGGGCATCTGGATCATCATGTTCCCCGAGGGCACGCGCATCCCGCGCGGCCAGCGCGGCGTCTACAAGAACGGTGGCACGCGACTGGCCGTCCAGACCGGCGCGCCGGTGATTCCCGTGGCCGTGACCTCGGCACGCGTCTGGCCGCGCAAGGCCTTCATCAAGTATCCGGGCGTGGTGGACGTGTCGATCGGGTCGGCCATTCCCAGCACGGGTCGCAGGGCCGAGGAGTTGATGAACGAGGTCGAGGCCTGGATCGAGGGCGAGATGCGCCGCCTCGATCCGGAGGCCTACACGACATGACGAGCATGAAGAGATGGGCAGCGAGCACGGCATCCTGACGGCACCACCGGACCCGCACGAGGCGGCGCACTTCTTCCATCCGCGCGCCACACGCGAGGTGCTGCTCGGCGAGGCCCGGGTCGCGTACGAATTCACGCGGGGCCCGCGCCGCACCATCGGCTTCGTGATCGGCATCGAGGGACTGTCGGTGCGCGCTCCGCGCTGGCTGGCATTGAACGACGTCGACCGGGCGGTGCGCGACAAGGCCGGCTGGATCCTGCGCAAGCTTGCCGAGACGCGCCAGCGTCATGCCAGGCTCGAGGCCGCGCGGATCGACTGGCATGACGGCACGATCCTGCCGTTCCTCGGTCGACCCATGATGTTGCGATTCGAGCCGATGCGCAGTGCCGGACGCGGCGGTGGTGGTGCGATGCTCGAGGAGCCTTCGTCCGAAGATCCCGCGGCGCCCCGCGTGCTGAGGCTCGCGTTGCCCGACGGTGCCACGCCCGAACTCGTCCGCGACACCGCGCGAGCCTGGATGACGCGGCAGGCCCGTGCGCTCTTCACCGAGCGTCTCGACCATTTCGCACCCCGGATCGGCGTGCGGTGGAACAAGCTGGCACTCTCGAATGCGGCGACGCGCTGGGGCAGCGCCAGTTCGACCGGAGCGATCCGTCTGCACTGGCGACTGATGCACTTCCACCTCGAGGTGATCGACTATGTCGTCGTCCATGAGCTCAGTCATCTGCGTGCCATGGACCACAGCCCGCGCTTCTGGGCCACGGTGGAAGCCGTGATGCCCAACTATCCGGCGCTGCGGCGCCAGCTCAAGGACGAGACCGTTCCACGCTGGTGACCGGTGACGCTGCGACTATTCTCCAGGGCATGAATCTCGATCTTGCACATTTCGACGCCGTCATCGTCGACCTCGACGGCACCCTGGTCGATACCCTGGGCGACTTCACGGCCGCCCTCAACGCCATGCTGGCCGATCTGGCACTGCCGGCTGTCGATGCGGGCGTCGTCGAGACGATGGTGGGCAAGGGCTCAGAGCATCTCGTCCGGTCGGTGCTGCGTCATCTGAGGGCGTCCGATGCGCTTTACGACCAAGCCTTCGACGATTACCAGCGTCACTATGGCGTCGTCAACGGACTGCATTCGAAGGTCTATCCGGGTGCCGTCGAAGGCCTGCGCCTGTTGCGCGATCGTCGCCTGCGGCTGGCCTGCCTGACCAACAAGCCGACCGACTTCGCTCGACAGCTGTTGACCTCCAAGCGCCTCGACGTGTTCTTCGATCCAGTCTTCGGCGGCGATGCCTTCGAACGCAAGAAGCCCGATCCGCTGCCGCTCTTGAAGACCTGCGAGGCACTCGGCAGTCGCCCCGGACGCACCCTCATGGTCGGGGATTCCAGCAACGACGCCCGCGCCGCCCGCGCCGCCGGGTGTCCGGTGGTGCTGGTGACCTATGGCTACAACCATGGCGAACCGGTGCAGGAGGTCGATGCCGACGGCTTCCTCGACTCGCTCGCACGCCTGGATTCGTGGACGTTGCCAGTTGGCGCCGCTCGAGGGCTCGGCTAAACTCGTTCCTCCATGCGCATGCCACATCACGTCGTTCGGACAGGCCCAGACAGCCGGGGAGCCTGGCCCTGGCGCAAGCCATCGTCCTTGCTTGCTTGAATAGCACGGCGCACGCCGTGCGCCCGAGGCTCCGCTCCTTTCCGCAGTGGCGCCGATCTCCCCGAACGACATCGCCGACGGCCGCATTTTCGAAGCGCCCGCCGGACCAGGAAGACCCCACCCGTGATCACCGAACTCGAATTCAAGAGCCTCAGCGCGCAGGGCTACAACCGCATTCCGCTGATGGTCGAGGCCTTTGCCGACCTGGAAACACCGCTCTCCCTCTATCTCAAGCTCGCGCATGCGCGCGACGGCGGCAAGTACAGCTTCCTGCTCGAATCCGTCGTCGGCGGCGAGCGCTTCGGACGCTACAGCTTCATCGGCCTGCCCGCGCGCACGCTCATCCGGGCGAGCGGCTTCGGGGCCGCGGCGCGCACCGAGGTCGTCACCGATGGCCAGGTGGTCGAGACCGCCGAAGGCAATCCGCTCGACTTCATCGCCGCCTACCAGCAACGCTTCAAGGTCGCGCTGCGTCCGGGACTGCCGCGTTTCTGCGGCGGCCTGGCCGGCTATTTTGGCTACGACGCGGTGCGCTATGTCGAGAAGAAGCTGGAAGACAGCTGCCCGCCCGACACGCTCGGCTGTCCCGACATCCTGCTGCTGCAATGCGAGGAACTGGCCGTCATCGACAACCTGTCGGGCAAGCTCTACCTGATCGTCTACGCCGATCCGTCGCAGTCCGAGGCCTATGCGGTCGCCAAGCGGCGATTGCGCGAGTTGCGCGAACAGCTGAAGTACTCGGTCAGCGCACCGCAGGTCAAGGCGACGCAATCGCATCCTCCCGAGCGTTCGTTCGCCAAGGCCGACTACATCGCCGCCGTCGAGCGCGCCAAGGAGCTGATCGCCGCAGGCGACTTCATGCAGGTGCAGATCGGCCAGCGCATCAGCAAGCGTTTCACGGAGTCGCCGCTGTCGCTCTACCGGGCGCTGCGCTCGCTCAATCCGTCGCCCTACATGTTCTATTACGACCTGGGTGACTTCCATGTCGTCGCGGCCTCGCCGGAGATCCTGGTGCGCCAGGAACGCACCAGCGACGGCGAACAGAAGGTGACGATCCGCCCACTCGCCGGCACGCGTCCGCGCGGTGCCTCGATCGAACTCGACAAGGCGGCCGAGCATGAACTGGTCAACGACCCCAAGGAGCGCGCCGAGCACGTGATGCTCATCGATCTGGCGCGCAACGACATCGGTCGCATCGCCAAGACCGGCACCGTGAAGGTCACTGAGGCTTTCGCGGTCGAGCGCTACAGCCACGTGATGCACATCGTGAGCAACGTGGAGGGGACGCTCAAGGACGGCATGACCGCGATCGACGTGCTCAAGGCCACCTTTCCGGCCGGCACGCTGACCGGCGCGCCCAAGGTGCACGCGATGGAGCTCATCGACCGCCTGGAACCCGTCAAGCGCGGTCTCTATGGCGGCGCCTGCGGCTACATCAGCTACGCAGGCGACATGGATGTGGCCATCACGATCCGCACCGGCATCGTCAAGGACCAGGTGCTGCACGTGCAGGCCGCCGCTGGCGTGGTGGCCGATTCGGTGCCGGAGCTGGAGTGGAAGGAAACCGAGGCCAAGGCGCGCGCATTGCTGAGGGCCGCCGAACTGGTCGAAGAGGGACTCGAGTGATGGCCGAAGAGACACGGCAGGGCATGCCAGCGAACGATTTCTCGCACGACATCATCGGTGCCGCCGTGGAGGTCCAGCGTGTGCTGGGCACGGGGCTGCCTGGTGCCACTTATGCCGCGGCACTGGCCATCGAACTGGCCGAGCGCGAGATCGGCTTCGCGCGCGACGTGGCGATCATGGCGGCTTACAAGGGACGCCCGCTCGGTGAAGTCTGTCGGGCCGACTTCGTGGTCGAGCAGGCCATGGTGGTGCAGGTGAGGGCGGTCGATGCCCTGGACGACCAGCATCGCGCGCAGGCCCAGGCGGCCGTGCGCCTGTCGGGGCATCGACTGGGGCTGCTGATCAATTTCAATGTGTTCCCGGTGGTCAAGGGCGTGCACCGGATCGGAGCGAAGTCATGAAACTGCTGATGATCGACAACTACGACAGCTTCACCTACAACATCGTCCAGTACCTGGGCGAACTCGGCGCCGAGGTCGAGGTGGTGCGCAACGACGAGGTCACGCTGGCGCAGATCGGCGAACGCATCGCCGCCGGCACGCAGCGACTGGTGGTGTCGCCCGGACCCTGCTCGCCGGCCGAAGCCGGGATCTCGGTGGCGGCCATCCGTGAGTTCGCCGGTACGCTGCCGATCCTGGGCGTCTGTCTGGGCCATCAGGCGATCGGCGCGGCTTTCGGTGGCACCATCGTGCGCGCTCAGCAGCTCATGCATGGCAAGACCAGTGAGATCACCACCACGCGAGAAGGTGTCTTCGCCGGACTGCCCGAGCGTTTCACCGTCAACCGCTACCACTCGCTGTCCATCGAGCGCGACAGCCGGCCGAGCGATCTGACCATCACCGCCTGGACCGACGACGGCGAGATCATGGGCGTGCGCCACACCGGCTTCGCCCACGAGGTACGTGTGGAAGGCGTGCAGTTCCATCCCGAATCCATCCTCACCGAGCATGGTCACGCCATGCTGAAGAACTTCCTCGATTGAAAGAGCGCCGGCATGACCGTCCTGAGTCCCACCATCGATCTGCGCAGCGACACCGTGACGCAGCCGACCGCCGCCATGCGCGACGCGATGGCCACCGCACCCCTGGGCGATGACGTCTTCGGTGCCGACCCGAGCGTCAACGCGCTGCAGGAGAAGATCGCCGCGCTGCTCGGTTTTGAGGCCGCGTTGTTCATGCCCACGGGCACGCAGAGCAACCTCTGCGCCGTGCTGGCGCACTGCGGACGCGGTGACGAGTACATCGTCGGCCAGCAGGCGCATTGCTATCGCTGGGAGGGGGGCGGTGCCGCGGTGTTCGGCAGCGTGCAGCCCCAGCCGCTCGACCACGCCGACGATGGCACGCTGCCGCTGGCGCAGATCGAGGCCGCCATCAAGCCCGACGATGCGCATTTCGCCCGCACGCGTCTGCTGGCCCTGGAGAACACGCTGGGTGGCCGGCTGCTGCCGTTCGACTACGTGCGCGCCGCGACCGCCCTGGCCCACTCCAGGGGCCTGCAACGCCATCTCGATGGTGCCCGGCTCTTCAACGCCGCCACGGCGCAGGCGGCATTGATCGGCCTGCCTGCCGGTGGCGCGCCCGCCGAGGCCGCGATGGTCGAGGCGCGTCGTATCGCCCAGTGCTTCGACAGTGTCTCGGTCTGCTTCAGCAAGGGCCTGGGCGCACCGGTGGGATCGGCGCTGTGCGGTTCCAGGGAGTTCATTGCCCGCGCCCATCGCATCCGCAAGATGGCTGGCGGCGGCATGCGTCAGGCCGGGTCGCTGGCTGCCGCCGCCAGCCACGCCCTCGATCACCACGTGGCACGGCTGGCCGACGACCACGCGCTTGCCCAGCGCCTGGCCGACAGCCTGGCCGGCATCGAAGGCCTGCGCGTGCAGGCGCCACAGACCAACATCGTGTTCGTCGACCTCGAAGGACCGGCGCAGGCCCGCGCCGGTGATCTGCTGGCATTCCTGAAGTCGCACGGCATCCTGGCCACCGGTCTCTATCGCCTGCGCTTCGTCACGCACCTGGATGTCGACGTGGCTGGCGTGGATGCGGCCGCGGAAGCCATCCGCACCTTCTTGACCGCCTGAGCCCGCCGCAACCCGTTCTTGTTCCGGAGACGACCCATGCCCATCACGCCGCAGGAAGCGCTGCAACGCACCATCGAGCATCGCGAGGTGTTCCACGACGAAATGCTGCACATCGTCCGGCTGATCATGAGCGGCGAGTGTTCGCCCGTCATGATGGCGGCTCTCATCACCGGACTGCGTGTCAAGAAGGAGACCATCGGCGAGATCACGGCCGCGGCGCAGGTGATGCGGGAAGTCTCGACCAAGGTTCCGGTCGCCGACCGCAGGCACCTGGTGGACATCGTGGGTACGGGTGGCGATGGATCGCACACCTTCAATATCTCCACCTGCGCCATGTTCGTGGCGGCAGCAGCCGGGGCCAAGGTCAGCAAGCACGGTGGTCGCAGCGTGAGCAGCAAGTCCGGCAGCGCCGATGTGCTGGAGGCCCTGGGCGTGGAGATCAATCTCGCTCCGGAACGCATCGCGCAGTGCATCGCCGAGGTGGGCATCGGTTTCATGTTCGCGCCCAACCATCATCCGGCGATGAAGAACGTCGCGCCGGTGCGCAAGGAACTGGGCATCAAGACGATCTTCAACATCCTCGGGCCCCTGACCAACCCGGCCGATGCGCCCAATATCCTGATGGGTGTCTTTCATGCCGATCTGGTGGGCATCCAGGTCCGTGCCCTCCAACGCCTGGGCGCCGAGCATGCACTGGTGGTGTATGGCCGCGATGGCATGGACGAGATCTCCCTGGGCGCCGCCACGCTGGTGGGCGAGCTCCATCGAGGTGAGATCCGCGAATACGAATTGCATCCCGAGGACTTTGGGCTCGCCATGTCGAGCAACCGTGCGCTGCGTGTGGAGACGCCCGAGGCATCGATGGCCATGCTGCGTGGCGTGCTCGATGGCGTGCCGGGTCCGGCGCACGACATCGTGGTGATCAACGCGGCGGCTGCCCTGTACGCGGCCGGGGTCGCCGAATCCATCGCCACGGGCGTGGTGCTGGCACGCGAAGCCATCGCCAGTGGCGCGGCTCGGGCCCGACTGGCCCGGCTGGTCGAAGTCACTCGCGCTCTGTCGATCCCGAAAGTCGTCGGTACAGTCTGAAGAAACAAGGAAACATCGAAATCATGTCCGACATCCTGAAGAAGATCGTTGCCGTCAAGCACGAGGAAGTCGCTTCCGCCCGACGACGCAGGTCCATGGAAGCGATGCGCGCCGATGCCGAGAGCCGGGTCCTGACGCGCGATTTCGTGGGTGCGCTGCGTCGCAGGATCGACGCCGGTCAGGCTGCCGTGATTGCCGAAGTCAAGAAGGCTAGTCCCAGCAAGGGCGTGCTGCGCGAGGACTTCGAGCCAGCGGACATCGCCCAAAGCTATGCAGAGGGAGACGGAATCATCAGCGCGGCCTGCCTCTCGGTGCTCACCGATCGGCAATTCTTCCAGGGCAGTGTCGACTTCCTGAAACAGGCTCGCGCCTCGTGCGAACTACCGGTGCTGCGCAAGGATTTTCTGGTCGACGCCTATCAGGTCTACGAATCACGCGCGATGGGGGCCGATGCCGTGCTGCTGATCGCCGCTTGCCTCGAGGATGCGCAGATGGAGGATTTCGAAGCCATCGCTCTCGATCTGGGCATGGCGGTCCTGGTGGAAGTGCACGACGGCGACGAACTCGATCGTGCGCTGAAGCTCAGGACACCGTTGATCGGCATCAACAACCGAAACCTCAACACCTTCGACGTCTCGATCGAGACCACGCTCGGGCTGCGGCCTCGGGTGCCGGCAGATCGTCTGCTCGTGACCGAATCAGGCATTGGCACGCAGGCCGACGTCGTCCGCTTGCGCGAGGCCGGTGTGCAGAGTTTCCTGGTCGGCGAGACATTCATGCGGGCTCCGGATCCCGGTATCGCGCTGGCGGAACTCTTCGCATGACCTCACCCGTGCCCACGCAACTCACCACCAGTGATCCGGCCGACTGGCCGGTGGCGGCTGGCTGGCAGACGCTCGTCGACGCCTTCTTCGCCGAGCCCGCTGGCATGCGGTTGCAGGCGTTCCTGAGCGAACGTCTGGACGCCGGCGCCGTCATTTTCCCGCCTCAACCACTGCGGGCCCTCGAACTCACGCCGCCCGATGACGTACGGGTCGTCATCCTCGGACAGGACCCTTACCACGGTCGAGGCCAAGCCGAAGGACTGGCGTTTTCGGTGGCGCCGGGTGTCGCACTGCCTCCGTCGCTACGGAACATTTTCAAGGAACTGCAACGCGATCTGGGCACACCGCCGCCAAGATTCCCCATCCCGGGCGGCAGCCTGGTGCAGTGGGCGAGGCACGGTGTGCTGCTTCTGAACACCTGCCTGACGGTGGAGGAGGGCCAGGCCGCCAGTCACGCGGGCAAGGGATGGGAGGTGCTGACGGATGCCGTCATCCGCCACATCGCCGAGGGCGAAAGGGATGTGGTTTTCATGCTGTGGGGCTCGCATGCCCAGAGCAAGAAGGCACTGATCGACGTGCAGCGCCACAAGGTGCTCGTGGCCAACCATCCATCGCCGCTGTCTGCACTGCGTCCGCCCCTGCCATTCATCGGTTGCGGCCATTTTGGGCAGGCCAAGCTCTGGCGCGAGCAACACGGTTATTGAGTGCGTATCGCTGTGTAGAATCGCGCCTGTCGACGATCGAAAATTTCGCGGATTCATAGAACTATGCTATATTCCGCGATTCGCTGGAGAGGTGGCCGAGTGGTTAATGGCAGCAGACTGTAAATCTGCCCTCTTACGAGTACGCTGGTTCGAATCCAGCCCTCTCCACCAGCGAAGCAAAACGGATTTCAGGACGCTTTGGATGCAAGTGCATGAGGCCGACGCCAGGTAGGGCGAAGGGTCAAGATGCGGGAGTAGTTCAATGGTAGAACCCTAGCCTTCCAAGCTAATGACGCGGGTTCGATTCCCGTCTCCCGCTCCAAGGGTCCGTTTGGTTGTAGTAGATTTTTTGGCTTTGAAGCCACGCCCTTTTGGCTCAGTGGTAGAGCACTCCCTTGGTAAGGGAGAGGTCGCGGGTCCGATTCCCGCAAAGGGCACCAATTGAGAGGTTGCAATGTGCACGGTGCAGCCTCATATGAACGTGTTGTTGAACCAGTTAATTTTCGGAGTCGAGAATGGCAAAAGGTAAATTCACCCGCACCAAGCCCCACGTGAACGTGGGCACGATCGGTCACGTGGACCACGGCAAGACGACGCTGACGGCGGCGATCGCGACGGTGCTGTCGGCGAAGTTCGGTGGC
>Ga0308165_1002489_pt1 | contig 21774 bp, 23 predicted proteins | sample PhyWR2_FD_201032 | JGI IMG/M metagenome (GOLD analysis project Ga0308165, IMG submission 201032) | Phyllosphere microbial communities from UC Gill Tract Community Farm, Albany, California, United States - DLSLW.R2 | ecosystem: Host-associated > Plants > Phyllosphere > Unclassified | place: USA... | reverse complement strand
TAAATAGTGTTGCCACTACCGCAAATGGTACGATGTGTTTCTTTAACATTTTCCTCCTTTTTTTGGTGAACTTATATAAAAACGTTGGCAAAGGTAAAAAATAATAAGCACATTATCAAATAGTTACGAAATTTAGCTCCAAAATCAGCCCCTAAAGTGCTTTAAACGTGGATTTTAAATTTTGAAATTCAGACGATTTTTCCTATTTTAGAAGCTATTTTTTTAGCTAATTTTTCCGCTCTTAAAATTGTTATGTTCATCATTTTTTCATAAATTTGCAACCCGCATTTTTAATGTGGTTAAAAGCGTATCATGATAAATAAAAACAACAGGAACAGTCGGGATGACAAGTCCAAACCAGGCAGTCGGAAAACAGAAGGCAGAAGCAGTTCGGCCGGGTCTGACAGAAGAAGATCAGACGACAAAGACAGCAAATTCAAAAAATCATCCGATTCAAAAGACGGCTTCAAACCTAGAAGCCCAGACGGTAAAGATTTCAAATCAAAATCTTTCGGAGACAAAAAAGACTTCAGACCAAGAACGGGAGACCGCGATTTTAAATCGAAAGATGGAGAATCAAAGGGATTCAAATTTGGAGACCGCGAATTTAAATCAAAAGATAGCAACGCAAAATCAGAAGACCGAGGCTTCAAATCAAGAGAAGGCGGATCAAGAGATTATAAACCAAGAACTGGAGACCGTGATTTCAAATCGAGAGAAGGAGGATCACGAGATTACAAACCAAGAACAGGAGACAGGGATTTTAAACCAAGAGAAGGTGGTGCAAGAGATTATAAGCCAAGAACAGGAGAGCGTGATTTCAAATCTAAGGATGGAGATTCGAGAGATTTTAAACCGAGAACTGGCGACCGCGACTTCAAACCTAGAGAAGGTGGATCAAGAGATTACAAACCAAGAACAGGAGACCGTGATTTTAAATCGAAAGATGGTGGATCTAGGGATTTCAAACCAAGAGAAGGTGGGTATAAAGATTTCAAATCAAGAGGTAAATCAGATGATTTCAAGCCGAGTGCTGGAAGTTCACGAGATGTAAAACCTAGAGAGCCAAAAGAAGGCGACACCCGTCCGTTTAGAAAACGTGAGGACGCACCGCCAAGAGATACAGAATTTAACCGTCCAGAACGTACTGTAATTGCTCAAGGCCGCAGAACAAATGAAGATAAAGGCTTAATTCGCCTAAACAGATATATTTCAAATGCAGGTATCTGCTCACGCCGTAAGGCTGATGAGCTAATTGCTGCCGGCATTATTACCGTAAACGGAGAAGCAATTACCGAATTAGGACATAAAGTTGATCCAGCGAAAGATTTGGTACGCTACAACGGCGAACTTTTGAAACGCGAGAAAAAAGTTTACGTTTTATTGAACAAACCAAAAGATTATATTACCACTACCGACGATCCACAGGAGCGCCGTACGGTAATGCAGTTGGTAGATAAAGCAAGCCGTGAGCGCATTTATCCGGTTGGCCGTTTAGACCGTAACACTACGGGTTTGTTATTAATGACAAATGATGGCGATTTAGCGGATAAATTATCACATCCTAAAAACGGTATCACTAAAATTTACAATGTTGAACTGGATAAAGCTTTATCACAAGGCGATTTAAACAAAATTGCTTTTGGTTTAGAGCTAGAAGATGGATTGATCAAGCCTGATAACATTTCTTATGTTGCAGGCGGAACCAAGAAAGAAATCGGCATCCAGATCCACAGTGGTAAAAACAGGATTGTCCGCCGTATTTTCGAACACCTGGGTTACAATGTAGAAAAATTAGACCGTGTTGTTTATGGCAATTTAACCAAGAAAGATTTACCGCGTGGCAGATGGCGTTATCTTGAAGATCATGAATTGATCCAGATTAAACATTTAATTAAATAAGATATAAAGGCAACCACTGGTTGCCTTTTTTGTTGCTTTAGTTCTTTAGAATTATCGCCCTCGTTTGCAACGAGGATGATTGAGCATGACGATTGCACCGTCACCTAATGCGCATTACAAATGCGAACCTCGCTATATCCTCGTTTCAAACGAAGACGATAAAATGTATTTCCCTTCCCTATCTTATTACATTTTAATTCCCCATATTTGTTAAAATCAACATCAATCTTTTCATGAAAAAATTCAGTTCATTGTTCATACTTACAATATTGTCTACGTTAACTTTTGCGCAAAAAAGCAATGATAATCTTATTATTGGCACCTATACCGCACCTGGAAAAAGTGAGGGAATTTATACCTACGATTTTAATTCTTCAACCGCAGTCACAAAATTAAAAAGCACTACAAAAAACACTGCTAACCCAAGTTATTTAGCTATTTCGCCTGATCAAAAATTTATTTATGCCGTTAATGAAACCGGAACCTCCAGTACCGTTAGCGCTTTTAAATACGATGCCAAAACGGGCGATTTAACTTTTTTAAATAAGGTTGACAGTCATGGTGCCGATCCTTGCTTTATTACTGTTGATGCCAAAAATGTAATCGTGGCGAATTATAGTGGCGGTAGTTTAGCCATATTTCCACGCAAAGCGGATGGCACTTTAAATGAGGCTTCGCAGGTAATTAAACACACAGGAAAAAGCATCGATCCAAAGGGCCGGCAAGAGAGTGCGCATGTGCACATGGTTAAATTTACACCCGACCATAAATATCTAATCGTTAACGATTTGGGTGAAGATCAAACTTATATCTATAACTACAACCCTGCCGGAAAAGAAAAAACCTTAACAGCTAAATCGGTACTCAAAACCAATGCTGGTACTGGCCCAAGACACATCACTTTTAGTCCAAATGGGAAGTTTGCTTATTTAGCTCACGAATTTAATGGCAGCATAACCGCTTTTGCCTATTCAAATGGAAGCTTAACAAAAATTCAGGAAATTGGCACCACAGCTAAAGATTTTGCCGGAAAAGTTGACGGGGCAGACATTCATGTTTCGGCGGATGGAAAATTCCTTTACGAAACCAACCGTGGCGATGCCAATAGCATTTCGGCTTTCTCAATCTTACCGACCGGAAAATTAAAATTTATCGAAACAGTAAGTACATTGGGTAAAGGACCACGGAATTTTAGCATTGACCCAAGCGGCAAGTTTTTATTGATCGGACATCAATACACCAACAACATAGTTATTTTTAACCGAAATAAAACTACAGGCAAATTAACCGACAGCGGCAAAAGAATTGATGTTGGTGCTCCAGTTTGTTTAGTATTTAATTAATCCCTAAAACTAAGCCAATGGAAAACTTCGATTGGACAAAATTCACGATCAGGATAGCTGTTAAAGCAAAGCTTGAAGATATCTACAATGCCTGGACCAAAGCAAGTGAGATTGAGAAGTGGTTTTTAAGTGATGCGGAATTTTCTGATGAAAACAATGTGTTGCTGAGCAAAATGCAAAATGCGCTTAAGGGCGATCGGTACAAGTGGATCTGGTATCTGTATGATGATATTGAAAACGGAACCATAACCCAAGCGAACGGCAAAGATCATTTCCAGTTTACTTTTGCCGGAGATTGTTTGGTAGACATTAAACTCAGGGAAGAGTTTGAATATACTGTAGTAGAACTGACACAAAAGAATATTCCGCTAGATGATAATTCGAAGAGAAACATCCGTTTGGGCTGCCACAATGGTTGGAGTTTTTATCTTTTAAATTTAAAATCGGTTTATGAAGGCGGATTGGATTTAAGGAATAAAGACAACCGCTTTAAACCTATGTTGAATAATTAAGGTAATGAATTTAGCTTCTATAGACAGAGAAATTCAAGAACTGGGCTTTTCTATTATTGAAAATGTTTATAGCAATCAGGAAATTGAAGATATCTTGGCGGCAATCTCCAAAACAAACCCCAATAAAGAAACTTTTAGAAAATCTAATGATCTTTTTGCGATACGCCAATTTCTAAAGGAAGTTCCAGATACGATTAATCTTATCTTTAACAACAATTTAAAAGATATTATAAAAGCACTTTTTGGGAAAACTTATTTCCTTGTCAAATCAATTTATTTCGACAAACCCGAAACTTCAAACTGGTTCGTTTCATATCACCAGGATTTGACTATTTCTGTTGATCAGAAAGTTGAAATAGATAGATTTGGACCTTACACGAAGAAACACAATCAGTTTGCAGTTCAACCACCACTTGAAATCCTTGAGAGCAATTTTACCATCCGCATTCACCTCGACGACACGAATGAAGAGAATGGCGCATTAAAAATAGTTTCGAATTCGCACAGTAAAGGGATTTATCGTCACGAAACAATTAACTGGGATACCGAGAATGAAATAAGCTGCGCTGTTAAAAAGGGAGGCTTAATGATAATGAAACCATTGCTGCTGCATAGTTCAAGTAGAACAACCAATAATCGAAAAAGAAGAGTGATCCATCTTGAATTTAGCAATCAAGTACTACCGGAAAAATTGCAATGGTCTGAATATCTCGAGTTTGAATAATGAACGGAAAATTCATTCGTAATCACTTACATTCTCGATTACCTATGGTTGAGATCGTCATTGCGAAGCCGGTTTTTCATTGGCTGAAGCAATCTTCTCAACACCGTCTCCAACACAAAGATTGCTTCGTCGTACCTTCTCGCAATGACGACTTTTCTATTAAATCTATAAACGGTTGTTTAATTCGGATTTATAGCATTATAATACTGAAGCAAGTTCAGCATAATGACTAAAAAAGGCCCCAATTTTCATTGGAGCCTTTCTAAATATTTTAATTACCATACTTATGCCGGTTCTGCAACTCTTGCTACATTACGATATGGAAATTCATTGAAAATATGTCTGCGGGCGAAACGGCCTGGAGAATCGGCATTAACCAATTTCACATAAATTGCTTTTGGCACATCGAAATATTCGTAAGCACTTCCATCAAAAAACTGGATATTTAAAACCTGTTGTTTGTATTCGAAATCCTGGATATTCGATAATGTGGTTGTTTGTGTATAGGTTTCGATATTCTGTTCGCGTGTTTCTGGCGCAATACTTACTAAGAAATGGTAAGCTTCGATAATTTCTTTACTTCTTGCTTCTGCATCTAATTTCTCTTCTTCCTGCTGGAATTTATCAGGGTGACAATCTTTCATCAATGTACGGTACACCGATTTAAGTTCTTTTAACTCAGCATTTTTGTCTACACTCAAAAGCTTTCTGTAATCAACTATTTTCTTCATGGGAACTAACCTCTTTTTATATTTTGTTGAAACGTTTTTTGAAATTCCTACTCACTAAATCGTTTCAAGGCCGCAAAGATACGATTTATAATCATTTGATTTTGAGAAAGTTTACTTTTCTTAAATATTATCGATATGAATGATCAATTGGGGATTTAGAAGTCTCTAATTACCATGAGTACCTAATAAAAAAAAGTTTTGCCATGCAAGCACAGCAAAACTTTTAAACAAAAATCAATAAATATCTTTCTAAAACTAATATTTTGGCTGTAATGATTTCTCAATTACTTCCTTGTAATAATCAATATAAACAGGAAGGATTTTTTTCAAATCAAAGTCCTGAGCTCTTTTAAAAGCATTTTCTTTAAAACGGTTCAACGTTTCGTCATCTTTCAAAATTTCTATTGCGTGTGCTGCCATGGCATCTACATCACCTACATTACTCATGTAACCACAAAATCCATCTACGTTAAGCTCTGGCAAACCGCCAGCGTTTGTAGTAATTGCAGGCACTTTACAAGCCATTGCTTCTAATGCCGCCAAACCAAAACTTTCAGATTCTGAAGGCATCAGAAAAAGATCTGAAACCGATAAAATTTCTTCTACAGCGTCCTGTTTACCTAAAAACCTTACATTTTCACAAATATTTAAAGATCTGCAAAGTTGTTCATCATAAGCACGCTCAGGCCCATCGCCAACCATTAACAGTTTTGATGGAATTACTGCCTGTACTTTTTCAAAAATTCGGATGACATCTGCTGTACGTTTTACTTTTCTGAAATTACTCGTATGGATCAGAATCCGTTCGTTATTTGGAGCAATTGCTTTTTTAAAATGGTCTTTCGCCTGTAAACTAAACCGCGTAAAATCGATGAAGTTCGGGATTACCTTAATTTCTTTCGTAATCTCGAAGTGGTTATAGGTATCTTCTTTTAAATCTTCTGAAACCGTTGTTACCCCATCGCTCTGGTTGATTGAAAAGGTAACCACCGGTTTGTATGTTGGATCTTTACCTACCAAAGTAATATCGGTGCCGTGCAAAGTAGTTACCACCGGGATATGAATGCCATAACTGGCTAAAATCTGCTTCGCCATAAAAGCGGCAGAAGCATGTGGAATGGCATAATGCACGTGTAGTACATCCAACTGTTCGAAACGGACCACATCTACCAGTTTGCTGGCCAATGCCGACTCGTATGGGGCATAATCAAATAGCGGATAATCTCTTACTGATACCTCGTGATAAAACAGGTTGGCAGAAAAGAAATCGAGCCTTGCTGGCTGACTATAAGTAATAAAGTGAACCTGGTGACCCTCGTTAGCAAGTGCCTTGCCAAGCTCTGTTGCAACTACTCCACTACCGCCAAAAGTGGGGTAGCAAACAATTCCTATCTTCATCGTAAATGTATTGTTGTTACCGCAAATGTACCCGATTTTAATCTATAATGCATGTCGGCCTATTGCAATAAAAAAGACGAGAATTGAGTAGAGATTTTGTTGATAAAAAACAAAAAACTATGATTTGAGGTTTCTCATTTCCTCTTTGATGACTAAAAAAAGCTCATTTGGACGTTGCGTACCAATAAAATATTCCAACCCATCGCGATCGGTTAGCACAACCGCATCTTTGCCTGATGAATAAAACCGGATAGTACCTTTAGTATGCAGATTATACACCGGATTATTGAAGAAATAACGGCTATAAGTAGCTTTACGTACATCAACAATACTATTTAGATCAATTTTAACCCGTTTGGTTGTCCAAAGGCCATCTAAAACCATACTGCCATTATCTACCACAATTTTATATTGGATCAGGAAAAGCAAAAGCATGGAAACACCGATAATCCCGAATCCTACAACAAGGAACAAATCCTGGGTATTGTCGCGATCTCGCTCGTAAACGTAAGCTGCAAAACAGAATGCGGCCATAATCAGCCTAATGAAAATGCGAACATAATCGCGGCCGATGTATTGTTTTTCGATATAGGCGTATCTACTTTCCACTTATTTAATTTTGAGTTCGAATATAGCAACTTTTTTTGTTGCAGTAGTTAATTTATATCGGTTATCCTGTCGCATACCTGCAATCCAAACAATTTCACCATTTCCATTCACCAAAATCGGCGTGGTGCTTTTCAAATGTAAAGGAACTTTCTCATCGATAAAATAATCGCTCACTTTTTTGGGGCTCCGCATGCCCAATGGAATAAACTTATCTCCATTTTGCCAGTTTCTCAACACCAATGGGAAGATCAGCTTATCTGCATTTACAAAGGCCTTATTCGCGTTGATTTCGAATTTAATATCATCGGTAAATTTCAATGAAATTTCCTCATTCGCAAACTCTATATTTTCAGTTGTAGTATGGATAAATTGATTTGATGCTACAACCGTGTTTTTTTCAACAATTACCAAGTCACCTCTATTGATAATGGCCTGATGCGTTGAGCTAAAAAAATGTGTTCCGCTTAGCGCTTTTAAACTATCTAAAATTTCCTCCACCACATTTTCGCCAAAATCAAAAGGTTTAAGCAATTCATAAAGCAGCAGTTTTTGCGGACTTAGTTTAGCAATTTCCTCTAAAGCAATGTAAATCCCATCATTCCTCTTATTTAAAATCTTATTTTCAAGTTTCCTGACCTGTAGATTTAAAAAAGTCTCTAATTCTGCAAATCTTGCGATATTCTCAGCAAAGGTTTTTTCTAGATTTGGATTAATCTCTTGTAGATGCGGAACAACTTGTAACCTTATTTTATTACGGGTGTAATTGGTGCTCGCGTTCGAGCTGTCTTCTACAAAATCAATGTTGTTTGTGGTTACAATTTCCTCAATTTGCTTCCGGGTTAAAAACAACAATGGTCTGATCAGCCGTTCACGTTTAGGTAAAATACCATGTAAACCACTTATGCCTGTACCACGGGTAAGGTTAATGAGAACAGTTTCAACCGCATCATTCTGATGTTGTGCCAAAGCAATATAGTCATAGCCCTTAGTTATCCTAATTTCTTCAAACCAGGTATAGCGCAGATCTCTGGCAGCCATCTGGGTAGAAATTTTATTTTCGGCTGCATATTTTTTTGTATCAAAATGCGTTACATAAAATGGTAATCCTAAATTTTTAGCCAATAATGCAACAAAACTTTCATCCCGTTGTGCTTCGTCGGCCCTTAAATTAAAATTACAATGCGCCACACCAATATCAACGCCTATTGCTTTAAACAAATTTAACATTAATACCGAATCTTTACCGCCGCTTACGGCCAAAAGAATTCTGTTACCACGAACAAATAACTGCTGTTGTTCAATAAAATCCTGAAATTGTTTTAAGGGTAACATCCATCAAAAATATTTAATTTTAACTGGTATTCCGAACGTTCGGAACAAAAAACTAACTTTGTAGTGTGCAAAAACTATTTGTCTTTTTATTTCTGCTAATCAGTCCAGTATTTTTATTCGGTCAGCAACCTGCTTCGAAGATTAAAATTGTTTCATTTTCCAAGATAACCGGAGATACCAAGAAAAAAATCAGTTATCTGCGTAATCCTGTTTTTCAGCAGGACAATGCTACTTTAACCTGTGATAGTGCCGTATTTTATAGTGAACGGAACTATTTTGAGGCTTTTAAAAATGTGCACATCAACCAGCCTACCACTGATATTTATTCTGATCAGTTGGAGTATGATGGAAATAAAAAACATGCGCATTTAACAGGAAATGTGCAGATGAAAGATCCTAGTTCGATCTTAACTACCAACATTTTAGATTACAATACCTTAAGCAAAATAGGAACCTACACGAGTGGTGGTAAAATTGTGAATAAGGAAGTAACTGTGACGAGTAAAAATGGCTATTATTTTAGCAATTCGAATGATGCCTATTTTAGGTATGATGTTTTGGTGGTTACACCCCAATCAACCATCAAATCGGATACGATGAGTTACAATACTCAAAGTAAATGGACTTTCTTTTACGGACCCACCAATATAAAAGGTAAAGACGACAATTTATATACCGAAAACGGCCAGTATAATACCCTTAGTGAAGATGCTTTTTTCGGAAAGAAAAATCTGTATACCCAGGGTACACGATCTTTAAAAGGAGATAGTTTATATTATTATGGCAAAAAAGGAGTTGGTAAAGCGGTAAAAAACATTGTTTTCTCTGATACGAAGGATAAAATGAAGATGTTTGGTGATTTAGGCTATTACTATAAAGTGGATCAACGAACATTGGTAACCCGGAATGCATACCTGGGTATAGGCACCGAAGATTCGATAATGGTAAAGAATAAAAAAAGACCTGATAGCTTATGGATGGGTGCAGATACACTGGAAACCCAAATGGTGCTGCAAAAAACTTTAAAACTGATCTCCAAAATTTCAATCAAAGCAGATAATCAGGTTGGCGAAGATGACGAAGGTACTGGCGAAAAGAAAGGAAAAGGTGAGCCTAAATATAAACCAGAAGCTGAATCTCTTCAAAAGGAAGACAAAAGTAAGCGCAATAGAAATAGCAGGGCCGATAAAAAGAAAAAAGGTAAAGACGACGCTCAAACACAAGATCCGCTTAATCTGAAAGCTAAAGATATCGATAGTTTAAAATCAAAAGTAGATTCGCTTGGCAAAGGACTGCCAAAGATTGGTCTTGATAGCATTCAAAAAAATAATGTTTTAAAAAGTAAGGCAGATTCTATTGTCAAAAACTTACCAAAACTGAAATCAGATAGCCTGCAAAAGAAAATAACTGATAAGATTGGTCCAGTTGTAAAAGACCTTTCAAAAACAAAAGTCGATAGTTTACAGAAAAAATTGGCAGAGAAAGCTACTCCAATTGTTAAAGATTTATCGAAAACAAAAATGGATAGTCTGCAAAAAAAGGTTACAAAATCTGGCATCAAAGATAGTTTAACAAAAGGTCTTGGGAATTTAAAACTGGGAAAAGTAAGCGATACCGCCAAGTTTAATCCAACAGATACCGTTCAAACCCGTATTATTAAGGCTTATCATGGTGTGAAAATTTACAAAACAAATATACAGGCAAAAACAGATAGTCTTTTTTACACCAGTGCCGATTCCACTTTGCGTTGCTATAGTAACCCGATTATCTGGTCGGAGGGTTCGCAACAGGTTGGAGATACCATTTTTGTTCAGTTCAAAAACAAAAAGCTGAATAATTTACAGGCTTTTAGAAACGCATTTTTGGTAAATACGCCAAAAGATTCTTTGAGGTTTAATCAAATAAAGGGCAGGTTAATGACTGGTTTCTTCTACAACGGAAAACTTAAGAACCTTTATGTTGATGGCAATGCTGAAAGCATTTATTACACCCAAGATGACAGTACAAAGGTTTATAAAGAAATGAATCAAACGCTCAGCAGCCGGATAAAATTCATTTTTAAGGATAAAGAAAATGCGATTGAAGATATTGTTTACATTAAAGGTGTAGAGGGGGCTTTAAATCCTGAGAATACAATTGCAAAAGACCATGTTTTAAAAGGATTTTCATGGAAACCAACAGAGCGTCCAAAATCAAAAAAAGATGCCATTGGCTCTTCGGGAAAGCCTAAGTCCAAAGCCAAGGCTAAAACAGTTGCGGGTAAAACCGTAGCAGCTACAAAAGCCATAACTCAGGCAACAAAGCCAGCAATAACTGCTCCTGCTATTGTTAAACCCAAAATTACACTTGGAAAAGACAGTTTGAATCTAGACAAGAAACTACCTCAAACAAAGCCAGCAGACACCACTAATTTTGGTATTAAACCTATTTTGCCCAAAAAGGATTCTACTCAAGTAAAAAAAGATTCCGTTCAGGTAAAAAAGGCAAAAGGTGTAATGTAGTTTTTGTTATTCACTAAATTAATGGTTAAATTTATTCATGGATTTACAATCGGAAAAACTAAGTGTACTTCAGCAGATCATTAATTCGGATGATGAAAGCTTAATCAGGGATATTAAATCACTAATTAACACAAGAGATTTTGATTGGTTTGATGAACTAAGTAGTAGCCAGCAAAATGATATTCGGGAAGGAATAAGCCAACTCGATCGTGGTGAAAGTTTTAGCCACGAAGAGGCAAAAAAAGATTTAGTGTTTAATGGATATTATTTGGTCTAAAAAAGCTGGCGAAACTTTCCAAAAAAACATAGACTATTTAAAAGAGAATTGGACGGAAGTAGAAGTAAAAAAATTTATCTCAAGAGTATTTACTTATCTCGAAACACTATCTGAGCAGCAATTAATCTCTAGAAAAACTTATAAGACAAAAATACACATATTGGTTTTATTATCCCGCATACATCAGTGGTATACCGCATTAAACCTAAAAAGGGAATTTTAGAGATTGTAACCTTTATAGACAATCGACAAAGTGGCAAAAAGAAAAAAATATTTTTATAATTCTCCCTTCAAAAAAACCATCATCTTTCCAAGTGCAATAGCCCTGTGGCTGATTTTATTCTTTTCCGCCATATCCATCTCGGCAAAAGTGATGTCATAACCAGTTGGCTGAAAAATTGGATCGTAACCAAAGCCTTTTGAGCCTGATAACGCTGTTCGGATTGTACCTTCAATTACCCCTTCAAAAACATGATTTTGACCACCTTGCATTAAAGAAATCACGGTTTTAAATCGAGCTTTTCTGTTGGTAATTCCTTCTAGTTTCTTCAAAACAAGCTGAATATTTTCTAAATTATCACGGCTTCCCGAATATCGGGCAGAATAAACCCCAGGTTCATTATTTAAAGCTTCTATTTCTAGACCACTATCGTCGGCAAAACAATCCAAACTAAAGTGATCAACCACATATTTACTTTTTAAGCTGGCATTTCCTTCAAAAGTATCGGCTGTTTCAGGGATATCAACAAAACAACCAATATCCTCCAGATTCAACACTTCATATTTACCTTCAAGTGCAGCACGTATTTCTTCGGTTTTATGTTGATTATTGGTTGCAAAGACTAGTTTTTTCATAGGGAAAAGTTGCAAGGTTGAATAAATTGGATTGTTGAAACGTTGGAAGGTTAGAGTTTTCGTATCGAGTTTACAATGCCACATCTTGATACTCGATATTCGATACTATTGGCTCCGTACTCTTGATGCTAAAATACCAAAACGTTATTTAATTTTCTGAAGATGTCCCCAAAGCATTTTTTTCGCGGTTAAATCACTATCCAAATGATGAAGATTCGGTGCGAAAATTATTCTGGTGCTTTCGTGAAAGATAATTTCATTTTGCCAAGAAAGGTTTAATTTGAGCTCAGTAACTTCTACACCAAATGATAACATAATAACTGGTTTAAAAAACTGGTGCAGCATTTGATAATCGGTTCCGCTGTAATTTGCATAGTTTAAAAGGGCAAAATCGGGGGTTCCCAAATCTACTGCCTTCACAATTTTCCGCAGCAGTTCCCTACCCTGTTCGGTACTAACATCGTTTTGTTTATCATTCACTAAAATCAGTACCGATTTTTTGTTTCCACCTAAAAATTTAAACCTTTTTTCAGGTAAAGGTTCAGCCACAATATGCGGAATTTCAGGTCCTTGCGTGTAAACTTTCGGTATATTTGTAGCATTAATCTGGGGAATTTCTGCTATTTCCTGTTTTAATACAGTTTCTTTTACTTCAGTAACAGGAACGGTTTTGGCAACAAAAACTGGCTCAGGCTTACGTAAAGGCAGAATTTCTACACTTTCGTCTTTCACCAAAAAAACCTCTTCGGTAAAAAATAAGCGTAAAGCATTTGCATTGTTGGTAACCTGGTTTTCCATTCGTATTTTTGTTGAATAATAATTTCTGTTAAAATTAGTTAAATATCTTATAATAGCGTCGCTAATTGTTACTTTTATCCCTTAAAATTTATAGAGTGCTCTGCGTGAGGAAAGCTTATTGCCTATTTATTTTCAGCTTTATTTACAGCATTTCGTTTGCACAAAACGTTGCTGTGGTAAACGGTAAATCGATAAGTGCCAAAGAGTTTATGTGGGCGTATAAAAAAAGCCATAATGGAAACATGAGTGCTGCGTACGACACTTTACAAACGTATTTAAATTTGTATATAAATTTTAAACTCAAGGTTTTGGATGCCCGTGATATGGGATTGGATAAAAATGCCAGCTATCAGGAAGAAATTAAAACTTATGAGGATGCATTAACCACTCATAAAAAAGTTGGGGTAAGTAACAAAGACCGCGATTTTTTATTGAACGAGTACCGCGAGGGTGTTTTAATGTTCAATGTTTCGGAACAAAAAATCTGGAATAAAGCACAGGAAGATGAACAGGCGATACTTGATTTTTACACTAAAAACCAACAAAATTATAATAAACCTTTAAGCGAAGTTAGAGGAGAGGTAATTGCCGATTACCAACTGAGCTTAGAAGATAAATGGCTGAAAAGCCTTAAACAGAAATATCAGATCAAGATTAATGAAAATGAGCTTAAAAAACTCGCTAAACTTTAACTGAACTGATTTTTGAGTACCATAAGTATTAAATTTGCAAAATATAACAAATAGAATGAAGAAAGTTTTTTTAGTAGCAACCGCTTTAATTTGCCTGTTTTTAAACAGTTTCGCACAAAAGCACACCGTTGATAAAGTTGCTGCTGTTGTAGGAAACAATATTATCCTGCTATCAGATTTAAACCAACAATACACACAATATCTTTACCAGGGAAACCAGCCCAATAACGATATCAAATGTAAAATCTTACAACAAACCTTAACTCAAAAGCTCCTTAAGCAACAGGCTGAAATCGATTCGGTTATGGTTGAAGATGGTGCGGTTGATGACGAGGTAAACAAGCGCATGCGTTACAGTATGCAACGTGCCGGCGGGCAGGAACGTTTAGAGCAATTCTTAAACAAGTCGGTTCTCCAGTACAAAGATGAGATCAGACCATCAGTAAAAGATGAGTTGATTGCTCAAAAAATGCAACAAAAAATTACCGAGAACATCAACGTTACCCCAATGGAGGTGGAAAAATATTTCAAAACCCTGGGCGATAGCATCCCTGAGTTTAACACAGAGGTTGAAGTTGGCGAGGTGGTTTTAAATCCTCAGTTAACAAGAGCTGAAAAACAGAAATTCCGCGATAAAATTGAAGCCCTTCGCTTAAGGGTTAAAAGTGGTGAAGATATGGGTGTGTTGGCTAAAACCTATTCTGAAGATCCAGGTTCTGCTGCCGATGGTGGTGATTATGGCTTTATCGACAGAAACACAATGGTTAAAGAATTTACTGCCTGGGCTTTTAAATTAAAAGCGGGAGAAATTTCGCCTGTATTCGAAACGGATTATGGTTTCCACTTTTTACAGGTATTAGAACGTAGAGGTGAACAAGTACACGTTAGGCACATTTTAATTATGCCTAAAACTACACCAGAAAGCTTAACCCGCTTAAAACTGCATGCAGACAGTATTTACAACAACATTATTGGCAAAAAATTAAGCTTCGCTGCCGCTGCAAACCTTTATTCGGATAATAAAGAGAGTAAATATAATGGTGGTATGATGCTTAATGCAGAAAATGTTCAGGCAAGAAGTACTTTTATTCCGGTTGATAAATTAGATCCATCGATATTTTTAGTAATTGACAGCATGAAAATCGGTGGTATATCTAAACCAGATTTATTTACTGCAGCTGATGGTAAACAAGGTTACCGTATTTTATATTTAAAATCTAAAATACCTCCTCACAAAGCAAATCTTGCACAAGATTTTCCAAAAATCAGAGATGCCGCACAAAGTGATAAAATTAATCGTACTTTAAGCGAATGGTTTGAGAAACGTCGCGAGAGTACTTATATTAAAATCGACGACGAATTTAATACCTGTGATGAATTAAAAATTTGGACTAAAACCACAGCCGCAAAATAACACCAATGCAGTACAAGAACGAAGTAGAAGCTGTTGATGCACTTCATCAATCTTTCAACAACATTAAGGCCGAAATAAGCAAAGTAGTAGTTGGACAAGATGACATCATAAAATCTGTTTTAATCGCCATTTTTAGCAACGGACACTGTTTGTTGGTTGGCGTACCAGGATTAGCCAAAACTCTACTTGTACAAACGGTAGCATCTGTTTTAGATCTCGATTTCAACAGGATCCAGTTTACACCAGATTTAATGCCAAGCGATATTATTGGCGCAGAGATTTTAGGAGAAGACAGGCACTTTAAATTTATAAAAGGGCCTGTCTTTTCTAATATTATCCTGGCTGATGAGATTAACCGTACCCCTCCAAAAACGCAGGCCGCTTTATTAGAAGCCATGCAGGAAAAATCGGTTACAGCAGCTGGTCAAACACATATTTTACCAAAACCATTTTTCGTTTTGGCCACGCAGAATCCAATTGAGCAGGAAGGAACTTATCCCCTACCCGAAGCACAACTGGATCGTTTCATGTTCAACATTCAATTAAACTACCCTGCCTTTGCAGATGAGTTGAACATTGTTAAAAATACTACAAGCAATAAAACCATCCAGCTGCAGAAAATTATCCATGCAGATGATATCCAATATTTCCAGAAACTGATCCGCGATATTCCCATTACAGACAATGTTTTGGAATATGCTGTAAAATTAGCTTCCAAAACCCGTCCGAACAGCGAATTCGCTACTGATTTGGTAAACAAATACATCAGCTGGGGTGCTGGCCCAAGGGCCTCTCAGTTTCTAGTACTGGGCGCAAAATGCCATGCCGCAGTAACTGGAAAATACTCTCCGGATATTGAAGATGTTAAGGCTGTTGCCGAACCTATCTTACGCCACCGCATCGTGCGTAATTATCGTGCAGAAGCTGAAGGTTTATCGATTGAAAAAATCATTAAAGATTTATTGTAGCTGTTAGCCAGGATTTGTTACCTGTTAGTCGGGATTTGTAAACCCGTCTTGTGAACTAAGGATTTTTAATCCTTCGCCTATGATTACAAATCCATAATACAGCAGATCATAGTTGCAAATCCCGACTAATAAAATTATTATATTTGTTTGAAGATGGATACCAATAATCTTACCGGTGCTATAGCTGCACTGATGGACGAATATAAAAAGGCGGTTGATGAACTGATTATGGTCATCGAACCGATCAGCCAGCTGCAGCTACTAAAAACCATTGAGCCAGTAAGCTCAAATACAGATTGCATTTCTATCCAAACCATTTTAACGCATGTAACGGCTTCAATGTTCAGCTATGCGGTTTACATAGAAAACTCCATTGGATTGGAAACCATTAGGCCAGAACGGCTGCAATTTGATGAAGTGGCACCTTATATTTCCCGCCTTCAACAAGCATTTAAATATAATGAGGATTTTTTCCGCAGCAATCCCAACATCACTATGGAAGAGCTAGATCAATCAAAAAAAATAAATACAAGGTGGGGCCAGCAATACGATGTAGAACAAATGCTCGAACATGCCATTGTTCATATTTTAAGGCATAGACGGCAAGTTAAAAATGCTTTAGCTAAATTTAATTCTTTGTCTCTGGAAGAAAAATAATTTGTAATTAACTGAAAATAAATATCTTTGCATTCTAATTTTATAGAAATGCTACGTCAACAACATACCCAACAATTAAACTTTAGCCAGTCTTGTGGCATAAAGGGCTTGGGTATTGACTTAAATTTCCTTCCCAACCCTTAGCACGATTTTACTGTTGAGCACAATAAAATCCAAATAAAAACCAATTTATTATTCATTTGCTAAGCATTTTACCGCTTATCAAAATTAATTATATCCATTATGGACATTTACACCACTGTAGAAGAAAAATATCTACAGGCCATTGAAGAATTGCACTGGGGCGAATTGCCTAAAGCTCTTCAATATTTTAACGAAATTATTGTTTTCGACGCTGATTACGCCAGGGCTTATTTTCAGTTGGGCGATATTTATCAAACTCATTTTAAAGATTATAAAACTGCGGGTTATTATTACAAACGATGTATTGAATTGGATGCTGATTTTCCTGAAGTTTACGAGCCATATTTAAAGCTCGTAATCACACTTAAAATGCATAAATTGGTAAAACAAGTTGCAAATAAGGCTTTACTTGTGCCAGGTGTTTGCGAAGCACACATTTACGAAAGTTTAGGCTTGCATGCAGAACAACAACAAAATTTTGCCGAAGCAGCAAATTATTTTAAAAAAGCAGAGTTGTTTAATGCAGTTCAGGACGAACAAAACACCTTGCTCGAACACCAGAACCGCATCAAAAGTAAAATGAACAGCACCAAAGCAATGATTTACGATTTACAGGGATAAAAGGTAATGCCTTTTATCCTCATGCTTGTACAGACACAAATCACCAGTTTAAATCTTTTTATTTTAATTTTGTTGCTATCTTTACCACACAATTACAAAGCATAAATTTTTAAATCAAAAATATTCGATATGTCAGCTCACGATTCACACGCACCGGTTCAGCAAACAACAGGCATTTGGGCTTTACCTTTAACTGCATGGATTCTGGTTTTATTATTGTGCGTCTATTTCACCAGACCAATTTTTAACCATGAAGAAGCATCTGCTCACCATGAAAAAACTGAAGCAGCGCACGAAAAACCAGAAGCACACCACTAGGATTTTCGCAGAACAAAACATAAAAAAGCGTTCTGAATTAACTTAGAACGCTTTTTTTTATGCTATTTATATCAGCTATTTAAGTTGCCCCATAATATTGGGAAAATCAGTAATAATCCCATCTACCCCCAAGCTCATAAAATACTTTACATCCTTCACTGTGTTTACCGTCCAGGGGATAATTTTAATGCCCATTTCATGACAACGGTCTACTAAACCTTTACCCACTAACACTGAATATGGGCTGTAAATGGTCGGTTTAAAGCCTAATTTTTCAATATAATCTTCAAAGGGCTCTTTCTCATCGATCAACAATGAGGTCTGTATTTTTGGGTATTTCTCGTGCAGGTATTGTAGCGTACGCATATCAAACGATTCGATAATTACCCTTTTAGTGAGTTTTTTTTCATTGATCACACCCATAATTAAGTCTACAAATTCTGCAGGCTCAGGATGAAATTCATTATCGCCATTTTTAATCGTTTTAGTTTCGATGCTATACACCGGTTTCGCCAATTTATGTACTTTAACATATTCTTCAACTGCATCTATTGTTTCAGAAAGCAGTGGTTTATAAGCCTTGAATTTCATTTGACCAGGGAAACGGCTGTGAACCTTACTGCCTACATCAAACTTCTTAACCTCATCATAATTCATTTTATAGATATTGTATTTCTTCTGGTCTTTTAAACTAATCGCTTTACCATTGGGCTGCAATGAAATTTCATTGTTAAAATAAGGCTCCTGAGAAAGTACCACTTGCTTATCTTTCGAAATTACGGCATCCATTTCTAAAGTGGTCACACCTAAATCTAAAGCTTTTAACATTCCTTCGATGGTATTCTCTGGCATAATGCCACGTGCACCAGCTTTGCCTTGAACATCAAATTTCTTTTTTTGGGCAGAAACGTTTAAGAATAGTAAAGTAAGCGTAGAGAGTATAAGTAATTTTTTAAACATGAATGTTAAACGTAAAATGAGTGATTTTATTAGTGAGTTGACAATTTTAATAACCAACATGAACGGAAGTTGTCAACTCTTAAAAGGGTATTTCTTGGAGCTAAAATCTGATTCAAACTAAAGTGAAGGTAAAATTCCAAAATAAAAAAAGGGCTTCTTTTTATGGATAGCCCTCTTTAATTCACATTGTTATTTTATCTTTCTGCGGGTACAAATGCTTGTACAATTAAGTTCCAGCTAGCATCAGCGGCCTTTTCATAAACAAATACATAGTTAAAGCTTTCGCGCAGATCAGCTTTATAATCAATGGTAGCAACACCATAAGTATAGGCCAGATCGCTTCCAATTGCTTTATCTACACCAGTTGTTTTTAAATTGATTTTGCTGATCATGCTGTTGTAAAATGCAACAATTTTACCTTTTCCATCAATGGCCTCATTACCAGGGAACAGCAAACGTGCATCATTGGTTAAAAAACCACCAAAAGCAGCTATTCCATGTGTTTTCAATAAGGTATTTAAGGTTTTCTCAGTGGTTAAGATAATTTCTTTCCCAGCCTTAATTTCTCTTTCATTTAAGAATTTAGGTGCAACATGATCTTTTGGCTCAACAAATGATGGCGTCACTTTAGCCAGAGGTTTATTGCTTTCTGTGCCTAAATCAATCGCTAATTTCCATCTGCCATTTTCTGGCTTCCAGATTGATAGATATTGACCATATTTTTTTTCTGAAGTTCCAATTTCATAAGGACCAGTGGTAAAACCTAAATCACCACTGCGTGATACTTTAGCCAAATTTGGTGTCCACGATACATCATTTTCGGCATTTGCCTTGCCAGCATAAAAAGTTTTAGCATTCACCGGGTTTGGCCTAAATACTAAGGTGCTGGTAGATGAATAGTCTATATAAGCTTCTTTATCTCCATTTTTGGCAATTGACTTGGCGAAATCCTTTTCGGCGTTTACCAAAGATTTGGTTGTTCCGTCACTTTTTTGAGCAAAAGCGCCTAGGGCTAAAAGCGAAGCTATTGCGGTTGAAAATAATTGTTTCATTATTAATTAAGATAATATGTTTGGCGAATATAAAATTTTCTTTGATGTATGGGTTTAAAAGTAATTAACAATTGCACATTAAATCATTTATTTAGACTATTGATTTCTTTTTAATCATTATCTCTTCTCGCAGAGCTAAAATAGGCTCATGACTTTAGACTGTTGCTTCAGGACTACCTAAGCTTTACTCCAGGTCGTACCTTCTTTACCATCCTTGAGCTGAATGCCCAATTCCTGTAAACCAATACGGATACGGTCAGAGGTTGCATAATCTTTATTTGCTTTGGCCTCAGTTCTTAAGTTAATTACCATGTCCAAAACACCATTCAAATCGTTTCCTCCGGCATCCTCATCTTTTAAACCTAAAATATCGAATACAAACTCATTTATCAGTTGTTTCAATTTTTCTAAAGCTTCAACAGAGATTTTTCCTTTACCATCATACACGGTATTGATAATCCTTACGGCTTCAAAAAGTTCGGCAATTAAAATCGGACTGTTAAAATCGTCATTCATTGCGTGGATGCATTTTTCCTTTAGGGCGTCAATATCAAAATCATTTTGTTCAAAAACCGGGAGTTTATCCAACAAACCAACGGCAGACATTAAACGGCGGAATCCTTTCTCTGAAGCGTCCAACGCGTCATTCGAAAAATCCAATGTACTACGGTAGTGTGCCTGTAACATAAAAAACTTAACGGTCATTGGGCTATAGCCTTTCTTCAGTAAAGGGTGATCACCTGTAAACAGTTCTAAAGGAAGAAAACCATTTCCTGCCGATTTAGACATCCGCGTACCGTTAACCGTAAGCATGTTGGTATGCATCCAATAACGAGCAGGTTGTTTATGACTGCAGGCCTCAGATTGTGCAATTTCATTGGTATGGTGCGTTGCCGCTAAATCCATTCCACCACCATGGATGTCAAATTCAGCACCCAAATATTTGGCACTCATGGCAGAGCATTCGATATGCCAGCCCGGAAAACCCATGCCCCATGGCGATTGCCATTGCATTAATGTTTCTGGCTTCGCTTTTATCCAGAGCGCAAAATCCAGCCTTCCACGTTTCTCATCCTGTCCACCCAGTTCCCGGGTGTTGTTTAACATATCTTCGAGATTGCGGTTGGTTAAAATGGTATAATTATATTCTTTACTATACTTTTCTACATCGAAATATACGTTGCCATCCACTTCATAACCGTAACCATTAGCTATAATTACCTTAATCATTTCGATCTGTTCGATAATATGCCCGGTTGCGGTAGGCTCGATACTTGGCGGTAGCGTATTAAACATGCGCAATACATCATGGAAACCCAGAGTATACTTTTGTACAATTTCCATCGGCTCAAGCTGTTCTAACTTTGCACGTTTTGCAAATTTGTCGTCGCCTTCATCCCTATCACCCTCTAAATGGCCTGCATCAGTAATATTACGTACATAACGTACTTTGTAGCCAGCATATTTAAGGTATCTGAAAATTAAATCGAACGAAATAAAAGTGCGACAATTGCCCAGGTGCACATCGCTATAAACGGTAGGACCGCAAACATACATCCCAACATTGGGTGCATTTAAGGGTTGAAAAAGTTCTTTTTTGCGCGAAAGCGTATTATAAAGCTGTAAGCCAGTATTCATACTGCAAATGTAAGATTTAGTTAGAAAGTTGAAACGTTTAAAGTTGCAATGTTAAGCTTATGATTTTTAAGCAACATTTATAAATAGGTTTCCGTGGGGTCAGATGTTACCATCTGACCCCAAAAATCATTAAGGTTGTAATGTCGATTTTTCCCAAATATTAGAAAAGGTACTTTACTGCTTATCGGCTACAGCAGTCCCTCTTTCCGCTGTAGCTTCGCCGAAGGGGCTCAGGCTGCCGCTTCAATAGGGTTTAAGCGGGTTATTATAGTGCTTTTGGCCCTTTGTAAATTCGCGAAGTAAGGAACGTTAGTGTAGTCAGATTTTA
>Ga0308165_1002488_pt1 | contig 21779 bp, 20 predicted proteins | sample PhyWR2_FD_201032 | JGI IMG/M metagenome (GOLD analysis project Ga0308165, IMG submission 201032) | Phyllosphere microbial communities from UC Gill Tract Community Farm, Albany, California, United States - DLSLW.R2 | ecosystem: Host-associated > Plants > Phyllosphere > Unclassified | place: USA... | reverse complement strand
GACTGACCATTGCGGGTTACGCCAATTAATATATCTGGCGCATAATCAGCGAGCGTTCTTTTCCCCTTAGTTAAATTAGCGTCAGTTTCTGCTTCCGCCTGTTTCGGCTCCACTGAAGAAATGTGAAACCTGGACGGAACCAGATTCTCAGGCAGCATTTATATGTCCTTTAAATTCAACGGGGTGAGGTTGTTCGAAGCGTGAGATTCGTTGACAATAACATGAGGCAAATTTAAAATCAAAAAAAATGGAGCCTCTCATGAACAGCATTTTTTATACTGTCATTACATTGTTATTGCTTACTGCGGTTGTTCTTGTATTGATGCGCGATTTCAATAAAGGCAGCAATGATGCAGTCGGGCAGGCCTCGCCGCCGCCACCGCCTCTGTCCAAAGAGGAGGGGGAGGACCATTTTTCGCTGTTAATGAATGCCATTACCCCGGTGTGGTATTGGCGGGTTAATCATGAATATATTGATTTTCTCCATGCCACAATTAAACGAATGAATATGGTAGAAATAAATAGCATTCCCGATCTGTTTGACGCCCAGCGTCGTTGTAGCGATCTCAACTCGGCGGTGTACAAGTATTATGACAATATCAAAAAGCGGTGTCTGAACGGCGAAAAAGTGTCCCATTCCGATCTGGAAGTGTTGAACCTGCGCCAGTGCTTTCGTGAGTTTAGCCTCGAAGCCTACCCGTCTCTGGTGGTGCTGGTGTGGCCGGAGTATCAACGTCCCGTCGTTAAACCTGATGAAGTGTAAGGCTTTGGTTGTTTAGTTGTTGCAAACAATTTATGCCATTGCGATATACTGCGCGCTGGTTTCGTTTGCAGACAGGACACTATGGAACGCTTTTTTGAAAACGCAATGTATGCCTCCCGCTGGCTATTAGCCCCGGTCTATTTTGGCCTCTCGCTGGCGCTGGTTGCCCTCTGTATTAAATTCTTCCAGGAAATTTTTCACGTCCTGCCGCATATTTTCAGCATCGCTGAATCCGATCTGATCCTGCTGCTGCTGTCGCTGGTGGACATGACGCTGGTAGGCGGCCTGCTGGTGATGGTGATGTTCTCGGGCTACGAAAACTTTGTTTCGCAGCTGGATATTGACCCGAGCAAAGAGAAGCTAAGCTGGCTTGGCAAAATGGATGCCTCGTCGCTGAAAAACAAAGTGGCCGCATCGATTGTGGCGATCTCCTCGATTCACCTGCTGCGGGTGTTTATGGATGCCAAAAACATCCCGGATAACAAGCTGATGTGGTACGTGATTATCCACCTGACGTTTGTGCTGTCGGCGTTTGTGATGGGGTATCTGGATAAGCTTAATCGCAGCAGTAAGTAGACGGCGATGACCCTCTCTCCCCGACGGGGAGAGAGGTAAGCACTACTTATCTGAGGACGCCTGCCATAAATTCAGCTGTCCGTCCGCTACGTGCTGGTCAATCCGCTGCAGTTCATCCTCGCTAAAGTGCAGATTATTCAGCGCCTGCACGTTCTCCTCCAGCTGCTCCGTGCGGCTGGCCCCAATCAGCACTGACGTCACGCGATCGTCTTTCAACAGCCAGCTTAGCGCCATTTGCGCCATCGTCTGGCCGCGATCCTGCGCCATCTCATTCAGCATCCGCAGGCTGTTCAGGTTGGCGTCGGTCAGCATCGTCTCCGTCAGGCCACGCGCTTTTTTGCCTTCGCGCTGCATGCGTGAACCCTCCGGGATCCCGTTCAGGTATTTCCCGGTCAGCAGCCCCTGCGCCAGCGGCGTAAAGGCGATACAGCCCGTGCCGTTGGCCGCCAGCGTATCCAGCAGGCCGCTCTTATCCACCCAGCGATTCAGCAGGTTGTAAGAGGGCTGGTGGATAAGCAAAGGGATCTTCCACTCGCGCAGCAGCTCGGTCATTTTCTGCGTACGTTCCGGGGAGTAGGACGAGATGCCGACATACAGCGCCTTGCCGCTCTGCACCGCCTGCGCCAGCGCAGAAGCGGTCTCTTCCATCGGCGTGTTTTCATCTACGCGGTGCGAATAGAAGATATCCACGTAGTCCAGCCCCATACGCTTGAGGCTCTGGTCGAGACTGGCGAGCAGATACTTGCGTGAACCGCCCGCGCCGTACGGACCCGGCCACATGTCGTAGCCCGCTTTGGTGGAGATAATCAGTTCATCGCGGTATGCCGCGAATTCGTCGCGCAGCAGGCGGCCAAAATTTTCCTCCGCGCTGCCCGGCGGTGGGCCATAGTTATTGGCGAGATCAAAATGGGTGATGCCGCAGTCGAAGGCTTTGCGCAGCAGGGCGCGCTGGGAATCGAGAGCCTGTACGTGGCCGAAGCTATGCCACAAACCAAGGGACAGGGCGGGTAAGCGCAGGCCGCTTTTTCCGCAGTAACGGTACTGCATATTTTCGTAGCGGTCAGGGGAGGCGTTCCAGGGCATGATGTCTCCTTTCTTAGTGATTAATTTTCGAAACAGCGTTTCTATTCTATCCTTAGTTCGTTCACAATTCATGGAGATATGCGATGACGCGTATGACCGCCAAAGACTTTCCTCAGGAATTGCTCGACTACTACGACTATTACGCTCACGGCAAAATAAGCAAGCGTGAGTTCCTCAATCTGGCGGGCCGCTATACGGTTGGCGGCGTCACCGCGCTGGCGCTGTTTAATATGCTTAAGCCCAATTACGCCCTCGCCGAGCAGGTGAAGTTCACCGACCCCGACATCCTCCCCGAGTACATCACCTATCCGTCGCCGGACGGACATGGCGAGGTGCGCGGCTATCTGGTGAAACCCGCTAAAGCCAACGGTAAAGTCCCGGCCGTGGTGGTGGTGCACGAGAACCGCGGTCTTAATCCTTACATTGAAGATGTGGCCCGCCGGGTGGCGAAGGCGGGATACATCGCGCTGGCGCCGGACGGCCTCAGCTCGGTGGGCGGCTATCCGGGTAACGATGAGGAAGGGAAGGTACTGCAGCAGAAGGTCGATCCCACTAAGCTGATGAACGACTTCTTTGCCGCCATCGACTTTATGCAAAAGCACCCGGATGCCACCGGCAAAGTGGGGATCACCGGCTTCTGCTACGGCGGCGGGGTCTCAAATGCGGCGGCTGTCGCCTGGCCGGAACTGGCCTGCGCGGTGCCGTTTTATGGCCGACAAGCGCCCGCAGCCGATGTCGCCAAAATTAAGGCGCCGCTGCTGCTGCACTATGCGGAGCTGGATAAGAACGTTAACGAAGGATGGCCGGCTTATGAAGCCGCGCTGAAAGCGAACGGAAAAGTGTACGAAGCCTGGATCTACCCTGGCGTGAACCACGGGTTTCATAATGATTCGACCCCACGCTACGACGAACCCGCTGCGGAGCTGGCGTGGAAGCGAACCTTAGGCTGGTTTGAGAAGTATTTGAGCTAACAGAAATGCCCGGCCAGCCTCAGGCTGCCGGGCACGCGTTGCTATCAGAAGCTGTAGCTCATACCCGCCTGAACGCTGGCGTCGTTATCCACGTCGCCGGTGCCGTAGTAAATGCCGGTATTCACCGAGAAGTTGTGCGCGACAGTGGCATTCACGCCCGCGCCAAACATTCCCATGCTGTTGTTATGGCCTTCGGTGTTGTGATAATCCGCCGCCTGAATATCGGTATCATCGCTGAACTCTTTCTGTACGCGCATATCCAGCCATGGCATGACCTGCACGTTTTTGTTCAGATCGGTCAGGGTGGTGGTCAGACGCAGACCCGCGCCGCCGTTCCACGATGAGACCTGGCTGTCAGCAAAAGTCACTTCGCTGTCGGAGAAGCCGTTGGCCTTGGTCTGATCCCAGCCGAGGATGGCGTACGGTTGCAGCACGGTTTCGCCCGGCAGCAGCACGTTCACCCCGGTGCGCGCCTGAGCCATATACAGGCTACCGTCGGTGGAGCCGTGCAGCGCTTCGGTCATCCCGCTGGTGTCGCCGGTAACGTTGTTGGCAGAAAGCGTGTAGCGCATATCGCCATAGCTGAAGCTGCCGTCGGCGAACAGGCCCCAGTGACGTCCGTCCAGCGCCTGCTGCCAGCCGCCGTACAGGCTGTAATAGTTCCCGTAAACGGTATCTTTGAAGCTGTTTGGACCGTTGTCGGTATCTTGTACGCGACTGCGGGTCCAGGCCAGCGCCACGCCGCCGGTCACGCTATCCCCGTTGGCAAGGTACGCCGTCCAGTCAACGCCGCCCTGCGCACCCTGGGTGATACTCTTGTAATCCACGTCGTTGCTAAAATTACCGTTCTGATAGAGGAAATTCCCCCACAGCTGGGCGCCTTCCTGCTGGTCGCCCATCAGACCGGCAAAGTGCAGACGATCCAGATGGCTGGTGATGTCATCGGTCACCTGATGGCCCGCCTGTTCGGCGGCATCCAGTCCGGCAACCATCCCCTGCACATCGCTGGCCAGTTCGCCACGCGAGCTGTTAAAGACAATATTCCAGTCCTGGCTATTGTCGGCGGTAAGCAGGGTCTGCGGCGCGGTATTGGCAGCCACAATGCTCAGGTCATTGGTGTAGTTGTACGCTGCGCTGCGGTTCTCAACCTGCTGCTGGCCGTTGCTGAAGGTGGCATTGGCGGCCGTTTGCGGGGTAGTGGTTGCTGTGGCGGTGCTAAAGCTACCCAGCACCACGTTTTGCTGATTGATCGCCGAAGCGGTGATGTTATCCACCACCACCGCGTTGCGGGAGCCGGTGATTTCGCCGAAGTTGACCCGGCTGTCGGTGCTCATGGTCACCTCGGCATTGCTGCCGGTGGTCGCGGCGGTCAGTGTGGATCCGTTCTGCAGACTCCAGCGGGTGGCATCGTTGATAGTGTCAATGCTGATGCTGTTGTCGCTGGTGGTATTCACGGTTTCAAACTGGTTAATCTGGCCGTTAATCGAGCTGCCCGCATCCATCGAAAGCGTATCGCTGCCGTCGCCGCCGGTCACATTGCCGCTGACGTGGGAATCATTCACCAGCACCACGGTGTCGTTGCCTTTGCCGGTGGTAATATCCCCGTTCACATTGGCGCTGTTTTGCAGGGTGATGGTGGTGTCGCCGCTGTTCTGGCTGGCATTTACGTCGCCATTAATGGTGCTGTTATCCACCAGCACGGTATTGGTGGAATTGCCGTCCAGCGTCACGTTGCCGTTCACCACACTATGGTTGGTGAACGACAGGTTGGTCTGGCCTTTCTCATTGATAACGCCGACATCGCCGGTCACGGTGCTGTTATTCAGCGCCAGCGTGTCCTGGGTAGTGCCGTACATCGCCACCGCCACGTCGCCAAAGGCATCGACGTTAATGTTCTTGAAAGGCTCGTAGTTGCTCAGCTGTTCGACCACTGTATCCAGGTTTTGCGCCACCAGGCTGTGGGTTGCATCCACGCTGGCATTGGTCAGGGAAACTGACGTATCTGATTTGTCGCTGCCGACGTAAATCCCGCCGTTATCCATGGCGCTGTCGCTCATCGCGATAGTCTGCGTACCCGCACCGGCACTGATGATGCTGCCATGTAAAGCGCTACCGTTTGTGATGTTCACCGTGTTATTGCCCGCATCGAGCGGATCGAGATAAATGGCGGCGCCCATCATGTAGGTTTTCACACCCTGATATTGGCCATTGCTGTTTTCGCCGTTCAGGGTGGAGCTGTCGACATTGATGGTGGTATTGGTGGTGGCTTTTTTGTCACCGACCTCAATCATATCCACGGTCGCATTGTTGGCGACGTTAATATTCACCGTCCCGCCGTTGCTGCCCTGAATATAATGGCCTGACATGTCGGTGCCGGAGACGGTTAAGGTCTGGGTCTCGTCCGCCGTGCGGTGGCCGTCCATAAAGATGTTAGTCGCCGTGGCGTCCGCCATCACGGCGTCGGTGACGCCCGGGTTCTGATAGAAACTGCCGTCTTTATATGTCGTCAGGCCACAGGTCTGGGTGGCATCGCCATTGTTACAAGGGGTGGCGGGGGTATTATCTGCCTGAGCGGCGAAAGACGTTAATGCCAGCAATACACACTGCGACAGCAAAGTCCGTTTCGTTAAATTACGCATTTTATAATCTCTTGATGACCGGGATGGAGTGGCCTCTTTTTAAATTAAATTTGCGTAATTAAGAAATTTCTCAGGCATAAAGGATGTAATCAAATTTGAGAAAATATCCAGCGAATAATTAACCATTAAAATAAAAATATGTAATTGATATTTTTGAATGCATTCGCAGTATGAATATTACGGTTTTATTAACGCACAAAACGTGGGTCTTTTCGCGCGAGGAACGGCGAACGATTGCTGATAGCGAACAGGCATCTAGCCCTTAAGGATTATATGGGTAATGAATAGAGAGAGTGACTTACATTTGCAAATTGTATGAAATCTAAAAACACGTTATTTCCAGGGGTATCTTCCCCAGCGTGATTATGATTTTGCTGCTAATTAAACGGAAATGAAAAGTTTTATAAAATTAACCTTAAAAAGGTATGACTTCTGATTTTGTTGCCGATAACGAGGATAAGACTCGCCTCCGGGCGATATCTTCCACAAGGCAAGGAAACTGATATGCAAGTGCTTCGTAATTTCACGATCCGGTTCGTCATGCTGACGATTCTGGGGATCTTTTGTTTAATGTGGGCGGGCGTCGGGCTGTACAGCACCTGGGCACTGTCACGCGTTGCGGACGGGAATGAGGTCGATCGGCAGCTGGTCAAGCAGATGACGGTGCTGAGCCAGGGCAACGATCAGTACTTTCGCTTTGTCACCCGCCTGAGCCGCGCGATGGACGTGCAGGCGGCGGGCGGCACGGCGGATCTCGCGTCGGTACAGCAGGCGCTGGACAATATGACCCGCAAGCTTAATGAACTGAAAGCGATATCACCGGGGCCAATGGATGCTCAGGTTTCCGCTCAGGTGATCGCCAGCTGGCAGGCGCTGCTGGAAAACGGCGTCGCGCCGCAGATGCAGCTGGCGCAGCAGGGGAATGTCGAGGGTTATCGCCAGCAGGCGAACAGCATCACTCCGCCGCTGAGCCGCGCGTTTGGTGCCAGCGCCGAGCAGTTCAATAAAGCTGCCGACACCATTCTCGATCACACCCGCGTGACGGTAGACGGCCTGACCGGTTTAACCCGCACGGCAATTATCGCGGCGACGATTATTGGTCTGCTGATCCTGCTGTTCACCGACCGCTATCTGGTCGCGATGCTGGTGAAACCGCTGGATCGCATCCGCGAGCATTTTCGCCAGATTGCGCAGGGCGATCTCAGCCAGCCGATTGTGCCGTTTGGCCGCAACTGCGTCGGCCAGCTGGTGCCGCTGCTGAGTGCAATGCAGGACAGCCTGCGCGAAGCGGTAAGCACTATCCGCTCCGGCAGCGAGAATATCTGGCGCGGTGCCACCGAGATCTCCAGCGGCAACAACGATCTCTCTTCACGTACCGAAGAGCAGGCTGCCGCCCTGGAAGAGACGGCAGCCAGCATGGAACAGCTCACCGCCACGGTGAAGCTGAACGCGGACAGCGCCCGCCAGGCGAGCCAGCTGGCCGACGTGGCCTCGACCTCCGCCAGCCGCGGCGGTGTGCTGGTGGAAAAAGTGGTCAGTACCATGACCGGTATCTCCGTCAGCTCGCAAAAAATTGCCGAGATCACCAGCGTGATCAACAGCATCGCCTTCCAGACCAATATCCTGGCGCTTAACGCGGCAGTGGAAGCTGCACGCGCGGGCGAGCAGGGGCGCGGTTTTGCGGTAGTCGCAGGCGAAGTGCGTAATCTGGCGAGCCGCAGCGCAAACGCGGCCAAAGAGATTGAAGGGCTGATTGCCGATTCGGTCTCCCGCGTGGAGCAGGGGGCAAAACTGGTCAACGACACCGGCACCACCATGGAAGCGGTGCTGCGCGACGTCAGAGAAGTGACCACCATCATGAAGCAAATTGCCGCCGCCTCAGAAGAGCAGAGCAAAGGCATTTCGCAGGTGGGGGTGGCGATCACCCAGATGGACGGCGTGACCCAGCAGAACGCCTCGCTGGTGGAACAGGTTTCTGCCGCGGCCTCTGCGCTGGAGCGTCAGACCGAAGAGCTGCAGCGCTCGGTGCAGAAGTTCCGTCTGTCGGCCCAGGCGTCGTAAGCGGTGCGGGCTACCGTCCGGAAAGCTGAGCGTCAGTGATGATCTGCGTGACCTGCGACAGGTCACCGATCTTCACTTCGCTCGAGCGCTGGAACTTACTTTTGTCGATCAGCAGCAGCGACTGGCTGGCGCGGCTCAGCAGCTGCGTCTTAAACCCGGCATTGTGCGGGGCGGGATCCCACATTACGCCCTGCTCATCCACCCCCTCGCAGGAAAAGATAAACAGGTCGATCTCGAGCGATTTCAGCTGGGTGACCAGCGCCGGGTTCACGTAGCAGCGGTACTTACGCTCCAGCGTTCCACCCGAGCAAATCAGGGTCACGCGTTCACGCTTCGCCATTTCGTGGCAGATGGGCAGGCTGTTGGTAAACACCGTCAGCGCGATGTCCGGCAGCTGGCGCGCCAGATGAAAGCAGGTCGAGCTGGCATCGAGCGCCAGGGTCATCCCTTCGCTGACCCAGTCCAGCGCGTGGCGGGCGATATCGGCTTTATCCGCGTAGTGGCTTTTCAGGCGCGCGCCAAACGGCTCGCCGCCGTCGCGATGATCCGGGTCGATCGCCCGGGCGCGACCGTGATGGCGCACAATCTTCCCCTGCTGCTGAAGCTGCTTCAGATCGCGGCGAATCGTCTCTTTACTCACCGTAAGCGATGCGGCAAGCGCGTCCGTCGTCATTCCGTCGCACGCCGCCAGCTGGCGGAGGATCTCCTGCTGGCGGCTGTTTTTCATGAATGGGTTCCGCTGCGGGACACCGACAGCAGCGTCTGGCCGATGGCCACGCCGTTTTTGCCGGTGTGCTTAATCTGGTACATCGACTGATCTGCTCGTCGCAGGGCATTGATAAAATCATCCTGCGGCTGGACTTCGTCGATGCCCACCGACGCCCCCACCTGCGCCTGACCGTTGTCCAGCTCGAACGGCGTCAGCGCCGCGTTCAGGCAGCTGTGCGCAGTCTGATTGATCAGCAAACTGGCGAGCGGGTAGGGCAGCAGCAGCACAAACTCATCTCCACCCAGCCGTCCGACCACCGCCCCTGGCGGACAGGTGGCACGCAGGCGCTGGCTGAGCTGGATCAGCAGCTCATCGCCGCTACGGTGACCAAAGGTATCGTTAACCGTTTTAAAATCATCCAGATCGATAAAGGCGACGCACAGTGGTCCCTGCGCTTTGAGCTGGGTGAAGTGTTTGATCAGCGCGTGCCGGTTAGCCAGCCCGGTCAGCGGGTCGTGGTTTGCCAGCAGGGCCAGTTGCTCCTCGTACTGCTTCTCTTTGGTCATGTCGATGTGGGTGCCGGTCACCTTGAGCGGGTTACCCTGTTCATCCCACTCGCTGACGCGACCGCGATCCAGCACCCAGCTGACGGTGCCGTTTTTGTGCTGCATCCGGTGCAGGGCTTCGTAGAAAGGGGTTTTGCCATGCAGATGATCGTAAAACGCATCGAGTACGTTCTGCTTATCGTCCGGGTGCAGGTGTTCCCGCCAGACCTCAAACTGGGCGCTCAACTCTTTGGGCTGATAGCCCAGCATCGATCCCCAGCGGCGGTTATAAATGATCAGCTTGCCGCTCGGAACGTCGAGCTGCCACAAACATAATCCCGTCCCGTCGAGCGCAGCACTGAGCTTGCTACGGGCGTCGCGCGCCAGCCTGGCAAGCCGGGTATTGTGCTTTTTCAGATTCTGGATCTGTTGTTTCAGCGACTTTTCTGACATGCGAATCATCTGAATAAAAAAAATATTGATGCCAGTTTAACGGACGGAAGTAAATATGCTGTTGAAAAAAGACAATGATTTGCGTTAGGGCTTATATACAGGACGACAGGAAATAAAAAATATATTGCGTGAAAATAGCCGGGTGGCGCAACCACCCGGCTTGGTTATTAGTGGGTGGCCTCGCCAACCAAACCGCCCGCACCGGCACCGAGGGCGGCACCTTTCAGGACGCTGTTGCCGGTGACCACCGCTGCACCAGCGCCGACCGCGGCACCAATGGCCCCGCCCTTGCGCGCAGCTTTGCCTTTCTCACCGTTTTTAAACATTGCCCCGGTGCCCGCCCCGACGACGGCACCGCCGACGGTGGATTTTACGCTTTTGCCCGCGACGGCGCCGATGGCGGCACCCGCCAGCGCCCCGGTAGCGGTTTTATCCGCAGCCAGGCTGGTGGCAGAGAAGATCAGTGCGCTGAGCAGCAGCGTGGTTTTGATGTATTTCATGGCAGTTCCTTTGTCAGAGTGGAGTGTTACTGCGCGGATACTGCCAGCAGCATCACCGCCTGGGGTAGGCCGATAATGCCCCGAGAGGAAAACTCATCGTATTCTGATAGAACGAGCATCAGCCGGGCGGTGAACCGCCCGGCTCAAGGATTAACCCTGACGTTTATCTTCGGTCTGGGTGTCGAAGTCGCTGGCGGCATGACGCTCATGCAGCTGTTCGTTCAGCTCGCCGTTAGTGCGGTTGACGATACGTCCCCGCTTCACCGCCGGACGGTTAGCGACATCCTTCGCCCAGCGCTGGACGTTCTTGTAGCTTTGGGCATCGAGGAACTCGGCTGCGCCATACACCTGGCCAAGCGCCACGCTGCCAAACCACGGCCACACCGCGATATCAGCGATGGTGTACTCATCGCCCGCCACGTAGCGGCTGCGCGCCAGCTGTTTATCCAGCACGTCGAACAGGCGCTTAGCTTCCATCGTGAAGCGGTCGATCGCGTACTCAATTTTCACCGGAGCGTAATGATAGAAGTGACCAAAACCGCCGCCGAGGAACGGGGCAGAGCCCTGCAGCCAGAACAGCCAGTTCAGAGTCTCTACCCGGCCTGCCGGATCTTTTGGCAGGAAGTGGCCATATTTCTCGGCGAGGTAGAGCAGGATGTTGCCGGACTCAAAGACGCGCGTCGGTGGAGTGGTTGAGTGGTCGCGCAGCGCCGGAATTTTGGAGTTCGGGTTCACGTCGACAAACCCACTGGAGAACTGATCGCCCTCGCCGATGCGGACCAGCCACGCGTCATATTCCGCGCCCGTCACTCCGAGCGCCAGCAGCTCTTCCAGCAGGATCGTTACCTTCTGGCCGTTCGGCGTGCCCAGGGAGTAGAGCTGCAGCGGATGCGAGCCGACCGGCAGCTCTTTCTCGTGCGTCGCGCCCGAGATCGGACGGTTGATGCTGGCAAACGCGCCACCGTTATTATTCTGCTTCCATTCCCAGACTTTTGCTGGCTGATAAGAATCATCTGACATGCTGATCTGCCTTTTTCATGAGGTGTTGAGGCAGTTTAGCAGGCATTCCGTGAACGGTTTAACGAACTGAGCGCATAAGGATATGAGCCATTACTTAATAAGCTTATATATATCTAAATCGTTATAAGCTTAATCAAAAATCGCATTTTCATTGTTAATGCGCATGCCCCTAAAGCTGAATATGATGCGCACTCAGATATCGTTAAAATAACAACCTGCAGTTATAAAAACTTTCAAGGCAAGGAGTTAGTGAGATATGCGTAAGCCAATAGTATCTGCTGTTCTGGTCGCTCTGGCGCTGGTCGCCGCCGGCTGTGATGATGCCAAAAATAAAGACAATGCAGCGGCCCCGGCGGCCAAAAATGATGCGCCTAAAGAGGGCGGATCGCTGATTATCGGTATTACCTCCGGGGACCCGCTGGCGGTGAACCCGCTGTACGCCAGCGACCGCACCACCCTGACCATCATGCAGGCGCTGTATGCTCCGCTGTACAGCTTTAACGAAGGTAAAATCGAATGGGGCCTTGCCGAAAGCCTGACCCCGGCGGCGGATAATCTCAGCTACACCCTGACCTTAAAACCGAATCTCAAATGGCAGGACGGCCAGCCGCTGACCGCCGATGACGTGGTGTTTACCTTTAACAAGCTGCTGGACGAGAAGCAGCACAGCTTCTTCCGCAGCATGTTCACTTACGGCGGTAAGCCCGTAGCGGTCAGTAAAGTGGACGATCGCACCGTTAAGTTCACCCTTCCGCAGGTGAGCGCGGCCTTTACCGGCACCCTGGTGCAGATCTACCCGATCCCGCAGCACGTGTTCGCAAGCGAGAGCGATCTGGAAAAGAGCAGCAAAAACGATACCCCGGTCGGCTCCGGCCCGTTCAAATTTAAAGAGTACCGCGCCGGGCAGTATTACGCGTTGACCCGTTTTGACGACTACTGGAACGGCAAAGCGAAGCTTGATTCCGTGACTTACCGTTTCGCCAAAGACAGCAACTCCGCCAACCTGGCGCTGCAGAACGGCGAGATCAACCTCAAGATGGTCGATCCGCAGGACGTGTCACGCCTGAAAAACACCGGTAAGTTCGACTTCGTGGTCTACCCGGAAGGACGTCTGGCCTACATGACCTTCAACCAGAACGTGGCGGTGATGAAAAGCAAGGAACTGCGTCAGGCCATTGCGTACGCCATCAATAAAGACGAGCTGACCCAGACCGCGTTCACCTCGCTGGATTACGCAAAACCGGCGACCTCGTTCCTGACCCCGGATACGCTGTACCAGACCGACGACGTGGAGCAGTACAAATTCGACCAGCAAAAAGCCAAAGAACTGCTGAAGGCCTCCGGCGCGCCGGAAAACCTCAAGCTGCGTCTGGCCTACGTCAACACCAACAAAACCCAGGAGAGCATGGCGCTGTACATTCAGCAGCAGCTGAAGGGGATTGCGGTGAACGTTGAGCTGATGCCGCTGGACGCTAACGCCATGTCCCAGCGCAGCCTCGACATGAACAACACCGCGTGGGAGCTGAACCTCGGCGGCTACATCATGGGTGCCGAGCCGGACGGCTACAAATCGCTGTTTATGAGCAACGAAGCCTACAACTATGCGCACTATAAGAACCCGCAGTTCGATGCCCTCTGGGATCAGGGTGCGGTAGAGACCGATGCGGCTAAACGTGCCGCTATCTACAAACAGATCCAGCAGACGGTCGCCAACGACATGACTTACTACCCGATCGCCTACACCAACGCCACCGTTGCGGTGGATAAACGCTTTGGCGGCACCGCGGAAGCGGAACCGAAGCCGGTGTACATGTTCCAGGATCTGGCGAAAATCTATCAAAAATAAGCCGTAGCCCCGGTCTGCTGGCCGGGGCGTTTGTACGGGTAAGTCGTTTAAGGGCATGTCGTGAACACATTACTGATGCGTCGGTTGCTGCAACTGATTCCGATGCTGTTTTTTATCTCGCTGGTGGCGTTTTTGCTGGTCAAACTCGCGCCCGGCGATCCGGTGGCTGCGTATATCACCCCGCGCATGGCACCCGAGGATATCGAGCGGATCCGCCAGAGCCTGGGGCTGGATAAGCCGCTGGTCACGCAGTATTTTCTGTGGCTGAAAAACATTTTGCAGGGCGATCTGGGTTACTCGTTGATCTACCACCGCCCGGTGCTGACGATGATCGCCGAGCGCATTCCGGCCACCTTAGGCTTGATGGGTGCATCGCTGCTGATGGCGATTGTCCTCGCCATACCACTGGGTCTTTTGGCGGGCGCTTTCAAGCACCGCTGGCTGGATCATCTGCTGAACCTGTTCGCCTATATTGGCATCTCGGTGCCGATCTTCTGGTTCGGGATCCTGCTGATCACCGTCTTTGCCGTACAGCTCAACTGGTTCCCCAGCATGGGGATGCGCACCATCGGCGTGGAGGACAACTGGCTGGACGTGGTACGCCACGGCGTGCTGCCGTGCATTGCGCTGACCTTTTATAACCTCTCCAGCTACGTGCGCTATATCCGCTCCAATACCATTTCCCAGCTCTCCGCCGATTACGTGCAAACCCAGCTGGCCTATGGCGCGACGCGCACCAGCATCCTGTTCCGCCATGTGCTGAAAAACGTGCTGCTGCCGGTGATCACCCTGTTCGGCCTGTCGTTTGGCGAGCTGGTAGTGGGCGCCTACGTCACCGAAAGCGTATTCTCCTGGCCGGGGATGGGGCTGCTGGGGATCCAGTCGATCACTTCCCTGGACTACCCGCTAATTATGGCGATCATCATGCTCTCATCGCTGATGCTGATCGTTGGCAACCTGATCGCCGATCTGCTGTATCGCTTCGCCGATCCCCGCATACGTACCCTGAGGTAACCCGGATGAGCAGACGCTGGCAACAGGTTAGTCACCAGTTGCGCCGCAATCGTCCGGCGCAATGTTCACTTTTTATTCTGTTTATTTTCCTCGCCGCTGCGCTGTGCGCGGGCTTAAGTCCGTACGATCCGGATCAGATGTCGCTCGGGGCGCGCACCCTGCCGCCCGATGCTGCGCACTGGTTTGGTACCGATGAATATGGCCGGGATTACTTCACCCGTGCCCTGTACGGCGGGCAAATCTCGCTGATGGTGGGCGGGTTGGCGATGATCTTTTCCACCCTGATTGGCACCCTCGTCGGGACGGTGAGCGGCTACTTCGGTGGCTGGCTGGATAACCTGATGATGCGCGCGGTGGATATCCTGATGGCGATCCCGGCCTTCTTTCTGCTGCTGGTGCTGAACGCCTACCTGAAGCCGGGCGTGGATAACATCATCATGATCATCAGCCTGCTGACGTGGATGAACATGTCCCGACTGGTGCGTGCCGAAACCCTGTCGGTGAAAGAGCGCGAGTATGTGCTCTACGCCCGCGCCTCCGGAGAACACCCGCTGCGGATTATCCTGCGCCACATTATTCCCGGCGTGCTGCCGACCATTATCGTCGCCGCCACGCTGAATATCGCCTCGGCCATTTTAATGGAATCGACGCTGAGCTTCCTCGGGCTGGGCGTGCAGGCGCCTGCTGCCTCCTGGGGCAGCATGCTTAATAATGCCCAGTCGTACATTGGCGAAGCCTCGTGGCTGGCGATGTTCCCCGGCATTCTGATCCTGCTGACGGTGTTCAGTTTTAACGTGCTGGGCGACGTGTTCCGAACCGCCTTTGAGCCGGGAGCGAACCGCAATGAGTAACTTACTCGAACTCGACAACCTGCAAACCACCTTCCGTACCCACGATGGCGATGTCCATGCGGTGCGCGGGGTGAGCTTCCACGTACAGGCCGGTGAGCTGGTGGGGATTGTCGGCGAATCCGGCTGCGGCAAGAGCGTCACCTGCAAGTCGATAATCCAGCTGCTGGGCAGCAACGGGCGCATCACCGGGGGCCAGATCCGCTTTAATCAGGACGACCTGGCGCAAAAAACGCCGCAGCAGATGCGAGCCATTCGCGGGAACCAGATCGCGATGATTTTTCAGGATCCGATGACCGCGCTCAACCCGGTGCTGACCATCGGCAAGCAGATGACGGAGATCCTGGTCCGCAATAAAGGCCTGAGCAAAAAAGCGGCTAAAGCAGCCAGCATCGCGATGCTGGAGCAGGTAGGGATCGCCGAGGCGGCGCGGCGCTACGACCAGTATCCACACGAGTTCAGCGGCGGGATGCGCCAGCGGGTGATGATCGCCATTGCGCTCTCCTGCGATCCTAAGCTGCTGATTGCCGATGAGCCGACCACTGCGCTGGACGTCACCATTCAGGCGCAGATCCTGCGCCTGCTCAAAAGCCTGCAGCAGAAAACCCACACCGCAATCCTGCTGATCACCCACGATCTGGGCGTCGTCGCACAGGTGTGCAGCCGGGTAGTGGTGATGTACGGCGGGCTGGTGATGGAAGAGGGCAGCGTGGAGGACATTTTTTACCGTCCGCAGCATCCGTATACCCAGGGGCTGCTGGCGTCGCTGCCGCACCCTGAGCAGACCAGCCATCGCCTGTCGCCGATCGAAGGCTCGCCGCCGGGGTTGCTGAATCCACCCCCGGGCTGCCCGTTTGCTGAACGCTGTCCGCAGCGGATGCCGCAGTGCGAGCGCCAGCCGGCGTTTTACAGCCAGGGTGCCGGGCATCGCGCCGCGTGTTGGCTGTTAGAGGATAAGGGAGTTCAGGTATGAGCGAGCACAATGCCCCGCTGGTGAGCGTGCGGGATCTGCGAAAACACTACCGCTTAAACGGCGGCCTGCTGCGTAAAGGCGTGGCAGTCAAGGCCGTCGACGGCGTCAGCTTTGATATCCAGCCAGGGGAGACCTTTGGCCTGGTGGGTGAGTCCGGCTGCGGAAAATCGACCCTCGGGCGCGCCATTCTGCGCCTGTTTGATATCACCTCGGGCGAGATCCATTTCGCCGGGCAGGAGATAGCCCAGGCCAGCGAAAAACAGCTCAAGCCGCTGCGCAAGCGGATGCAGGCGATTTTCCAGGATCCCTGGTCGTCGCTCAATCCCGGTATGACCGTCCAGCAGCTGGTGGCAGAGCCGATGCAGATCCATGGCTACAGCCGGGAAGAGCAGCGGGAGCGTACCGAAACCCTGCTCTATAAAGTCGGGCTGCGACAGGAACACTTGCAGCGTTACCCTCACGAGTTCAGCGGCGGCCAGCGTCAGCGGATCAGCATTGCCCGGGCGCTGTCGGTGCGCCCGGAGTTTGTGCTGTGTGATGAGCCGCTGTCGGCGCTGGACGTGTCGGTGCAGGCGCAGGTGGTGAACATTCTGCAGGATCTCCAGCAGGAGCTGGGGCTGACCTATCTGTTCATCGCTCACGACCTGTCGATGGTGCGCCATATTTCGACGCGGATCGGGGTGATGTACCTCGGCAAGCTGGTGGAAGTGGCCCCGGCGAATACGCTGTATCAGCACCCGGCGCACCCCTATACCCGGGCGCTGCTGGCCGCGGTGCCGCAGCCGGATCCGCGGATCCGCAATCTGGAGCAGGCGACGCTGCGCGGGGAGATCCCCGGCCCGACCTCGGTGCTGCCGGGCTGTAAGTTTTGCAGCCGCTGTCCGCACGTAATGCCGGTGTGTCGGCGCGAAGAGCCGGCGATGCAGGAGATTGCCCCCGGCCATTTCGCGGCGTGCTGGTTATTTAAGGTGTGAGGATGTTCCTGACGGCGAGAAAGCCTTAACATTCAATTCGTACAGTGAATGATTACAGGAGTCGCCATGACGCAGGCAATTATGCTGCAGGGCACCGCCTCGGATGTGGGTAAAAGCGTGCTGGTGGCGGGCTTGTGCCGCATTTTTTATCAGGATGGCTGGCGTACCGCCCCGTTTAAGGCGCAAAACATGGCCCTCAACTCCGGGATCACCCCGGACGGCAAGGAGATGGGACGGGCGCAAATCATGCAGGCCGAAGCCGCCGGGATCGCCCCGGACGTGCGGATGAATCCGGTGTTGCTCAAGCCCACCAACGTCAGTCAGGCGCAGGTAGTGCTGATGGGCGAGGTCGCAAGCTCGATGGATGCGGCCTGCTACCACGACTTCAAGCCGCGCCTGCGCGAGCAGATCGCTGGGGTCTACCGCAGCCTGGCGCAGGAATATGAGATCCTGGTGCTGGAAGGGGCCGGTAGCCCGGCCGAGATCAACCTGCGCGATCGGGATATCGCCAACATGGGGATGGCGGAACTCGCCGAATGCCCGGTGATCCTGGTGGCGGATATCGATCGCGGCGGGGTGTTTGCGGCAATCTACGGCACCCTGGCCCTGCTGCAGGTGCACGAGCGCTGGCGGGTCAAAGGGGTGATCATCAATAAATTTCGCGGTGACGTGGCGCAGCTCGCCTCCGGTCTGAAACAGATTGAGGCGCTAACCGGCGTACCGGTGCTCGGCGTAATGCCGTGGCTGGAACTCGATCTGGACGAAGAGGACGGCGTTGCCTTGCAGCGTGGGAACAACCAGCGCCAGCCTGCGAGGGATATCGATATCGCGGTGGTCCATCTGCCACACATTGCTAACTTCACCGATTTTAACGCCCTGTCGGCGCAGCCGGATGTCCGGGTGCGCTACGTCAGCCAGCCGCAGGGGCTGGACGGCGCCGACCTGGTGATCCTACCCGGAAGCAAAAATACCCTCAGCGATCTGAACTGGCTGCGCGAGAGCGCGATGGCGCACGCGGTGCTGACCCGCCAGCGTGACGGCGTGCCGCTGCTCGGGATCTGCGGCGGATATCAGATGCTGGGCGAGACCCTGATTGATGAGGTCGAATCCGGCCTCGGGCGCATGCCGGGCCTCGGGCTGCTGAACACCACCACCCGCTTTGCCCCCCACAAAACCACCATCCAGGTGAAGGCCCGCATGGCGGCGTCGTTGCCCGGCTGGCTGGGGGCGCTCGCCGGGATCCCGCTGTGCGGCTATGAGATCCACATGGGACAAACCGTGCTGGGCGAGGGGGCGCAACCGGCCCTGTGGCTGCAAAAAGAGCACGGACATATAGCCGACGGCGCGGTGAGCGACGACGGGCTGGTGTGGGGCACCTATCTGCACGGGCTGTTTGACAGCGATGTCTTTACCCGCGCGCTGGTGGATGGCCTGCGGGCACGTAAAGGTCTGCCTGCGCTGGAGACGACATCCGATTACGCCGCTTACAAAGCGCAGCAGTTTGACACCCTGGCGCAGACGATGCGCCAGCACATCGATATTCAAAAAATTTATCAGATCATGCGTGAGCATCAGGAGTTAACGGAATGATTTTAGTGACCGGTGGGGCGCGCAGCGGTAAAAGCGCCCACGTCGAGGGGTTGGTCGCCAGACAATATTCGCAGGTGCTGTACATTGCCACCTCGACCCTTACCGACGATGAGATGGCGGCGCGTATTGCCCGCCATCGCGCCCAGCGGCCGGCGCACTGGCGCACGCTGGAGGGCTATCGCGATCTCGGGGCGCTTATTCGCGAGCAGGCGCAGCCGGGGGAGGCGGTGATCGTCGAGTGCATTACCACCCTGCTGGCGAATCTGCTGTACGACGAATCGGGCGGGGCTGACCCGGAAACGCTGGATTTTGCGCCGCTGGAGACGTTTCTCCATCAGCAGATCGACGGGCTGATCGACATCTGCCAGCAGGCCAGAGTGCCGGTGTACATCGTCACTAACGAGCTGGGGATGAGCATCACCCCGGAAAACCGGCTGGCGCGCCATTTTGTTGATATCGCGGGCCGGGTGAATCAGCGCCTGGCTCAGGCGGCAGAGGAGGTCTGGCTGGTGGTATCAGGGATTGGAGTCAAAATTAAATGAGATTAAGCATGTTGTGGGCAACGCTGCGCCTGATGAGCCGCATTCCGGTGCCGGAAAAATGGGCCGACGGCGTGGAGTTTCGCCAGCTGGCGCGGGGCGTACCGTGGTTTGTGCCGATCGGGGCCCTTATCGGCGGGCTTGCCGCCCTGGTGGCGCTGGTGGTCAGCCAGACCGGCGGCGGGATGTACATTGGCGCAGTGGCTTACGTACTGGCGCTGGTGCTGCTCACCGGCGGGTTCCATCTTGATGGGCTGGCCGACACCTGCGACGGGATTTTCTCCGCCCGCAGCCGGGAGCGGATGCTGGAGATCATGAAGGACAGCCGGCTGGGCACCTTTGGTGGCCTGGCGCTGGTGTTCTCTGTTCTGATCAAGGTTTCCGCTGTGATGAGTCTGGCGCATCTTCCGGCGAGCCAGTGGTTTACGCTGCTGGTCTGTGCCCCGGTTGCCGGGCGCGCGGCGCTGGTGCTGGGTATGTACGGCCAACGCTACGCCCGCGAAGGCGAAGGGATGGGCAGTCTGTATATCGGCCAGCTCAGCGTGCGCGAAACGGCGATAACCCTGCTGGGCGGGGCGATTGCGGTCGGGCTAATCGGCGGTCTGCACGCCCTGGCGGCGCTGCTGGTCAGCTACGTAGCGACTGCGGGTCTGGTGCGCTATCTTCGCCGCCGTCTCGGCGGGCAAACCGGCGACACGCTAGGGGCGCTGGTAGAGAGCGCGGAGATGGTGTTTCTGCTGGCATTACTGTGGGTCTGACAGATGCGATTTTTTCTGGTTCGTCACGGGCAGACTGCCGCTAACGAGAGCGGTCTGTTCTACGGCAGTACCGATGTCCCCCTGACTCCGCACGGGGTCGAGCAAAGCACGCGGGTGGCGGGAATGCTTGCGGATGTTGCATTTAGCCAGGCGCTTTGCAGCCAGCTTCAGCGCGCGCAGCAGACCGCGCAGCTGATTATCGCCGCCTCAGAGATCGATCCGCGTCTGAACGAGATGCACTTTGGTCGCTGGGAGATGCGCCACTTCAGCAGCATCGCCGAAGAGGAGCCACAAGCCTGGCAGTGCTGGCTGGATGACTGGCAAAACGCCACCCCCGGCGGCGGCGAGCCGTTCCCGCAGTTTGCCGAACGGGTCAAAGCTGTGGCCGATGAACTGACCCTGCGCCAGGAGCCGGGCGACATGCTGATCGTGGCGCATCAGGGGGTGTTAAGCCTGCTGCTGGCCCACTGGCTGCAGATGCCGACGGAGTCGCTGTGGCATTTCCCGTTCAGGCAGGATGCGTACACGATGGTCGAAAATCGTGGCGGATTTATGATGTTACGCGTATTTAACGACCGAAGCCCTTTTCGGTCAGATGAGTGAGACGAGCAAGCATGCAAACGATACAGGAACTGGTGGCGGCCATCCGGCCACTGGATGAGTTTAAAAAAGCCCAGGCCACCCGGCACATTGATGGCTTAGTGAAACCGCTTAACAGCCTTGGACGGCTGGAAGCGCTGGCCGTGCAGCTGGCGGGGATGCGGGGGCTGACAACGCTCGATAATCTGCAAAAAGAGATTATCGTGATGTGCGCCGATCACGGCGTGTATCAGGAGGGCGTCGCCATCAGCCCGCAGCAGGTGACGCATCTGCAGGCGCTGAATATGCTGAAAGGCACCTCCGGGGTTTGCGTGCTGGCGAAAAGCAACCACACCTCGGTGCTGCCGGTGGATATTGGTATCGACTGTGAACCGATAGAGACCATGCTGACCCTGAAGGTGGGGCGCGGTAGCGGCAATATCGCCCAGGGCCCGGCGATGTCGCGCGCTGATGCCGAGCTTCTGCTGCTGCGCAGCGCCCGGCTGGTGCAGCAGCGGGCGGAACAGGGCATTGCGGTATTTGGCACCGGCGAGCTGGGGATGGCCAATACCACGCCCGCCTCGGCGATCATCAGCGTGCTGACCGGCTGCGATCCGCATGAGGTGGTGGGGGTTGGCGCGAACCTGCCTGCGGAACGCCTGCAGCATAAAGAGGCGGTGGTCCGTCAGGCGATTGCGGTTAACCAACCCGATCCTACGGATGCCATCGACGTGCTGGCAAAAGTGGGCGGTTACGATCTGGTGGGGATGACCGGGGTGATCCTCGGCGCAGGTGCGTGCGGACTGCCGGTGGTGTTGGACGGATTTCTCTCCTATGCGGCAGCAATAGCCGCCTGCCAGATCGCGCCCGAGGTGAAGCAGTACTGCATCCCGTCGCACTTCTCGGCAGAAAAAGGCTCCCGACGGGCGCTGGAACACCTCGACTTAACCCCGTATCTGTATCTCGAACTGCGCCTCGGCGAGGGCAGCGGCGCGGCGCTGGCCATGCCGATTATCAGTGCGGCCTGCGCCATGTACTGCGAGATGGGGGTGCTGGCGGAAAGCGGGATCAGTTTGCAGGCGTAGGGTAAGTGTTCTCTTGGTGGAGGCTGCGCATGCGGGATGCCATCATCTCCCGTGCAAGCACCGTACCTGCCGCCACGATCAACCCTATCAGGGTCGCCAGGATAACCATCAGAGCTTTGCCTGGCCCCTCTTTTCTCAGTGGCAGCGAAGGCTGCATCTGGAAGTGATAAGGTGTGAAGTCAATATGGCCGAGATTAATGGCCTGCAACGCGTGGACAGCATGTTCGCGGTTCTGTACCGAGACATCCATCTG
>Ga0308165_1002487_pt1 | contig 21779 bp, 22 predicted proteins | sample PhyWR2_FD_201032 | JGI IMG/M metagenome (GOLD analysis project Ga0308165, IMG submission 201032) | Phyllosphere microbial communities from UC Gill Tract Community Farm, Albany, California, United States - DLSLW.R2 | ecosystem: Host-associated > Plants > Phyllosphere > Unclassified | place: USA... | reverse complement strand
GCATGGCACCATGCATAATGGACGCAATTCAAAAAATTGGGGTTCGATTATGCTTGACCGGGACGGATTTCGCCCGAACGTCGGCATCATCCTGCTCAACCACAAGAACCAGGTGTTCTGGGGAAAGCGCATCCGCACCCACAGCTGGCAGTTCCCGCAGGGCGGCATTGACCGGGGGGAATCTCCTGAGCAGGCCATGTTCCGCGAATTGCACGAAGAGGTGGGTCTGAAGCCCGACCACGTCCGCGTGGTCGCCCGAACCCGGGACTGGTTGCGCTACGAGGTGCCAGACCGGTATATCCGACGCGATGCGCGCGGGCATTACAGAGGCCAAAAGCAGATCTGGTATTTGCTGCAGTTGCTGGGCCACGATTGGGATCTGAACCTCAGGGCCACAGACCATCCGGAATTCGATGCCTGGCGCTGGAACGACTATTGGGTTCCGCTGGAAGTCGTGGTTGAATTCAAGCGCGGCGTCTACGAAATGGCGCTGACCGAACTGGCACGCTATCTGCCGCGCCAGGAACAGCGCAATCGCTACCTGCGCAGCGGCATGCGCAACCGCGAGCAGGATGGCGGCGCCATGTCGATGAACGCCCTGCCTTCACGCACCACGCTGGGCCTGCTGCACCCGGGGCTGGAACTGCCCCCGGGCGCGAGCTTCGACCCCGATCCGCAGACGGACCTGACCGCGGCCAGCCAGCGCGCCGCGGCCGGCAATACCAAGCATCCCTGAAACCGACGCCAGGCACCGCCTGGCGCAGGCTTTCAGTGGCCGGAGACAATCATGTTGTCGCGGTGGATCATTTCGGATTCGGCGCTGTAACCGAGCAGGCGCTCGAATTCGGCCGAGCTCTTGCGGCACAGCAGCCGCGCTTCGGCACTCGCATAATTGGCCAGACCGCGGGCGATCTCCAGGCCCTGGGGATTGCGCACGGCAATCACGTCGCCGCGCGAGAAGTTGCCTTCGACCCCCGTCATGCCTATGGGCAGCAGGCTCTTGCCCTCTTGCTGCACCTTGTGGGCCGCGCCCTGGTCGACGCTGACCGCACCCTTGAGCTGCAGATGGTCGGCAATCCATTGCTTGCGGGCCTGCTTTTTGGGCGTCTGCGCCAGCAGCAAGGTGCCAATGGCCTCGCCCGCGACCAGCCGGCCGAGCACATTGGGCTCGCGCCCCCAGGCAATCACGGTGGATGCGCCCGAACCGGCGGCGCGCTTGGCGGCCAGTATCTTGGTGATCATGCCGCCGCTGCCAATGCTCGAGCCTACGCCGCCGGCCATGGCTTCAAGCGCCGGGTCGCCCGCCTGCGCTTCGTCGACAAAGCGGGCGTCGGGGTGCTTGCGCGGATCGGCCGTGTACAGGCCCTTCTGGTCGGTCAGGATCACCAAGGCGTCGGCATCGACCAGGTTGGCGACCAGCGCCCCCAGGGTGTCGTTGTCGCCAAACTTGATTTCGTCGTTGACGACGGTGTCGTTTTCGTTGATCACCGGCACCACGCCCAGGCCCAGCAGCGTCAGCAAGGTGGTGCGCGCATTGAGATAGCGCTCGCGGTCGGCGAGGTCGGCATGGGTCAGCAGCACCTGGGCGCTGCCCACGTCCTGCTCGCGCAGCTTGGTTTCATACATCTGCGCCAGGCCCATCTGCCCCACGGCAGCGGCCGCCTGCAGTTCGTGCACCTGCTTGGGACGCGTCTTCCAGCCCAGGCGCTTCATGCCTTCGGCAATCGCCCCGCTGGAGACCATGACCACTTCGCGGCGCACGCCATCGGCATCGCCGCGCACCAGCGCGGCAAGCTGCTGGCTCCACTGCGCGATCGCCTCTTCATCCAGACCCCGGCCTTCGTTGGTCACGAGGCTGGAGCCCACTTTCACGACGATACGACGTGCGTCACGCAAAACACTGGAAGCCATGGTTCAGATTGTTCTTGAGCGCCTGCCTCGCAGGCCACAGGCGCTGGTCAGTCAATGGCCGCGGGACCTTTCCCTGCGCAGCCCATCACCGCACAGGTGTTGCCACCTGCGCGGCACTCTCATCGCGCGCCGTCGTCCTCGGGCGCATCGACCGCAAAACGCGGATCGCGCGCATCGGTTTCCGCGGGCGCATCACCCACGAAGCGCAGATCGATTTCCTCGGGCGTGTTCTCGGCGCGCTGCTGGGCCTGCACATGCTGGAAGATGGTCTTGATCAGCGGCTCGCAGCCTTCGCGCGTCAGCGCGGAGATCTCGAACACCGGACCCTTCCACTTGAAGCGCTTGACGAAGTCCTTGACGCGCGCGGCGCGTTCTTCCGTCGGCACCATGTCGAGCTTGTTGAGCACCAGCCAGCGCGGCTTGTCGTACAGCGCGGCGTCGTACTTCTTGAGCTCGCCCACAATGGCCTTGGCCTGGGCAACGGGATCCACGGTATCGTCAAACGGTGCCATGTCGACCACGTGCAGCAGCAGGCGGGTGCGTTGCAGATGGCGCAGGAACAAATGGCCCAGGCCCGCGCCTTCGGACGCGCCTTCGATCAGGCCGGGAATATCGGCAATCACAAAGCTTTGCTCGGGACCGACGCGCACCACACCCAGGTTGGGGTGCAGCGTGGTGAACGGATAGTCGGCAATCTTGGGGCGGGCATTGGACACGGCCGTGATCAGCGTCGACTTGCCGGCGTTGGGCATGCCCAGCAGGCCCACGTCGGCCAGCACCTTGAGCTCGAGCTTGAGGCTCTTGCGCTCGCCGGGCCAGCCGGGAGTCTTCTGGCGCGGCGCGCGGTTGATTGCGCTCTTGAAGCGCATGTTGCCGAAGCCGCCATCACCGCCCTTGGCGATGGTCACGACTTCGCCCGGCGTCAGCAGCTCGTACAGCACTTCGCCGGTTTCCTGGTCGGAGAAGATCGTTCCCACGGGCACGCGCAAGGTGATGTCGGTGCCGGCAGCGCCAAACATGTCCGAACCCATGCCGTGCTCGCCGCGCTTGGCTTCGTGCCGGCGTGCATAACGGAAATCGACCAGGGTGTTCAGGTTGGAATCCGCTACCGCGAAGACGTGGCCGCCGCGGCCGCCGTCTCCCCCATTGGGGCCGCCGAATTCCTTGTACTTCTCGTGTCGGAACGAGACGCAGCCATTGCCGCCATCACCGGCAGCAATGTCAATATAAGCTTCATCGACGAACTTCATGAGGCATCCAGTTTACAAAACAGTGTGCTGCTGCGTGCCGCGTAGCCCGCCGCGCGCAAAAGCATAAGGCCCCGGAGGACGGGGCACTAGCGGGGTAAGAATACCCCTTAAACAGCAAAGCCCCGACAGGTCGGGGCTTCGCTGTGAGTCGAAGTGACAAACCTTATGCAGGCGTCACATTGACCATGTGCTTGGACAGTGCGCCCTTGGTGGAGAAGGACACGTGGCCCTCGACCAAGGCAAACAGCGTGTGGTCCTTGCCCACGCCGACGTTGTCGCCGGGGTGGAACTTGGTGCCGCGCTGGCGAACGATGATGGAACCAGCCGTGATCAACTCACCGCCGAAAGCCTTCACGCCGAGCATCTTGGGCTTGGAATCGCGCCCGTTTCGCGTAGAGCCGCCGCCTTTTTTCTGTGCCATGACTCAGCTCCTATTAAGCTACGATTGCCACGATCTGCAGTTCGGTGAACTGTTGACGGTGACCCTGACGCTTCTGATAGTGCTTACGACGGCGCATCTTGAAGATGTGCACTTTGTCGTGTTTGCCGTGAGCAACCACAGTTGCCTTCACAGTTGCGCCGGACACCAGGGGTGCGCCGATCTTGATGTCTGTGCCGTTGCCGACTGCCAGAACCTGATCGATCACAATTTCCTGGCCTACGTCCGCAGCAATCTGTTCTACTTTGATTTTTTCGCCGGAAGCAACGCGATACTGCTTGCCGCCGGTTTTTATGACCGCGTACATGTATGACCTCTTTAATTGAGAGTTCTGCAGACGAATTTCCGCAGAGCCGGCGATTGTACCATGGCTGAATTTCTCGTGCATTTGACTTCCCCGTGCAGACCGTTTGCCGTGGACAACGCCAACTGCCGCGATTTCTGGCCCACTGTTCCTATAATCCCAGGCTCACATGGCGGCCACCATTTTGACCACAGCTATCACCCCCACCAATCCCCTTTCCCTGATCGCCAACGACATGCGCGAGGTGGACAGCGTCATTGCCGACCGCCTGCACACCAGCGTTCCGCTGATCTCCCAGATTTCCCAGTACATCATTGCCGCCGGCGGCAAGCGGCTGCGCCCGGCGCTGCTGCTGATGATCTGCAAGGCGCTGGGCTACGAGGAAAGCCAGCGCTTCAACCTCGCGGCCGTGGTCGAGCTGATCCACACCGCGACGCTGCTGCATGACGACGTGGTCGATGAATCCACCATGCGCCGCGGCCGCGCCACGGCCAATGAAGCCTTCGGCAATCCGGCCAGCGTGCTGGTCGGCGACTTCCTGCACACGCGCTCGTTCCAGATGATGGTTGCGGCGGGCAGCACGCGCGTGCTGCAGATCCTGTCGGACGCCACGAACATCATTGCCGAAGGCGAAGTCCAGCAGCTGATGAACATGCATGACGCCTCGCTGGACGAAGAAGGCTACCTGCAGGTGATACGCTCCAAGACCGCGAAGCTGTTTGAAGCCAGCGCCCAGCTCGGCGCCGTGCTTGCAGGCAGCAGCCCGGCCGTCGAGGACGCCTGCGCCACCTATGGCCAGGCGCTGGGCACGGCCTTCCAGATCATTGACGACGTGCTGGACTACACCGGCGACACCGCCGAGATGGGCAAGAACCTCGGCGACGACCTGCGCGAAGGCAAGTGCACGCTGCCGCTGATTGCCGCGATGCAGCGCGCCTCGCCCGAGCAGGCGGCCATCGTGCGCCAGGCCATAGAGCAGGGCTCGACCGAGCAGCTTGCCACCGTGATTGCCATCGTGCAGGCCACGGGTGCGCTGGACGTCGCGCGCGCCGCCGCGCATGCCGAAGCGCAGCGTGCAATCGATGCCCTGGAGCATCTTCCCGACAATTTGCACACGGCAAATTTGCTACAATTGGCCGCTCAGCTCCTTGACAGACGCACTTGAAACCGGTGCTGGTTTTGTGCCTGAAAAGGACCATATCGGGGTGTAGCTTAGCCTGGTAGAGCGCTACGTTCGGGACGTAGAGGCCGGAGGTTCGAATCCTCTCACCCCGACCAGGATGCATGCAAAAAGCCCAGGTGATTGAATCACTTGGGCTTTTTGCGTTGGGGCAGGCGAAAGTCAGCGCGCCATGGCCAGGCCCTGGTCAGCACTTTCAAGCGACGGCTCGCTCCACATCGCCAGACCGCCGGCGAGGCTCCAGGCCGAAGCGTGGCCGAACCTGCGCAGCGCGCGCGCGGCCTGGGCGCTGCGGTTGCCGCTGCGGCAATAAAACACCACCGGAACCTCGGGCGCCAGCGCCAGCCACTGCGGCATGGCCGACAGCAAGGCCGACAGCGGCACGGCCTGCGCATTCGCCAGCAGACCGCGCCGCACCTGGACGTCGCTCTCGTAGGCTTCACGCACATCGACCCACAGGCCGCCCGCCTGCGCCTGCAGCAAGGCCAGCGCGGCCGACTGCTCCAGCACCACGTCCACGCTGTCCGCCAAGTCGTCGGCCACGGTCCAGGTGCCGACGGACGCCGCCGACGCATCCTGCGGCGCATGGGCCTTTGCCGGTGCCTCGCGGCCCAGGCCGCGCGCGCGCAGGACTTCTCCGCAGCGCCGCAGCCGGGCACAGGCCGCGGCAATGAATTGCTGAGAGTCGAGGGCGCCAAAGGACAGTCGCACTGCGGCCTGGGTCTGCCATTCGGGCAGGCCCATGGCCTGCAGCACATAGCTGGGCTCGGCCTTGGCGGCGCTGCAGGCCGAGCCCCCGCTGACGCGCAGATCGGCGGCGTCAAACAGGTCCAGCAGCAGCCTGGAGCTGACGCCGCGCACGGCGAAGTTCAAGGTGGTCGGCAGGCTCAGCGCGTCGGGCGCATTGAACACCAGCCCGGGAAAGGCAGCGCGCAAGGCCTGGGCCAGCTGGACGCGATGCGCGGCCAGCGTCGCCGGCGGCTGAAACACATTGCCGGCCTCCAGCGAGCGCAGCACCGCGCCCAGCGCGGCAATTCCCGCGATGTTCTCCGTGCCGCCGCGCAGGCCGCCTTCCTGCCCTCCGCCCGTCAGCAGCGGCGTGAATGGCGCGCCTTCTCGTACATACAGCAGGCCAATGCCCTTGGGCGCATAGAACTTGTGACCCGAGAACGGCGCGTAATCAATGCCGCGCTCGGTCAGCTTCAGCGGCAGCTTGCCCAGGGCCTGCACGCCGTCGACCAGCCACAGCGCGGGGCTCGCGCGCAGGATGTCGGCAATGGCATCGAGGTCGCTGATGACGCCGGTCTCGTTGTTTGCGGCCATGGTGCAGACCAGGCCCGCGGTTGGCGCGTGCGCGCGCAGCCAGGCCAGATCATGGCGGCCATGGCTATCCACAGGAATCGGCAGCACCGGCAGGTTCAGCCCCAGCAGCGCATTCCAATGGTGCAGCGCCTGCGGCACGGCCTTGTGCTCGGTGGCACCATAAAGCAGGGCCTGGGCTGCGGGCGCGCCGGCTTCGCGCCGGCGGCGCAGCTCGCACAGCGCCGACAGCACGCTGGTCTGTATGCCTTCGGTCGCGCCGCTGGTGAAAAACAGCTGCCCTTCAGGCGCCTCGAGCACCCGACGTGCGCTGGCGCGCACGCCATCGACCACGGCGCGCGCCTTGAGGCCGCTGCCATGAATGCTGCTGGGATTGCCGAAGCTGTCGGCCATGACGGCCAGCGCCGCCTCGCGGGCGGGGGGAAAGACTGCCGTGGTGGCGTTCGCGTCAAGATAGATTTCCATGGGGAAAATTTTCCTCCAAGACTTCCGTATAGGACTTGCAAAATACCGCTTGATTTCACATGATTACGCGATGAAATTCCATCATCCAAATAAAAAGTGAAAATAGATTCCATAGACTGCAAGCTGCTGGAAAAGCTCCAGCAGAACGCCGACACCCCGGTGGCGGACCTGGCCGCCGAACTGGGCCTGTCGCAGACTTCGTGCTGGCGGCGCATCCAGCGCCTCAAGGACGCCGGAGTGATCACGCGCAATGTGGCGCTGGTGGATCGCCATCACGCCAATGTGAGCGTCACGGTGTTTGTTGCCGTGCGCACCAGCACCCACAGCCAGGAATGGTTCGACCAGTTTCACGCCACCGTCCAGGCAATCACCGAAGTGGTCGAGCTCTACCGCATGAGCGGCGATGTCGACTACCTGCTGCGCGTGGTCGTGCCCGACATCGCGGCCTACGACAAGGTCTACAAGCGCCTGATTGCCGGCACCCAGCTGCTGGACGTGTCCTCGAGCTTTGCCATGGAAGAAATCAAGTTCACCACGGCGCTGCCGCTGACCTACGTGCGCTGAAGCCGGGCAGGCAACATGGCCCAGGTCAAAACACCATTCATGGCCCTCACGGACCAGTCCATTGCAGCGCAACAATTGCGTCAACCGAGTCACCGGGACAGCGCCAGCAGGCGCTTTACTGGCCGATCCCGGTGCCTGAAATCGGCAATTTTTCACTTTTGACTGGAACGGACCATGAGCCAACGCCTCGACTACTACAAGTCTTCTCCCGACGCTGCCCAGAAGTACATGGAGTTCAACAACCTGCTGCACAAGAAGCCATTTCTCGCGCAATACGGCCATCTGGTCACGCTGCGCGCTTCGCAGATCAACGGCTGCGCGTTCTGCGTCGACATGCATGTCAAGGAAGCCAGGATCCATGGCGAGCGCGAACTGCGCCTGCACCATGTGACCGTCTGGCGCGAGTCGACCTTGTTCAGCGCCAAGGAGCGCGCCATCCTCGAATGGACCGAGGCCCTGACCCAATTGGGCGCGCATGGCGTCTCGGATGCGATTTTCGCCAGCGTGCGTGCCGAGCTGTCGGACGAGGAGCTGGCCGACCTGTCGTTCCTGATTGTCGCCATCAATGGCTGGAACCGATTGAGCGTGGCGTTTCGCGCCGTGCCGGGTTCGGCCGACAAGCTCTACGGCCTCGACAAGGCCGGCCTGTCCTGAGCCCGACGCGGCCCCTCAGAGCGACTGTCTTATCAGTATTCCCAGGCGTTCGGCCTGGGCGGGAGTGGTGCAGTTGGTGAAGCTCAGCAGGATGGCCGAATCGGAGCGCTGCGACGCCCACCAGCGCGACATTGGCTGCACGGCCATGCCCTGGGCCAGCAGTTTCTCGGCCAGCGGCTGGTCGCTGCGCTCGCCGGGCAGGCGCAGCACCAAGTGCATTCCGCCGGGCTGGGGCTCGGTGCGCAACCGGCCTTCGAGGCCGCGCTCCAGCGCCTCGATGGTCGCCGCGCGGCGCTCGGCATAGAGCTTGCGCATGCGCTGGATATGGCGCGAAAAATGCCCTTCGGCCATGAAGTCGGCAACGATGGCCTGGGTGATGGCCGGCGTCGCGGCGGCAAAGAAAATACGCGCCACGCGCTCGAACGCCGCCACCTGCGCCTGTGGCACGACCAGATAAGCCAGCCGGATTCCGGGAAACAGCAGCTTGCTGAACGTGCCCGCGTACAGCACACGGCCATGCCTGTCCAGACTGGCGAGCGCGGGCAGCGGCCGGCTCACATACCGATACTCCCCGTCGTAATCGTCCTCGACCACCCAGGCGCCTTGCGCCGCGGCCCATTCGAGCAGCGCATGGCGGCGCGGCAGCGAAAGCGACATCGACAACGGACTTTGGTGCGCAGGCGTGACGGTCACGACGCGCGCGTCAGGCGCCAGCGCGATACCGCGCTCCACCATCAGACCCTGGTCATCGACCGGCACCGGCACCGGCAGCAGACCCGACTCGCGCAGCAGCTGGCGCGTGGGCGGATAGCCGGGATCCTCCACCCAGGCGCGTTCGCCGGGCCGCATCACCGCCAGCGCGGCCAGTTGCAAGCTGGCGCGGTAGCCGGTGGTGACAAACACCTGGTGGGCGCCGCAATCGATGCCGCGTGCCACCTGCAGGTAGGCAGCAATCGCGCTGCGCAACGCGGGCAGGCCGTGCGGCGGCGGGTAGTCGAGGTCGGCCACCTGCATGCCGCGCAGGTAGCGTGCCCCCAGCCGCGCCCAGATCTTGCGCGGAAACGCATCCATTGCCGGCACGCCCATCTGGAAAGGCAGCAACTGCGCGGGCCGCGAGAGGCTGTCCTGGGACAGAAGAAGGGGTGCGTGGGCGGGCGCGGCCGACGGCGGCCTGGGCACTTCGGCCGCCGGCAGCGCCGGATGGATGACCGTGCCCGCCTGGCCGCGCGCGAGCAGATAGCCTTCGGACGTCAACAACTCGTACGCCAGCTCTATCGTGCCGCGCGCTACGCCCAACTCCTTGGCCAGCGCACGCGCCGAGGGCACGCGGTCTGCGGGCGCGAGGTCGCCGGCCGCAATCGATGCGCGCACCCGGTCATACAGCTGGCGGTACAGCGGCGTGCTGCTTTCTGCGGCCAGCGGCGCAAAGGCATCCGACGAAATCGCAGGCGTCATGGTCTAGTCCATAAGTACAGTCTTGGCTCAAGGCATTGTGGCATGTGACTTGTAGAGTCGGCGCATGCACTCCTCTCACGCCCGCCCCCCTCGCCCCCAGCCCAGCGTTCTGGACCTGGCGGACAGTGCGCTGCGTCCGCTCGATTCCGCGCGCGACCTGTGCCTGGCCGCGCCACTGATGCAGCAACTGCGCCCGCACCTGGACGGCGAGACCGACTTCGCCGCGCGCGTGCAGCGCCAGCGGCTCGAAGGCTATCAGCTCATAGGCGCGTTCACGCCCGACGGCAGCCTCGCGGCGCTCGCGGGCTACCGCCTGCAGGAAAACCTCGTTTACGGGCGCTTCCTGTACGTCGACGACCTGGTCACTGCCGCGTCCCTGCGCGGCGGTCAGTGGGGTGCACGGCTGGTGCGTGCGCTCGAACGCGTGGCCCGCGCCGAAGGCTGCGCGCAGCTGGTGCTCGACACCGGCCTGGCCAATGCACGCGCCCAGCGCTTCTATTTTCGTGCCGGGCTCTATACCGGCGCACTGCGCTTTCAAAAGATGCTGGATGGCCGCTGAGCCCGCCCCGCAGCTCCTTCACCCCTTCCAAGGAAGTCAATGAACTCCACCTCACCCGCCCGGCCCTTGCGCCTGTTGCACGTCTTTGGCAGCCCGCGCGGCGCGGACTCCGAAAGCCGGCGCCTGTCGCAGGAGATCGTCTATGCATTGATGGCCGCTCACCGTGTGGAACTGACCGAGGTGGACGCCAGCGACCTGCCCGCGGTCGACAGCGGCTATGCGCTTGCATTGGCTTCGCGCGAAGACCCCGCGCATCCTCCCGCCGCCGGCAGCGCATTGCATCGCTCCGACACCCTGATCGCCCAGCTCGCCGCGGCCGACGTCGTGGTCATCGCCACACCGATGCACAACTTCACACTGCCATCATCGATCAAGGCCTGGATCGACCACATCGTGCGCATACGTGTCACGTTCAACGCGACGCCGCAGGGCAAGATAGGCAGCCTGCCCGACCGCCCGGTCTACGTGGCGATCTCCAGCGGCGGCCTGATCACCGGCGAATCCGCACGCCAACCCGACTTTCTGCGCCCCTATCTGCGCCATACCTTGGCGACCATAGGCCTGCACGACCTGCATTTCGTGACCGTCGAAGGCACGGCGCTTGGCGAGACGGCGCTGTCGGCGGCCCGCCAGGCGGGCAGCCAGGCAGTTGCCGCCTTGTTTGCCCAGGACGCGGGCTGATCGGCGATGCGGCCCTGGCGATCTTCCAGAGCAGCTCCAGCAGCAAGTCCAGACACCGCGGCCTGCATCCGCCCGAGGACGGAAACCTCGAGGCAATGCGCAGCCAAGCAGGTCCAGGGCACGGTGCCCGCCGGCGTCACCGAGGGCGGGGTTTCCACCAGGGCGAGGCAGCCTCGGGATTGCTTATATTAGTTATGAAGAATAACTAATTTCAGCAGTCCGCAGAAATGCCTGCCAGCAGGAAATCCGATTTCAGCGCTGCACGATGGTTATTCTGGATACTGGCTTCTTGCCCTGCGCAACGGCCGGGCAACAGGCCAGAGGCAGCCCCTCGCATCGGAGACATGCATGAGAATTTCCAGATCCTTTCCGGCCGTCAGCGCCCTTTGCGTTGCCGCGGCACTGCTCGTCGCCGCCTGTGGCGGCAGCTCCGATGCGCAAAGTCCGCCAAGCGCACCGCAAGACCCCAAGCTGGCGCAGCTTTCGCCAGCCACGGGAGCGCCGCTGCAAGGCAGCTGCAATGCGCTGCAGACTTTCAGCTTTGCGAACACCGTTCTCACCTCGGCGACGCTGGTCGAATCCGGCACCTTGAAAGTCGGCGGCAAGAACATCGCCGCGCACTGCGTGATCACCGGAAAGATGCACGAACGCGTGAGCGCCGTCGATGGTCAGACTTATGCCATTGGCTTCCAGATGCGCCTGCCGCTTGAATGGAGCGGTCGCTACCTCTACCAGGGCAATGGCGGCACGGACGGCAGCGTCGCCAACGCAACCGGCGCAGTCGGCAGCGGCGGGCCACTGACCAACGCGCTGCACCGCGGCTTTGCGGTCATCTCCTCCGACGCCGGTCACAGCGCCGCCCAGAATCCGCTTTTCGGCCTGGACCCGCAGGCGCGCATCGACTACGGCTACGGTGCCGTGCAAAAACTCACGCCCATGGCCAAGGCGCTGATCAAGGCCGCCTACGGCAAGGGACCGGACCGCTCGTATGTGGGCGGAACCTCCAATGGCGGCCGGCATGCCATGGTCGCCAGCACTCGCCTGCCGCTGGAATATGACGGCATCCTGGCCAACTCCCCCGGGTTCAGCCTGCCCAAGGCCGCGGCGGCCCAGCTATACACCGCGCAGCAATTTCGCAAGGTTGCCACGGACGAGTCCGATCTGGCCACGGCCTTCACTCCCGCAGAGCGGCAACTGGTGGCAAAGAAGATTCTCGAACGCTGCGATGCCCTCGATGGCCTGGCCGACGGTCTGGTACAGGATGCAGCAGCCTGTCGTTCGGCATTCAACATCTTCGACCATGTGCCGACTTGCGCCGGCGCGCGCGATGGTGTCTGCCTCAGCTCCGCCCAGAAGAGCGCGATCGATCTGATGTACGCGGGGCCGGTCAACAGCCGCGGCGAACGCCTCTATGCCAGCCAGCCCTACGATCCGGGCCTGGCGGGCTCCGGCTGGGCCAGCTGGAAGTTCACCAGCTCCGTGGGCGCTGCGCGCGATCCTGTTGCCGTGGGCATCATTTTCCAGGTGGCTCCTGACCCGACGATCGTCAGCGACACGCGGGCGTTCGCGTTCAATTACAACTTCGACCGCGACTACCCCAAGCTGTTCCAGACCGACGCGACCTACACCGAGAGCGCCTGGTCGTTCATGACGCCACCGAACCCGCTCAAGCTGGATGTCCTGCGCGACCGCGGCGGGAAAATGCTGCTTGTCCAGGGTGCTTCGGACGGCGTGTTTTCTATCGACGACACCAAGCGCTGGTATGACGAACTCAACGCCGAGAACGCGGGCCAGGCAGCGAAGTTCGCGCGCCTCTTCCAGGTTCCCGGCATGAACCACAGCAGCGGCGGCATCGCCACCGACCAGTACGATGCGCTCGAGGCACTGGTGAACTGGGTCGAACAGGGCGTGGCCCCCGACCGCATCATCGCCACGGCGCGTGGCGCGGGCAACGCCGGCGGTGTCAATGCCGAACTGCCCAGCGAATGGTCGTCGAACCGAACCCGTCCGCTTTGCCCCTATCCGCTGGTGGCGCGCTACAACGGCAGCGGCGACAGCGAGCGCGCCGAGAATTTCAGCTGCAAGTAGCCGCGGCGCCACCGACCTCGGCACCATGCCTGTGCCGCTGACCGCCCATTCGGCGGTCGCCCCGACGGGGTGATGCGCGAAAACACCGAAGGCGAACACCCCGCGCTGGGGGCATCATGTTCGAGCGCACGCAGCGCGAGGTGCTCATCCAGGAATCGGTCTTTGGTCAGCATGGTTGCGACCCGGTGCTGCGCTACGCGATCGAGCAAGCCCTTCGCACCGGCCTGCGCGTCCCCGACAGGAAGGGCACGGCCATTGGCCGGGCTGCTGACAGCGCCGGCGGCACCACCCGCCTGAAGCCCGCGCACCGCCTGCTCCCCTGCCGCAGGGATGCCAGCAAAATTTGCCGCGCAGCTATGCAGCCCGTCGTGAATGAGGGATGATAGGGAGAATTCACTCCTGCCTCCATCGCCTGCTTCATGCCTGCTGCTGACTCCGTCACTTCGTCCACATCCAGCAAGGCGCTGCCCGGACTGGGTCGCGCACTGATTTCCGCGGGCACCATCACGGCAGAGATTGCCGAAGAGCTGCACAGGAAATCCCAGGCTGCGCGCACCAGCTTCATTGCCGAGCTCATCGGCTCCGGCACCGTCACCTCCTCCGCCCTGGCCCACACGCTGTCCACGGTGTTTGGCGCTCCCCTGCTCGATCTCGACGCGGTCGACCCCGCCACGCTGCCGCAGGGGCTGCTGCCCTCCAAGCTGTGCCTGAACTACCGCGTGGTGGTGCTGAGCAAGCGCAACAACCGCCTGACGATTGCCGCCGCCGACCCGACGGACCAGGAAGCTGCCGAACGCATCAAGTTCACCTCCCAGATGGGGATAGACTGGATCATTGCCGAGTACGACAAGCTGGTGCAGCTGTGCGAGGCAACGCACAAGAGCGCGGGCGAATCGCTGCAGAGCTATACCGCCACGGGCGACTTCAATTTCGACGACATCAAGGCCGAAGAGACCGAAGAAGCCAGCGACAGCGCCAATGCCGCAGCGTCCGACGTCGAAGACGCGCCCATCGTCAAGTTCCTGCACAAGATGCTGCTGGACGCCTTTCACATGCGCGCGTCCGACCTGCACTTCGAGCCCTACGAGCACAACTACCGCGTGCGCTTTCGCATTGACGGCGAGCTGCGCGAGATCGCCTCGCCGCCCATTGCCATCAAGGACAAGCTCGCGTCGCGCATCAAGGTGATTTCCCGCCTCGACATCTCCGAGAAACGCGTGCCGCAGGACGGCCGCATGAAGCTCAAGGTCGGCCCGGGCCGCACGATCGATTTCCGCGTGAGCACCCTGCCCACGCTGTTTGGCGAAAAGATCGTGATCCGTATCCTGGACCCCGAAAGCGCCAAGATGGGCATCGATGCGCTGGGCTACGAGCCCGAGGAGCGCGAACGCCTGATGCATGCCATCGGCCGCCCCTACGGCATGATTTTGGTCACCGGTCCCACGGGTTCGGGCAAGACGGTGTCGCTCTACACCTGCCTGAACCTGCTGAACAAGCCGGGCGTCAACATCGCCACCGCCGAAGACCCGTCGGAAATCAACCTGCCGGGCGTCAACCAGGTCAATGTCAACGAAAAGGCCGGGCTGAGCTTTGCCACCGCGCTCAAGGCCTTTCTGCGCCAGGACCCGGACATCATCATGGTCGGTGAAATCCGCGATCTCGAGACCGCCGACATCTCCATCAAGGCGGCCCAGACGGGTCACCTGGTGCTGTCGACGCTGCACACCAACGATGCGCCCACCACCCTCACGCGCATGCGCAACATGGGAATCGCGCCGTTCAACATTGCCTCCAGCGTGATTTTGATCACCGCCCAGCGGCTGGCGCGGCGCCTTTGCCCGCTGTGCAAGCAGCCCGCCGACATTCCGCACGAGGCGCTGATCGATGCCGGCTATGACGCGGACGAGATCGACGGCAGCTGGGTGACCTACAAGGCCGTCGGCTGCAAGGCCTGCAACAACGGCTACAAGGGCCGGGTCGGCATCTATCAGGTGATGCCCATCACGGAAGAAATGCAGCGCATCATCCTGCGCGATGGCAGCGCCCTGGAAATCGCCGCCCAGTCCAAGCTCGAAGGTGTGCGCTCATTGCGCGCGTCGGGCTTGCACAAGGCGCGCCAGGGGCTGACATCGCTTGAAGAAGTGCTGGCCGTGACCAACGAATAAAACAGCCCAGCACACAAGAGGGAACGGCATGGCGACTGCAGGCATCCAGGATTTTGTCTTTGAATGGGAAGGCAAGGACCGGCACGGCAAGATCGTGCGCGGCGAGACCCGCGCGGGCGGCGAAAACCAGGTGCAGGCCACATTGCGGCGCCAGGGCATCTTCCCGACGAAGATCAAGAAGCGCCGCACGCGCTCGGGCAAGAAGATCAAGCCCAAGGACATCGCGCTGTTCACGCGCCAGCTGGCCACCATGATGAAGGCCGGCGTGCCGCTGCTGCAGTCGTTTGACATTGTCGGACGCGGCAACACCAATACCAGCGTCACCCGCCTGCTCAACGATGTGCGCACGGACGTCGAAATGGGGACCTCGCTGAGCGCGGCCTTCCGCAAGCATCCGCTGTACTTCAATAGCCTTTACTGCAACCTGGTCGAAGCTGGCGAATCCGCGGGCATTCTTGAAACCCTTCTTGACCGGCTTGCGGTCTACATGGAAAAGACCGAGGCCATCAAGGGCAAGATCAAATCGGCGCTGATGTACCCGAGCGCGGTGATCATCGTGACCTTCGTGGTGATCGCGGTGATCATGATTTTCGTCGTGCCGGCGTTCAAGGACGTGTTCAGCTCGTTTGGCGCCGACCTGCCCGCGCCCACGCTGCTGGTCATGGCGATCAGCGAAATCTTCGTGCAGTGGTGGTGGCTGATCTTCGGCCTGATAGGCGGCGGCGTCTACTTCTTCCTGCAGGCCTGGCGACGCAGCCCGCGCATACAGATGGCCATGGACAGGATCATGCTGCGCCTGCCGATCTTTGGCGTGCTGGTCGAGAAATCCTGCATCGCGCGCTGGACGCGCACCCTGTCGACGATGTTTGCCGCCGGCGTGCCGCTGGTCGAGGCGCTTGATTCGGTCGGCGGTGCCTCGGGCAACGCCGTCTATGCCTTGGCAACCGACAAGATCCAGCAGGAAGTCTCCACCGGCACCAGCCTGACTTCGGCAATGACCTCCACCAATGTCTTTCCGTCGATGGTGCTGCAGATGTGCGCGATCGGCGAAGAGTCCGGCTCCATCGACCACATGCTGGGCAAGGCGGCCGACTTCTATGAAGAGGAAGTCGATGAAATGGTCGCCGGCCTGTCGAGCCTGATGGAGCCCATCATCATCGTGTTTCTGGGCGTCATCATTGGCGGCATCGTGGTTGCCATGTATCTGCCCATTTTCCAGCTGGGTCAGGTGGTCTGATGTACATGGGTTGGGAAGGTGCCGCCCTGGGCGGCGTGCTGGGTCTGCTTATTGGCAGTTTTCTGAATGTGGTGATCCACCGCTTGCCGAAGATCATGCAGCAGCAATGGTCCGAGGAATGCCGGCAACATGCCGAGGAACAGGCGCTGGCCGCTGGCCTGGCGCCGGCGGCGGCGGCGGCGGCGGTACAGGCCCCACGCATCAGCCTGAGCGCGCCGCGCTCGCGCTGCCCGCACTGCGGCCATGCAATACGCTGGTATGAAAACATTCCCGTGCTGAGCTACCTCGCGCTGCGCGGCCAGTGCGCGGGCTGCAAGGCACGCATCAGTGCCCGCTATCCACTGGTCGAGCTGGCGACGGCCGCGCTGTTTGCCTTCTGCCTGGGCCATTGGGGCCTGACAGCGCCCGGCCTGGCCTGGTGCGGCTTCAGCGCCGCGCTGCTGGCGCTGGCCTTGATCGACTGGGACACCACCTTGCTGCCCGACGACATCACCCTGCCCCTGCTCTGGGCCGGACTGATTGCCGCCGCGCTGCGCTGGACCGACGCTTCGCTGAGCGACGCCGTCTGGGGCGCGGCCGCAGGCTATCTGTCGCTGTGGCTGGTGTTCTGGGGCTTCAAGCTCGCGACCGGCAAGGACGGCATGGGCTATGGGGACTTCAAGCTGTTTGCCGCGCTCGGTGCCTGGTTCGGCTGGCAGGCGCTGGTGCCCATCATTCTCGCCGCGTCGGTCATAGGCGCCCTCATCGGCATTGCCATGAAGTTGCGCAGCCAGCTGCGCGAAGGCGGCTATATCCCGTTTGGCCCGTTTCTCGCGGGAGCGGGCTTTGCCGCATTGCTGTTTGGCCCGCAGCGCATGCTGGAGCGCTTTCTGGGCTTGCTGGGCTTGTGATGGACAACATGGCACCCCAGGACCTGCCCCCACGCCGCTGGCGCACGCCGCGCCTGGGCGTGACCGGCGGCATAGGCAGCGGCAAGAGCACTTTTGCGGCCATGCTGGCCGCGCGGGGAGCGGTCCATGTCGATGCCGACCAGATTGCGCGCGGCGTCACGGCCGCGGGCGGCTTGGCCATGGCGCCCATTGCCGCGGCCTTCGGCCAGGACCTGGTAGCCGACGACGGCGGTCTGCACCGCGAGCACATGCGCGCTCTGGCCTTTGCCGATGCGTCGGCGCGCCAGCGCCTTGAAGCCATTGTCCATCCCCTGGTCGGCCAGGCAACGGCCGAGCGCATTGCCAGCGCCGAGCAAGCGGGCGCCGCGCTGATCGTGCTGGACATCCCGCTGCTCGTGGAGTCGGGCCGCTGGAGCCGCCAGCTCGACCAGGTGCTGGTGGTCGACTGCCGCGAAGCCACGCAGATCCGCCGCGTGATCGAACGCAGCCAGCTGCCAGCCGAAGCCATTGAGCGCATCCTCGCGGCGCAGGCCACGCGCAAGGCGCGCAGAGCAGCTGCCGATATGATTATTTACAATGACACGCAGGATCTGGAGCGTTTGCGCGCGCATGCGGTTCGGATCGCTGCGTTGTTCGGGCTATGATGGGACATGGCTTGGCGGAAGCCGCAGGGCCCGGGCGGCCGGCCTGGGCGCGGCCTGCGTGGCGTCGTTACGCGCTGGATTGGCGCGGTTTTGTCCTGTTTGCGCCGATGAAAACAAGGTGAACAGGCACTAGGAGCCCTGCAAGCGTGATCCTCTACGAATACCCTTTTAATGAACGCCTGAGAACCTATCTCCGGCTTGAATCCCTGTTCCGCCGCCTGGGCGAACTGATTGCACGCCCCTATCCGACCGACCACCATTTCGCGCTGGTGACGATTTTCGAGATCATGGATGTCGCCGCCCGCGTCGACCTCAAGGCCGATGTGCTCAAGGACCTTGAAAAGCAAAAGGCCTTGCTGGACAGCTACCGCGGCAACCCCTCGATTGCCACCGAGCTGCTCGACCAGATCATAGGCCGCATCGACGAATGCTTTGCCGCGCTCAACGCGCAAAACGGCAAGACCGGCCAGATCCTGACGGAAAACGACTGGCTGATGGCGATACGCAGCCGTATCAGCATTCCCGGCGGCACCTGCGGCTTCGATCTGCCGGCCTACCATGCCTGGCAGCACCAGGACAGCCATGTGCGCCAGCGCGCGCTGGAAGGCTGGACCGCGGCGCTGACACCGCTGGCCGACGCGCTGTTCGTGCTGATGCAAATGCTGCGCGACACCGGCGTGCCGCAGCGCGTGGCCGCCGAGAACGGGCAGTTCCAGCAGAACCTGCCCACGGGACGCACTTTCCAGCTGTTGCGGCTGCGCATCGATCCGGCCCTCGATCTGGTGCCCGAGATCAGCGGCAACCGGCTGCTGGTATCGGTAAGGCTGATGCGCGCCGATGCCAATGGCAAGCTCCAGCCCTGCCCCGAAGACGCGAATTTCGAAATTACCCTGTGTGCCTGAAACGCCCATGACGAACGATTCCAAGCCGGCATCTCCCATTGTCCGCTGCCCCACCTGCGGCGGGCCCAGCGTCTTTGCGCCTGAGAACCGCTGGCGGCCATTTTGCAGCGAGCGCTGCCGCCAGATCGACCTGGGCGCCTGGGCCAACGAGGAGTTCCGCGTGCCCTCGCCGATTCCGCCCGAAGGCGCGCCCCACGGCGACCCCAGGGAACAGGATTAAGCGCCGGCGGCCTCAGGCCGTGGCGGGCAGATCGCGGCTGTAGTATTCGGCGTCAAACGCCAGACCGCGCTCCTGCGCCAGCCACTGCAGCACCGGCAGCGCGCCGGGCAGCACGGGCTTGACGTCCAGCGGCAGTTGCTGCCAGGCCATGCTCTGGCCTTCGCGCATTTCAAAGTTTCCCTGCCATTCGCGCACCTTGCACCAGTGCAGCCGTACCAGCGCATGCGGATAGTCATGCTCGGTGACCTGCCAGACTTCGGCCGCGCCTATGGTGATTCCCAGCTCCTCAATCAGCTCGCGGCGCAGCGCCTGCTCGACCGACTCGCCGGCCTCGAGCTTGCCTCCGGGAAACTCCCAGAAGCCCGCGCAGGGCTTGCCTTCGGGGCGCGAAGTCAGCAGCAGCGCATCGTCGGCGCGTATCAGCACGCCCACGGCAACTTCGGTGTGCTTGCGCGGCGTATCGTTCACAGCTCGGCCTCTTCCGTCAGATCGCTGACATCGGCAATGCCGGCGCCGGCCGCGGCATGGGTGTCGCGGCCCGCGTAGTCGCGCGCGAACTGGTGGGCCACGCGGCCGCTGCGCGAGCCGCGCTCCAGCGCCCAGACCAGGGCTTCGGCGCGCGCCGCGGCAATCGCCGCAGCGTCCACGCCCAGCGCCGACAACCACTGCGCGACCACGCGCAGGTACTCATCCTGGCTGAACGGGTAGAAGCTGACCCACAGACCAAAGCGCTCCGACAGCGAGATCTTTTCTTCGATCACTTCGCCGGGGTGTATTTCGCCATCGTCGCCGCGCTGCACCGACAGGTTGTCGGTCATGTACTCGGGCAGCAGATGGCGGCGGTTGCTGGTCGCGTAGACCAGCACGTTGGGGCTCGCGGCCGACACCGAGCCGTCAAGAATAGACTTGAGCGCCTTGTAGCCGGGCTCGCCCTCCTCGAAGCTCAGGTCATCGCAGTAGATGATGAACTTTTCGGGCCGGCCTGCAACCACGTCAACGATGTCGGGCAGGTCCGTGAGGTCCTGCTTGTCGACCTCGATCAGGCGCAATCCCTGGTCCGCATAGGCATGCAGGCAGGCGCGTATCAGCGAGGACTTGCCCGTGCCGCGCGCGCCCGTGAGCAGCACGTTGTTGGCCGTGCGACCCTGCACGAACTGCTCGGTGTTGCGCGCGATCTTTTCCTTTTGCCCGTCGATGTTCTGCAGATCGGACAGCTCCATCGCGCCGATATGCCGCACCGGCTCGAGCAGGCCGCAGCCATTGGCGCGCTTGCGGTAACGCCAGGCAATCGCCTCGCTCCAGTCCTGGGGCGACTGCAGCGGTTGGGGCAGCACGGCTTCTATGCGCTGCATCAGTTGCTCGGCGCGCGCCACCAGGCGCTCAAGGGGATTGGTATCAACAGGCAGGGTCATGAAATTGTCTCGGTCAGTGCCGTGACGACGGGCACGGCGTTGGTTACCGGCGCGGCCCGGCTCAGGGGTAGCGAGCCCTTCGACGGAGCTCAGGACGCCGCCCCCCCACCGAAGGATGAGGGGGGAAGACGGGGCGCACCTAGCGCGAAGCGGCTCAGGAGGTCTTTAGGATCTGTAATCGGCGTTGATCGTCACATAATCGTGACTGAAGTCGCAAGTCCAGACCGTGTCGACGGCGTCGCCACGGCCCAGCAGCACGCGCACGGTGATTTCCTGCTGCTGCATCACACGCTGGCCATCTTCCTCGCGGTAGTCGGGGTTGCGCCCGCCCTGGCGGGCCACATGCACGTCGTCGAGATACAGATCGATGCCCGTCTGATCGAGGTCGGCAATGCCCGCATAGCCCACGGCCGCCAGAATGCGACCCAGGTTTGGGTCGCTGGCGTAGAACGCGGTCTTGACCAGGGGCGAATGCGCGATGGCATAGGCCACCTGGCGGCATTCGGCAGCGACCCTGCCGCCTTCGACGCGCACGGTGATGAACTTGGTCGCGCCTTCGCCGTCGCGCACGATGGCCTGGGCCAGCTTCTGCGACACGTCAAGCAGCGCGGCCTGCAAGGCCTGGCCTTCGGCGCTGGTCAGCGAAGTGATCTGCGCGTGCTTGGCACGGTTGCTGGCAATCAGCACGAACGAGTCGTTGGTCGAGGTGTCGCCGTCAATGGTCACGCGGTTGAACGAGGCTTCGGCCAGGCCGGAAACCAGGGGCTGCAGCAGCTCGGGCGCGATATGGGCATCGGTCGCGAGAAAGCCCAGCATGGTCGCCATGTTGGGGCGTATCATGCCCGCGCCCTTGCTGATGCCGGTGATGGACACCGTGGCATCGCCAATCTGCACCTGGCGGCTGAACGCCTTGGGCAGGGTGTCGGTGGTCATGATGCCTTCGGCAGCCCGCGCCCAATGCGCGGGCTGGGCGTCGGCCAGCGCAGCTGGCAGCCCGGCAACGATGCGGTCTACCGGCAGCGGCTCCATGATCACGCCCGTGGAGAACGGCAGCACCTGATGCGCAGCCACGCCCAGCAGCTCGGCCAGCGCGGCGCTGGTGGCGCGCGCGGCCGCCAGGCCTTGCGCGCCCGTACCGGCATTGGCATTGCCGGTGTTGATCACCATGGCGCGCACCGCGCCGCCCTGGGCCAGATGCTCGCGGCTGACTTGCACCGGTGCGGCGCAAAAGCGGTTCTGCGTGAACACGCCGGCCACGGCCGCGCCTTCATCGAGCAGGAAGACCGTCAGGTCCTTGCGGTGGGCCTTGCGTACGCCGGCTTCGGCGACGCCAATACGGACACCGTCGATCGCAAGCAGCTCGGCGGCAACAGGGGCGGAGAGATTCACAGGCATGCGAATGTCTTTCGTAAAAGGATGTCGGAGGGATTATCCGGAAA
>Ga0308165_1002485_pt1 | contig 21799 bp, 23 predicted proteins | sample PhyWR2_FD_201032 | JGI IMG/M metagenome (GOLD analysis project Ga0308165, IMG submission 201032) | Phyllosphere microbial communities from UC Gill Tract Community Farm, Albany, California, United States - DLSLW.R2 | ecosystem: Host-associated > Plants > Phyllosphere > Unclassified | place: USA... | reverse complement strand
CCTGGCGCAGGGCCTGGGACAAGGTCATCCCGTTCTTCGCCTTCCCGCCCGAGGTGCGGCGGGTGATCTACACGACCAACGCGATCGAGAGCGTGAACGCGCGGCTGCGAAAGATCATCAAGACGCGTGGCCACTTCCCCAGCGACGACGCGGCCACCAAGCTGATCTGGCTGGCCCTGCGCAACATCACCGAGGACTGGGGGCGGGCAGCCAACCACTGGAAATCCGCGATGAATCAATTCGCGATCCTCTACGAGGATCCGTTCACGAAATCGAGCCTATAAAATCTTCAACCCGCTTCACGTGATCCGTGAAGGTTCAAAGTGCCTCGCATACAGAAATTCTGACACTCCCGACCCGGGGTCCAAGATGTGCTGATCGCCGTGACCGATGGCCTCAAAGGCATGCCCGAGGCGCTGGCAGCGGTGTTCCCGGCCACGACGCTGCAGACCTGCATCGTGCATCTCATTCGCAACAGCTTGGACTTTGCGTCATGGAAGGACCGCAAGCTGCTGGCGGCGGCCATCAAGCCGATCTACACAGCCGTGAGTGCCGAGGCGGCCGAAGCCGAACTGGATGCGTTTGCCGGCGGGCCATGGGGCCAGAAATTCCCGACCGTGGTCAACGCCTGGCGCAGGGCCTGGGACAAGGTCATCCCGTTCTTCGCCTTCCCGCCCGAGGTGCGGCGGGTGATCTACACGACCAACGCAATCGAGAGCGTTAACGCGCGGCTGCGCAAGATCATTAAGACGCGTGGTCACTTCCCCAGCGACGATGCGGCCACCAAGCTGATCTGGCTGGCCCTGCGCAACATCACCGAAGACTGGGGGCGAACCGCCAACCACTGGAAATCCGCGATGAATCAATTCGCGATCCTCTACGAGGATCGCTTCACGAAATCAAGCCTATAAAATCTTCCACCCACTTCACGCGATCCGTGAAGGTTCAAAGTGCCTCGCACACAGAAATTCTGACATTCCCCAAAATAGCCTACCGAACCCTCCACTCGCATGTTGAGAATCCTGATGTCTTGGGAAATTAAGTACGGGCTGGGAATGATCCACCAACATCTCGACAATGGCTTGTCTCTCGTGATTCTGCAGAACAGCTGTGGTGCTACCGGTGGCTCGAGAAGCGCAGAGCTGAGCGATCCAATTATGTGATTGTCGAAATGTTCCTAGGCGCTTCCTTGATCCTTGGCATTGTGGGGTATTGGCCCTGAACCCAAGGTACCATTGCTGCCGACCTCTTAACCGAATACATAGACGTAAAAAAACCGCCGAAGCGGTTGGTGCGGTTTGCGTGCCGTTCAGCGATTGGATTTGGCCCCATCGAACATTTGTCCGTCAGTTTTTTTCAGATCGGCCTTTGCAGTTTTTCTTGGTAAACGTCTGACCATCAATACGATCAGAGGAAGGCCTGTGAGGTACATCGTCCATACGATGTATTCGGTCAACGAACTCTTGGAAATGGCGCACCACAAAGCCGCTCCGGCTGCGACAACAAACGTCAGTTGCAGTAAAAAAATGGTTCGATCGGCAAAACCCAAAGCAGCCATTAACAAAAACGCGCTGACAAGGACTATAACGACCGCGACTGCCATGAAAATTTCAGAATTAGGCAATTTTCACCTCAGCTTGTTGAGGTCCATTATCGTCGGCGCAGTGCCATCTGCGCGGAAATGCGTGATCGACCGCGTAACCATAAGTATCCACCGCTGGTTACGATCGCCCGATAGGCAATGAACATGCATTGCCAGGGTAGGCCCAACACCTGGGGGCATCAAGCTGAGCAGACTCCAGCGGCCCCTGTTCATTGCCAGGTGTCGGCCAAACCAACTTGCCTTGATGCAGACGCCGAGCGGCCAACCACATGCCTATGCCGTCGTGCATCAGCACCTGGATTTGGTTGGCGCGCTTGTTCACGAACAGATAGGCAGGGTGAGGATGGGCGGAACCGAACATGGTGAGCACCCGGCCCAGGGCTGTGTCGATGCCGGCAGACATGTCCAGCGGGGCTGTGGCCCGCCAGGCGACGTCGATGCGGATCATCGCAGCTCGTGCAGGAGCGCCCCGCATTGCGGCGAAGGGCACTGCAGGCGTACCACCCAGTCGCCGCGTTGAATCTGCAGGTCAATCTCGGGCCGGAATTGTTCGCCTGCAGACGCAGCCAGCTTGTCAGAGAGCACTGCAGGAATGGGGGGCCTTTGGCATTGGCAAAGAAACGAATGCGGGAGCAACCGCTGTGTGCCATTGTCGCCGTTGTCGCCCGCGCACCTTCGATGAATAGTGAAGCTCTGATCAGCTATGCAGGCCAGGCACACGTGGGTTCCCGTCCGTTTCGCAGTGCCTAAGTGCCGGCAGCCATCGACTGCAATTGCTGTGACGGGTGTGTCAGTTCGGTTGCGGGATGCCCCTTGCCGCCAGCCAAGCCTTCATCTCCTGGATCTCATGCCGCTGCGCGGCGATGATCTCCTGGGCCAGCTTGCGGTTTACGGGGTCCTGTCCGTACTGCAACTGGATCTGCGCCATGTCGATTGCACCCTGGTGATGCGGGATCATGCCGAGCACGAAAGCCACGTCGGGGTCGGGGTGCCGGATCCCCACCTGCATCGGGCCGTGCATTCTGGCCATGCTGACTTCGTAGGCCTCGCGCGCCGAGCCACCCGATGCGCTTGCAGGAGGCGCTGCATGCCCAAGCCCGTGAGCACCAGAAGGGGCGGGAGGCGCGGTTGCTTGGCCGATGACCTGCGGCCCATGCGGGTGTTCGGCGCTGTACGTGTGGGTCGCCATCTCTGCGGTGGGCGCGTGTGCTTCATCGCTCGGGCCGTACAACGCCAGATGCAGACCCCAGTAGCCGCTTGCAAAGACAAGCAACGCCGCACTGAGCATAGCCGGAATCGTCCAGACCGAACGCCGGATGGCGAAGCGCACCTGAGGCGTCGGGTCTGCGGCAATGGCCACGATGATGGCCATGATCAGGGCATGCCCCACCATGTCGATGCGCCCGAACGGATAGACCGCTGCATTGAAGATCACGAACAGCGTGATCGCCGACAGACGCCGGACCAGCGCCGTCCAGAGCAGGCCGAAGCCCATCGTGAACTCTGCGACTCCGGCCATCGGGATGAACATGTCGCGCGGCATGCCAAAGGTGAGAAACGGCTTTTCTTCGACCAGCGGGTAAAACCAGTCCGGATACGCGAACTTCTCCAGGCTCGACCACATCAGGGCGATGGCCACGCCCCAGCGCAGCACTTCAAAGCGGTACTTGCGCCACTGCGGTTTTTTCGACGATTCAAGCACCAGGTAGCCCGCGACCGAGACACCGAGTGCCAGATAGTCCAGCAGGTGGAAAAGGTCGTACTCGGTTAACGCCAGCACCCACAGCACGATGATGCCGGCAGCCGCCAGCGGCATCGTCCGGCGCGAGAAGACGCAGGCGGCAATCAGCAACTGCATCCACGACACCCACTCGTTTGGTGTCTTCAGATCTGGCGTCAGATAGACCCCGCCGACCGCGAAGATCGCGACGAAGAAGGCCGCGATGACCACCCGCACGAAATCGTCCAGGCGCATCCACAGCGGATTCATCACCTTGTCCATGCCGGCGAGGATGCTTTGTCCGACGGACATCTTCTCGACGGCCCGGGTGGCCAGGAAGAACATCAGCACCAGTGCGATGCCGATCCAGAACCACTGGTCGGTGAGCGTTGCGCTCAACGGCTGCGGTGGCGCACCCACGATGTAGGGCGCAAACCATTTCACATGCGCGTGGGCGGTCGAAGTCACGCCGGCGCAGCCCAAGACCGCGAAGCGCAGCAGCATCTGACGCGGTCGGAGCGCTGTGCCGTCAAGCTCATCGAGTGCGTTCTTTTTCATATCGGTCTTCTTTCTGAAAAAATTTCAGTGATGCAGCATCGTCACTAGCAGCACCGTGTCCCTATGGGCCTGCACGCAGTGGGGTTCTGCGGCGGGCAGCATCACCAAGCAGCCTGGCACAAGTCTGCACGTCCGCGATGGTGTCGCGACATCCGCCTCGCCCGACAGACATTGGACCGTGATCTCGCCGGGCACGTGGTGCTCTGGCAGCGACTGTCCTGCTGCCAGCACTACCCGCATCAACTGGAGATGCGGCGTCTTGAGCAGGCTGCTGCTGACCGCCGTGCCCTGCGAATGGTCCATGGCGTGCAGATCGATGACTTCTAGGGGATGGGAATGTTTGAGGGCCATGGCGCTTTGGGGTTGATGTAGGTCAGAAAGGGATGCCGAGGAAGCCGCTTGGCGCTATCATAAGGTATATTATATATATATCTTATGAATAATCCAACGTTACAAACGACAGAGCACGCAATGCCCGGGAGCAATCTCTGCACCGAAGCCGAAGCCACGGCCCTGGTGCACACGTTCTATGCCCGTGTCCGTGAGGACGAGGTGCTGGGTCCGATCTTCGAGGCACACATTGACGACTGGGACCGCCACTTGGCCAAGCTGGTGGATTTCTGGTCGGCCATTCTCCGGCGCACGGGCCGGTTTTCGGGCGCGCCCATGCCTAAGCATGCGGTGTTGCCCGGGCTCTCGGCAGAGCTGTTCCAGCGCTGGCTGAAGCTGTTCCGCGAGAACGCGGTGGCGCAGCCCAATCAGGCGATGGCCGAGCAGGCCTGCGCGATGGCCGAGCGCATCGCGCAAAGCCTGTGGATGGGCTACCAGATCAGTCGTAATCCCGACGCGCTGCCCGCGGCGTTGGCACAGGGTTGAGCGGTATGGCTGAACTGTTGCAGATCGAGGAGCCTGGAAGGGCGAAGCCGCCCCCGCCGCAATGGGCGGCGTTTCTGGAGCTGGGATTTCGGCCGCTGTACCTGGCCGGCTGCTTTTGGGCCGCCGTGTCGGTGGCGCTGTGGGTGTTCGCGCCCGAGCTGCTGCGCGGGAAACTGGCCGGTGTCATTTGGCATGCGCACGAGATGCTCTGGGGCTTCATCGCCACCATCGCGGTGGGCTTCCTGCTCACGGCGGGCAGCAACTGGACGGGCACCAATCCGCTCAAGGGCAGGGCGCTGGGCGCCTTGAGCCTGCTGTGGGTTCTGGCGCGGGTGGGCTACCTCGTGCCGGGAAACATTGCGTTTGCACTGGCGTTTGCCTGCGAGGTAGTGTTCTTCGCCGTGTCGGCCCTGGCCCTGGGCCGCGCCATCTACGGCGCGCGCAGTCAGCGCAACTACGGCCTGCCGTTGCTGGTGTTCGCGTTGGGCGGGGCGGATGCGTTGTTCCTGCTTGCAACCCGGCAGAGCGACCATGGCCAGCTCATGCAGCACTTCAACACCGGGTTGCTGTGCATGGCGATGATCGCGCTCCTGGTGGCACGTCGGGTGATTCCGTTTTTTGCGATGCGGGCGGTGCCGGGTTTGACGGTTCCGATGCACACGCGCAGCGGCCATTGGCAACTGGCGGCCGGCGGCTTGGCCATCGGCTGCGGACTGATGGGCTGGGCAGAGGCATCGGCCCTGTTCCTGAGCGTGGCTGGCGTGGTTGCGCTTGTGCAGGTCTTGGCCTGGAAGCCAGCAGCCGTGCGGCGCGTGCCGCTGCTCTGGATTTTGTATGTCGGGTATGCCGCAATAGGCGTAGGGCTTCTGGTGGCCGCCGCCCACGCTGCAGGCGCCGTGCTGCGCGCCGCATGGCCGGCACATGTGATTGGCGTGGCCGGATTCTCGGTTCTGATCATCGGCATGGTGACTCGCACAGCATTTGGACATTTGGGGCGGCCGCTGCGCGCGGATCGCCTTATCGTGAGCTGTTACGGACTGGTGATCGCGGCCGCGGCGCTGCGCCTGCTGGCGCTGCTGCCCACCGGCTGGACGTTGGGTGCCTTGCACGCCTCCGCTGGCGCCTGGGTGCTGGCCTTCGTGCTGTACCTGTGGCGGTTCTTCCCGATGCTGATCCGCCCGCGCATCAATGCGCCGGCTGCGCCGATTCTCAAGCCCGAACAGATTGCGGCGCGGCCGCGCCCGCCGCAATGACTGGAGCCATCCCATGCGTTTGACCATGATGACCGATTACGCGCTGCGCCTGCTGATGTATGTGGCGCAGCAGCCCGAACGTCTGTGCACCATCTCGGAGGTGGCGCAGGCCTACGAGATATCGGAAGCGCATTTGATGAAGGTGACACACCAACTCGCCCTGCAAGGCTGGATCGAGACTGTGCGCGGCAAGGGCGGCGGCATGCGCCTGGCCCATGCGCCGCGCGACATCAACCTGGGCGCCGTGGTGCGTGGCATCGAGCCGGACTTTGCCTTGGTCGAGTGTTTCTCGACCGGCAACCAATGCGTCCTGACGGGACGGTGTGGCCTGGCCGAGGTACTCACCGGCTCCCTGCAGGCGTTCATGGCCTACTTGGACGGCTTCTCGTTGGCCGACCTGTTGCCCAGCACCGACCTGCCGCTAAAAGCGAGCCAGCGCATTAAGCTGGAACGCAGGCGGGTGGCATGAGGACTTCCCCGTGAGCTATGGTGTCCTGCTGATCCTGCACCTGCTGGCCGCCATCGCCTTCGTGGGCACGGTGTTCTTCGAAGTGGTGATGCTCGAAGGTGTGCGTAAGCACTTGTCTCAAGAGAGCATGCGCGCGGTGGAGCGCGCGATCGGCAACCAGGCCACCGCCGTGATGCCCTGGGTGCTGCTGACGCTCTACGCAGCTGGCATCAGTCTGGCCTGGCAACACCGCGCAGCGCTGGCACAGCCGCTAACCAGCAGCTTCGGGCTGCTGTTGATGCTTAAGATCACATTGTCGCTCAGCGTGTTCGGGCATTTCGCCACCGCTATGTTCTGGCGTCGGCGCGGTGTGCTGGGGGGACCTCGCTCGCGCCGGCTGCACCTGAGCGTGTTCTGCCATGTGCTGGCCATCGTGCTGCTGGCCAAGGCCATGTTCTACGTGCAGTGGTAAAACCATAGCACTGCGAGACCAACTTTTATGTTGGCCGTCATGGCAATCGGAGATAGCAAGATGGAGCCGCGCTTGCGCGACGTGATAGCGCCCGAGTTGCTCATGGTTGCTGGCCAGATCTCCCAAGAGCTCCAGATGGAGGGCTCAGAAAGGTTCTGACCGCGTCTCTCAACCGGTGCGGTTCAGTGGGCATCCCCTGAAGTCTGCACTACACAGGCGTAGCCGAGGTCCGACCAGGGCCGCTCAATGGATAAGCTGCAATAGCTCGCTATAAGTGGTCCGCTTATCGCGACTTATGTCGGCCATGCCGAGGCGGCCTGCGAGTGCGACGTGGAAGCGCGCAACGACCTGGAAATCAGCGCAGATGATGCAACGCTTGCTTTGGAGTAGGGTCGAGCCAGCCGGGGCACGCTCGCATCCAGGAAGCAGCGGACCCCGCGCCCACGGACACCTCTGGCGGTGATCAGCGAGAATGCTGTATGGCCTCCTTTCCTCCTGTTGAAGCAGTGGTCCGCGCGGTTCACTTGCTGGAATGTCTGAACCGTCAGCCGGTCGCAAGCATCGCGCTGCTACACCATCAGACCGGCATCCCCAAGCCCTCATTGGTACGCCTGCTGCAGACGCTGGAGATGCTGGGATATGTGCGGCGTGGTGCCAAGGCTGGAGCCTATGTGCTGACCTCCAAGGTGCGCCTGCTGGCCCAGGGTTTTCACAGCGAACCGCGCCTTGTCGAAGTGGTGGCTCCGCTGCTCGAAGCGCTGACGCAGCGCATCAAGTGGCCCGCCGCGCTGGCGGTGCCAGACAACGGCGCAGCAGTCATTCGCTACAGCACCATCCCGAGCTCACCGTTGGCGTTGCTGCACTCAAGCATCGACATGCGGCTGAGTCTGTTCACCCGTGCGCTGGGGCGTGCCTATCTTGCCTTTTGCGAGGAGGACGAACGCGAAGCGCTGATTTCGCTGGCGGATGTCGACAAGGACCCCGAAAACGCGGCAGCGCAGCCGCGCCAGTCGTTGGATGCGACGCTGGAGCTCATACGCCGCCAGGGCTACGCGCTGCGCGATCCCAAGGTCAGGCCGGTCTCGAAGACGCTGGCATTGCCCGTATTTGACGCGTACCGCGTGGTCGGGAGCATCGGTGTCACCTGGTTCACCTCGACGATGAGCGACGAGGAAGCCGTCGGGCGCTACCTGGGCATGCTGCAGTCCGTGGCCGACCAAGCCAGACACGGTCTCGCGCAGACTGGGCAGGGCCAGGCGCCAGGCGCCTGAGGCCGCAAAGCGGCTCAGCGGTGGCGCGTGCCAAATGCGGCAATGGCCGCCTGCCGCAACAGGCCCTGGTCGGTCGAGACCACAAACCAGTCTGCTCCGCGCGCGGCATAGCGCTCTTTCTCGGCCATGCTGGCGACCGCCATCGCAACCGTCTTCCCGGCGGCCTTGGCCACTGCAATGACATGGTCGACCGCCTGTTCCACGGCCTGCTCGGCAGTACTGTCAAAGCCCATCGACAGTGCCAGATCCGCACGGCCGATGAAGACCGCATCCACGCCGTCGACCTTGGCGATAGCTTCGCAAGCCTCGACCGCGCACGCGCTTTCGATCTGGCACAGCACCATTGCCCGGTCTCCTTCGGCCAGGGCGCTTTTCATGCTGTAGCTGCCATAACCCGAAGAGCGCGGCGAGCTGGAAAAGCCACGCAGCCCGCCGCGATAGCGTGCATGGGCCACGATGGCCTGTGCCTGCTCTGCGGTGTCGACATGGGGTACCACGATGCCGGCGGTGCCCAGGTCGAGCACCGACAGCAGGGTCGCTGGCTCGGCATTGGGCACCCGCACCGCCACCGGCAGTCCGCTGGCCCGGCTGGCCAGCATCATGAGGTCGATGTCGCGGCGGTCGAAAGGCGCGTGTTCGGCATCGAGCACCGCGAAGTCAAGCTGCGCAAACGCCAGGATTTCAATGATCTGCGCCGAAGCGGTCTTGACGAAGGTGCCGACCTGGCTGCTGCCCTGGGCCGGGCGGGCCATGCGCGGCAGCGGCGGGTAGGGGCCGATGCTCATGGGGCCTCCTGGGCGGGCATGCGGTAGTCCGCGGAATTGGCCACCCAGCCCTTGGCGATGAAGTCCGCCCGTGGAGGCGAGAAAACGTCAATCAGCAGATGGCGGCCAGGGCCGACGCCTTCGCTGGTGTGGATGGTGTCGACGGGCACCACCATCAGTGAGGGCGAGTCCAGGCGCACATGCTGGTCTTCCTGCCAGGCGTTGGCATCGGCGCCCCAGGCCACGCGCAGATGGTGCACGAATTCGCCGGCCAGCGCCAACGAGCCTTGTTCGAAGGAGCTATGCGCATGGGGACTGAGCGCCTGGCGGTCGCGCGGTCCTTCATATTCCACCCAGTTGATGGACAGCGTTGAGGTCTGCAGCATCTTCAGGCGCGGCTTGTCGCCTGGCGCGGCGATGGTGTCAATGGAAAAGATGCGCAGCTCGCTGGCGCCGTCCACGCGCGGCCAGGCTGCGCCGACCGGTGCGATGCGCGGGTCCGGTTGGGCATAGGCGTCCTCGTTAACGGCGCCGGCTTGTGCCCCGGCGCGCAGCGAAGACAGGGCCGCACAGGTGCACCCGGGCTGCAGCTGCAGCTGCCAGGTGCCGGGCGGCAGGATGCATATGGAGCGCGCCTGCGCCAGCGCCTCGGCCTGTACTCCCAGGATGCGCAGCGGCGCGTCGAGCACGATCAGCAGCATCTCGTCAGGGGACGCCAGCTCGGTGGAGCTGCCGCCAGCGCCTGCGTGGCGCCACTCGACAGCGAAATTTTGCCCCCGGCCGGCCCAGTGGGTGGCGCCATCGGCCTCGGCAGGCGTGGGCCGCGTCATGTCGAGAAGGCTGGGTGGGCGGGTGGCGTGGGCAGGGGAAGGGGAAGTGAGCATGGTTTTGCTTTCGAAGGGGAATCGGAGGCGGCGGCCCGGCCCTGCCGGACGCTCGGTGCTGGAAGACGGGGGCCCAGGGGGAAGGCGCAGGGTAACCAGCGCGGGCAGCCCGCGGCAGCGGCCGGGCAAAGCCTCAGCCACAGGGCGGCGTCGGGCGTCGAGGGGGTGGGCGCTGGGGGCCGTGGCCCCAGGGCAAGGGTTGGGCCCAGAGGCAGGTCTTGTAGAGCATGCGTCAGACGATATCGGCCTGGAAGAGCCGAAGCAAGCGAATATCGGCACAGTTTCGCTGGGCGGAACGCAGTGCCGCGCACTGCGCTCAAGCGCAGGCCACCAGCACCTAATTTCGTGGGGCGAAATGTGCCGAATGCGCGCTTGCGGGCCCGCTTTGCCGCCCCTATGGTGATGTCCATTCGAACACCCCACAGGGAGACATCCACGTGACCGCACCACCGACCTGCTCGACAAGCGCCGTGATACCAACTGCGTCCGGTCACTGCATTGGCTACCTGCCCGCCCCCCGGCGGGCGCGCGCAGCCCCGGGCCGGCGCCGCGCCCTGCCTGCCCGATGCGCCGGGCTGCGCCCCATCCACCTCTAGCTTTCGCCGCCGTCCAATCCGGGCAACGGCCAGCTGCGTTGCCTGTCGCAAGCCGACGGCTTGTATTCCCCGCCACCGCATGCACGCCGGGTGCAGGGTGAATTCTTGTCTGTCTCTGAGAGGAAAACCATGCAGTCGCTCATTCCCATGCGCAAGCTCATCCCGGTCGCGATGACAGCTTTGTCCGCCGCAGGCGCATGCGCCCAGGGCTCGCCCCCCAGCTCGGTCGCGCTCTACGGCGTCGTCGACGCCTGTCTTGTCTCGCACCGCTCGGCGAACGGGGCCTCCGCGCAGCTCAACGGCAACTGTTTCTATGGCTCGCGCTTCGGGCTGCGCGGCAGCGAAGACCTCGGCGGTGGGCTGAGGGCCATCTTCGGGCTCGAGAGCGGCTTCGCGACCGATACCGGCATGCCCGGGCAGGGCGGCAGATTCTTTGGCAGGCGCTCGACCGTCGGCCTGGCCGGCGACTTCGGCTCGCTTGAGCTGGGACGCGAATTGCCGCCTCCCCACTTCCTGATTTCGTCCATTGATCCCATGCAGCTGGGCATCGGCTCCGCCTCAGCCACCCTGTGGACCGGCTCCCCGAGCACATCATCGGGTCGCACGGACAATTCGGTGATTTATGTGAGCCCGGCTTTCAGCGGCTTGACCGCCAGGGTGCAGATCGCGCCCGGCGAGCAGACCGAACCGCTGTCTTCACGCGGCGGCGATACCAAAGGGCTGACCCTGACCTACCGCGACAAGAGCCTGCTGGCCGGTATCGGGCATGCGACCGTGCGCAACCCCACGGGCACCGGGACCGACCGCGCGACCACGGCGGGCGCGAAATACGACTTTGGCGGCTTTTCGCTCTCGGCGCTGGCGCAGTTTGGCGCCTGGGAGGGCTCGCGCACGCAGCAAGCGCCTTCGAGCGCCACGGCGATGTACAGCCGCGAGTACCGCAGCTATGTGATCGGGGGCACCGTCAAGTTTGAAGTCGGCAGCCTGAGCGGGACCTACAAGCGCTACGACGACCGCACCGGCGCCAACTTCGATGCCAACGTGGTGAGCATGGTGTACATCCATCCCCTGTCCAAGCGCACCCAGCTCTATACCGGGCTCTCGCGGCTCAAGAACCAGCGCGCCTCCAGCTATGGCGTGGCCGACGGCAGCGGATCCTATGCAGGCACCGCGCGGGGCGGCAGCTCGCGCATTCTCGACCTGGGGATCACGCACTTCTTCTGACGTTCCTTGAGCGCGGGCGCCGGCGGCGCCGGCCTGCCCGCATCCCAAGAAGACTGGGCCGTCATGGCCCAGGCGCTACGCTCGCAGCCCCCGTATCCACAAGGCAGTGGCCCGCGCCGCCTCCAAGGGCCGCTCCGGCAGCATTGCATGGCCTGCGCCCTCGATGAGCGCGATGGTGACCTGGCTGCCCAGCACGTCGCTGAGCTCGGTGCGGCTGGCCGCCGGGCGCCAGGGGTCCAGCACACCCTGCAGATCCAGGATCGGGGCATTCGACACCGGCCACCAGTGCTCGCGCCCCGGCAGCTTGCCAGCCTGGCGGTAGGCGGAGCGCAGGTGCGGATGCCAGCCGTGCATCCATTCGTGCACGCTGTTGCCGGGAGCAAAGAGCGCGGCTTGCAGGGCCTGCCTGCGGATGTCGGGCGCGTGCTCGGCGTCCGCCGCCCGGTCGAGCAGCTCGAACAGCTGCGCCGGCGCGGCCCGCGCGGCAGCCGCCAGCAGGCCCACGCCGCGCACCTTGTCGGGATGGCACAGGTCGGTCACGCGCGCGATGGTGTGGCCGAACGCATGCCCCAGCACCACCGCACGGCCGCTGCCGCAGGCGTCGATCGTGACAGCGATGTCTGCTGCCAAGTCCGCCAGGGACACGCCGGCCAGCGGCCCGGCGCTACGCCCCATGCCGCGCGGCTGGGGCCGCAGCACGCGAAAGCCGGCCTGCACGAGATGCCCGACGAAGGTGGTTTCATGCAGTGAGTCCCGCTGGGACGAGGGGATCAGCACCACCGCCGGGCCGTGTCCATCGATCAGCACCTCGATGCGGGCCGCGCCGGTGCACACCATCTGGATAGACGTCATTGTTTGGCTGAGTGAAAAGGGTCGCGCCATGCTAGCGTGCGCAGCGCCCGGCGAGGCGCGCATTTGAACGGTTTCCGTGCTGCGGAACGCCCCGCCCGGGCAGGGTGATTTCGGCTGACGGAATGCCGCAAACGCCGCATTGACCTGGCGGCGGGCGCCCGCCTATCCTGGCCCCTCCTCACCCCACCCGGCCCTTGCAGGGCTAAGGAGACCCCCATGCATTGCCTTGCTCAACGGTCACTTTCCCTCCCAATGACGTGCACCACCCGGCGCGCCCTGCTGGCGCTGCCCTTGCTGTGCGCAGCCGGGCCGCTGCTGGCACAGCCGGCCAATGCCTACCCCAGCAAGTCGGTGCGCATCATCGTGCCCTACCCCCCGGGCGCCATCAACGATGTGCTCGCGCGCCTGGTGGCCGAGCGGCTCCAGGCCGGGCTCGGCCAGTCGGTGGTGGTCGAGAACCGCGCCGGCGGGGGCGCCGTCATCGGCACCCAGGCCGTGGCCGCCGCTGCGCCGGACGGCTACACGCTCCTGCAGGTCTCCGCCGTCCATGCCAACAACGCGTCGCTGGTGGCCAAGCTGCCCTACGATCCGCTGCGCAACTTTGCCTTCATCACGCTGGCGTTTCGCTCGCCGGTGCTGCTGGTGGTGAACAGCGCCGTGCCCGCACGCACGCTGCCCGAGCTGCTGGCTCTTGCGCGCAGCAAGCCAGGCAGCCTCAGCTATGGCTCCACCGGCAACGGCGGCGCCGCGCACCTCATCGGCGAGATGCTCAAGCAGCGCACCGGCATCGAGGTGCTGCATGTGCCCTACAAGGGCGCGGCGCCGGCCATGACCGACCTCATGGGCGGGCGCATCGACTTCACCTTCGCCACCTACACCGCTGCCGCCGCGGCGCTGAAGTCCGGGCGCGCGCGCGCCCTGGCAAGCACGGGGGCGCAGCGTCTGGCGATCATGCCGCAGCTGCCCACCATCGCCGAAAGCGGGGTGAAGGATTTCGATGCCGTTGGCTGGTGGGGCTTTGCGGCGCCCGCGGGAACGCCGCCGGCGGTGCTCGCGCGCCTGCACCAGGAAATCAACAAGGCCCTGCAGGCGCCGGCGCTGCGCAGCGCCATGCACAACGAGGGGGTCGAGGTGCTGGGCACTTCGCCCGAGGAGTTCTCGCGCTTCGTTCGCGCCGAGATCGAGACCTGGGGCGAGGTGATCCGGCGGGGCAACGTGCGCGTGGAGTGACCACCTCGCAGCCGCGCCTGGCTGTGGGGGCTGGTCTCAGGGTGGCGTGAAATAGAACTCCAGCGCGGTCTGGCCACCGATACGGTGGCGGGCGACAGGGTCGGGCACCCAGGCCGCCAGTGCATCGATGGTGTCCTGATAGCGCAGCTGGGACTCGAATGCCACGAAGGGCCAGTCGCTGCCCCAGAAGAGCCGCTCGGGGCCCGCATGCCGCAGCAGCGCGTGCGCATAACGCACCGCGGCCTCGGGCGATTCCAAGCGAAAGCCGCCCGATAGCTTCACCCAGGTCCGTCCGCGCTCTACGGAGCGCAGCACGGCCTGGAAGCCAGCACAGTCGACGCCATGGGCCGGGTCAGCCCGGCCGAAGTGGTCGACCACGATGCGAACGCCGCTGGCTTCGAGAACCTGCAGCGGTGCGGCCAGCCGCGGGGCGTCGTCGTGGATATGCACATGCCAGCCCAGATCGTTGACGCGGCGCAGCAGCCGCTGATAGTCGGGCGCCCTCAGGTCGGGCCGGTCCGCCACGTTGCGCCACTGCAGCCGAATGCCCACCACGCCCGCGGCCTGCAGCTGCCGCAGCTGCTCCATGCTGGCATGGGGATCGGCAATGACGGTGGCGCGCAGGCGCGGGCTCGCGCGCAGCGCCTCCAGGGTGTAATCGTTGTAGGTGCCGTAGATACTTGCGGCCGCCAGCACGGCGAAAGACACGCCGTGCGCGTCGAGCACGGCCAGGTAGTCCTCGAACGTGGCCTCGCCGGCCGGGTGTCGCCAGGCGCTGGCCGCCAGCGGCATGTGCCGGGTGTACACATGCGCATGGGTGTCCACCAGCGGCGCCTCGGCGCGAGCGGTGGAGTAGGGGGGGGTGGGGCTGTGCTTTTCCATGGGGCGACTGCGTCAAGGGTGAAGTTCGAGGAGGCACCGGTGGTGCCCGGAATGGGGCCGCAGCGGCGCGGGGCCTGGCCGCGGCCGGTCAATTTGCGTATTCGACGCCGCAGCCTGGCTGATGCGGCAGCGGCATCCGGCCGCCTTCGATGGCAAGTGCGGTGAACGGATCGTCCGCCAGCTGCAGGTGCTCCGCCAGTTCGCAGGCCAACGGCAGGCGGTGGATGGCACTGGCCGCCTGCAGACCCATGGCCTGCAGCAGCGCCGGGCCGAACGCGGCGCCCATGCGGCAGCCCACCTGGCCTGCCTCGCACAGGTGCACCGCCTGCATGAAACGCCGCATGCCCCCGAGCTTGGTGATCTTCAGGTTGATGACATCGACGGTCCGCTCGCAGACCAAGCGGAACACGTCGTCCAGGGTTTGCGCGCTTTCGTCGGCCTCGATGTCCACGGGAAGGCTGCGCGTGAGCAGCGCCAGACCTGCCCAGTCGGCCGCGGGCACGGGCTGCTCGATCAGTGCGATGTCGTGGCGCTCCATGCGGGCATAGGCCCGCATCATCTGCTTGGCGTCATAGGACTGGTTCGGGTCGAGCGTCAGGCGCACCTGGCCACCAACCGCCTGGCGCACGGCGGCAACCCGTGCCACATCGGAGTCGGTGTCGCCCGACAGCTTGAGCTTGAGCTGCGCGTAGCCCTGGGCCACCAGCGCCTGCGCCAGGGCCGCCATGGCTGCAGGCGGCTTGATCGGCACGACGCGCGACAGGGCGATGCTGTCCCGCTGGCGCCCGCCGAGCAGCACATGCACCCCCACGCCCAGGCGCCGCGCCAGCAGGTCGTGCATGGCCATGTCGACCGCCGCCTTCACGCTGGGGTGGAAGGCCAGCATCGCATCCACCATTTCGGCGATCGCGCCGGTCTCCTCCAGGCCACGGCCGACTAGCATCGGTGCGAGCAGGTCCAGCGCTGATGCCGCACCGGCGCCATGGGTGGAGATCGCGGGAACCGCGTGGACATAGCCCAGCCCCTGGTGGCCCTCGTCGTCGGTGAGCACCAGGACATGGCCCTCGAGCCGCGACACGCTGGCACGGGCAAATTTCCAGTCGGCGTCCCGCATGGGCTGGGTGCAGGGGCGGTGGGTGGCGCTGATGATCTTCACGGCGTTTCCTTTGCAGTGGGTGCCGGCCTGACGGGCCAGGGCGGGCGGGGGCGCGGCGCCAGCGGCTGGCACGCGGCCGGTTCAGGTGCGCAGGGCTTCGTCCAAAACCGAGTAGTCGACTAGGGGCGCTAACTGGCTGCGACTGCGCGGCGCGCGGCCCGTCTCGCGCGCGACCCAGATGTCTTCTTCCACCATCGTGTCCAGGAGATTGCCCAGCAGGGTGCCGGGATAGGTGTTGTGCGGCCAGGCGCGCTCGATGATCTTCTCGTCCAACCGCGTTGCCTTGGCGACCAGTTTCCAGGTTTCGCGCGGATCGCGGCGGATCTGCTCCGAGGCGATGACCAGCGAGCGCACGAAGGCGACGATGCGCGGGCGCAGCAGTGGGTCGTTCAGATTGGCCTGAGTGCTCATGAGGCTGAACTGCTCGCGGTAGTCGGCAGGATCGAAAAACGAAACTGCGTCCGCACCCAGCGCATCGGCGCAGCGCTGCATCTCCGGCTCCCAGATCGTCACGGCGTCGATCTCGCGCTGCAGCAGCGCCTGCTTCAGCATGGCGAGCGGCCGTTGCGTGCCCGAGACGAAAGGCACGATGGTCACCTCCTTGTCGCCCACCCCGGCATTAGCCAAGGTGCGGTGCAGGTAGTAGGCGGAAGAAGTGCGCGGCATGGTGCCGATGCGCTTGCCGCGCAGGTCGGCCAGGGTGTGGATACCGGCGGAGCGTCGGGCCACGATACGATAGACGCCCTCGGACACCGTGAAGATGATGCGCAGGTCCGGGTTGGCCACCGAGTAGCGCAGGGCCTGGGTCTCGGAGTTGGTGGCCACATGCGAGCGGCCGCTGGTCTTTAAATTGGGCAAGTCGCTTTGTTGGCCATACAGGCTCAGGATGCCCCCGTGCTTGACCTCCACGCGGCCGGCTTCGCGGGTGGCAGCGGCCAGCAGCACCGGAGCAAACTCCAGAGTGTCGAGATTGCCGAACACCTGCAGTGGCGCCTGGCCCGGCAGCGGGGGGCCAGCGTGGGCGCCAGTCCCCTGCGCAGTTGCGCAACCGCTGAGCGCTGCGCCCAGCCCGATGGCTGCTCCGCAGCTAAAGATCTGCCGGCGCGAGTGTTGCGAGGCTTGCAAGATGTTTTCCATGGGTGCTCCTTGATTCCAATGCATAACTGATGGACCATGCGTTTTCAGTGCGGGCTCGGGCACGCCAAGCGGCGCAGGTGACGGGTTTACTGCACAACGGAAGCCGCGATGGGCGCCACAATCGGTCGCCACTTCTCGGTCTCGGAGCGCATTAAGCTTTGCAGCGCATCGGGGCTGCCGCCGATGCCACGCATCGAGAAGGTCTGCAGCTGGGCGCGTCCCTCAGTGCTCGCGAGAAAGTCATTGATGACTTTGTTCACCTTGGCGACCACATCGGCGGGCAAGCCCCGGGGGCCGACCACCCCGTACCAGCCTGTCGCGGCCACGTCGATACCGAGTTCCCGCAGCGTGGGTACGTCCGGCAGGCTGGGGCTGCGCTGGGGACCCAGCACGGCCAGGGCCCGGACCTTGCCAGCGGTTATCTGCTGCAGATAGGTCGGCACCAAGTCGAAACTCAGGTTGACGACGCCGCCGAGCAGATCATTCAGGGCTCCGGACGAGCCCTTATAGGGAACGTGAATGAGCGAGATACCCGTAGCGCGCTGCAGCAGCATGGCCGCCAGATGGCCCATGGAGCCATTGCCGCTGCTGGAGTAAGCCACCTTGTTTGGGTTGGCCTTGATGTTGGCGAGCAGTTGCTTGAAGTCCTTCACCTCCAAAGACGGGTTCGACGCCAGTACCAGGGGCACATCTGCCAGCAGCGCGATCGGCGTGAAATCCTTCAGTGGATCGAAGGGCGTAGAGCGGTACAGAAGCTTGTTGATCGACAGCGGCCCGGTGGTCGAAAGCATCAGGGTGTGGCCATCTGGCGCTGCCGACGCCACGACGGCCGCGCCTAGATTGCCGTTCGCTCCACCGCGGTTCTCCACCACGAAAGGCTGGCCGTAAACCTCCTGGAGCTTGCGCGCCAGCAAACGTGCCAGCGCGTCGGTCGAGCCGCCGGGCGCAAAAGGAACGATCAGCTTGACAGGCTGCGAGGGCCATCCGGCAGCGCCGGCATGGAGTGGCGCGAGCGCGCACGAAGCCAGTAGGGCGCTTGCAGCCATTTGCTGCAGCACGCTACGGCGGGTGCGCCGGCTTGGCAGTCCGTCATTGCCTGACGCGACGGTTTTGTGATGGTTTACCGATGGCATGATTTTGTCTCCAGTGGTCTTTTCAGGCTCGAATGGTATGTAGGGCCGGGCCGATTGCGGAAAGGGGAAAAAGCAGGTTTCGCTGCGCGAAATGAAAGACCGTGCGGGCCGCGTGTCCGGGCTGCGGTGGCTGCGCGCGGCGCGTCACGCGCGCCAGTGCCTCGCGGCCAAAGCCGGCGTTTTCAGCCGGCGCGGGTGAATGGTGAGTGCATCTCGACGATTTCGCCCACCGTGGCATATTGAAAGCCGCCCAGCCGGGTGGCTGGCTGCGCCTTGACCGTGTCGAAACGTCCCTCGGCATCGAGGAAGTCCGGATGGATGTGCAGCCCCACCACGCGTCCGAACACGACGGTGCTGGGCGTTTCGCCGGGATGTTCCGGCTCGATGCGCAGCGTGCGGATGACCTTGCATTCAAGATTGGCCGGCGAGGCCGTCACGCGCGGCGGCGCCACCATCACCGAGGCCGATTTGTGCACGCCTGCATGGCTGAATTCATCTACTTCACGCGGCAGGGGCATGGAAGTCAGGTTCATGGCTTCGCGCAGGCTCCAGGACACCAGATTGACGACGAACTCTCCGGTTGCCAAGGCATTGGCGACAGTGTCCTTTTCATCGCGGTCCTCCGGCGTATTGCAGGCGAACATCACCACCGGCGGTGCCGTGGAGACCAGATTGAATTGCGAGAACGGCGCGAGATTGGCTCGCCCGTCCGGTGCAACCGAGCTGATCCATCCAATGGGGCGGGGCGCGACGATGGCATTGAAGATGGAGCGCTTGAAGCCAGGCGCGGTCAGTGGATCGATGAACATGGTGGGGCAGGTCGGTGAGGGGGAGGGGCTGGACCGGGGAGCGTGGTGCAGCACAAGGTGGCGCTGCAGGCAGCGTTAGCCCGTAGTCGGCGTTTCGTCGCGGTATTGCGCCTTCACGCGCCGCGATGCATATCGCCATGTGCCATCCGCCTGCTTGAGGAATACCTCCTCCACCAGCGCCATCATGATCGCCGGCCGCGAAGGCAGGATGGGTTGACCATCGGCGGCGAAGAGGCTGAGGATGTACTGGCCGCGCACGCGGCTGTCGCTGTCCACCTCTATGCGGAAATTGTTGACCAGGTGCAGGGAAACGCGGTTGCCCCGCTGGCGTCGACGCGCATAGAAATCTTCGATGGCGGCACGGCCGCGGTACTCGCGGATGCTTGATTCAAACACCGCGTCGTCGGTGTAATACGCAGGGGCGTTCTCGCCGCCCTTGACGTCCACCTCATGCCAGAAGTCGATGGTCATCGACTCCAGTTCATAGCGAAGGCAAAGCAGTTCGGATTTGGTCATGTCGAAAAAAGAGGAGTGAAAGGTGCGAGAGCGCAGTACGCAACAAGGGCGGGAAACGCGCCGAAGTGAAGTTTGTGCATAGCTGCCTCCGTCGCACCAAGGAACCTGCCGGGGCCGTTCGATGGTTGCAAGGCTGAATCGTACGTGCGACCGTTGGTCCTGTGCGCTGAGAAATGCGAGGTTTCGCTGCGCGAAATAGCCGGTGGTCCCACCCCCGCGACGCGCAGGATTTCGCTGGGCGAAACCATCTGGCTTAAATCCAAGCAGCCATGGCTCCATTCCTATACTCGCCAGAAAAACGGAGACTGACATGACAATGGACTTGGCCATTCCACGCGCGCAGCCGGCTGCCGGCGTATTCGCAAGATTTAGCGCCTGCATTAACGACGATGGCTCGAGCGCGGCAGGCGGTACGCCGGGCCTGCGCCGTGAACCTGCGGGTCCACCCATTCGGTCGGTGGTTCGTGCGGTTGAGTTGCTGCAGGCCCTGAACCGGCGGTCTGTCTCCACGCTCGACTTCCTGCACGCGCAAACGGGTCTGCCAAAGCCTTCGATTGTGCGCATGATGCAAACCTTGCAGCGTTGCGGCCTAGTCCAACATGCGCCCCAGCACGGTGCGTATTACCTCAGCTCCGGCGTACTGCTGCTGAGCCATGGCTACCATAGCGAGCCTATGATCGTAGAGGCGTCCGCAGCGCTTCTCGATGCACTGACGCTGCGGCTCAAATGGCCCCTTGCTATCGCTGTGCTGCAGGATTTTGCGATGGTGGTCCGCTATAGCACGATCCCCCTTTCGCCTCTGGCGCTGCGCCACTCCACGCTGAACCTGTCGCTGAGCCTGGTCAGCCGTGCAATCGGCCGCTCTTATCTCGCCTTTTGCTCACCAGACCAGCGGATTGCACTTTTAAATGCCCTGACAGCCTCTGACAGTCCAGAGGACCGACCCGCCAAGAATATCGATGCGATGCAGGACATGCTGGACGAGGTACGCGAAAATGGCTTCGCGATGCGCGACCCCTCCGTTTGCCTGGCATCAAACACACTGGCAGTGCCGGTCTTTGGCAACCATGGGGTGGCCTGCTCGATAGGGATGACTTATTTTTCTTCTGTGATGAAACCAGCGCAGGCGGTGCAACGTTTTCTACCGGAGCTGCAAACGGTGGCAGAGGAAATCGGACAACGGCTGAAGGACCTCCAAGCGGCTGGAGCCCGCCGCAAACCATCGCAGTAATGCCTGGAATGAGCGGCCCCCGTCGGACGGTCCCGGTGAAACTCCATCCTTTGCGCAGCATAGGGTGGAGCAGTGGATGAACGTTAGTCAGTTGTTCAGCTGTGCCTATAAACCGTTCGTCTGGTCCTTCGGCAAGCTCAGGACGCAGTACGAACGGAGTTGGACGATCTTCTACGCGCTCAGCCGTCCACCGGCTCGGTAGCAACCACGGCTGCTCCAGGACGGTCCTTGCGTCACGCCGATCCATACGTGCCACGTAGTCGCGCTTGAAGGTGTTCACGAAGCTCTCGGCCATACCGTTGCTCTGCGGGCTGCAGACGGGGGTGTTGATGGGCTTGAGGCCCAGCGCGCGTGCCAGTGCCCGTGTTTCGGCCGCGATGTAGGCTCCGCCGTTGTCGCTCAGGAACTCCAGCACATGGCCCGCAGGGACTGCCTCTACTGCCCCGAAGCGGCGCTCCACGGCTTCGATGAGCATCTCGCGCACCGGCTCGCCTGGCAGTCCTTTTCCCTCCCAGGCACGCCACGCCATTACCTCCCGGTCGCAGCAGTCCTTGGCGAACGTGGCAATCACGGTTTGGCCAGAGTCGCACTTGATTTCCAGGCCATCGGAGCACCAGCGCAAGTCGCTGCGCGAGACAGCCACGCGGCCTTCATGCGTGCGTGAGGATTGGCGCCGACGCGGTGCTTTAGGCAGCAGCAGGCTCGCTCCAGCCATGACACGATAGACGCGTTTGGCGTTGACCCGTGGAGCGCCTCGCGCCGTGCGCTGGCGGTTCACCAGGGCGCAGGCACGGCGGTAGCCATAGCTTGGCAACTGCGCAATCTCTTGGCGCAGTTCGGTCAGCAGCTGCTCATCGTCGCTGGGCGTGCGGTGGCTGCGGCCATCAGTCCAACCATCATCACGTCCGAGCCGGACACGTATATGCGAGCGCGCCAACCCCATCGTCCGGCAGACCGTCTTCACAGGTCTTCCCCGGGCAACAAGGACGAGCGCGCAAGCCACTTTTTTTCTGCGGCGTACTCCACGGCTTCCTTGAGGATTTCGTTCTCCAGGGTTTGAACCGCACCGGGTTTCGTGGAGGCAGTTTGGTTTAAGTCAGGCCGCCACCGAGGTGGCCTGACTGGCGAGTTGCCGGTAGTAGTTTGCCTCAGCCTCTGCCGGCGGAATGTACCCGATGGGCTCA
>Ga0308165_1002483_pt1 | contig 21829 bp, 19 predicted proteins | sample PhyWR2_FD_201032 | JGI IMG/M metagenome (GOLD analysis project Ga0308165, IMG submission 201032) | Phyllosphere microbial communities from UC Gill Tract Community Farm, Albany, California, United States - DLSLW.R2 | ecosystem: Host-associated > Plants > Phyllosphere > Unclassified | place: USA... | reverse complement strand
TGGAAAAATTATAATGCTGATAATCCAACTGCTGATATATGTCAATATGCTAATGATGTACATCAAACTATTTACTGTCCAGAAAATCCAAAAAAACTATTCTTAAGGTCAACATATCATATTTTATGATTGAAATAGAAATCCCTTAAATTATTGAATTTTAGTTTAAGAAAGAAGGATATGAAGTTATGGTTAGGTGTGTCGGATTTAACATAATCTATATTATACGAAACCAATTTGTTAGAACCCATTTAAAGTGTCTATATTTTCACCAATAGAATTGTCTAGTTTATGATGGTTTTTATCACCATAGACTGGATATGTATTTGAGATGCTGATCACTATGACTGACAAGGAAATACAATGTCTCTCAGTCCTGCAAGATGTTCGAGATCATCGTATTACACAAGTCCGTCCTGCTGAAATCTTGAACCTTTCAGCCCGTCAAATCACCTGATTATTGCATGAACTCAATCCAGCTGGTGTTTCAGGTCTGGTTCATACCAGTCGTGGTCAATCGATTAATTCCAAGGGATCTGAAGGACTGAAACGACTCAGTCTAAATTTTTATTACTTACTCAACTATTTAGATGATGGATTTGCCACTCCATAACGACTGAATCAAAAACCAAAAAGGATCAGGTTATTGATCCAATCCAAGAAATGGAGCGGCAGATCGTGATGTCGTCCAAAAGTAACGCGATTGATCAGCGTGATTATGGCCAACAGCTTTATAAGGCAAGGTATCTAAGCGAAAACTTTTTTGCTAAGCTCAAGTCAGTTGCTACACGCTATGATAAATTGGCTCAAAACTTCCGGTCAGCAATTTATCTTGCTTCAACAATAATCTAGCTTAATTAATGAAATACCCTAGAAATTTTAGTCTTCAAAAATTTTTGCCTGATTAATTAATTGACTAAATACAGTACCATCTTGAATTTGATTGGCACTGAGTAATGCCAGTTTCACTAGAAACAATTCACGCTTAGCTTCTGGAATGGCATCAATGCTTTCCGCCAGATGATCATATACTTTTTCTAAATCATTAATCGAAATTGAACTCATGCTGCTACTCCTTCTACGGCTTGGGTGAATTGATGTAAGGTCTCAGTAATCGCATTTTCACGATAACTCACCCAACGACCATTAATATGCTGATCTGGACGAACCAAATAAATTGCAGCGGCATTGGCAAAGAAACGTTCTTCTGCGATTTCCGGATTAATTGTAAGTGTCACATCTGCATCACTTACGGCTTCACCATCAATCGCCAATGCAGTCACTTGTACCGGAATACCCTGTTGTTTCAATGCAGTAATTTCAGCAATTAAACCCGCAGGCACTTGACCATTTTTGGTTAGCACCACAGCCGAGAATTTGTCGCTGATTGAATCATATAAGAATGAGCCATCTGCAAATTTCACGTTTGGAATAAGTGCACCGTTTTCAGTCAATTCATTCGTGATTGCATTGTCATCATTTTGGCTGTTCAACGGTGAATGAGTGTAGGCATGTGGACGCGAAGTACGCCAGTGATATAAGGGACGAACAAATTCATGCTTAAGTGACAATGACAGTACCGCATTACGCAATAAACGGAAGCCATCGGTCGGTGGCGCCATAAAGCGTGTTGATTTACCTGCTTCAGCAATAATTTCACGTGCTGCACCGACACGGTCAAAAGTATAGCTTTCAAGTAATTTTTCAGGCGCCCAGCCTTTAACCACCGCAGCCAGTTTCCATGACAAGTCTTGCGCATCTTGGAAACCGGTATTGGCACCCCGTACACCAAAAATTGGCAGTAAATGCGCTGCATCACCAACAAACATAATTCGGTTATGCACGTAATTATCTAAAGTCAAAGCACGTGCTGAATATACCGTACTCCAGTCCATTTCCCACTCAAGATGATCCTGACCAATCATTTTTAATTGATCATTTACTGCTTTATGCAAGTTTTCAGGTTTAAGTGCTTCTTCAGGAGAAATATTTGGATCTAACTGATAATCGAAACGCCAGATATCATCCGGTTCACGGTGCATTAAAATGGTATTTCCCGGATTCCAATCTGGAGAGAAGAATGCTAGACGCTCTGTGGGATAATCCAGTTTGATACGAATATCTGCAATCACGAAACGACCTTCGTAGCTTGCACCTTCCATCCAGAGCTTCATGCTTTCACGAATGGGTGAACGACCACCATCTGCAGCCACAACCCAATTTGAAATGTGTTTGTACTCACCTTCAGGGGTATGCACTGTCAATGTCACTTTGTCATTCTCTTGTTCATGTGCAACGACTTTGTTACCCCAGCGAACTTCAATATTGTCTTGTTCCTTAATGGTGTCGAGTAAAAAACTCTCCAGCCAGTTTTGCTGCAAGTTATTCAATGGTGCAAATTGATCGTGTTCATTAGTAGGCGATGCCATGCGGAATACCACTTGCCCCTTATAAATTGAATTACCATGCGTCCAAGGTAAGGCTTTGCTCATGATACGTTCAGCAGCACCGGCTGCCTGTAAAATTTCCATAGAACGCTTGGTGTACACCAATGCACGACTACCTTCAGATAACTGTTGTTCTGAAGACAGTAAAATAACTTTGACCCCCTGTTTTGCTAATAACAACGCATTTGCCATCCCAATCGGACCTGCACCCACAACAGTGACAGTATCCACATCAGCTACAGTATCTTCATGACTATGAAAATAGGGATAAACCTCGTAGTTATAATAGAGTGATTTTCTAGGTTGAGTTTCAGGAAAATGCATGAGAGAACTCCTTGTAATTTTCTCAAAATATTATTGAATTAAAAAGAATAAGTTTTTAACTCGTCTTCTCATTTATGATTTTAGACTTGAAGATATCAACATAAAGAATAATACAATATTAAAAATCAAACAACTGGTTGATAGATACCAAATATCATTATAAAATGTGACTTATAGTACTTTGTAAGCAAATAACATTTCATTTATTAAAGGTGAGTAGAGAAAGTTTATAAATTCATAAACAAATTTTTTTTAATTAAAAATGATTTAGACAGTGTCAGGTAGCTAAAAACAATGAATCAAATTTCCACCAATAGGCCATATACACTCGGATGGGTATTTTTACTGACTTTGCTTACTGCATTTAGTGCTTTATCGACTGATATGTACTTACCCGCATTACCCATGATGGCAGAGGAATATCAGGTCAGTACACAAACGATTGCAAATACGTTAGGTGCTTATTTTCTTGGATTGGCTTTTGGTCAATTGATTTATGGCCCTCTCAGCGATCGTTATGGACGCAAGCCTCCGCTTTATTTTGGTCTGGTGATTTATATTGTTACCAGTCTTTGCTGTGCAGTAGCGCCTAATGACACTATTCTACTAATTTTTCGAGTATTGCAAGCATTCGGCGGTTGTGCAGGTGTGGTGATTGTACGGGCTGCCATACGTGATCGACTTGATATGAAAGCATCTGCGCAGGTATTTTCCACCATGCTGCTTGCGATGGGTCTAGCCCCTATATTAGCTCCAACTTTTGGTGCTTTATTGATTCAATATTTCCACTGGTCAAGCATTTTTTATTTACTGACTGCAATTGGTATCGTAACATTGATTCTGGTTCATTTTTATTTTGACGAAACCCTAAAGCAGACAAATCGCCAGAATATTTCAGCTAGAGAAATATCCAAAAACTACCTAAGTTTATTTAAAGATCAAAGTTTCGCAGTCCCCATGTTTGCGGGCGCAATGTTATATGGGACGCTATATTGTTATATCAGTGCTTCTTCAAATTTATTTATTAATTTTCTTAAAATACCAGAACAGCAATTTGCCTATCTATTTGGCTTAAATGCCTTTGGTCTGATGCTATCTGCTTTCATCAATAGACGTTTAATTCGTTATTTTTCAGTAAGCCATTTATTTATACTGGGTGCTCTTATTCAAATATCCGGTATATTTATCATTAGTATAAATGCTTGGTCGTATACGATTAATCCCTATTTGACTTGCTTAGGATTATTTTTATTGGTAGGCGGTATAGGATTTACCGGACCAAATTCAATGGCCCTTGTTATGCAAAATCAAGTTAAGCAAGCAGGGTTGGCAAGCGCACTCATGGGCGGTGTACAATTTTTCTGTGGTTTTATCATGACTATAGTATTGTCTTTCCTGCCTTTTAACATACTACAAAATATGAGTATTATTATGCTCATTACTGGGTTACCGAGTGTATATTTTGCAATCTATAATCATCAAAGTTTTGTAGAATTGAAATAACAAAATATATTTAAATAGAAAAACAACTCCATTGTGGCTCTTTTTCGAATGCAATTCTTTGTATTCTCAATTATTTATTCGTCTCATTTCTTTCAAGAAAGCCAATTTAAAATGCATTTCGTTAAAAGGCCACTTTAACAAAACTTATTATGATTTTATTGATCAACTTACTGATTAGTTCTCATCGGTTTTTACGACTTTCAATTTTACCTTGAGCAACAGTTCTCCCCCGTGTTCCCTTTATCATTTCCTAGGCATTGTTGGGATAAATATCAACGTAATTTAAATAATAATGAAGGATCTTTGATCCTATTTCTCTTGTTTTGGGAGCATTAATTTGAATCTTTTAATCCCTTATTTCAATAGGATTTTTTAAAAACCTAATCAATTAAAGTCCATGTTTGATGAACAATACGTACAGCTTATTTTCTTCTGGTCTATAAAACCCAAACTTTATAAACAACTGATTTATGAGATTCACCTATAATTGCTACACCATAAAGAACAGAATCAGCGATCAAAAAAATAAAAAACCAGCAATTTTCATTACTGGTTTTTTATGCTTAGCGTTGAAACTTATTTAGTTGCATTTAAACATTCGCTTTCTGTAAATGCATTGCAGCTATTTTCTTCTTATTTTTCATTAAGCGAGTGATTAAGAACATTGAGATGGCAGCTAAAAATGCAGGGATCGTCAATAAATTCACAATTTGTTCGCCTGATAAGCCTGATACCATTAACCAACCTACTGCACCTGAACCAATAAATGAGCCTAAACGACCAGCTCCACCCGCCCAACTTACGCCTGTAGAACGACAATGCGTTGGATAGTAGCTGGAACAGAACACATGTATTCCAATGTGTGAGCCACTAATACCTGCACCAATTCCGAATATTCCCAGTACGATAAGCATTGTATTTAAATTTACTACACCCGCACTCAGTGCCAATACACAGATTGCTCCAATCACATAAGAAATAGTTAGGGTACGACTATGACCTAATTTATCCATAAAATAGGCAATGATTAATGCACCGACTGTACCGCCAATTTGGAATGCCGAAGTGATCCATGATGCACTTTGCATATTAAAGCCTTCATTTTTTAGAATTGTTGGCATCCAACTTGAGATCATATAAATGATAATTGAGCCCATAGTAAATGCGCACCAAAATAATAAGGTACCGGCAATGTAATCTTTACTAAATAATTCACGGACACTGACATTTTGTTTTTCGGTTACTGCTGCGACCAATTCTGGAATAGGTTGACCATTAGGCACCATTTTTTGGATAACAGCGTCAATTTTTTCTTTAGAAAATTTATTTAATACCATGAAACGCAATGATTCTGGCATAAAGTAATATATAAATGGCAATGCAACTAAAGGAGCAATACCACCAATCATTAGAATGCCTTGCCAACCAATCAATTGAATAAGTTGACCTGCCAATAAGCCACCCATCGCTGCCCCAATGGTATAGCCACAGAACATTACAGTTACAAGGGTAGAACGTCGTTTGGTGGGACAATATTCTGATGTAATGGTAACTGCATTTGGCATAGCGCCACCCAAACCTAAACCAGTAAGAAAACGTAATACAATTAATACTGTTAAATTTGGAGAAAATGCAGAGATTAAGGTACCAATACTAAATATGACCACACTCCAGATGATAATTTTTTTACGGCCAAATTTGTCAGCTAATGGTCCAAATACAAAAGAACCCAGCATAAGACCGAATACGCCTGATAAAAATAGAGGTGCTAAATCAGCTGGGGTTAGTGACCACTGTGCAATTAAAGCGGGGGCAATAAACCCTACAGCTGCAATATCAAAACCATCTAATGCTGCAACAACAAAACATAATATAATTATTATCTTTTGAAGTTTAGAGACGGGCACGCTATCAATAAAATCTTGAACTTCCATCCGTCCATTTATATGTTGAGTCATCCTATTTCTCACTTAATTTTAAGTTTTTTATTACTGAAATCACATCCTTGTTATTCAGCTTCCTTTATTTAAGGCAACTCCAAAGAAGAGCATAAAATTTTAATCTTCCTTAAAGCCATTCCTTGTTTTCACTTCTAGATCTGTTGTGCAACCGTATTCATTAAATTCTCTGTGTCTTCTATGCTATAGCCTAACTCCTTTAAAATTTCTTGAGTATTTGCTGCAACCGGATTTACCGGATTGCAATGCTGAACTGGGGTCTTGCTAAATTTTGGCGCAGGACTAGGCTGAATAATACTATTGACTACCGTATAGGTGCCTCGGCTTTGATTATGTGGATGTTTGGGTGCTTCAGATAAACTTAAAACAGGGGCAAAACACGCATCTGTACCTTCAAAAATCTCGCACCATTCATCACGTGTTTTAGTGAGAAAAATATTGGTCAGACGCTGTTTCAACACTGTCCATTTTTTTGAGTTCCATTGTTGCTGGAATTCAAGGTCATCTGTTAATTCCAATTTCTCAAGAAACAGTGCATAAAATTGTGGTTCCATTGGACCAATGGAAATGTATTTAGCATCTAAGCATCGATAACTATCATAAAAATGAGCACCGCCGTCACCATTATTGGTTCCAGCTTCATCATTCCATAAGCCCACAGAATGCCAACCCTGAATTAAAGCAGTTAATAATGCCGAACCATCGGTAATCGCAGCGTCAACCACCTGCCCTTCACCAGTATGTTTAACATGTAAAGCCGCAGCTAAAACACCATATACCAGTAACATCCCACCGCCACCAAAATCACCAATTAAACCTGGTGTGGGTGTGGGTTGGCCTTGAGCACGTGCTGTTGAATGCAAAGCTCCTGTCAAAGCGATATAATTGATATCGTGTCCAGCTGCATGGGCTAATGGTCCTGTTTGTCCCCATCCAGTCACCCGTCCATAAACTAATCTTGGATTACGAGTGTGACAAATTTCTGGGCCTAAACCTAAAGACTCCATGACGCCCGGTCGAAAACCTTCCACTAAAATATCAGCACTTTCAATCAGCTTTAATACGATTTCAATGGCTTCAGGTTTTTTTAAATCCAGTGCAATTGACTCGCGTCCACGAGCTAATACATCACTATCCCGTGCTGTTAAAGATGCCATACCGCCTTGTTTAGAAGGCTTAGTCAGGCGATCAATACGTATAACACGGGCTCCTTGATCTGCAAGCAACATTGCTGCAAAAGGTGCAGGTCCAAGACCTGCAAACTCAATTACAGTTAAATGCGACAATGGTCCTGAACGCATCATTAAGCAGCTACCTCGCTGCCCACTTCCACAGTACGGCCTTCTACACCTACAGTCTTATTACTGATGAGGAATGATTCATTCAATTCAATACCATAGCCCGGACCTTCATTCGGATAGCACATGCCATTTTCAAATTTAGGAATATTTAGTGCGATATCTGTACCGGCTTTAATATTCTTACTTTCCATCGTACCGTGAATTAATAGTGGACCAATTGACTCATTCAATCCCTGTGAAGCCCATTCATTTGCTACCCAAAGATGAGCGGCTGGACTATGTTCTAAACCAGAACCAATCATACAACCACAATGTACTGGTAAACCTGCCAAACGCGCCATAGTTAACCAACGCTGAGCTTTTACCAAGCCGCCTACTTTCTGAAGTTTGATGAATAGACCATCAGCTGCACGACGGTCAATAATTTCTTTAAGGTTATGCAGTTCTTGAGCAGATTCATCGGCATAAATCGGAGTTTTAACCTGTGCACGTAAACGCGCCATGCCTTCAATATCCCAATGCGCTAGTGGCTGTTCAATTAAATCAAGACCAGCAGAATCAATACGACGGATCACATGAAGTGCTTTTTCATAACTCCAGAAGCCATTTGCATCAATTGTTAACACAGCATCTGGACCTACGGTGTCACGTACAGCATGAACCATATCAATATCATCTTGTAATGTACCGTGACCTATTTTCATTTTAAATAATTCAAAACCAAGCGCTTTAGCTTTCTGTGCTTCGGCAGCAACATCTTCAGGTTTACCTGCAGATAATACCCAACCTTGACGTGAGCCTTCAGTTGTACGTCCGCCCAGCAAGTCATATACAGGTACACCGTATAACTTCCCTTTCAAATCATGTAATGCGAAGTCGACAGTTGCTTTCGCCTGGTTATTATCTCGGACTAAGAGATCCATTTTTGCAACAATTTTTTCGATATTACGTGGATCTTCGCCAATTAAAATACGCGGTGCAATTACACGTGTAATCATCGCGATAATTGATTCTTGTAATTCACCACGGTACCAAGAAGAGGTATCACCGGAATCTGCAAAACCTACCGTACCGTCATCTGTAGTAATTTTTAAAACCACACTATCAATAGATGTAATACGCGTATTAGGCATGATCACTGGTTTTTTTAATGGGGTAGAAACTGGGAAACATTCTACTTTTACGATCTTTGGCATGATTAAATCCCTTTCCTTTTGAAAATTTCTGCATTTTAAAACGCAAATTTTAGTGTCTATTCGCTTAGACAAACTGCTTATATCCAGCTTAAAAAATACTGATATAAGATCCATCTTATAAAACAACTCAACTCAGAATAATTTTCTTCGCTGAAAAATCGTTTTTAACAATTCGGTAATTTTTACATTCCACTCATTGTAAAAATAAATCTTTAAACCCGTCTTCAAGTAATGTAATTTCGATTTTTGTAAAAGTCAACCAACAAGTTGGTTGAATAAACAATAAATCAACCAACCTGTTGGTTGACAAAACTGTAATATTTGTTAAAACTAGTTTTCATCAGAACAACAGTTTGGCTCAGCACACCTTTTTAGGGTTTGAGTCATTCAATATTTATTTAATTTAATGAGAAACTAAAAGGATTGCCCCATGATTTATGGATATCGCTCGACATGGATGACAGAAGAACTTGATCAATTACGTGTAACCGCACGCCGTTTTTTTGAACAAGAGGTTGCCCCAAAAGCTGAAAAATTTCGTAAACAGCATTTTATTGATCGTGAAGTTTGGGAGAAAGCCGGAGAACTTGGATTGCTTTGCATGAGTATTCCCGAAGAGTATGGTGGTCTAGGTGCGTCCTTTGCCCATGAAGTTATTATGATGGAAGAGCAAGCGCGTATCTGTGATACAACATTTGGTTTTATTCCAGGCTCATTGAACAGCCCTGGTTTCTTTTTAGGCACAGCCACACCCGAACAACTATTAAAGTGGATGCCAGGTATTGCTGCAGGCAAAAAAATGATTGCCGTCGCGATTACCGAACCTGATGCAGGGACCGATGTAAAAGCACTCAGAACCACTGCACGTCGTGATGGCGATGAATATGTGCTTAATGGATCTAAAACATTCTGTACACTTGGCGATCAAGCTGATTATGTCCTGGTTGCTGCACGCACGGGTGATTCGACATCAGGCGCTCGTGGAATTTCTTTATTCATGGTCGAAAAAGACAAATGTCCAGGTTTTAAGGTTAATAACCTCATTGATAAAATCGGTCAAAATGCATTAAATACTGCTGAAATTTTCCTAGATGATGCACGTGTACCAGCTGAAAATTTAATTGGTGGAGAAGAAGGAAAAGGTTTCTTCCAGTTAATGGATGTGTTCACGCGTGAACGTTTATCAATTGGTATCGTGGGCATTGCCTGTGCTGAGCGTGCAATTGAAATGACGGTTGAACATGCTAAAAATCGAAAAATGTTAGGTAAAACCCTCTGGGATTTCCAAAACACTAAGTTTGAATTGGCTGAATGCTTAACCGAAGCACGGGTTGGTCGTGTATTTATTGATACGATTATTAATGATTTGGTTGAAGGTAAAGAGCTACAACCTAATGATGCAATGATGGCCAAATGGTGGGGATCACAAAAACAATGTGAAATTATCGACCGTTGCCTACAACTCTTTGGTGGTTATGGTTACTGTACAGAGTATCCAATTGCGCAATTGTATATGGATGCACGTGTTGCGAAAATTTATGGAGGATCAAACGAAACATTGAAAGATGTAATTGCCCGCTCAATGTAACCCTTATCAACTATATAGAAGGGGCATCTATTGCCTCTTTTTATTTATCAATTTAATTGATTCAATGCGTATTAAAATATTCTTTCTTAATTTTAAAGCGCTCAAACCTTGTTTCAGCAAATGTTCCCTAGGTGAAATCAATTGCTCATCTATCTGTACAGTGGGTAGGCTCTGCTGATATTAAAAGTAATAGTGTAGGAATAAAGACTGAGACTCTTGGCTTGCATATGAATCAATGTTCATAATTATGACAAGTTATTTATAATCAAAAATTAACTTCGCGTTAGGTTAAGGCATAAAGAACCAAAAGCTTAAAATATAGAAATCTTTATTCGTTGTTAAAGCAACAAATGTTTAGTCAAATACCAATTAAACAAGGCTTCAAAAATAAATGAGGTTTCTAACTTTAAGCTTTTGTTAAAAGGAAGATCTATGTTTGATCTGGATTATATTTTAAGCTCTAAGACCATTAATCATGGTATCCATGAATGTATCTGTAATTTCAGAAATGGTAATCTTTGAATCTTCTTTATACCATCTTGGTACCCAGTTTAATGCTCCAAATAACATTGAAGAAATAATACGAGGTGAACACGGCCTAATTTTACCATCAGCAATGCCTTCTTCAATCAATGCACGGACCGTTAAATCCAAACGTCGTTGGAATTTCCTAATTTCATCACTTGAGTAAACATCTAATGGACGCGCACCAACAAGTAACATGCAGCGACCGAATACATTGTTTTGTGCGATTGCCAAACTTGAAGCAAATTTTATCAAACGCTCAAATACACACACTTTTTTGTTGTGCATTTCTTCAATAAGTACATCTAAATCTTTAAAGGACAGCTGCAAACATTCAAGTAAAATGCTCTCTTTATTCGAAATATAATGGTAAAGCGTCGCCTTATGAATACCGACATGCTCGGCAATTAAATCTAAAGAGGTTGCTTCATAACCTAAGGTTGAGAAAAGCTCAGCAGCCGTCGTTAAAATTAATAAGCGCTTGTCTTCATGACGTGCATCCGTACTTGGACGACGTTTACGTGGTTGGCGTATTTTTGCAACTAAACCCCTTTCCTTAAAATTTTCTGTTACTTCAATTTTTTCTGTTTCTAATTCAGACATTTAGCAATCCTAAAAATAAAGTTAATGATCAAGCTAGCTTAAAAAAACTGTTTAGTGGGTTCAGTTAAATCAAAGTAGACATACGCAAATAAACAATAAATATTTCAAATACTTATTGCATCAATATTTTATCACTTAAATATCAACCAATTATTTGGTTATATTATAAATAAATTCCATTTTTTTAATAGTACCCATTTTACATAGAATAGAATACTTAATTTTCTGATAATAAAAATAATCCACTTGGGTGGATTATTTTTATAAATCAATATATTAATAAAAATTATTTATTTAAAAATATTTAAGCTGCATATAAAATACCATTTTCAAGCAACTGTGCAATACGTTGGTTATCCCACCCCATTTCATTCAGAATTTCACGGGTATGTTCACCTAGTTTAGGAGCACGAATACGAACTTCTCCTGGAGTAAGTGACATTTTAACAGGAATACCCGGCACCGCCGTTGGGGTGGCTGTTCCAGGATGGTCGACGAGAGGCAACATATTGCGCGCAGCAAAATGCTCATCTTTAAAGATTTCTTCGCCGGTGTAAATCGGACTAAATGGAACACGACCACCAAAAAGTTCCTTTAACTCTAGCTTGGTTTTCAGCACGGTATATTTTTCAATTTCCGCATTGAGTTCAAGATGATTTGTCCAGCGCAAACCTTCATTTAAATATTTGGCTTCAGTTTTTAATTCAGGACAACCGAGTAAATCGCACAATAAATGGAATTGAGCATCATGTGGTGCAGCAATTGCAATCACACCATCCTTGACTTTAATGGTGCCAAAAGGTGCCAACCCAGGAATACCGTTACCCACTGGTTTTGCAGAAACTCCAAGATATGAAAATTGGCTAACGACAATTTCAGAGAGTGCCAAAATACTGTCAGTCATTGCCACATCTACATATTGACCTAAGCCAGTATTTTTCGCATGCAATAAAGCAGAAACTGTTCCGAATGCTGCAAATAATCCAGATACAGTATCTCCGGCTCCACCACCCACCTTCACGGGATGGTCAGCATCCATACCGGTAACTCCCATCCAACCACCCATGGCTTGAGCAACAATATCAAATGCAGGCCAGTTCTTGTATGGACTTTCCCCTCCAACACGATCACCGAAACCGCGAATGGAAGTATAAACAAGACGTGGATTAATTTTTTTCAGTTCGTCATAACCCAAGCCCATTTTCTCAAGTACACCAGCACGATAGTTTTCAACTAGACCATCAGCATTTCTAACCAACTCAAGCAATGCTTCGCGTCCTAATTCTGTTTTCAAATTTAATGAGATAGAACGCTTGTTTCGGTTACATGACTGAAATAATCCGCCAAAAAATCTATCTTGGTCATCAGCACGGAATGGTCCCATTTTACGGAAGAAATCACCCTCTAATGGTTCAACTTTAATTACATCTGCACCATGATCTGCTAACATTTGAGAACAAAATGGACCCGCTAAGGCATGCGTTAAATCGAGAATACGTAATCCTTTTAAAGATCCTTGATGATTACTTTCCATAAACACTCCGTTGCTATCTTAAACCAACCAAACAGTTGGTTAATTTATTATTGACTATTTTTTTACTACTGTAAAATGATTTTTACAAATTTTAGACTAAAGTTAAGAAAATATTGTTAGAGAAAAAACAGGATAAATAGATATTGTCTGTCTATTCATCCTATTTTTGACGCGTTTGAATTTATGCAGTTTTAGGTCGAGTTTGCACTGTTATCCAATGCGTACGGGTAAATTCCTCAATAATCCAATGCCCATTAAAACGGCCTAAGCCCGAATTTTTTTCTCCACCAAATGGTGCATGTGACTGATCATCGACAGTAATGTCATTAATATGCGTCATTCCTGCCTCAATCCCTAGCGCAAAATTCACGCCACGCTCATGATTGGTTGTGCATACCGCACTGGATAAACCATATTCTGTGTCATTGGCCAACTCTAAAGCATGAGCTTCATCACGTGCTTTAATGACTGGCAAGATGGGACCAAAACTTTCTTCGCGTGCCAATGCGGATTGAGGGTCAACATTAATAAATACGTGGGGTGGAATGACTTGACCTTGTGTGTCGCCCCCAATAATCAATTTGGCATTTGACGCTTTTGCTTCTGCAATAATTCGTTCAACATTTTGAACTTGGCTTGAATTAATGATTGGTCCAATCAATGTCCCCATATCATTAGGATCGCCAATGACCAATTCTTTCACTTTGTGCTCAAGCAGGGCCACAAAATCATCATAAATTTTCTCATCAACAATGACCCGGTTGGTACTCATGCAGATCTGGCCTTGATGCAAGAAACGACCTAATACTGTCAATTCAACAGCTTGCTCTAAATTGGCATCATCCAGCACCACCATAGGTGCATTTCCACCCAGTTCAAGCGCAATTCGTTTAAGGTGTTTTCCACCCACCGCCAGTTGACCAACTCGTTTCCCAATCTCGGTTGAACCTGTAAATGAAATTAAACTAGGTACTGCATGCTCGACAAAATAGTCACCAATTTCGCTTCCTGCGCCCACAACGACATTAAGCACGCCTGCCGGAAAGCCTGCTTCTTCAAAAATTTTGGCTAATAGTGTTCCGCCAGTCACAGGTGTATCACTTGCAGGCTTGAGAACAACGGTATTTCCTAATGCCACAGCGGTAATGACAGAACGCATACTCAGGTGAAATGGAAAATTCCACGGGCTGATTACACCAATGACACCCAATGCTTTTCGATAAATACGGCTTTCCTGATGTGGCACACTTGTCGGCAAAATTTCGCCATTCACACGCAATGGAAAAGTTCTAGCTTCGGCCGTGATGCCTTGTGCTGCGCCTAATTCAATTGATGCTTTTAAACGGGTGCTTCCCGATTCACGAATAATCCAGTCAATAATTTCTTTACCACGTACTTTTAGAATCTCTTCTACACGTTGAATTAGCGCAATTCTTTCTGCAGGCGAAGTTTTTTCCCATGTAGGTTGCACTGATTTTGCGGCTGCATATGCGGCATCTAAATCGGATGTATTTGCTAATTGAAATTGGTGAATGAGTTCTTGGTTATAGGGATTAATATTATCGGCTTGGCGTGTCGATGACCCCTTGGTCCATTGACCATGAATATATTGATAATTTAGTTCGGTATAAATGTTAGAAGAACCCATAAAACAAATCCTTGTATTTCTACTCTGTTTATTGTCAACGATTGCTGACAATAAACATAAGTTAAATAAAATAAAAAAGCAATCAACTATTTGGTTGGTTATATAGCCAAAAAATATTAAAATTTTTAGCCATTAAAACTTATAGGTATAGTTGGTATAAAAACGGTGTTCATCCAGTTTAATACCACTGTTTTCAAAGTCAGTTTTAATTAACATATATTGAAAGCCTAATCCTTTAAATAGTCCTTCTTTGATTCCATAGTTGAGAACGATGTTAAATTCACTTTCTTTGACATCACTAATTGTGGGATGCTTGATATGATCCGCCATAATATAACGTGTCATAAAATTCAATCCATCTATGCCTATAGCTGCAAAATCATAGTCATAACGGAATTGGACTGAACGCTCTTTTGCTTTATAGAAACTAATACTGCCCCATTGAGTTAAAAATGGTACTGGCGTCCAACCACTCAGTAAAGGAAATGCCGTTTCACCCGACATCTGTTGATAACCTAAACCAAATTTATGCGGACCATAACTGAGCATGCTCATAAAGTTATACGCTTGATTATCAATTTTACCTTGTAAACTACTACCTGTATCTTGAGTATCAAAGATACGAAAATCAGTGACTAAACGCATAGTATCATTAAATTTATGTTTATGTTTTAAACCGACATAATGTTGATTATAAATATCCTCCAGTCCTCCATAAAAATATGAGGCATCTAAGTTTGGATTCACTTTATAATCCACCCCAAAGACATTTAAACCGTCCGAAAATTCACCTGTTTTATTCACATCCAATGTCAGTTTCTCATACTCTTCTTTATCACGTGCTTGAATCCGAGTAATTCGACCGGCAGTAATTTTGGTATTTTCAATATCATTCGATTCAAGCATAAGACCTTTAAACGTTGTCGGTAAATTTCGACTATGGTCAATATGAACCACTGGAAGTTTAGGCATCAATTGCCCGTAACGCACTTCAGTTTTACCTATTTTGGCTTTTAAAGTTAAGCCTAATTGAGTCTGATCTTGCTCTTGTTCTCCTGTAACAGGATCATTCGGCATGGTTCCATCACGGACCAATTCATTGTCATTTTTCATTAAACGTTGCGCGTGCATAACCGTACCATCCAGACCAAAAGCAACAGGACCGAACGGTTCTGCATAGCCTGATTTAATACTTAATGATGCACTTTGAGACCAGTGTTCGAACTCTGGTACAGGTTTTGTGTCAGGAATACGATGCATATAAAAATTACGGAAATCTACCTGCACTTGTGCATCTTTGACAATATCTGCTTGTACTACTCCTGAAGAACAGATCAGGCACCCCAACGTTACTAATTTCAATTTCAACATGTTAGCAATCCTCTTTGCTTAATTTTCAACTTTCCATAGTTGCAATGGTGGATCTATCCAAATTCATCCTCAGGATGTTAGATGCACCTTTTCTGATTTTGTTTTTAGGACAATATCCATTGCATTATTAATATTCCGTTATTCATATCCTTGAACAACAATTCCGTGATCCTACGAAATTCCTTCTTATATTTTGTTTCAACCTTATGAAAACCAAGAATATAAGAAGCTAAACAACATCCCTGTCGTAAAGCCCACCTGTTATGCGACTTTGACTGTAATGCCTGTTAGGCCATCCACATCAGCACGCATTTCATCTCCCGGTACCACTGCACCTACACCTTCAGGTGTTCCTGTAAAAATTAAATCGCCTTGTTTCAATTCAAATAAAGTCGATAAATTGGCAATCGTTTCAGCAACATTCCAGATCAAATGGGTAACATCACTACGTTGTTGAGTTTGACCATTCACTGTTAAGTGAATATCACCGGCATTTAATTCGCCCACATCTGCTAAACGATGGATTGGACCCACAGGTGCTGAGTAGTCGAATGCCTTACCAATTTCCCATGGACGACCCTTTTCACGTTGCGCCATTTGTAAGTCACGACGTGTCATATCTAAGCCCACAGCATAGCCATAGATATATTCAGCAGCTTGCTCAACTGAAATATTTTTCCCATCTTTACCAATCGCCACCACCAATTCGATTTCATAGTGGTAGTTCGAGGTTAAGGGTGGGTATGGAATGGTGACTGTTTCACCCAACGGTACAGGTACAATGGACTCAGCATCATTCGGCTTACAAAAGAAAAAGGGTGGTTCACGATCTGGATCGAAGCCCATTTCACGAGCATGTGCCGCATAGTTACGACCGACACAATAAATACGACGTACTGGAAATAATGCATCGCTATCTTTTACAGGAATACCGACCACTGGCATTGGATTAAATACAAAACTCATCATCTACTTCCTTGATTTTATTCGTTGTTAAATTCTTTAAACAGCATCGGGTTGATTGTGTGGGGCTGCTGCCTGAAATTCGGGCAAAGCCATACATGCGTTATAAATATTTTGTATAATGGGATATTGACTCAAATTAACTTGGAATCGTTTAGAAGATTCAACTTGTGGAATCAGATACACGTCGGCCAAAGTAGGTGCATTCCCTATACAGAAATCCCCTCGTCCAGTGTCTCGGTCTAACAACTGTTCTAAAGCGCCAAAGCCTTCTTCAATCCAATGCTGGCACCATATTAGTACTTGTTGTTCGTTTAACTGCAACGGACCACGCAAGTATTCCAAAACACGTTTATTGTTAATGGGATGAATATCGCAGCCCACCAGTGCAGCGATTGCACGTACTTTGGCTCGCTCCAATCCATCTTTAGGCAATAAGACAGGTTCCGGATATTCCTCCTCTAACCACTCAATAATGGCTGGACTTTGAATCAGCAACTGATCATTAACTTCCAACACAGGAACAAAACCTTGTGGATTCATGTTTTTAAAATCAATTTGCTTGTGTTCGTTTTTCATCAAAGACACCGGCAATAATTCATAATCAATTTTCTTAAGATTCATTACGATCCGAGTACGGTGCGAGGTTCCGCTTCGAAAAAAGCCATACATTTTCATGCTGCTGATCCCGTGTAATGTTTTGCTGCATCTAAACAGTTTTCAACATTCCAGCCATACAGCCATTCCATCGCATCATAAAACCGTTCATTGGGACGCCCACGCCATAAATCATTGCGCACCATGCGTTGAACACCTTTGGCATGGTAAATCTTGCCCATTTCTCGAGAAGACAGAACAATACGTGCAGTACGCGCCACACGAGCACGTTGATAAATTTGAAAAGCTTGTTCAATATTATTATTGCTGATACGGAGGGCTTCACCCAAAGTTACTGCATCTTCCATCGCCATACAGGCACCTTGTGCCATATATTGTGTGGTTGGATGTGCCGCATCCCCGAGTAAAGTAACACGCCCATAACTCCACTGGTCGATAGGTTCACGGTCTGCTGTTGCCCAACGTTTCCATGATTTTGGCAACTCAATTAATTTACGTGCTTTCGGACAAATCCCTTGAAAATAAGAAAGTACTTCTTCTTTTGAGCCATCTTTTACGCCCCATTCTTCCTGTTCACGACTATGGAAGGTTACAACGACGTTATATTCTTCACCGCCTCGTAATGGGTAATGTACCAGGTGACAATTTGGACCTACCCAGATACTAGCTGCATTCCACTGCAGATCTTCAGGAAACTCACACTTTGGGACGACTGCACGGTAAACTACATGCCCTGTCACCAGAGCAGGATCGCCGACATATTTTTCACGGACAATGGACTTAACTCCATCTGCCCCAATAAGTGCTTGCCCTGTATAACTTTGCCCATTCTGATCTGTAATGGTGACGCTTGTATGGTCTTGTTCTAGATGGGTTATGCGACAATTGGTGATGATTTCAATTTCCCCCTGTTCTTGTGAACCTTCTACCAAGGAGCTATGAATATCTGCACGGTGAATAACCGCATAAGGATTACCAAAGCGCTTTAGAAATGCTTCGCCTGTATCAATACGCCCGACTTGATATTCATCAATTGCATCATGCATGACCATATAATCTGTATAGACAGCACGCCCTCGAGCTCGGTCACCTATACCTAAGGCATCAAACGCATTAAAAGCATTTGGACCCAGTTGAATACCTGCACCAATTTCCCCAATTTCTGAAGCCTGTTCAAAAACCTGAACTTTAAAACCTTGTTTAGCTAATGCAAGGGCAGCTGCAAAGCCACCTATGCCACCGCCTGCAATCAAAATTGGACTTAGCTGATTAGTCATGTTTTTCATCCTTTAAAAACAGATTTAATTACGTGCCCGAACTGAATAAAGGTCGAGTTTCTTTTGAATAGGTGCTTCATCCGCAATAAAAATGAAACAGGGCTCACTTGATCTATTGAATAAATCAATCTGTGCAAAACATGGTGCACATGCGGTATCGGCTTTTTCTAAATTGAAAGTTTCAGTCCCAATCCGCAGCTCTACTTGTCCTTCGATGAGGTGAAAAACTTGCGCTGCTGAACATGGACTCATTTGAACCGTTTCATTTGGTCGAACCATAAGTGCTGAGTAGCCAATAATTTTTTGACAGTCTTCACCTGTTTCTGGATTGACATATGCAACTTGAATTGGACCTTGTGATTGATTTCCAGCAAGATCAACGAGTAATTGTTTTGCTTCCGCCCAAGGATAACGAAGCATTGGATAATTATTTTTTGCCCGAATGTGATGTTGAGTCGGTACTAAACCTGTGCCATAACGTGAATTTTTTCCTGTATTTGCTACAGGTTGGCATTCACCTCCTTCTACATAGGAAGCTTCCATGTAATAGACTAAAGGTAAATCAAGTACATCAAGCCAAATGACAGGCTCATCACCATCATGACCATGTTCATGCCAGAGACCTGATGGGGTAAGGATCAAATCACCATGGGACATCGGGCATTTTTCACCTTCGACCGTGGTATAGGCTTTTTCACCTTCTACTATAAGACGCACTGCATTCGGTGTATGTCTATGTGCTGGTGCCCATTCTTTTGGCAATAGCAACTGCATGCCAAGATAAATCACCGAGGTCGCACGCATATTTTCTAAACCATGGCCGGGATTGGCTAAAACCAATACACGACGTTCAGCCTTTTCGATCGGTGTTAATTCTCCAGCTTCAATCAATAAAGGTTTTATGTCGTTAAATTTCCAGAAAATCGCCTGAGTCTGAGGAATTGGTTTTAATGGAGGTAACACGTTTCTAAGACTTGGCCATAATGGAACAAGATTATTCTGTGTGAGGTTAGCAACATAACTTGTTGGCAGATCTTCTAATTTAGCAAGCTGTTCCATTTTCATCCCTAATATAATAATATCAACCAATCGGTTGGTTGTTTTATTTATTATAATAATTTTTACTATTAAATCCAGAGATTCTGAAAATATTTTTATATACTTCAATTAATTAATATAAATAATTTAAATTCAATAATTTACTTAGGTTAAGCTGTTTCACAAATCATTTTTAAGCAGTTCTATGTCCTAAATTCTTTTGACTAAATTAAGGTGTTAACTAGCCACTAAAATTCTAGACTCACATAATCATATTTTGAATAGCCATCGATTTTATAGAGACTTATTAGTCAGATATGGACCGCCACTAATGTCCTAGACAAATTTCATCTATTCTTTTTGCACAGGAGAGAACATTATGAATAGGCAACGATATACCCAGAATTTAAAAATGAAGCAGTAAAGCAAGTGATTGAAAAATATCATAGCATGGTTGAATTTGCCTCATGTTTGTATATGACCAAACATGGTCTTTATGCGCAGATTAAGCATGAGAAGCCTCAACAGCTTAAAATCACAGAATCTGGTGATTCACTTATAGAATTAGCAAAGTTAAAAAAAGAACTTCAACGAGTCACTGAAGAAAGAGACATATTAAAAAAGCTGCGGTGTAATTCGCAAGTTAGTCCAAATGAGGTATGCCTTTATTCAGGACAATCAGCATATCTGATCAATCTGTCGTTCGTGTTCAACTCTGGATGTTCGCCATAGTGGTTATTATGCAGGGCTAAAGCAGCCGATCAGCAAGACCGCCCAGAAACGGCAACAGCTTTCAGAACTAATTAAAACAGTTTTGGCTAGAATCTGGCCGAATCTACGGCTATCGAAAGATTCACTGTAATTTAAAAGATATTGGTGAAGGTTGTGGAATTAATCGAGTCCATCGGCTGATGAAAGCAGATGACTGAAATCACAGCGGGGCTAGCGTAACCCTAGAGCTCATGCTGGTATTCCATCTGTCATTGGCGAAAAATTTTAGATCGACAGTTTAATCTAATTCAGCCTAATCAGCGGTGGATTACTGATATGGGAAGTACTGCTTCGCAAGATATTCGTACACATAAAGGTTGGTCATATCTTGCAGTGGTGATTGATTTATTTGTACGCCTTGTAGTTAGCTGGTCTAGACATCCAGAATGACTACCAATCTGGTTTTAGATATATTATTGATGGCTCTTTGGCGAAGGAAACTAAAGAATAAAGTTCTGATTCATTCTGGCTAAGGCAGCAAATATACTAGTCATGAATGGCAAACTTTTCTCAAAGCCCAGAATTCGGAAAGCAGTATGAGTCATCACTTGCACAGTATACTGCTCATACCATGAGAATGCTGTTGCCAAGAGTCTTTCAGTTATTAAAAGGAGAGAGAATCAAGAGGAAAATATATTCATCAACAACTGAAGCCAAGTCGGATATTTTTAAATATATTGAGATGTTCTACAATTTTAAACGCAGATATAGTTTCAATGATCAACGCTCTCCATTAAATTATGGAAGGTCCCATCAAAAGCTGGTTATAGGTGTCTATAATTTTGGGGGCTACTCAAATAATGCGGTCAAATTTAATGAGTGATATAAGCTTTGCATATGAGGAAAACTATCATTTCCGAAATTAGGAATGTCAATTATTATTGCAGAAATATACAAGCGCATTTATTTAATTGGTCCCACCTATTAGGCTAGCAAATGAATTTTATTTTCTTACAATCATAGTAAAAGATTAATCTCGTTGAAATAATTAAATTTTTTTATTAAACCTATCTTTTTATAAATAATATAAATATATGTATAAGAAAACTTGATTATTTTTATTATTAGTGTATAGTTAACTTAACTAGAAAAAAGTCTTGTTTCGGTAAATCTTCTTTAAGTATCGCAGTTTTAGTCATAATCCTTCGTTTTTCAGATTTTAAG
>Ga0308165_1002482_pt1 | contig 21835 bp, 18 predicted proteins | sample PhyWR2_FD_201032 | JGI IMG/M metagenome (GOLD analysis project Ga0308165, IMG submission 201032) | Phyllosphere microbial communities from UC Gill Tract Community Farm, Albany, California, United States - DLSLW.R2 | ecosystem: Host-associated > Plants > Phyllosphere > Unclassified | place: USA... | reverse complement strand
CCAATTAGTCGCTGGAGCAAATGGACTTGATAATAAAATTACAGGCATCAACATTTTAGACAATCCAGATGCTTCTGATTGGTTGTCTGCCGGGGAATTGCTGATTACTTCAGGCTATTTTTTTAGCAAGAACACCGAAATTCAAAAGCAATTTATTCAGCGTTTTAAAGAAATCAATTGCTCCGCGATTTGCATCAAACCACATATTTATTTAAAAGGCATTCCACAATCTATGCGTGATTTAGCCGATGAATTAGCCTTACCTATCATCGAAATTCCCTATGGGGTCGCCTTTTCAAAAATCATGAATATTGTCATGGCGGAAATTTCTGGTCGGATGGACGAGCGAAATCAAGCTTCTTTGGATATTCATTCACAATTCTTTGAGATTTCATTACATGGCGGTGGAATGAAAAAAATTGCAGCGGAGTTAGCAAATATGGTTCAAAATCCTGTTGTGTTAGTTGATACGGATTGGTCAGTCACTGCTGTCAGTGATCATAAACAGCCTTTGATCCAAGAAACGATTAAAACAATTGAGCATACTTTTACATTTCCCCTTCAGACCTTTAATGACTTACCAACAAATTTTGAGCGCATCCAAAAACCAATTACCCGCTCACTTTTTTTTGCAGATAAAGAGTATCCCTGTGTAATCATGCCCGTTTACTTCGATACGATTCATTATGGTTTTATTCTGGTCTATCAAATTGAACGACCACTGACCGATCTTGACTACGTTGCTTTAGAAAATGGCTCGATGGCCTTTGCGCTAGAGCAAATGCGGTTGTTTGAAATTGAACGGACAGAAAATCGTATTCGCCGTGATTTTTTCGATCAATTATTATCTGGTCAAATCAAAGATCTTGATACCTTAGCAGCCTATGATACAGCAATCGATCCACTCTTGAATTATACAGTTTTGATTCTATCCATTCAGACATTCGGTATACAAACAGACTCTCTAATGAAAAAAAAGCAGGCTGAGGATCGCTTAATGAAAAGCTTATTGTCCTCATTGACAAGCTATACAGCGAATCGATTTCCCCATCTCCATTTATTCAGTCGGAAAAATCAGTTGGTCATGCTTTTAGGAACTGACCCTAATTCAAGTACCTTAAAAACACATAATGAACTATCCGATACAGCAGAACGAATCCGGATGTATTTGGAACAACAAGGACCGTCTGAACGAGAAATTTTCTGCACTATTGGTTCAACTTTACCAATTCTAGAGTTATCTCAAAGTTTTGAAGAAGCAAAAAAAGTCATCCAGCTACTTGAGGATGACTCAAAAGAAGAAAAAATTTATTTTTTCAATGATTTTTACTTTGATTCTTTTTTAGTTGATTCGATTTCAAAGGATCAAGGACAAAAATTCTACACTCATTATTTAAACACTCTATTGACTTATGACAAGGAAAATAAAACTAGCTTTACCCCGACATTAAAAGCTTATTTAGCACATCATTTAAACATCGCTACGACTTCCAGAGCCTTGTTTATCCATCGAAATACGTTGCTTTATCGAATTGAAAAAATCAAAGGGCTGTTACCTGTAGAGTTAGATCAGGAGAAAAACACCTTTGCATTACAATTGGCGCTAAAATTGTACGATTTGTACCATTGAGCATCCTGACAAAAAAGACCGAGAAGTAGCAAAATACTTCTCGGCCTTTTTTTATTCAATTTACTATCTACCTACAATAAAAGTCAATTCACATTCACAAACTTTTTTATCTTCAACAAATGCAGTTGCCTTCCCGATTCCTACATAATCTCTGATCTTCACGATTTCAAAGTGTAATTTTAACACATCTCCAGGAACAACTTTTTGGCGGAATTTTGCTTTGTTGATGCCGCCGATATACGCTGTTTCACCTTTAAATTGATCCATTTTCAAAATCAAAATCGATCCAACTTGTGCTAAGGCTTCAATAATCAAAACGCCTGGCATTGTTGGGTTTCCAGGGAAGTGTCCTTGGAAAAATTCTTCATTGATCGTTACATTTTTTGTGGCAATGATTTTTTTATCTGTAATGATTTCATCTACATAATCGATAAAGCAAATTGGGTACCGGTTTGGAATCATTTCCATAATTTCTGTTGCATTCATTAATCTTGTCATTGTTAGTTTTCCTCCCATTTCTTCATACAAATAACACCGTTATGTCCGCCAAAGCCAAATGAATTGCTGATCGCATATTGTGCTTGGACAGAGCGTGAGCCATCTGTTATATAATCCAAATCACATTCTGGATCTGCTACTTCATAGCCGACTGTAGGATGTGCTAGTCCTTCTTGTAATGTTTTCACACAAGCAATTGCTTCAATTCCTCCAGCAGCGCCTAAAAGATGACCTGTCATACTTTTCGTGCTTGAAATGGGTATATTATAGGCACGTTCGCCAAATACTCGTTTCAAGGCTGCTGTTTCGGCTGCATCGTTCGCTGGTGTTGACGTCCCGTGTGCATTGACATACCCGACTGCTGAGGCGTCAATTGCCGCTTCTGCTAAAGCTAATTCAATGGCATCTGCTGCACCACTACCGTCTTTCAACGGTGCCGTCATATGACTAGCATCACAATTGCTGCCATATCCTACGATTTCACCTAAAATCGTCGCACCTCGTTTTTGAGCGTGTTCTAATTCTTCTAGCATTAGCATGCCCGCACCTTCACCCATCACAAAACCATGTCTTTCTTTATCAAATGGGATCGATGCTCTCGTTGGATCTTCTGTTGTATTCAATGCGCTTAGAGCAGCAAAACCGGCAATCCCGATTTCACAGACCGTCGCTTCTGTTCCACCTGTGATCATCATATCTGCTAAACCATATTTGATCGTGCGGAATGCTTCCCCAATTGCATTCGTTGCAGAAGCACAAGCTGTCACGATTGTTTGAGAAGGTCCTTTTGCGCCTAATTTAATCGAGATATTTCCTGAAGCCATATTGGCAATCACCATTGGTACAAAGAACGGTGTTACGCGTTTTGCGCCTTTTTTATCCATAACTCTGACTTGATCTTGTAATGTTGTCATGCCACCGATACCGCTGCCTACAATCACACCAAAACGTTTTGGATCAATCGTTTCCTTCGTTAGACCACTCATATTCCAAGCTTCCATCGCTGCAACTAAACCATATTGTGAAAATAAATCCATTCGCTTTTGTTCTTTACGTTCAAGAACCTCACTCGGATCAAAATCTTTCACTTCACCTGCAAGTGCTACACCTGTATCTTCAGAATCAAATTTCGTGATTTTAGCGATTCCTAATTTTCCGTTGACTAGATTTTGCCAATACTCTTTTACCGTATTGCCTAAAGGAGTCACTGCTCCCATTCCTGTTATTACAACTCGTTTCATCGTGCACCTCCGCCATTCTTTTGACTATCAAATTAAAAAAAACTAGCATAAACAACACATTTTTGTTTAAATTTAAGTAAAATAGTTTGACTTTCAAAGTATTTTAGTTAATAATTCAGACATCCGATAAAATGTCTGTATTGGTGTTGCTTATTTGTTAGAGAATTTTTTTATCATTCTCAACACAGATAATACCAGTTGCAATTTTATCCGTCAACTTAAATAAAATCAAATCATTAGATTTTGTTAAGATGTGAGACCTTTTTCACACACTAAAAATACTTTTAAAAGGGGAAAAAATCATATGTTTCTAAAAAATAAAAAAGTCGTCGTAATGGGCGTAGCAAACAAAAGAAGTATCGCTTGGGGCTGTGCTAAAGCATTAAAAGAGCAAGGTGCTGATATTATTTACACATACCAAAACGAACGCATGAAAAAACAATTGTTAAAATTAGCTGAACCAACAGATTTACTTGTTGAATGTGATGTTGCCTCTGACGAGTCGATTGCCCAGGCTTTCCAAACGATTCAAGAAAAATTTGACAAAATCGATGGGCTAGTTCATGCTATTGCTTTTGCTAACAAAGAAGAATTAGATGGCAATGTTAGTGATATCAGCCGTTCTGGTTTCTTGTTAGCTCAAGATATCAGCAGCTACTCACTTTTAGCTGTTGCACATCATGCGAAACCAATGCTAAATCCTGGTTCTGGTATCGTTACAATGACTTATTTAGGTTCTGAAAGAGCTATCCCTAACTATAACATGATGGGAATCGCTAAAGCTTCTTTAGAGACAGCCGTAAAATACTTAGCTTATGAATTTGCAGCAGATAAAATCCGTGTGAATGGCATTTCAGCTGGCGCAATCAAAACCCTTGCAGTAACTGGGGTGAAAGATTACGATCAATTGATCAAAATTTCAGAAGGTCGTACGCCAGATAAAGCAGGCGTTACGATCGAAGAAGTCGGGAATACGTGTGCCTTCTTAGTTAGTGAGCTAGCGGCTGGGATCGTCGGGGACATTATTTATGTAGATAAAGGTGTTCACCTTACTTAAAAAAAAGGACGCGACCCTAATAAATAAAGCGGAGTGGCTTTTGCTCCAGCGTTTACTCGGGTTCTTTGAGTATGGGATATCTCGTAGAGTTATGTCCCATACTCACCTTCTTTTAACGGCTTACTTGTTTTTAAATTAGTTTTTGTATATACGTGCGATTGATTTTCAACATTAGTTGTAAATCAAAATAATAGCATGGCAACTGTTGGGTCATAGTGATTGTCAGCGAGCTTAACAGATGGGTAGCAACCAATGTGACTATCAGCTGCAACCAAGTATTTGCAAAAAAATCATAGCTATTGACTAAATTCGCTGTCCATAAAATACATAAAGGATGGATGAAAAAATAATATTTACCTAACTCTCTTAAGCGTCTGATATCGATGTTCTCTTCTACTTTCACAAACAAACTCCAACAAAACAGACTACTTGTAAACGGAATCAGCATCCACATAAAATTCTTATCAATGCCGATATTCGAATAAACAACCATTCCTTCAACAACTAACAATACTCCTGTAGCTAATACTGACAACCCAAAATACTTTTGGTAGTTGGCGATTTTTTCTTGATGATCCCATAAAAAGAACCCAATCGCCACAAAGATCAATGCAAAAAACAAGCCATTACGCGTTGTGATAAATAGATTCAGGTACTGATCAAAAAAAGCTTTCAACTCTTCATTGCCAATATAAGCATAGTACGTTTCTATTGTTCCAAAGCCATACATCAATAAGGCCAAACTAAACAAAACTACATAGCCCGATTTTTTTAACAACCATTGAACACAAATGATCCCAAAAATTGCTGCCGGAATGTACCAAAGGTGATAATACGTTCCGGTATAAACCAAACCCGCAACGAAAGCTACTGGATACAGCACAGGACTAAGAGAATAGTTTTCCTGAATCCACTGGAACCCAATTGGTAAATAAATCAAACTCCAAAACAAATAAGATTTCGTCAATGACTTGACATATTGCTGTATGTAATCTGCTGATTGATTTTGTCCTCGTCTCACAAAATAACTAGTAGAAATCAAAAAATAAGGGACCGCAAACCGACACAAGACATTTTTAAATAAATGATTGACCGCCGGATCTTGAAACACTTTTTCACAATGAAAGCAAATAACTAAAATCGCAGCGACATATTTGACCAAATCGCTACCGTTTGTATGACTTCGCTGTTCTTTCATCTTTTTGTTGATATTTTCCACCTCCATACCAATAAATACTACTGGATTGTTTCTCTTAATTTAAATTATAACAAAGCTTATTTTAAATTTTATCGGTATTAAGGCTGATTTTTGTCCCATCATTTCATAAATATCAGCTAATCACTTGATCGTATTCTTCTTTTCCTTATAAAAATAGAAACATTGTCAGAATTGTTTCCTGTCAAATGTTTCTAGCTAGTTTAATTAAAATAAACGGTTCGATACCATGAACGCGGTGCTTCTTGATATTTATCAAGCTGCCATCCGGTCATTGAGAAACCTATCAAAGTAATGACTAATCCAATAACTGTCAAGCCAACACCTATTTTAAAAAACATTTTTTTCCCCATCATAATAACAACTCCTTAACGCGGATTAAGCGAATGATTTTGCTCGAAAAATAGTTTGACGTTTTAATGAAGTAACGGCTCATACTGATGGTCAACAAACCGCTAAGTATCGATAGACCTAGCACAAAGATCCCCACACCTAGCTGTGTAACAGCAATACTAATACCATCTTGTAATGTAAAAAAGCTAAACAATACACTGAATAGGGAAGCTGCTAATCCAGTTACTGCAAAAATACCTGTTGAAAAAGGTAAACACCAAATAACAATATACCCAGCTAAAATGAGAAGAATTAGGGCTAGTAATAGACTTCCCCACAATGGAAAACCCAGAATCAATAGCACAACGAGTAGCGGATTGATTGATTTTTTAGGTTGGATATTCCCTTCTTCAAATGCCTCTTCTAGAATTTTACTTGCTACCTGGGCTGGTTTCCCTAATTTTTTTACCGCTTCCTCTTCACTAGCGCCATCTTCTACATAATCTTCGATCAACTCATCATAATAGTGGATGAATTGCTCCTTTTCACTTTCATTTAAGCGAATTAAACCTTCATTTAATTGATATAAAAATTCTTGTTTAGTCATTTTGCTCCCCCATTTCAATAAAATGATACACCTTCATTACTTCATCCCATTCTTGGATAAAGGACTTTATTTTTTCCCTACCTGTATCTGTTATTCTGTAATATTTTCTTAATCGACTATTATGTTCCAATGAATAAGTTTCTAGCTCTTCTTTTGTCTCCAAGCGTTTTAAGATCGGATATAATGTTGATTCGGAAATTGTTATCACACTGGATAAATCTTTGATTATTTGATACCCATAGGAATCAGATTTCTTTAAAACAGCTAAAATACAATATTCTAATAATCCTTTTTTTAATTGCGAATCCATATTATACCTCCTGACACATATTACTATACATTACATAGTATAATGCGTCAAGGAGTATTTTAGCTTATAATAATCTTTAATCCGAATTGTAGATTAAGTCTACAAGGAGATAACGTATCTTTATTTACATATGAATTTCGACTATTAGATAACAAAAAAGAAAGTTAGTTTGATTCCCAACTTCCTTTTTCTTTTACAGCTTAGAATGATTTATTGGCATAAAATAAGGGAATGTCTTCAGCCTTTTCACGAATTGCCATCGCTACTTCCTCTTCACTTGTTCGCTCTAACAATTTTTGAAACGCCTGATCTATTTGGATATTTAACACTGAAAAAGCCTCATGATGCCAAATTACATAGGCAATTTTCAACGATTCCACCCAAAAATAATACGTTTGATCTTTAGTTACAATATCGATCAAGGTTACAAAATTACCGCCGACATTCCGAAAATATTTACCAAATTGAAGCTTTATTTCTATAATATCGGATAATGAAAATTGTGCTATTCGTTGTTCTACAGGAATATTTATCGCCACTTTAAATTTACCGATTTGATCAATCCGCACTTGATCTGCACTAAAGCTGCACAAACAATTCGCATACCCCATCATTTTTGAAAATGTTGCTTGCGGAAAAATTGCTTCTTCAATTCTTATAAATGTATTCACACGTTGTTTTTCTAAAAATAATGGTTTGATGTCTGTAGCATAGGCGCTGTAAAATGCTGCCTTGTTGTTTTCATCCTTGTGTTGGTCCATATGATTTTGCCTTCTTTCTGTACCGTCAAACAAGCTCCGAAAAAAGCCAGGTTTTTTTCGCCCCAACAAAACATCTACGCTGATATTGAAATATTCAGCGAGCCGTATAACATTTTCCAAATCTGGCAGACTTTTTCCTAGCTCCCATTTTGAAATCGTTTGACGTGAAATGTTCAAGTGGTCTGCTAATTCCTGTTGTGAGACTTGTTGTTCTTGACGGAATTTTTTTATTTGTGTACCAATTTCTACAGTCACTATAAGCCACTCCAATCTGAACGTCTATTGTTTTTAGTGCATCAATACGTTGCGTTGCTTTATTATACAATATTAGATAGTGCAACGGTGCGTTGCTTTGCGATTTATTCGCGGTTTGATACTCATTTTCTAAAAAAAGATCTCTGTAACCCACGTCAAATTTAGCGAAGGTCACAGAGATCGTTTATTAGTCACAATAGCTATTTGCGACTCCATTATTTATCTCTTTAGTCATCTGAAACTGTGTAAGCTGGAGTGTGATCCCGATTTTTTCTAACTCTTGATATTCAGGTAAAGCCTGATCGAAATTAGTCAATTTAACCATTGTAGCTTGTTCTTGTTCTTTTAAGCGAAATAAAATTGCTGTGACCACTGAACAATCTATTCGTTCTAGTAAATAGAATTGCGTAAGAATTAATATATTGCTGGAGCCATCTTCTGTAACATTAAAACTGATGGAGCCAAGCCTTATCCCATCTTGGTAAATATTGTAATTTTTATCTGAAAAAATAAAACGATTCTGCCAAGGGGTCCATGGATGTTCAGTCAATGATAATTCATTTGGTGTTACTGATTTAAAAGTAATCGTTTTTTTCTCCTTACTTATAGCAGGTAAGTTAAGCGAGCCGACTGCTAACTCGTTTACAACCTGAAATCCTTTTAACTCGTATAGTTTTTTTGCCCGTTCATTTGTGGCGATCACTTCAAGCATCAAACGATCACAAGCATTTTCTTTAGCTAAGTGTTCTGCATAATCAATCAATTGAGACGCAACTTTATTTCTGCGATATTTTGGAACGACTGCCATTCCCCCAACCCACATCACTTTGGTTTGTTGAAATGTTTGTATGCCCAAAAGAATGATTCCAGCAAATTCACCATCAATGGAAAAGACCGCCGAAAGCTGTTTTGATAATTTTAATGACTGGATTCTTTGTTCTAATGCTTCTTTATCCACATGGACCGGTACAAGATAGTCACTAAATCCTTGATTCCATGTTTCTACCACTTGCTGAAAATCTGCTTCGTCTATCGTTATAAACATATTCATTCTCCTTTGATCATTCCTCTGTTTATCTAACTATAAACGAATTTAAGAATATTCATAGTTTTTTGCGAACAATAAGCTGATCAATCGTTAAAAAACTTTCGAATCCTTCTTCATTCCGCAGACAAACCAGATTATTTTCAACTTTAATACAGGCGTTTTCTAAAAAAATCATAACTACTAATTTTTCTAATTGGCGCATAAGCTCCGTTCTTTTCGATGTAGCGAAACAATCTTTAAGGATTTCATCTGAATATTCTAAAATTGTGACCTCCTTGCCTTCTCGTGCTAAATCAATTGCGAGTGTACATTCTAAAACCCCACTGCCGATGATCAAGATTCGCTCAGCTAATGGATACTCTGACTCTGCTTGACGTGTTTGCGCTACTGATGAAAGTTGGTAAAAATCACATTCTTGATAGATTGAAAAAGTCATCGGGATTTACCTCACTCTTTCATCAACTGTTTATCTGCAATTGTGTAAACATGATCTGCGATACTTGTATAAAACTGTTCATCATTTGAAATCAATAAGACACTGCCTCTAAACGCTTTTAAAGCGTCCTGAAGCGCCTTTTTGGACTCTACATCTAAATGATTGGTCGGCTCATCTAAGATCAATAAATTACTTGGCTGCATTGTTAAATCACACAACTTGACCTTTGATTGTTCCCCACCACTTAGCATATAAAGATTTTTTGAAGCAATTTCTCGTTTTAATCCACATTTTGCTAATTCGCGGCGAACATCTTCATAGGTCAGTTTTGTATATTTATTAGCTAAAGCTTCGATTGGTGTCCACTCTGTATTTTCCCACTGGATTTCTTGTGAATGATAGCCCACAGCGACTTGAGGAGAAAACTGACTTTTTCCAGAAATGGCTGGTACCATCGAAAGAAGTGTTTTTACTAGCGTCGATTTTCCTAATCCATCGGCACCAGTAATCACAATTTTTTCTCCTTTTTTTAGTTGGAAATCACGCAGCGTAAGTAATCGTTCTTTATGGCCTACAGTCAGTTCCTCTATCGTCAATACGTTTGGTGAACTTTGTGGCATCAGTTTAAATGAAAAATTCGATTTGACTTTCTTTTCAGGCTCTTTCAGTCGGTCCATCTTTTCTAAATGTTTTCTGCGGCCTTGAGCCATTTTCGTTTTGATACCGGCAATATTTTTTTGAATAAAGGCTTCGGTTTCTTTGATTTTTCGCTGTTGTGCTTCAAATTGACTTTGATACGCTTCTGCTAAATGAGCTTTTTGTTTTAGAAACTCAGTATAATTACTATGATATTTTTTGATCGTGCCAAAATCAATATCACAGATGCAGGTGGCAATATTACTTAAAAATTCAGTATCATGTGAAACGATGATAAACGCATTTTCAAACGCATTCAGATAATCGGTCAACCATTCGATGTGTTCTTGGTCTAAATAGTTCGTCGGTTCATCTAATATCAAAACAGAGGGTTTTTCTAACAAAAGTTTGGCTAAAATAACCTTGATTTGATCTCCCCGATTTAAGGTCTCCAATGTTTGCTCTGCATCGTTAATCCCAAGCCCTGTGATGGCTTTACTGATATCATTTTCAACCTGATAAAAGCCTTTGATTTCTAATTGCTCTTGATACGTTGCTGCTCTACTTAAAAGTTGGTCATCGCCAGTTTCACCATACCTCTCATAAAGCTTGATCATCTCTTTTTCCGTCTCAAATAACTCTTGATAAGCGGATGTTAAAAACTCGTTGATTGTTTGTGATTGATCCATGTCTACATATTGGTCTAAATACCCTAATGTAGCTGTTGGGTTCCAAATAATCACACCATCATCGGGTAATACAGTTCCTAAAAGCATCTTCAGCAATGTACTTTTTCCTGCGCCGTTTTTACCAACGATTCCCATATGTTCGTTACTGCGAAGCGTGAATGAACTGTCTTCGTAAAGCTGTTTATCTGGTACTGCATAGGTTAAACCTTTAACTTGTAATAATTCCATTTTATTTTCCTCTTTCATGTACTTTCACTGATTTTTACTAAAGAACATACAAAAAAGACCCATAGACAAAATGTCTAGGGCCTTTTAATCTATATATTCTTCAGTAAATGAGCAGACTAAAAACATAGCAAAAAGATGCTATTTTCTTAATAGACTAAATTTACTGATGAATATGAAAAGCTCAAAAGCTTTTCGATTAAGCTCCATACAACACTTCATCAAAAATAAGTTGTAGGGAGCTAAGAGTTGAAATATATAATACGTACATTTGAAACACCTTCCTCAGGTGTTACTCTACCATTTTGAAAAAAAATAGTCAAATTCAATTGAACTGATCTTGTCTCTACTAAAGCTTCATTAGGTCAAACTATACTCTATTAAGCAATTCCAAATGCAGCAAAAACAATAGGAATCACGGTTACGCCAACAAGTAACGTCGTTGTGTTCACTGTTTTGCCTAACAACCAACATATTTTTGATATAACTTATCCGAACTTCTTATCCAGAAAAATCCAGTCAATAAATAAAAAACAGCCGTCGGTAAAAACGGTAGAAAGATTCCCAATGTTCCCAAACCAAACATCAATAATCCTAATAAAATAAATAACTGTTTTTTTATTCTTTCACACTCCTTGTTAATCCTCGATAGGCATGTTTAAACGTTAAGATTGGATGTTTAAACAACATTCGTGGTCCTGAATAACGCATAATTTTTTTCATTTGTTCTCGATATTTAGGTTGATAACAATGAACTGGACATTTTTGACAAGTCGTTTTTTGTTCCCCAAACTGACAAAACTCCAATCGTGTTCTTGCATAGGTCAACATTCTATCTTCTGGTATCAACGGATCATCTTGCTGATGATAGTAAACTTTGATCATGACTTCCATTAAACGAATTTCCTCCAGAATAATAGGCCCAGAATTTTTTTGCCTCAATTAATTCCCCTCCTATTTTAAAAGTGAAGCAGGCTCGATCAAACGCATAGAAAAATAAAAAAGATAGTTGTGCGTTTTTTTGCCTCGTTTAGATATTATTTTCCTCCAAAGATCTTCGCAGTATTTCTTGGTATGTCTCAAGAGCATCTTGCTCATTTTGATAATATAATTAGTGTCATCTTGTTCAGTATAGCACATGGAAATCCAACTGAGAATGATTATCAGCAGCATTTTTATTTCCTTTATTACGTATTTGAACTACTCGCTTCCATCCAACTTATTCAAGTTTTTTATATTTCAAAAATGTCATTGAAAAACACACTTTATCGATGTTCCTTTTTTCCAGATTATTCTATTATTAAGGTATAACTAAAGGAGGCATACAATGAACCAAGAAAAAACAACTAAAAAATTCAAAACCCATGGTAATTTATACGCTTTGGTAACAACGATTATATCTGAAATCGTGGATCGAATCATTTTCTAAATCCCTATTTATATAGACAAAGTGAGCGAGAAAAAATACGATAAATTTTTCCTCGCTCACTTAATTAGTCATGCTATATTCGTTTTTTATTCAATTGTAAATTCCTATTGACTTGTACGATTTCATTGCCAAAATTACGCCAATCACTTGCTCTAGGAGGAGCCAGCCAGATCAGTGTTCGCGCTGAAAAAGTTGTTTTGAGATGATAGTCTGAGATAATTAGATCCGTATCTGGGCGTACAACCGGCTGGAAATTTATGCTAAAAGAATCAAAAATTTGAATTTGAGCTTGGATGAATTGATTATATTTTTCTCCTTGTGTGAAACTTACATGAATATTAATTGTATTTGTCTCGCTTTCTTTATCATATTGTTGAGAAAGAACGAGTAGTAAATTAAGAAAAAGCGATTTTTTACTATATCTAAATTCTTCCTCTTTCAATTGACAAATAAATGTATGGCAAATGTCAAATATGATTGGATAGCGCTCATGGAAAAATTCTAAATCCATCACTCGTAACGTGATATCTATCAACGGTGAAATAAAAAGATGCTGATAAATCACCCAGTTCACATCGTTACAAAATTCAGCTCCTGCTAGTTTTAGCTGTGGGTACCTAAGAAATTGCTGCTTTAACTGCATTTGATAGGTTTGAACTCCCTTATTTTCAAGGTTACAAAATTCAATTCGATACACTGACAACTGGCTAAGAATCCCTTTTACTTCAGCTTCTATTTCACGATTCGTTCCATTCAATGTTTGATTACTCCATTGAGCAATTGCTTGATATATGCCGTTTTCTTTGGCAAAATCAGCTGTCTTAAAATCATTTGGTAAAAAGTAATTTGGGGTTCTCCTTACTCTTTCTAAAAAAACAAATAAATAATGTTTGAAGAGATAAAACGTGTTTATTTCTTCACAATAAGGTTTAATAGTCGCTAGTAATTCATTAACTGATAAGATATCTGATTGGTTGTATAATTCATCTGAATCTTTATAAATTCGATATAAGAGCATATTAAAATATTGACGAATCTTCATCTCATTTCCCACTAATTGACATTTTTTCGACAATTTTATATCATACTGTGCTAACTCTTTACGGATCCTATCAATAATTTTGTATACAACGGTCCGGCTCATCCCCTGTTTTTCTCCGTATTTTTTGATTGAAGTAAATTGATTGAAAAATATCGTTCGCAATAATGTAAATTCTAGAGAGAACTTTAAATATTTTTCCTCAACGACACTTGATGAAACTTGAGCGTCTTGGAAAAGAACGATTTCATTACTTTGCTCAATCAATTCGATACGCTCAATCAATTCAAATCTTTTCAAATCTTCATTTATTTCCAGAATGCTATGCTCTAAAAGGTACTGAGAGATATTCAATTCTTCACATAAAACATCTTTGCGTTCCGAAAACGAAAATTGCTGCTCCAATTTTCGGATGATTGACAGTTTCAAATTTGCTCGTTCATCTAATAACAAGAAATCCATTTATACTCTCCTTGTTCCATACAGTAGTGTTCCTGACAGGAAACCCAACATATTTCCAAAACTTGTAGAACCCAGCTGAGTCCCTCCTCCGGAAGTATTTATGTTTTGTATTTGTTGCGCTCCATCATTTAGCAATTCATCATTTAACATGATTCTTGTTTGAGCGTCATTTGGGGAATAACGATTCATTACGCTGTTTTTATGATCAGAACTAGTAAACTGATTGACTGATACTTTAGCGGTAGAAACATAGTTTTCATATGAAAACTTGACAAAATAAACCCCAGGTTCTTGAGTATTCACATTATTTTTGATTGTTACGTCTTTCAATGCTAATGGTCCGCCATCCTTATCTTTCAATGAAACAATATTATCTACTGGTGACCATTTTGCATTTTGCCTGATGATACTGTCTTTTAATAGCAGCTCTGTCTGGTTTTCTTTGACTTCAATCGTAGCAGTTTCGACTTTTCCATCTACTTCATAGGTCATTTTGTATTTTCCAGGAGTTGTTATTTCTTCTCCATAAAATGGGTCGAAATGAAGAAGAAGTGCCGATGAAAACAGTAATGCTGTTCCTACTATCAAAGGTTTGTTCGTCATTTATTTTGATGCCTCCTAAGTGCTGATAGAATTGAATAGAGGCCTAAGCCAAAAGTAATTTACTCTCTACTTTTGACCCAGCCTCAATCCTCCTTATCGATCAGCTAATCTGTTCTTCGTTTTCTTAGTCGGATCACACTAACAATGGTGACCGCAATGGCTAACAATCCAAGCAAACGGATAGAATAGTTACTTTTTTCACCTGTTTTTGGGTAATTTCCTTGTTTGTCTGGTTTAGCACTATGGGTTTGATCCTTGTTTGTTGTATTTGGTTTAGGTGCATTCTTTTCAAGGACTGTGATTGTTGCAGTAGCTGCAAGTTTTTTGTCAGCCTTTGCTGCTTGTTTCGCTTTACTTGGTTCAGATTTTTGAGCTGTTTGGACAGCGTAAGATACTTGGTGCTCCCCTTTTTCTTTGGTTTTAACGTTTCCTGTCACTTCTACTTCTTCAAATGCAATCGCCTTACCGTCACGATCCGTTGCGGATACAAAGTTGTCAGCACTCTTCCAATCATCTCCTACGTAAATGGTGGAATCTTTTACAACTAATGTTGATTGATCCGCTTTTACCGTGATCTTAGCTGTTTGTGTTAAGGCTTCTGTACCATAAACAACTTCATAGACGCCAGCTTTTGTGGTACCTACCGTTCCTGTTACATTGAGATCTTGAATTGGAATAGTTTTGCCTGTTTTATCTGTCGCTGAGACAAAATTATCGACCGCTTCCCACGTATCTCCCACATAGATACTAGAATCTCTAACAGCCAGCGTTGCTTGTGTAGCAACAACATGAACTGTTACCTGAGCTTTTTGCCCTTGATTTTCGTAAGTGACGTCATAATCACCAACTTTACTGGTATCAACAGTTCCTGTTACCGTAACTTGGTCAAAGGCAACAGGGTTGCCTTTTTTGTCTGTTGCTTTAACAAAATTATCGACTGGTTGCCAATTAGTCCCTACAGAAATCGTTGAGTCTTTGCCGCTGATTGTTGTTTGATCTGCTAAAACAGTCACTTTAGCCACTTCAGTTTGGCCACCGAAGTGATAGGTTACATTATACGCTCCAACTTTCGTGGTATCTACTGTTCCCGAAACTGTTACGTTTTCAAACGAGCTGATTTTCCCATCTTCATCTGTCGCTGACACAAAATTATCGACCGCTTGCCATGAATCCCCCACATAGATCGTTGAATCTTTGACGACTAAGGTCTCCTGATTGGCAACGACTGAAACTGTTGCTTTTGCTTCTTTTCCTTGATTCTGATACGTGATCTCATAATCACCGACTTTTGTGGTATCTACCGTTCCACTTACCGTAATTTGATCAAACATCACTGGGTTTCCATCTTTATCCGTTGCACCTGTGAAGTTGTCTTCTGGTTGCCAGTTGGTTCCGACATAAATCGTTGAATCTTTTGCGGTGATACTCGTTTGATTTACTTTTTCTTTGAGCGGAATTTCGATTAAATTCGACTCTTTCTTCAATTTGATTGTTTTGCCGTTGATATAGTCCTCAGCAATCGTATACTCTGATGGAATATCGGTCACTCTTAAGGTATATTCTCCTGACATGATTGCATCGACGTTATATTTCCCGTCTTGATCGGTCGTAAACTCCGTTCGATTATTTGTCACAATATCGACTAGTTCAAATGAGACATTTGGAACATTGATGGTTTGATCTTTTTCATTATACGTGTGAAATTGCGCTTGAGCCAAATAAACGACTCCTTCTGCATCGCCATCAGAGAATCGCAACACAAGAGGTGTTGTGTTGACCGTTCGACGAGTTTCTGTCATTTGATCTAAATTATCCGCACTAATGATAGTTTCTGTAAAAATCTGTCCAGCATTTTTGGACACTGTATTATAGGTGATTGTGATATTTTCGGTTAATGTATAGTCCTCGAAAATGATTTGAGCACCCGTTGTAGTTTGTTTAACAGTGTATGCGTCTTTTGGAACATTTTCTATCGTAATCGAATTTAAATCAATACCAGCATTGGTTGTTCCTTGTGTCTTAATCTCAAAGGTCGGATTTTTGACCTTTCTTGTTCCGCTATTGATATTCTTTGTCTTCACTTCATTTGTAGTTACATTTTTTAATGACTCATGACTTGTTTGATTGGCAGATAAGATCTCTGCGCCTTCATTATTTACTGATACTGACGCTGACATTAGCTGATCGCCATATAATGGTTCAGCAGCACTTCCAGTGACATTGATCGTTTTAGTGTCGATCCAACCATTAGCATATTTATATTCAATAATGTACCGTTTGTTTGTTTTACCGAAATCAAATTGATAACTGTTGGTAGCTTCATCGAATGTAATTTTTGGATAAGCTGCACTGGTTGGGGCTAGTGGTTTATCAAAATATTGACCTCGATCCCAATATTGGGGGTAAATCGAATCTACTTGGTCATTTGACACATCATAAATATCAAAAACTACGTCAATCCCCGCAGGTATTTTAGTTGTTATATTCAAGTCATCAAACGAATCATTTCGAGCATTTACTAAAAATTGATTTTTGCTAGCTTGTAGTGTGCGTTCTGAATACATTTTGCGTCCAGTTCTAACGGTTGTGTCAACCGTCTCATAGTCATCAGCACTTAATGTAACTGGCAGTGTGTCTATTGGAATACTTTTACTTTTTTCTAAGCTATCCGGCACATAATTGAAACCTAGATCTAAATTAAACGAATGAACGACCGGGGTTGTAAATTTTATCAGCGAACCGCCTTCGACTGCTGTTATAGTGTAATCTTTAGCTAACTTGTAATAATCATATTCTCCTTTAGGCGCTCTCAATTGCAAGTAATTTGGATGCTCGATTTTGATTGTTGCATTCTTTACTGGATTTTCAGTACTCCCTTCTATCGCGATTGTTGTGTCACCAAAATAGGCACCGTTCCGATCATAATTGCCCCATGCGGTTTCTACGTTATTGGGATTAATGATCGAAATTGGCTGAAGGTATTGATCAGATACGAGCATCATCTCTTTACCGCCACTGACAACAGGTGTACTCACAGTTATATCAATATCTTTTTGATCAAATGGGATGAGCAGTTTGTCTACATTGATTCTTAACACGCTATCTTTGGTTGCTGTTAAAATTAGTTTATTATTTTCTTTACGCACATCAAAAAAATCAGTAAGTGGAACCGACCTGTATTCCACATCTGTGGCTGAAATTTTATAATCAGAAATTGCTTGACCATTTTTACTTTCTAAAACTATTTTCTGTCCTGATTTAGTTAGTGTAGGGATATTGTAAACATTGACATAATAATTTCCTTTTTCTTGGAAATTGGCACTTTGAAACCAGCCTAAACTTGCTTCTTTTAAAGATTTTTGGTCTTTACTTGTTTTTGCTGTAAATTCAAGACCACCATATGGTGCGGTTGTTCTATTTAAACTGACTGACCCTAATTTTGTCGTAGGGTATTGATTGTAAAAGCTATAGGAATAATTTGAAACACTCTCCAAGCCTAATGTTCGATCAACCGCTAAAGCGTACGCCTTTTGTTTGTCCATATTTGTGATCGTGATTGCTGCTCGATAGGTAGTGTCTTCACTAATAGTGTACTCTTTGTCCTTTTCTAATGGTTGTTTTGAAGCTTGGATCACGTTTCCATTGATATCTACATCATACGAAAAGACACCAATCTGTTCATTGGATGTAGTATAAAATTTTGCTTCTGGCGCATCTAATAGCACTAACTCTACTGTCTGACTACCTGACAATGCTCTATCCAAATTATAATAGATAGTACCTTTGAGACCATAAGTATTGGTCGTTTCTTCATACTTGATAGGGGCAACCTCTTCATATAAATCAAAGTGATATTTGTTTGCTGTTTGCCCTGGCATGTTGATTGTTACTAGTGGTTGTGCATCTGTGAATACATAGCTTTTCAACTCTAGGTTGAACTCTGTTTCAGTAATACGCTGGTTAAAAGTGATCGTCAATGTTTTACTCGTTGCATCAACTGACCAGCTTGCCCCAACATTGGCTACCTCACCACTGACATCTGAGTACCCTAAATGATCAGGCAAGCTTACTGTGTAGGTTGAACCTGGCGCATAATCTTTGTCTTCGATCACAAAATTTAGCTTTGCTGTTACCGGTGTTGTATTCAAGACTCGATTTACATCAATCTGACTATATTCAGTACCATCCATACTCATAAGCGTCATCTTTGTTAGAAGCTCATCTTCAATCAGTGCGTTTGGTTGGACTTTTTTCAGCTCTGGAAGAGTTGGACTTGCAGTGGTTGACTGTTCGGTTGTTTTAGTTGAAACATCATCAGTTGCTTCTCTAGTCATTTCACTCGATTGTGCCTGCTGATTCTCAGTTGACAATTCTACCTCTTCACTAGATAAATTAGTTTCTGACCCTAGCGCTGTTGATGTATCAGCCGACTGTTCATTCCCATCTATGTTGTTAGTCGTCGCAAAAGCACTTACAGTTGAACCAAAACTCTGAGTGAGTAAGACTGCAAGCATCAATATATGTAATTTTCTTTTTTTCATGAACATACTCCTTAATTTTAATAATTTTATATAATTATATCATATACTTTTTCAAACTTTATTATGATTATTTTTTTATAGTTTAATAAAAAATAAAAACATACCTATTGTTGTATTTACTATATAGAAGCTATTTCATCAATATATGTGTACTTATTTCTATAAAAAGCACGATAATAAATCTTATTAAAATCGAATAATTTATAAAAAAATTCTTTTAAAACCACCAAATAGATATATTTTTTTTATGGAAATAACTCAATTTATTAATGATTATTCCTCATCCAAAAATTATTGAACTAATTTTATGATAACGTCAAAAAACACTTTATTTTTACGAACATACGTTTTATAGTAGAATAAAAGCAAAAAGGAGCTAGATATGAAAACGTCATTAACGATCCAAATGGAAGAGGTCCTTTATTATTACTGTCGAGAAAATGGAGATGTGGTAGTAGAAGAAGTGACTATGCCTGATGAACAAGGTATTGTAGATACGTTGAGTTGCCGTCTGAACGCCGAGAAGCAATTTGAGTGGCGCTGTTACGAATTAAAAGTCAGTAAAGCCGATTTCCGCTCAAAAGCAAAACTTTCGTTTATTGGTCATTATAATTACTTTGTGTTACCTGAAGCACTCTTTGAAAAAATTAGAGAAGAAATCCCAAGTCATATTGGCGTTATGGTTTACCACCAATATCTTTCTACAGAAGATCAAATGCTGCCTGGCTATTTTACAATAAATAAGAAACCTCAAAAGCAAGACCTTTTGGTCAACGAGCAAGAATTGCTTTTTCGTTTGATCTCAGCTCAGGCACGCGAAGTCGGTAAAGCGAAACAAACAGCACGTGGCTTACGCGTCTTTTCAACCGACCAGCTTTATAAAGAATTAAAGAAAAGACAACCAGATTATGATTTATTTGGCGGTGGGGTAAACTTTTATGATCGCTTTGTCGAAGAAATTTGTGACCAAGCAGTCGAAGCTTTAAAAAGTGAATTGGACGCAACGCGTGAGGCTTATTTTGCATTGGAACAGCGTCTTTTGGAGGAAAGCTAATGTATTATCCCTATTTTCGGGGCAAGCAGTTTGATTTGCTTGCTTTGACAGCATTAATTGAAGCACATAGACTATCCACTCATGTTTTGCCGATCATTGAACCGGTTAAAAATTCTACGGCCTTGAAAAAATTTATCACATTAGCTCAAAGGGAACATCAGGCTTTTTACCTCATTCAAAATCCTCAAGCGGGTGATTTTCTGACAAAAGAAGGCATCCTTTATCTAGATGCCTTATCATTAGACAAAGCCATGATCGTAGAGCAACCGATTGAAACACTGAATCAAGAACCACAATTATTTGTGATCAACAACGCAACCCCTGCTTTACAAAGTGATTGGCAAGCGAATCAAACAAAGGTCCTACTCTCTAAAGAATTCCGTTTGTTGCAAAAGGTCAAAGGTGAAAAAATCATTTCCCAAGATCCTTTCACTAGATTGCCAAAAGCCAACTTTTATCAAGAATGTCCTGATGAATTCTTCTCAGACACCCACTTGACCTTTCACAAGAGCGGCTTTGTTGGATTCAGTGATTTCTCTATTGATAGTCGTATTTATTATGAACGTAGCTATCCTTCAAAACGATTGAGCTTGCATCTTGTTTATTTTGAAAATGAGCATTTGCGCATCCATCATTTCCTTTCAAGTGAAGAAGCACCCACTCAAAAAGATAAATTTATAGAAGTGATGAATGAAGTACAACCGTGGACAAGTAAATTATGCGGCGAAAATCTAACGTTAGGGCTCGAATTACTCCTTCATGCTGTTTCTAAAGATAAATTCCCTGGAATAGGCGTTATGAGAAAAGCCGCTGTTATGCACCATATGGAACTGATGTCTCGTTATTTGGATCAATAGGAATTGTTTGTACAAAAAAGATCAGAGCGAAACCAAGCGGCTTCATTCTGACCTTTTTTCGTTTATTTTTCTCAGAAGATAGACTTAATCATCTGTCATTTGTTTTTCAGCATCAAGTTCAACCTTGACTTGAAACGTATTATTGATATTTTGCGTCATTTTCTGGAGGTTTTGAAGTAAGAGGACGATCCAACTGAACGCCAGCATAAAGGACAGTAATTCAAATGCTGTCAATGAAAGATAGCTTGTCCATTGGAATAATACGACAACGGTCACTAATGTCGCTGCGATCATATAAGAAATCGACAAAAATTCTTTTGTAACATTGGGTAATAACCACTTGATTCCCACAATCAAAATCACGATCAAATAAACTAAATAACCCGCAACTTGATTATGAACACCTTGGAAAGGGCCTGTTTCGGTATAAGGGAATAGTCCTACAGCACCAAGATCTAATGCAGTTAACGTTAAAAGAATACGCAAAATAGTCAAACGGCGACTATGCGGAATTGCTTTTTGTAACTCGACAAATAAGCCATCGATCAACGCTACCATCAATAAAGAAGAAAACATTAGGGTGACATTGAACTGCCAACTACTTTTTGCCTCGATCGTTCCTAAAAAACTAAAGTTAAATTGCCACCACTGGTAATCTTTATTGGTGATCATAGCAAGTAAGACACCGCCAATAATGACAAAAATTAACAAATTCGTTAGTTTCGCTGGTGTGATCGATAATGCTGAATAAATCATAAAATAATTGACTAACGCCACAAATACAAAAAATAACAAGGTCGCCGTATAGCGATCAAACGTTGCACCAATAAAGACTAAACCAATCACTTTAAAAAAAACAAGTAATGAAAAAACTAAGATAATAATAAATGACAATAAGATTGTCGGAA
>Ga0308165_1002481_pt1 | contig 21872 bp, 15 predicted proteins | sample PhyWR2_FD_201032 | JGI IMG/M metagenome (GOLD analysis project Ga0308165, IMG submission 201032) | Phyllosphere microbial communities from UC Gill Tract Community Farm, Albany, California, United States - DLSLW.R2 | ecosystem: Host-associated > Plants > Phyllosphere > Unclassified | place: USA... | reverse complement strand
TGGAGCGCGGCCTGGTCGGCAATGTCTACCTCGGCAAGATATCGCGTGTGCTGCCTGGTATGCAGTCTGCGTTCATCGACATTGGCCTGGAACGCGCCGCGTTCCTGCATGTGGCCGATGTCTGGCAGCGCCAGGAAGGCGGTCTGGCGCCGATGTTCGCGCGCAAGGGCGAACCCCAGGTGCCGATTGAAAAGCAGATTTTCGAGGGCCAGTCGATCATGGTGCAGGTCATCAAGGACCCCATCGGCACCAAGGGCGCGCGGCTGTCCACGCAGATCAGCATTGCCGGGCGCCTGCTGGTGTACCTGCCGCAGGACGACCATATCGGCGTGTCGCAAAAGATTCCCCAGAACGAGCGCGATGCCTTGCGCGCGCGCCTGCAGGCGCTGGTGGGCACCGCGCAAACCGGTGGGGGCGGTGGCTTTATCCTGCGCACCAATGGCGAGGACTCCAGCGACGACGAGCTGGCCGAGGACATCAGCTACCTGCGCAAGGTCTGGAAGCGCATCAAGGAAAGCGCCGCCAAGCAGGCCGCCAAGACCTTGCTGCACCAGGACCTGAGCCTGATGCAGCGCGTGCTGCGCGATATGGTGACAGAGAACACCCAGTCGATCCGCATCGATTCGCGCGAGCAGTTCGTGCTGCTGCAGCAGTTTGGCCAGGAGTTCATGCCCGCCGCGCTGCCCAAGCTGCAGCTGTACAAGGGCGAGCGCCCGATTTTCGATCTGTACTCGGTCGATGAGGAAATTGCGCGTGCGCTGGGCCGGCGTGTCGATCTCAAGTCGGGCGGCTACCTGATCGTCGACCAGACCGAGGCCTTGACCACCGTCGATGTGAACACCGGCGGCTATGTCGGTGCGCGCAATTTTGACGACACCATCTTCAAGACCAACCTGGAGGCGGCCCATGCGATTGCCCGCCAGCTGCGGCTGCGCAACCTGGGCGGCATCATCATCGTGGACTTTATCGACATGGTGCATGAGGACCACCAGGCGCAGGTGCTGCATGAGCTGCGCAAGCAACTCCAGCGCGACCGCGTCAAGACCATGTGCGGCGAGTTCTCCCAGCTGGGCCTGGTGGAGATGACACGCAAGCGCACGCGTGAATCCCTGGCCCATATGCTCTGCACCTCCTGTCCGGTCTGCCATGGGGTGGGCGAGGTCAAGACCGTGCGGACGGTCTGCTACGACATCCTGCGCGAGATTCTGCGCGAGGCGCGCCAGTTCAACCCCAAGGAGTTCCGCGTGCTTGCCGCCCCGCCGGTGATCGAGATGCTGCTGGACGAGGAAAGCCAGCACCTGGCCGGGCTGTCCGATTTCATTGGCAAGCCGATCTCGCTGCAGGCGGAGGGGCGGGACGGCTCGGACCAGTACGATATCGTGCTGCTGTAGCACTGGGCCACTGACGGCTGACAGCAGGCAGCCAACAAAAAGCCCGGCGAGATGGGTTCTCGCCGGGCTTTTTGCCAGGGAAGAGGGCGCTTTACAGCTTGCGCAGACGTTCCAGCGCCGCGAGCAAGGTCTCGTCCTTTTTGGCGTAGCAAAAGCGCACCACCTGCTGGTCAAAGCCGTTGCCATAAAACGCAGACAGCGGAATGGCTGCTACGCCCAGGTCCTTGACCAGCTGCTGGCAGAACTCTGCTTCGCTGGCATCGGTCACGGCGGAGATGTCCACGCACTGGAAATAGGTGCCGGAGCTGGGCAGCAGCTTCAGGCGCGAGCCTTCGAGGCCGGCGCGGAACAGATCGCGCTTCTTCTGGTAGAAAGCGGGCAGGTTCAGGTAGGGCGCCGGGTCCTTCAGGTACTCGGCCAGGCCGACCTGCATCGGTGTGTTGACGGTGAAGACATTGAACTGGTGCACCTTGCGGAATTCCGCCGTCAGCGGCGCCGGTGCAGCAACGGTGGCGACCTTCCAGCCGGTGACATGGAAGGTCTTGCCAAAGCTGCTCACCACATAGGCGCGCGCGGCCAGGCCGGGGTAGCGCGATGCGCTCTCATGGCGTTCGCCGTCGAACACCATGTGCTCATAGACCTCATCGGCCAGCAGCAGGATGTTGGTCGGCGCCAGCAGGTCCTGCAGCTGCTGCATCTCCTGCGCGGTCCAGGTGGTGCCGCTGGGGTTGTGCGGCGTGTTGATCAGCAGCAGCCGCGTCTTGGAGGTGATCGCTGCGGCGATCTTGCCAAAGTCTGGGCGGAAGGTCTTGGGCGTCAGCGGTACGCGCACCGGCACGCCGCCGGCCAGCTCGATATTGGGCACGTAGCTGTCGTAGCAGGGGTCCAGCACGATGACTTCATCGCCGGGGCTCACGCAGCTGAGGATGACGGTGAGGATCGCCTGCGTGGCACCGGCGGTGACGGTGATCTCGCTGTTGGCGTCGTAGCGCTTGCCGTAGAGCGCTTCGATCTTCTGGGCCACCACCTCGCGCAAGGCCGGTACACCGGTCATCGGCGGGTACTGGTTGTGGCCGGCCTGCATGGCGCGGCTGACGCTGTCGATCAAGGCTGGGTCGCAGCCAAAGTCCGGAAAGCCCTGGCCCAGGTTGACGGCCTTGTACTCGGCCGCGAGCGCCGACATGACGGTGAAGATGGTGGTGCCCACATGGGGCAGACGGCTGGGGAACGACGGGGTGTGGGCGGAGGCGGACATGGTGATCAGGGCTGGAAAACAACCGCAGCCGGCGAGCCGGACTGCAATCTATCGATCAGTAAGCAGTTTGGGTTGGGAGACGGATGCGGGTCAGAGCTCGTAGTCAGCCACATGGCCGACCATGGCACGGGCGATCAGATCACGGCTGAGCCGGTCGCTGAGCAGCTCGGCAAATTTGTAGACAAAATTGCGCATGTATGCACCGCGCTTGAAGGCCACGCGCGCCACGCTTTCGCCAAACAGATGGCCGACGGGCCGCACGGCCAGGTCCTTGAGCGGATCATCGCGCATGGCCATCTCGGCCACGATGCCGATGCCCAGGCCCAGCCGCACATAGGTCTTGATCACGTCCGAGTCAATCGCTTCCAGGACAATCTTGGGGGTGAGCTGGCGGGCAGCCATCGCCGCGTCGATCTTGCCCCGGCCGGTAAACGATGGGTGGTAGGTGATCAACGGCTCGGCGGCAATGTCCTCCAGATTGATGCGCTCCTTCTGGGCCAGAGGGTGTTGGTGCGGCATGACCAGCACGTGCTGCCATTCATAGCAGGGCAGGGTCACCAGTTCGGGGTAGTCGGCCAGCGACTCGGTGGCCATGCCCAGATCGGCCTGCTCGTCGATCACCATGCGTGCCACTTCGGCCGGTGTGGCCTGGTGCAGGCTGACTGTCACCTTGGGATAGTGCTCGCGCAGCCGTGCCACCGGCGTGGGCAGCACATAACGCGCCTGGGTGTGGGTGGTGGCGATGGAGAGGGTGCCGCTGTCCTGCGCGCTGTACTGGTCGCCGATGCGTTTGAGGTTGCCGACCTCGCGCATGATGATCTCGATGCTGCGCAGCACCTGCTGCCCAGGCTCGGTGATGCGCTTGAGCCGCTTGCCATGGCGCGCGAAGATGTCGATGCCCAGCTCCTCCTCCAGCTCGATGATGGCCTTGGAGACGCCGGGTTGCGAGGTGTGCAGTGCCTTCGCCGCCTCGGTCAGATTGAGGTTGCGGCGTGCGGCCTCTTGCACAAAGCGGAACTGATGCAGGTTCATACAATGATGCGGAATATGAATTTGCATCATTATGCTTGATTGGAATATAAAAATCAGCCTCTCTGCAGAAATCCAGCCTCTGGGGAGGATTTTTCAGACATGCACCCGCTGGAGCCTGCCGCCACCGGGTACCGGCGGCATAGGGGCCGCCGGAGATTTAGCGCGGCTACGCGCCTTCCAGGTAGCCGCCCGCCATGGCCGCCAGCAGCCCGATGACGCGCGCATCCTCGCCCATCGCCGGGGCAATGCGCAGCTGCACCTCGGGATGGAGGGGCGCGAGTTCCTCGACCAGCGCTGGAATGTCTTCGCTGGCATGTTTGCCGACGCCAAACAGCAGCGGCCAGATGGTGATTTGCGTCAATTGCGGATGCGACTGCAGCAGCTGGGCAACGGCGTGGCCGAGCGGTGGGTCGCACCAGTCAAGATAGGCGCAAGCCACCGCAGCGGCGGGTTGCGCTTGTTGCACCTGGGCGAGCAGGTGTTCCGCATTGCGGCGCCAGACCGGGTCCTTGGAGCCGTGGGACAACAGAATCAATCCGATGGAAGAGGGGGTGGAAGACATGTGCGTAGGACGTTAGCGGCTGAAACATAAGCCGCCGTGGGTAAAGCTAGGAACCTTTAGGCATTATCGCTTTCCCATACCCGGGCCCGATGGGCCACCGAAACGGATACGAATGTAGCAAAATGTACAGCTTGCGCAGCCAGGGTCTGAAACCTGGCAATCCCGCGCGGCGCTTTACACTGCCTACATATTTAGCTGTAAAAATAGTAGTTTGCTCTACCTTGAAGCCAAAACCGATGATGCCGGATGTTTCCAATTTTTCGCGCCAGTCCCTGGCAACGTTTCAATCCTTGGCAACCGTCGGAAAGCACTCCTCCCCCCGCGCGTTGGGTCGTCTGGTCCGCACAGGTGCTGTGGTCGGCGCCATCGGTCTGCTGGCTGCGTGTTCGGACAAGCCCGCACCCGCGGCCGCCGCGCCGCAGGCACCGGAGGTCGGCATCATCACGGTCCAGGCAGCATCGCAGCAGCTGACGGCGGAGCTGCCCGGGCGCACCAGTGCCTTCATGATTGCCGAGATTCGCCCCCAGGCCAACGGCATTGTGGAAAAGCGCCTGTTCACCGAAGGCGCCGCCGTCAAGGCCGGCCAGGCGCTGTACCAGCTCGATGACCGGCCTGCGCGGGCCTCCGTCAACAGTGCCGAGGCGGCGCTGGCCAAGGCCAAGGCCACCGCGCAGACGGCGCGCAGCAATGCAGCGCGCAACAGCGAGCTGGTCAAGATCGATGCCATCAGCCGCCAGGTCTTCGATGACAGCCAGGCGCTGGTGGCGCAGACCGCTTCCGACGTGGCCGTCGCGCAGGCAGCGCTGGACAATGCCCGGATCAATCTGCAGTACACCCGCATCAGTTCGCCGATCAGCGGCAGGGTCAGCACCTCGGCGGTCACGCCCGGTGCGCTGGTCACCGCCAACCAGGCGACGGCGCTCACCACCGTGGTGCAACTCGATCCCATGTATGTGGACTTCACCCAATCGAGTACCGAGATGCTGCAACTGCAGCGCGACCTGAAGGCGGGCCGCTTTCAGCGCCTTGAAGGCGACCAGATTCCGGTGCGCATCCGGCTCGATGACGGCACCGAGTACAGCCACGAGGCCAAGCTCAAGTTCTCCGGGGTGATCGTCAGCCCCACGACAGGCACCGTCACTTTGCGTGCCCAGGTTCCCAATCCCGATGGCGTATTGATGCCCAACATGTATGTGCAGGCGCTGCTGCCAACCGCAGTGGCGCCAGATGCACTGCTGGTGCCCCAGCAGTCGGTGGTGCGCGACCTCACCGGCAAGCCGACCGTGCTGGTGGTCACTGCCGACGACAAGGTGCAAAAGCGCGCGCTGCAGCTCGACCGTGCTGTGGGCAGCCAGTGGCTGGTGGGCAGTGGCCTCAAGTCGGGGGAGCGCGTGGTGGTCGATGGCTTCCAGCGTGTCAAGGAGGGTGACAAGGTGCGCGTCACCGAGGTGGATCTGAAGGCGCAGGCCGAGCGCGTCCGCAGCCCTGGGCGCGTGCCCGGCCAGGCCGCAGCGCCGGCAGCAGCCCAGTAACACCCCCAGAACCCGAGGCTGCATCCATGGCTCAGTTTTTTATTCAGCGCCCCATTTTTGCGTGGGTGATCGCCATCATCATCATGCTGGGCGGGGCACTGTCCATCTCCAAGCTGCCGCTGGAGCAATACCCCGAGATTGCGCCGCCGCGCGTCACCATCGGTACCCAGTACACCGGTGCGTCGGCCGAGACGGTCGAGAACTCCGTCACGCAGATCATCGAGCAGCAGCTCAAGGGCATCGACAACATGCTCTACATGAGCGCGACCAGCAATGCCTCTGGCCAGGCCCGCATCACCTTGACCTTTGCGCCCGGCACCAATGTCGATGTCGCCCAGGTGCAGGTGCAAAACAAGATCCAGGGCGCGCTCAACCGCCTGCCCGAATCGGTCAAGAGCCGGGGCGTGTTCATCAACAAGGGCGGCCAGGATTTTCTGGTCACCTACAGCTTCTACTCCCAAGACCCCACGATGACCGAGGTCGACATTGGTGACTACATCAATGCCAGTCTGGTCGATGTGATCGGGCGCCTCGAAGGCGTGGGCGACATCAACGTCTTTGGCACCTCGTATGCGATGCGCATCTGGATGGACCCGGCCAAGATGGAGAAATTTGGACTGATGCCGTCGGACTTGGCCAATGCGCTCAATGCGCAAAACGCCCAGGTCTCGGCCGGCCAGCTGGGCGCGCTGCCAGCGGTGAACAACCAGCAGCTCAATGCGACGATCACGGCGCGCACCAAGCTCAAGACGGTGGACCAGTTCGAGGACATCGTGCTCAAGGCCGCCACCGATGGCTCGGTGGTCACCATGAAGGATGTCGCCCGCGTGGAGCTGGGCGCCGAAAACCTGAACGTGCAGGCCAAGCTCAACGGCATGCGCGGCGCCGGCATGGGCATCATCCTGGCCGATGGCGCCAATGCGATGGCGGTCTCCGATGCCGTTGCGGCCAAGCTGGCCGAGATGAAGCCGTACTTCCCCAACCAGATCGACTACTTCGTCAGCTCGGACTCCACCCCCTTTGTGCGCGCCTCCATCCACGAGGTGGTCGCAGCGCTGGGCGAGGCCATGGTGCTGGTGGTGATCGTCATGTTCGTGTTTTTGCAGAACCTGCGCGCCACGTTGATCCCGGCCATTGCCGTGCCGGTGGTGCTGCTGGGCACCTTTGGCGTGTTGTCGATCGCCGGGTACTCCATCAATACCTTGACGATGTTCGCGATGGTGCTGGCGATCGGCCTGCTGGTGGACGATGCGATCGTCGTGGTGGAGAACGTCGAGCGGGTGATGCACGAGACGGGCATGTCCGCCAAGGAGGCAACCAAGGTCTCGATGCGGGAGATCACACCGGCGCTGGTCGGTATTGGCGTGACCTTGTCGGCGGTGTTTGTGCCAATGGCCTTCTTTGGCGGATCCACCGGGGTGATCTACCGCCAGTTCTCGATCACCATTGTGGCGGCGATGGCGCTGTCGGTGTTTGTCGCATTGACGTTGACCCCGGCGCTGTGTGCCACCCTGCTGAAGGCGCCCGAGCATGCCGGCGGCCATGAGCGCGCCATCCGCAAGGGCCTGTTTGGCATCAGCGACCGGTTCTTCCGCTGGTTCAACCGCAATTTCGACCGCACGGCCACGCGCTACCAGGGCATCGTCGCCCGCAGCCTGCGCCGCGCCAAGCGCATGATGCTGATCTTCATCGCCGTGCTGCTGGGCGTGTGGCTGCTGATGCACAAGCTGCCGACCTCGTTCCTGCCTGATGAAGACCAGGGCTTTCTGTATGTGAACGTCAACCTGCCGTCCGGCGCAGCCGATGCGCGCCTGCAGGACGTGCTCGACGAGGTGCGCGAATACCTGCTCAAGCAGCCCGACATCATCAGCTTCAACCAGGTCTCGGGCCTCAACGGGGACCAAAGTTCGGCGCGCGGCTTCATCCGCCTCAAGCCCTGGGATGAACGCCAGCTCGCGTCGCAGTCTTCTGCGGCCATTGCCAACAAGGCGACGAGAGACCTGTCGCGCATCCGGGATGCGCGGGTGCTGGTGATCCTGCCGCCAGCCGTGCGCGGTCTGGGTGCCAGCTCGGGCTTCAACTTCATGGTCAAGGACATGAACAGCATCGGCCACGACGGGCTGTTGGCAGCCAGCAACCAGGTATTGGCGGCCATGCGCGCCAACCCGAACCTGACGGCAGTACGCACGACCAATCTGGACGATGCGGCCGAATTGCGTGTGGATGTGGACGACCGCAAAGCCGCCGCGCTGGGTTTGTCATATGCCGACATCAACAGCGTGCTGTCCAGCGCGATGGGCGGCACCTATGTCAATGACTTCCTGAACAATGGCCGCGTCAAGCGCGTCTACATCATGGGCGATGCGCCGCACCGCATGCTGCCGCAAGACATCGCCAAATGGACGGTGCGCAACAAGAATGGCGAAATGGTTCCCTTTGGTGCGTTCTCCGACACGCACTGGGCCTACGGCTCGCCCCAGCTGCTGCGCTACAACGGCAGCCCGGCCTACGAGTTCGAAGGCCGCGCAGCACCCGGCATCAGCTCCGGCGCAGCAATGCAGGAGGTCGAAGCCATCCTGGCCAAGCTGCCAGCCGGCCTTGGCTATGAATGGACGGGCGCGTCGCTGCAAGAGCGCCAGTCCGGCGCCCAGGCGCCCATGCTGTATGCGATCTCGATCCTGTTCGTGTTCCTGTGCCTGGCCGCGCTGTACGAGAGCTGGACCGTTCCGCTGTCGGTGATGCTGGCCGTGCCGCTGGGGGTGATTGGTGCGCTGGCCGCCACCTATACCCGGGGCCTGACCAATGACGTGTACTTCCAGGTGGGCTTGCTCACCACCGTGGGTTTGGCGGCCAAGAATGCCATCTTGATTGTCGAGTTTGCGGTGCAGCTGCAAGAGCAGGGCAAGCGCCTGTTTGATGCCACGGTGGAGGCGGTACGCCTGCGGTTGCGTCCGATCCTGATGACCTCGCTGGCCTTTGGCTTTGGCGTGATTCCGCTGGCCATTGGCACCGGCGCCGGTGCCGGCGGGCGTAACGCCATCGGCACGGCCGTGCTGGGCGGTATGGTGGCCTCGACCGTGCTCGGTATTTTCATGGTGCCGGTCTTTTTCCTGCTGATCCGCAGCTGGTTCCGCTCGCGCAGCCGCCACGACGAGGCGCCTGCGCAAGCCAGCGCCGCGCCGGAGACCGCGCCATGAGCCGTTTTGATACTTTTTCCATGACCCGTGCCTACCGTTTGCCGCTGTCCCTGTTGGCAGCCGGCCTGCTGTCCGCTTGCAACCTGGCGCCGCAGTACCAGCGTCCAGAGCCTGCGGTACCCGCCACGCTCGATGGCGTGGCCCAGACCTTGCCTGCCGATTTTGTTGTGGAGCCGGCTGCAGCCGATACCTTGCAGTTGCTGCCGTGGCAGCAGTGGGTGGAGAGCGCAGGGCTGCGTCAGCTCATCGAGCTGGCCTTGCAGAACAACCGCGACCTGCGCGTGGCCATCGCCAATATCGAGAAGGCGCGCGCGCAGTACGGCGTGCAGCGTGCCGACCAACTGCCCAGCCTGAATGCCAACGCCCAGGCAAACCGCACCCGCACCGCAGACGATCTGCGCTCAGCCAGCGCGGCCTCGTCGGTGACCAACCAGGTCAGCGTGCAGCTGGGCCTGGCCAGCTATGAGCTCGATTTCTGGGGCCGGGTGCGCAACCTCAGCGAGGCAGCATTGCAGCAGTACCTGCTGGTGGAAGAAAACCGCCGCAGCGTGCAACTGGGCCTGATCACCGATATCGCCAATGCCTGGGTGGCCCTGGCCAGCGACCAGCAGCGCCTGCAACTGGCGCGCGACACATTGGCCACACGCGAGCAAGGCTACGGCCTGGTGCAGCGCATGCACCAGCTGGGCGCCACCAATGGTTTGGTGCTGGCCCAGAACCAGACGGCGGTGGAGACCGCCCGCAACGATGTGGCGGCCTACGAGTCGCAAGTGGCCCGTGATCGCAATGCACTGCAGTTGCTGGTGGGTGGCCCCTTGGCGGGCGATATGCTGCCGCCCGCGCCCACCGCGTCGCTCAGCACGAATGAGATCAAGAGCGCGGGCTCGGGCCAGTTGCTCGATGGTGCAACGCCCCAGGTCAAAACGCCAGGCGTGGCCACTGCCATGACCGTGGTGCCGACCGGCCTGTCGTCGCAGGTGCTGCTGGCCCGGCCCGATGTGGCGGCAGCCGAGCACAGCCTGCAGGCGCAGTACGCCAGCATTGGTGCAGCGCGCGCGGCCTTCTTCCCCACGATCAGCCTGACGGCCAATGCCGGCACCGCCAGCGATGCGCTGTCGGGCCTGTTCGATGGTGGCAACCGCGCCTGGAGCTTTGTGCCCCAGATCCGTTTGCCGATTTTCGACGGCGGCCGCAACCAGGCCAACCTCGATATCGCGCAAGCCAACCGCGATGCCGCACTGGCCCAGTACGACAAGGCCATTCAGGTGGCTTTCCGCGAGGTGAGCGATGCGCTGGCTGACCGCGCCACGATGCAGCGGCGGCTGAACGCGCAGGCAGCCCTGGTGCAGGCGGCCAGCCGCGTGCTGCAGCTGTCGCAGGCGCGTTTCAAGGCCGGCGCCGACGATTTTCTGACCGTGCTCGATGCGCAGCGCAGCCTGTACGCGGCCCAGCAAACCCAGATCACGTTGATGCAGGCCGAGCAGGTCAACCGCATCAGCCTGTACAAAGCGCTGGGCGGAGGCATCGACAGCGCGCAGTGATGGCGCATAAGCGCAATGCTGCGAGGGCAATGCGCGCTGCACTACGATGGTGCCATGACTGATACCTTGCCCACGCCTTCTGACCGCAAGGCCTCACCCGAGTTTGATGAATCCCAGGCGCAGGCGGTCGATGCGCTGATTGTGGGTGCCGGCCCGGTCGGCATGTTTGCCGCATTCCAGCTGGGTTTGCAGGGCGTGCAAGCCCAGTTGTGCGACAGCCTGCCGCAGATGGGCGGGCAGTGCATTGCGCTTTATGCCGACAAGCCCATCTACGATATCCCCGGCATTCCGCTGTGCACCGGCCGCGAGCTGGCTGCGCAGCTGCAGCGCCAGATCCAGCCCTTCGAGCCCGTCTTTCACGGCCACACGCAGGTCGCGCAACTGCTGCCCCATGGCGATGGCCGTTGGCGCGTGCAACTGCAGGCTATCGATGGCCCCCAGACCCGCTGGTTGCTGGCCCGCACCGTGGTCGTGACCGCCGGCGTGGGCGCCTTTGTGCCCAAACAGCTGCGCTTGCCTGGGCTGGAGACTTGGCTGGGCAGCCAGGTGTTCTACCACCCCACGTTGGATGATGCCTGGCTGGAGCCGATATTGGCCGGCCATGCTGCGCCACGCATTGTGATCAGCGGCGGCGATGAGGCGGCGGTGGAGGCGGTGCTGGCCGCGGCAGACCATGCACAACTGCAATCGGCGCAACTGGTGCTGATGCACCGGCGCGACCAGTTCAGTGCCCCGGATGCCATGCTGCAGCGCCTGGCACGGCTGCGGGCCAGCGGCAGGGTCGAGGTGGTCATTGGCATGCCGCAGGCCATCGAGGCCACCGAGCGTCTGCAGGCCATTGGCTACGTTGATGCCGACGGTGCTGACCAGCGCCTGGCCTGCGACCAGCTGTGGGTGTTCCAGGGCCTGTCGCCCAAGCTCGGGCCCTTGCTGGACTGGAATCTGGCGCTGGAGAAAAAACAGTTGCAGGTGGCGACCGACAGTTTTCAGACCAGTGCCGTAGGCATCTACGCCGCAGGCGATATCGTCAGCTACCCGGGCAAGCGCAAGCTGATACTGACGGGTTTCTACGAAGCGACGATGGCAGCCATGGCGGCCGTTGAATACCTGCGCGGCGAGAAGCTGCTGCTGGAATACACGACCACCAGCAAGCGCCTGCATGCGCGCCTGGGCGTCTCGCACCCGGACTGATCTTGCTGGGCTTCGCGCAGTTGCTGAAGCGGGCTTAGGCTGCTGGCGGAGATGGGGGCTGAAGCCGGTGCTGCATCAGCAGCTCATCGTGCAGCTCGCCGTCGACCAGCAGAGCCGCCGGCTCGGTGCCATAGGCCCGGAAGCCGGCTTGCTCGTACAGGCGTATCGCGCTGGCATTGGCGGCGTTGACGCTCAGGTGGATCTGCACCGCCCCGGGAACCTGGCGGGCAAAGGCAACAGCCTGTGCCAACAGGGCCTGCGCGATGCCCTGGCCACGAAAGGCTGGCTCCACATACACGCCCCACAAGGCCATGCGGTGGCGGGTCTTGAGGCCATCCTGGCGGCGAATGCCCAGCATGCCCACCAGCTGGCTGTGGGCAAAGGCGCCAAGCACACCCTGGTCAGCGCTGGGCGCCAGGCGCGCCTCGATGACCGCCAAAGAGCGGTCTTTTTCTTCTTCGTAGCTGGAGCCAAAGGCGCTCGGCGATGCGCGCAGGCCGGCCAGGCGCAGGCGCTGGAAAGCGGCGGCATCGGCCGGTGTCAGCCAACGGATCTCCCACGCAGCGGCGGCCATCCGACTCAAGGCGCGAGGCGTTCGCGGATCCATCCGGTGCCGTCCGGCCCCGTTTGGCGGTAGCGCAGGCGGTCATGCAGCCGGCTCTTGCGGCCCTGCCAGAACTCCCAGGTATCGGGCACCAGGCGAAAGCCACCCCAGTGCGGTGGGCGCGGCGGCTTGAGCAGGAACTGCGCGCCATATTTGGCGGCGTTGGTCACCAGCACGGCACGGCTGTCGATGACCTGGCTTTGCGGACTGGCCCAGGCGCCAATGCGCGAGTCGAGCGGGCGGCTGTTGAAGTAGGCGTCGCTTTCCTCGTCCGAGACTTTTTCCACACGGCCCTCGATGCGCACCACACGCTCCAGCTCCACCCAGTGGAACATCAGCGCGGCAAAGGGATTGCCTGCAATCTCACGGCCCTTGCGGCTGTCGTAATTGGTGTACCAGACGATGCCGCGTGCGTCGTAGCCCTTGATCAGCACGATGCGGGTGCTGGGCCGGGCATCGGGGCCGACGGTAGCGACCGTCATCGCATTGGGTTCTGGCAGCTGCGACGCAACGGCTTCGTTCATCCAGCGGTCGAACTGGTCAATCGGCGCAGCGCAGGACGCCGATTCGTTCAGCTCGGCGCGTTCATAGCTTTTGCGCAAATCGGCAATGGAGTGGGAGAGTTCGCTCATGGCCCGATTGTGCATCGCTTTGGCGCAGTGCAGTGACAAAAAAGCCTGTGGGCCACCGGGCGCCACAGGCTGGGTTTGAACAGGCTCTTGGTGCAGGACTGCTTACTGGATCACACCGCAGCCCAGACGTGCACCGGAATTGCCGGTGGGCTGGGTGGTGTAGTCGTCCTTGTCCTTGTGGACCACCACAGCGCGGCCCTTGATGTCGCTGGGCTTGCCGGTGCCGATCGACAGGTCCTTGGTTTCCCAGACCAGGAACGCGGTGCCTGCGGCATCGGCCATCAGGCTGGGCAGATCACCGACATGGGATTCGGGGCCGGCCTTGCCATGCTGGTGGCCGTTCGGGTTGTAGTGGCCGCCGGCGCTCATCGCATCGGGCGACGAGCAGTTGCCGTTCTCATGCACATGGAAGCCGTGTTCGCTGCCGGGCTGCAGACCCTTGACCTGCGCCATCACGCGCACCGTGTCGCGGTTGACTTCGTAGACGCGGAAATAGCCGCTGATGTTGTTGCCTTCGGTCGGGTTGATGGTCGCTTCGGCAATCGGTGTGGCGCGGTCGGTGTGGGCGCAGGCGCTCAGCAGCGCGGCCACGGTGGCCGCAGCAGCGAACTTGGCGATGGATGGAATGCGTTGGATCATGGGAACTCTCCTGGTGCCTTGGATTAAGGGTTGGTCACAGCCACCGTTTTTAGCACGCACGCAGCGCTTCTCTTGTAGTCTGATTGCCAGCAATCGCGGCGGCGTGTTTACGGTGTGGGGGCTGTTGTGAGGCGCCGGGCCACCAGATCCCAGACCGCTTGCGCCGCAGCGGGCAGGCTGCGCTGGCGGCGCCGCACCAGCATGATTGCGCGTTGCACCTGGGGCAGCAGATCGCACACCTTGAGGCTGCTCAACCCATGGGCCGGGATCGCCAGGCCCGGCATGATGCTGATGCCAATGCCGGCCTCGACCATGCGGAAGGCAGTGGTGACATGGCCTACCTCCTGCACGACAGGGCAATGCTCAGGCCCGCAACCGCTGGCCAGCAAGGCAGCGTCCATCAGCCGGCGGCTGCCCGATGCATGGTCGAGCAGCACCAAGGGCTCGCCGCGCAGCTGGTCCCAGCGCAGGCTGGTGGCCTTATGCGCCTTCTGCGCCTGCTGCATCAGCGGGTGCGCGGGCGGCAACACGGCCACAAAGGGGTCCAACTGCAGGCTGATGCAGTCGAGATCGCCCAGCTCCGGCGGCTCCACCACGACCCCAAAATGTACATCGCCGCTGCGCACCTGGGCCAGCACCTCTTGCTGCAGGCGGTCCACCAGCTGCAGCTGGATCTGCGGCAGCTCGCGGTTGCAGGCGGCGATGCAGGCAGGCATCAGCGCCGCAGACAGCGTGGGGCTGCTGGCAATGCGCACCTGGCCACGTGCGGCATGGCCCACATCGGCGACCTCGGCCAGGGTATCGGCCAGCTCCTGCAGCAGGGGCGCGGCCTTCTGGGCCAGCAGCTGGCCGGCATCGGTCAGCAGCACCTCGCGCGTGGTGCGGTCCAGCAGCCGCACATGGAGCTGGCCTTCGAGCTCCACCATCGCGCGGCTGACGGCCGATTGGGTCAGGCCCAGCGTCTGGCCGGTCTGGCTGAAGCTGCGGCACTGGGCGACACAGAGAAACACCTGGAGCTGGCGGAGGCTGACGTGCATGGCTGGCGATGAAACGGAGATATATGACTTTAAATCATTAATCAATCTTATAAATTAATTTTACTTCCGCCTGCAAACGGCGTCCAATGGCGCACATGAAATTCCGTCCCGACAACTTCACGCTGATGCTGGTGGCCACGGTGCTGCTGGCTAGTTTCTTGCCCGCTACCGGCCAGGTGGCGAGCAGCTTTGAGACCTTGACGACAGCGGCCGTGGCGCTGCTGTTCTTTCTGCACGGCGCCAAGCTCTCGCGCCAGGCGATTCTGGCGGGCATCATGCACTGGCGGCTGCACCTGTTCATTGTCGGCAGCACCTTTGTCGTGTTTCCGTTTCTGGGCTGGGCGCTCAAACCGTTGCTCACGCCCCTGGTCTCGCCGGAGCTGTATGTGGGGGTGATGTTCCTGTGCGTGTTGCCGTCCACGGTGCAGTCGTCGATCGCGTTCGTGTCGATGGCGCGTGGCAATATCCCGGCTGCCATCTGCAGTGCATCGGCATCGACGCTGCTGGGCGTCTTTATCACCCCGCTGCTGGTCAGTGTGTTCGTGACCGCCCATGGCACGAGCGGTTCTTTCGTCGATGCGGTGGTCAAGATCCTGCTGCAACTGATGCTGCCCTTCGCGCTGGGCCATTTGCTGCAGCGCTGGGTGGGCCCGTTCATCAAGAAGCACGGCAAGCTCACCAAGGTGGTGGACCAGGGCTCCATCCTGCTGGTGGTGTACACGGCGTTCAGTGCCGCCGTAGTGCAGGGCATCTGGCGCCAGGTATCGCTGACCACCTTGGTCGGCCTGCTGGTGATCAGCGCCATCATCCTGGCCTTGGCACTGTTCCTGACCACCTTCCTCTCGCGCCGCCTGGGCTTCAGCAAGGAAGATGAGATCACCGCCGTGTTCTGCGGCAGCAAGAAGAGCCTGGTCAGTGGCGTGCCCATGGCCAAGGTGCTGTTTGCCAGCAGCACGGTGGGCATGATGGTGCTGCCGCTGATGCTGTTCCACCAGATGCAGCTGATGGTGTGCGGCGTGCTGGCCGCCAAGTACGCCAAGCGGGCAGAACTCGAAGGCGACCAGGCCCTGGGCGCTGCGGCTGCGGGCAAGTAAGCCTCAGCGTGTCGTCAACACCGGGCCGGCGGCATCCAGCCCCGGCCCGCGTTACTTCAGCGCCGGGCTGAAGCTGATGCTGTATTTCTCCAGCGCGGGTCCGACCTCCAGCTGCATCGTACGGCGCTTGACCGCAGGCTTGCCACCGGTCACCTGGGCCGTGATCACAATGCCTTTGCCATGGGCGCGGCAGCGCAGGTCTTGCAAGCCCAGGTCTGCGTTGTCGTCGTTGATCTCGGCAAATCCCTGGGTATGGGCAGCCACTCCGCGCCAGTGGGGCGTGTCTTCGGGTTGGTTCATCCACTGCACGAACAGATAGCTTTGGCCGTTTTGCTCGCCCTGTACCACGCGGTAGGGCTGTACGGCCTTGTTGCTGCCCTGGTTGCGGTTGCCGCACAGCTGCACGCTGGTGATGCTGTCGCTCACGGTGAAGCGGTTGGCACGGGTCTCCGCCGCCTGGGCGCTGAAGGAAGAGGCCAGGCCGGCGCTCAAGGCCGCCAGGCAGGCAAATTGGCACAAAGTGCGGTATCGCATGGATTCAATCGCTCAAAGGGTAGTGGGTGCGGCGGCGGGCCCGAATGGCGCCGCGCTGCGCGCCCAGGCCAAACATCATAGGCCTGCGCCCATGCACTGCTGGGCAGATGCCTGGGCCACAGCGGCAAATTTGCGCAAAACATCGCAAGCGATTGCAATCAGACCGGGCTTGGGTTGTCAGATTTTTTCAGTGCGGCAATCGCTTCGGCCAGTCGCACAATGCTGAGTGGGCCGCAGCCCTCGGCCTCGTTGCTGACGGTGACATAGGCGGGCTGCCCCTTGCTGCAGACGCCGGCCAAGGTGCTGGCCAGCAGCGCCAACGTGGCGGGGTCGGGCTGCTGGATGCGGTCAAACGGGGCCAGTTGCTTTTCAGCATCGGCGTAGCCATAAGGGCCAAAGACAGGGTTCACATTCCAGCGGCAGACCAGCGGGCCGGGCCACAGCGCGCGCAGCAGCGGCAGTTGCTCGGGCATGCGTGGCATCTTGGCATGCAGGCCCAGGCAGTAGGTGGCACCGGCCTGGCGCAGAATCTGGGCCAGCTGCGGGGCGATCTCGGGGCGCAGCCAATCGGCATCACGCACCTCAAAGGCCACAATGGGCCGGCGCTCTGCGGGCAGGCCCGCCAGCTCGGCCTGCACGGCCAGCGCCAGTTGCTCAAGTTCCGCCAGGGTGCGCTGCAGGTTCAGCAGCCGGCCCAGCGGCAGCGGGCTGAGCTGGAACAGCAGCACGCCGAGCTTGTCCAGCAGGCCTTCACAGGCTGGGCGCACATAGCTGCTGAGCGCCAGTTCCACATTCAAGAACGCGGGGTTGGGCTCTTTGCCGCGGCCTTCTTCACCGCGCACCTGCGCATCGCAGACCAGCGCCGGCCCCTTGACGATAAAACGGAAATCCGCCGGCACCTGGGCGGCGTAGACGGCGTATTCGGATGCTGCCAGTGGCCGGTAAAAGCTGCGGTCAATGCTGACGGTACGCAGCAGCGGGTGCTCGGCATATGCGTTCAGGCCGCGTTGCGCAAGAATGCGCTCGCTGTAGGCCTTGTCCCAGACCAGGCCCTGCCAACCGGGGTAGGACCAGGATGAGCCGCCCATGCGCAGCAGCGCCGGCATGGCGGGGGCCAGGTCCTCCCCCAGCAAGGGGTACGCGGCGCCTACCGCCTGCGCACGGCTGCGCGCTTTGGCGGCAGGAGCGGGTGGGGGAGGGGACGCTTCGGTGTCTTGCGCGCCGGCAGGCGGCGCAGCGGGGGCGGGCGCAGCAGCCGCCGGCGCGGGCTCGGCGCCAAACAAATCCAAATTCGAATCGGGCTCTGGGGACATCGCGGCCCAGTATGCCATCGACTGCGCCGCCCGATTCGCATTGTTTGACGATTGACCAAGTAGGACCCGAGCTCACTTGCCACGTTGCAGGCGCGTTCCGGACTGCTATAAAAATTACATTTTTCAAATCCGGCACCTGTTCAAATCCCCAGTGGCTGCCAGCAGCTATGGCACACTCGCTGTTTTGCCAGAGAAGCATTGGAGCGAGCGTAGAGCATGCAAAAGATCATTGCGCAGATTGCGGCTGAGCTGAAGGTGGCCGAGTCGCAGGTTACGTCGGCGGTGGAATTGCTGGACAGCGGGGCGACGGTGCCTTTCATTGCCCGCTACCGCAAGGAAGCCACCGGTGGTCTCGATGACACCCAGCTGCGGGATTTGGCCGAGCGCCTGACCTATCTGCGGGAGCTGCAGGAGCGCCGCGACACGGTGCTCAAGGCCATCGACGAGCAGGGCAAGCTGACCGATGCGCTGCGCCTGGCCATTGCCCGCGCGCCCACCAAGCAGGAGCTGGAAGACATTTACCTGCCTTTCAAGCAAAAGCGCCGCACCAAGGGCCAGATCGCCAAGGAATTTGGCATTGAGCCGCTGGCCGACAAGCTGTTTGCGGACCCGAGCCTGGACCCGCTGCAGGAGGCCCAGGCCTTTTGCAAGCCGGCCACGGTGCTTGACGATGGCAAACCCGGTCCGGATTTCTCGACCCCGATGGCGGTGCTCGATGGTGTGCGCGACATCCTGTCCGAGCGCTGGGCTGAAGACCCGGTGCTGGTGCAAAAACTGCGCGAGTGGCTCTGGGCCGAAGGCCTGCTGCGCTCCAAGAAAGTGGAGTCCAAGAACGAGAACGACCCCGAGGTCGCCAAGTTCCGCGATTACTTTGACTATGACGAGCCGATTGGCCGCGTGCCGTCGCACCGCGCGCTGGCGGTGTTCCGGGGCCGTGCCCTGGAGGTGCTGGAAGCCAAGCTGGTGCAGCCCGAGCTGCAGCCTGGCGCGGCGCCCGAGCCTGGCCAGCCCAGCTTGGCCGAGGGCAAGATCGCGCTGCACCTGGGCTGGAGCCATGCCAAGCGGGCCAGCGATGACCTGATCCGCAAATGCGTGGCCTGGACCTGGCGGGTCAAGCTGAGCCTGTCGACCGAGCGTGACCTGTTCTCGCGCCTGCGCGAAGATGCCGAAAAGGTGGCGATCAAGGTGTTTGGCGACAACCTGCGCGACCTGTTGCTGGCTGCGCCTGCCGGTCAGCGTGCCGTGCTGGGTCTGGACCCGGGCATCCGTACCGGCGTCAAGGTCGCTGTGGTGGACCACACCGGCAAGCTGGTGGATACCACCACGGTCTACCCGCATGAGCCGCGCCGCGATTGGGATGGCTCACTGGCCGTGCTGGCCCGCCTGGTGGAAAAGCACCAGATCAACCTGATTGCGATCGGCAACGGCACCGCCAGCCGTGAGACCGACAAGCTGGCCGCCGACCTGATCCGCATTGCTGAGAAGGCGGGCAAGAAGATCGACAAGGTGGTGGTGAGCGAGGCGGGCGCATCGGTTTATTCCGCCAGCGAATTCGCGGCGCTCGAGATGCCCGATGTCGATGTCAGCCTGCGCGGCGCAGCGTCGATTGCCCGCCGCCTGCAAGACCCGCTCGCCGAGCTGGTCAAGATCGACCCCAAGAGCATTGGCGTGGGCCAGTACCAGCACGATGTAAACCAGAGCGAGCTGGCCCGCCAGCTCGACGCGGTGGTCGAAGACTGCGTGAACTCGGTGGGTGTGGACCTCAACACGGCCTCGGCGCCGCTGCTCAGCCGCGTCTCCGGCCTCTCAGGCACGGTGGCCAAGTCGGTCGTGCGCTGGCGGGATGCCAATGGCTCGTTCAAGAACCGCAAACAGCTGATGGATGTGGCCGGCCTGGGTGCCAAGACCTTTGAGCAGGCCGCCGGTTTCTTGCGCATCCGTGGTGGCGACAACCCGCTGGACATGACCGGCGTGCACCCGGAAACCTACCCGGTCGTCGAGCAGATCATTGCTACCACCGGCAAGCCGGTGGACCAGCTGATGGGCCGTGGCGATGTGCTCAAGGGCCTCAAAGCCGAGCGCTTTGTCAGCGAGAAGTTTGGCGCCCTGACGATCTCGGACATTCTGGGTGAGCTGGAAAAGCCCGGCCGCGATCCGCGCCCCGACTTTGTCGTGGCCCGCTTCAACGAAGGCGTGGAAGACATCAAGGACCTGCGCGAGGGCATGACTCTGGAAGGCACCGTCAGCAACGTCGCCCAGTTTGGCGCCTTTGTGGACCTGGGTGTACACCAGGACGGCCTGGTCCACGTCAGCCAGATGAGCTACAAGTTCATCGAAGATGCCCGCGAAGCCGTCAAGACCGGCCAGATCGTCAAGGTCAAGGTGCTGGAAGTGGATGTGGAGCGCAAGCGCATCAGCCTGACGATGAAGCTGGACGCCGCGCCTGCGCGGCGCGATGGCCCGCGCGACAACCGCTTTGAATCGGCGGGCCGAGGCCACCAGGGCGCTGGCGGCCGGGGGGGCTACACGCAGCCCGCCCGCACCAACCAGCCTGCCCAGCAAAACGCGATGGCGTCGGCCTTTGCCAAGCTCCAGGGCCTGAAGAAATAGCGCTGCCCGCCTGATCGGTTGCGCAGACCGCAAGTGCCATCCGGCCTTGCGGTTTTTTGTTGCGCAGCTTCGGCCCTTCAAAAATCGGTCAAAGATGACACCTGCCACCGTGGAAATTGGATGTAATAGCTGCTTGCGCTTCCCACCCTTTCTTAGTCTTCACCCCACGCTATGCCCCCCGACCACGCCGCGCCCGACGATGAGCCTGTAGCCCAGCCCGTTCCCGGACCTCAGCGGCCCTCGCGTCGTGCGCTGGCCGAGACGGAGCCAGGTGGCAGGCGTGGCGCGGGGCGCCGGCGTAAGGGCGCATCCACACAAGAGACCCTGGCCCCGCTGTTGGCGATCGTGCCGGGCCTGCGGTTGATGGTGGGCATGGTCATTGCGGCGGTGGTGATTCTGGGCCTGTATGTAGGCCGGGATGTGCTGCTGCCGGTGGCCTTGGCCGCCTTGCTGGGCTTTTTGCTCGATCCTGCGGTCAGCCGGCTCAAGCGCTGGGGCCTGCCCCGGGTGGTGTCGGTGGCGCTGGTGATGGTGCTGGCTCTGGGCGCTTTGGGTGCAGGCGCGCTCTATGTGGGCAACCAGGTGACCAGCCTCAGCGCCGAGCTGCCGACCTACCAGAACACCATTCGCCAGAAGCTGCGCCACGTCAAACCGTATTTCAACGGCCCGGGGGTCTGGGACGGCGCAGTCAAGGTGCTCAACACGGTGGAAACCGAGATAGGGCAGGGCGATGCCCGACGCCGCGTGCAGAAGGTGGAGGTGCAGGAGCCGGAGGTCAAGCCCATCCAAAAGGCGCTGGAGCTGCTGAGCAAGGTGGCTGAGCCGCTGGCCACTACCGGCATTGTGTTCCTGTTTGTCGTGCTGATACTGCTGGACCGCAGTGGCCTGCAGGACCGGCTGCTGCGGCTGATGGGGCCGAATACGCATATGGCTTCCGACGCGCTCGATGACGCTGCGACGCGCATCGGCCAGTACCTGCGTATGCAGCTGTTCGTCAACCTCAGCTACGGGGTTCCGATGGCGCTGGGGCTGTGGTGGATCGGGGTGCCCGGCGCCATTCTCTGGGGCATTCTGGCGGCGGTGCTGCGCTTCGTGCCCTATATCGGGCCGATGGCATCGGCCGTTTTTCCGCTCACGCTGGCGTTTGCAGTGGACCCCGGCTGGAGCCTGCTGCTGTGGACCCTGGCCCTGATTCTGGTTCTGGAGTTGATCAGCAACAACGTGATCGAGCCCTGGCTCTATGGCGCAAGCACCGGTTTGTCGACCTTGTCCATCATTCTGGCGGCGACCTTCTGGACGGCGCTTTGGGGGCCGGTGGGGCTGATCCTGTCGACCCCGTTGACGGTGTGTCTGCTGGTGCTAGGCCGCTACATCCCGGGGATGGGGTTTCTCGAGATCCTGCTCGGCAGTCAGGCGGTGTTTGATCCTCCGGAAAAATTGCTGCAGCGTCTGTGGCGCGGCGATGTCGACCAGGCCATTGACGTCGCATCCGAAAACATCGACGAAGCGCTGCCACCCAAGCCCAGCCAGCAGGACCAGGCATTGGCCGTCACCCATTTCTACGACGAGGTGGCCGTGCCGGCCCTCCAGATCGCGGCCCAACAGTACCGCAGTGCTGCCAGCCCACCGCAACGCCAGCGCCTGTCGGAGGCGGTGGCCATGCTGCTCAGTGGCCTGCAGCGCCATTACCCGCCTGACGCATTGCCCG
>Ga0308165_1002480_pt1 | contig 21880 bp, 20 predicted proteins | sample PhyWR2_FD_201032 | JGI IMG/M metagenome (GOLD analysis project Ga0308165, IMG submission 201032) | Phyllosphere microbial communities from UC Gill Tract Community Farm, Albany, California, United States - DLSLW.R2 | ecosystem: Host-associated > Plants > Phyllosphere > Unclassified | place: USA... | reverse complement strand
TGGTCCTGCTGATCTGGGTGCTGAGCCATGCCCTGGCCGGCCATCGTTCGCCAGGTTTCAAGTTCTGCATGCGATGGCTGGAAACATTGCGGCCCTGGAGCATGCTGGAAGTCTGTCTGCTGGGGGCCATGGTGGCCGTGATCAAACTGGCCGGGTTTCTCGACGTGCTGCCCGGTATCGGCCTGATCGCCCTGGCCATTCTGAGCCTGATGATGATCCGCATCGCCGGGCGCGATGTGCGCGATCTGTGGGAGCTGCCATGAGCACACCACCCACCGCCGACGAACTCAACCTGTGCCTGTGCCACACCTGCGGCCTGGCCTGTGACATGACCCATGAGCCCCACGAATGCGAGCGCTGCGGCGCGCCGTTGCATCGGCGCAAGACCAATGCGCTGACGCGGACCTGGGCCTATCTGATCACCTCCCTGGTGTTCTACGTCCCGGCCAATCTGCTGCCGGTGATGAACACCAAGATGGTCGGCAACGGTGCCGACAGCACCATCATGAGTGGTGTCATCGACTTTTGGTCGCACGGTGCCTGGGACATCGCCCTGATTATTTTCATTGCCAGCATTGCGGTGCCAGGCATCAAGTTCATTGCCCTGGGCATGCTGTTGATTACCGTGCAGCGCAACAGTAACTGGGCGCGCAAGGAGCGCTCGCAGTTGTACCGCTTCGTCGAGGTCATCGGCTATTGGTCGATGCTCGATGTGATCGTGGTCGCGCTGGTTGCCTCACTGGTGAAATTCCAGGCCCTGGCCGACATCGAGCCACGCACCGGCATTCTGTTTTTCGGCCTCGTGGTGGTGTTCACCATGCTGGCGGCGATGAGTTTCGACCCCAGGATGATCTGGGACAGTCCAACCAACGAGGAGGTCATGGATGAAGTCGCAAGCCACTGACGGGCCGCAGGCCCCGGGACCGGCGCCTGTCAAGACCAGGCGTTTCAGCGTTTCGCTGGTGTGGATCGTGCCCATCGTTGCCGTCCTGGTGGGCATTTCCCTGGTGGTGCACAGCATCATGCAGGAAGGCCCCACCATTACCGTGACCTTCAAGACCGGCAGTGGTCTGGTCGCCAACAAGACCGAGGTGAAATACCGCAACGTGGTCATCGGCCATGTATCCGACGTCGAGCTGAGTGACGACCAGAAAAGCGTTAACGCCACCATCCAGTTGGCCAAGCAGGCCGAAAGCTTCACTCGCAAGGATTCGCAATTCTGGGTGGTGCGTCCGCGCATCGGTGCCGGCGGCGTATCCGGCATCGACACGCTGCTTTCCGGTGATTACATCGGCGCCGATATCGGCCAGGACAATACACGAGCCAAACGCTTCATCGGCCTGGAAAACCCGCCGCCCATCACCTATGGCGAACCGGGGAAACGCTTCACATTGCACACCGACGACCTGGGTTCATTGGATATCGGCTCGCCGGTCTACTACCGCAAGATCCCGGTCGGCCAGGTGGTTGCCTACGCGCTGGATACCGACGGCAAGGGCGTTAACATCGAGGTGTTCATTCATTCACCCAATGACGCCTACGTCACTGAAAACACCCGCTTCTGGAATGCCAGCGGCATTGACGTCAATGTTGGCGCCAACGGTTTTGCGGTGAAAACCGAATCCCTTTCTTCGCTGCTGGTCGGTGGCATCGCGTTCCGTGCCCCCGAGTACAGCCCCAATGACGTGGCGGCAGCCGAGGAAAAGTCCTTCGAGCTGTTCGAAGACCAACAGACCGCCCTTGCCCCACCCGCCGGCAAGGCGCAATACCTGGTGCTGCGCTTCGAACAGGCACTGCGCGGACTCAAAGTCGGTGCGCCGGTGGAGTTCCTGGGTGTCGAGTTCGGTCGCGTGGTATCGGTCAATCTGGATTTCGATGCCGAAAAACGCAGCTTCCCGGTCAATGTCGGCATCCTCATCTACCCGCAGCGGCTCGGTCAGGCCCATGTAAAAATGCTGAAGGTGTTGAATCACAACCCTGAGGACGAAGCCGCCGGCATCCGCCTGATCGGCACTTTCATCGACAATGGCCTGCGCGCCCAGGCTCGCAGCGGAAATCTGCTGACCGGGCAGCTATATATTGCGCTCGACTTCTACCCCAAGGCCGATAAAGTCGTGTTCGATCCGACCGCCCGCCCCCCTTCCATTCCAACCATCCCCGGCAGCCTCGAACAGTTGCAGGAAAAGCTCGAAGGCATGGTCAACAAGATCAATCAGTTGCCGATCGAGCGGATCGCCGGCAACCTCGACAGCAACCTCGTGGAACTGCGCAAGAGCCTGGTGCAGTTCAATGCCAAGACGCTGCCTGGCGTGTCGACTACTCTGGCCGATGTCAGCAAGACCTTGCAATCGGCAACGTCGACCCTGGCCGAGGACTCGCCGCAACGCGAGCAGTTGGGCCAGACCCTCAACGAACTCGAACGCATGTCGCGCTCGCTGCGAGAGCTATCGGACTATCTGGGCCGACATCCGGAATCGCTGATTCGCGGCCGTCCCGACAACGCCGCGCCATTGGACCTCAAGGCGCCACCGCGCAACTGACCAAAGGAGCAACAATCATGGCGTGTTTGCTAAAGGTTACGTTGGTCACTGCGTGTGTGCTGCTGGCGGCTTGCCGCAGCGATCCCATTCAATTCCACACGCTCACGCCTGCACCGCTGGGCGCCACGGCCCGGGGCAATGGCAGCGAAATTCAGATTGAAAGCCTCAACGTGCCGCCACAGGTGGATCGCCCGCAGATTGTCATCCGCCAGGGCAACAGCGGGCTGGCGATCCTCGAAACTGACTGGTGGGCGGCAACCCTGGTGGATGAGTTGCGCAGCGCACTGATCGATCAACTGGCCAACAGTGCTCCCCAACGCAAGGTGTCGGTGCGGCTGGAGGTCCAGCGCTTCGATTCGATTCCCGGCCAATATGCGTTGATGGACGTTCGTTGGCGCCTGCGCAGCCCTGGCGACGGTGAGCGCGCGACGCTCAACTGCCGCAGCACCTTGCAGACGCCTTCCGGGCCTTCGATCGACGATCTGGTGCTGGCCCAGCAACAAAACGTCAAGCGCCTTGCGGAAGCGATCAGCAAGGCAACTGGCGGTACAAACCTTACCTGCCCTGCTTCCTGAACACGGTCTGCATGGCGGTGACGACTGGAGCCGCTGTGCAGACATGTGTCTAATCCGAGCCGGGTAATACACGTCAAAGACAAACATTATCAGTCGCTCAATAACGCACTCCCACCGACTTGAGCTGCGCTTTTTTCACATTGGTTTCACCGCTCGACTACCGCGCTGAACTTAGTTTTCCCTAACCACGTTCAGATCGTAGATCTTCATGAAATCCCGACTCCAAACGATACTGTCTTACAGCGCAGCGCTTTGCGTCGCTGTTGCGGTCACCGGTTTTGTCTGGTGGCCGCGCTCCCCCGCCGATCTCGGGCAGGCAGGCTCCAGGAACGCTGGCGAACTGATTCGGCGCTGGCAGGCCGGCGATATTGTCGCGTTGGTTCGTCACACTGAGCGTTGCGACCGTTCAAGCAATCCCTGTTCTGGCCCGGCAGATGGCATAACTGACCTTGGTACCCAAGCGGCAAAGGCGCTGGGGCAAGACTTTGAACAACTTGGCATGGCCCAGGTGGATGTCCTCACCAGCCCGATCACCCGCACCGCGCAAACTTCACATTTCATGTTTGGCAAAGAGGCCATCACCCAGGACTGGCTCGCCTCCTGCGGCAAGGCCTTGCCCAACGAAGTCGTCGCGCACAAACGTACCCACCACAACCTGTTGCTCGTCACCCATAGCGGTTGCATCAGTGACTTCGAAGCACAGACCGGTTACCCGCATGCGAAAACCAGCGAATACGGCAGTGTGTTATTCGTGCGAGTCGACAGCAACGGGCAACTTCAAGTGCTGGGTCTCGTCAATACCGACGGTTGGCCGGTCGTTTTGAAGAAAACACACGCCTTCAAATAACCTCGCAAAACCAATCTTCAGCGGTGGCGACCTTTCAAGCTGCCAATCCATAGCTACGCTAACCCTCGATATCTGGATCGACGCCGCTGACGGTGCTCGATCCTGATCGCGCGAGCATTTGTTTCTCGTGCTGCTAATGAATGGAAATCACATTTGTTAACGGTTTTTTTAACGTATTTTTCTCATTGTGCTCACTACATTCCCTGCGACTTAAATATGCAAATCGTTCGCATTAAAGCTTTTTTGCGAAAGGCCTTGCATCACTGGAAAAATAGATCAGGAGTTGCCCACCCAATGAATTGCAAAGTTCCGTCTTTCCTGAAAAAAGCCCTGCTGGCCACCGCCTTGCTCGGCGCCGGCCATGTCTATGCTGCCGACGCTGATGGCATTGTGGTTTACAACGCCCAGCATGAAAGCCTCACCAAGGCCTGGATCGAGGGTTTTACCAAGGAGACCGGGATCAAGGTCACGGTGCGCAATGGCGATGACACCGAGATGGGCAACCAGATCGTCCAGGAAGGTGCAGCTTCGCCGGCGGATGTGTTCCTCACCGAAAACTCGCCGGCGATGGTGCTGGTCGATAATGCCGGGCTGTTCGCACCGGTGGCGCCGGCCACCCTCGAACAGGTGGATGCCGCCTACCGCCCGGCTCACGGCAAGTGGGTGGGCATCGCCGCGCGCTCCACAGTGTTTGTCTATAACCCGAGCAAATTGACCGAAGCCGACCTGCCGAAATCGCTGATGGACCTGGCCGATCCGAAATGGAAAGGTCGTTGGGCGGCCTCGCCCGCCGGTGCGGACTTCCAGGCCATTGTCGCGGCGGTGCTGGAACTCAAGGGCGAAGCGGCCACGCTGGAATGGCTCAAGGGCATGAAAGCCAACTTTACCGCGTATCGGGGTAACAGTTCGGTGCTCAAGGCAGTGAATGCAGGGCAGATCGACAGCGGCGTAATCTACCACTACTACCGTTTTGGCGATCAGGCCAAGACGGGCGAAAACAGCAAGAATACCGCCCTGCACTACTTCAAGCACAAGGATCCGGGCGCGTTCGTGAGTGTCTCCGGTGGCGGCGTCCTGGCGTCGAGTCAACACAAGGAACAGGCTCAGGCGTTCCTCAAGTGGGTGACCGGCAAGGACGGCCAGGCGATCCTCAAGACCGGGAATTCGTACGAATACGCCGTTGGCAAGAACGCTGAATCCAACCCAAAACTGGTGCCTTTGCAACAGCTCGACGCGCCGAAGGTCGACGCGTCCAGGCTCGACAGTAAAAACGCCGTGGAGCTGATGACTCAGGCCGGACTGCTCTGAATTGATGCCTGAAACCCTACCGGCGAGGGTCGCTACACCGATCCCCGCCCCCATGCGCCGCCATTCCCGGGGTTTGTTTGCCGGCCGTGGCGGTGCGTGGGTGATCGGCTTGTCCGTGCTGGTGTCCTTGCTGTCTCTGCTGCCCATTGCGTTTGTGCTGGGTGTTTCCTGGCAGACCGGATGGGTCAGACTGGTGGAATTGGTATTTCGCCCCCGGGTGGGCGAACTGCTGATCAATACCCTATTGCTGGTGGCGATCACCATTCCTCTGTGCGTCGCGCTGGGCGTTACGTTGGCGTGGTTGACCGAGCGCAGCAATTTGTCCGGGCGTCGGGTCTGGTCGTTGCTGGCCATTGCGCCGCTCGCCGTACCGGCGTTCGTGCACAGCTACGCGTGGGTCAGCCTGGTACCGCCGATCCATGGGCTGTTTGCCGGCGTGCTCGTGTCGGTTATCGCCTATTTCCCCTTTCTTTACTTGCCGGTGGCCGCAACCCTGCGCCGTCTCGACCCGGCTATCGAGGACGTCGCGCAATCGATGGGGCTCAAGCCCTGGACGGTGTTTTTCCGAGTGGTGGTGCCACAGCTGCGGCTGGCCATCTGCGGTGGCTCGCTGCTGGTAGGCCTGCATCTGCTGGCCGAATACGGCCTGTACGCGATGATCCGCTTCGACACCTTCACCACGGCGATTTTCGACCAGTTCAAATCGACCTTCAACGGTCCTGCCGCCAACATGCTCGCCGGCGTGCTGGCCCTGTGTTGTCTGGCGATGCTGACGGTCGAGTCGGCGGCCCGTGGACATGCACGTTATGCGCGGGTCGGCTCAGGCAGTGCCCGCGAACAGCGACTGGTCCGGCTCAAGCCTGGCCAAACAGTGATGGCCCTGACGCTGTGGGTGCTGACCTGCGCCCTCACGCTCGGCGTCCCGCTGGTGACCTTGGGCAAGTGGCTGCTCGCGGGCGGTGTGCAGGTCTGGCAGATGGCCGAGTTGTTGCCGGCGTTGCAGCAGACACTATTGTTGGGAGCAGCAGGCGCCGCGCTCACGACCCTGGCGGCGATTCCGATCGCCTGGCTTTCGATCCGCTCGCCCGGGCGTTTACAGAGGATGCTTGAAAGCTGCAATTACATCACCAGTTCCCTGCCGGGCATTGTCGTTGCACTGGCACTGGTGACGGTGACGGTGCATTTCGCCCGGCCGATCTACCAGACGACCCTGACCGTGCTGCTGGCCTACCTGTTGATGTTTCTGCCCCGGGCATTGGTCAGCCTGCGTGCCGGTATCGCACAGGCCCCCATAGAGCTTGAAAACATGGCTCGCAGCCTGGGACGTTCGCCCGCCCGGGCGCTGTGGCTGATCACTTTGCGCCTGGCTGCCCCCGGCGCTGCGGCAGGTGCTGCACTGGTGTTCCTGGCGATCACCAACGAACTGACCGCCACCTTGCTGTTGGCACCCAATGGCACCCGCACGCTGGCCACCGGTTTCTGGGCCCTGACCAGCGAAATCGACTATGCGGCAGCCGCGCCCTACGCGCTGCTGATGATCGTATTGTCATTGCCGTTGACCGGCCTCCTCTACCACCAATCCAAACGCACGGCGGGCCGATGAACGCGCTTGAACTGCATTCGCTCAGTAAATCCTATGGTTCACAGCGCGCCCTGGACGGCGTTAGCCTCTCGGTGCCGACTGGGAGCCGCACTGTTATCGTCGGGCCTTCGGGGTCAGGCAAAACGACGCTGCTGCGCATGATCGCCGGCTTCGAGTTCCCCGATACCGGGCGCCTGCTCCTTAACGGTCAGACGCTGGTGGACGCCACCCACGAAGTCCCGGCTCACCAACGCCAGATCGGTTACGTTCCGCAGGACGGTGCGCTGTTTCCGCACCTGAGCGTGGGCGCGAACATCGGGTTTGGCCTGGCGACCAAAGGCGAGGAAAAACGCGAGCGCATCGCGCAGTTGCTCGACAGCGTGGCGCTGCCCCAGAGCATGGCGGAGCGTTGGCCCCATGAACTGTCCGGCGGACAGCAGCAACGGGTCGCGTTGGCCCGGGCCCTGGCGCAACAACCCCGGCTGATGTTACTGGATGAGCCTTTCTCCGCGCTTGACACCGGCTTGCGCGCGGCCATGCGCAAAATGGTCGCGCGCTTGCTCGACGATGCGGGCGTAACCACCATTCTGGTCACCCATGACCAGAGCGAAGCCTTGTCGTTTGCCGATCAACTGGCCGTCATGCGCGATGGCCGGCTGGTGCAGTCGGGTCATCCGCTGGACCTGTATCGCTACCCCGACGATGAACAGACCGCGCATTTTCTGGGGGATGCGGTGGTCATGCCCGCCCGGATCGAAGCCGGCTGGGCCCATTGCGACCTGGGGCGGATCCCGGTCAACAACCATCGTAACAACCACAGTGCCCAGATCATGCTGCGCCCTGAGCAATTGCAAGTGATTGGCGTGGTCTCGAACAACCTGGATGTCGCCGGTTGCCCCGCCGTTGTCACTGATCGCGACTTCAGCGGCAACACCTGCACCCTGACCGTCGAACTCGCCCCCCAGCCCGGCCGGTCACTGATGGTGCGCAGCTCCGGGCTGTACGCCCCGCCGACCGGCACCGCGGTACACCTCACCACCATTGGTCATGCGCACGTGTTGAGCGGGGCGAGTCCTCCGTGACTCCATTCCTGTGGGAGCGGGCTTGCTCGCGATGAGCCGGAGAGCGCCGCGGAGTGTCAGGTGCCCCGCGTTATCGTTGACCTCCATCGCGAGCAAGCTCGCTCCTACAGATGACCACATCCCCTGTGGGAGCGGGCTTGCCCGCGATGCACCCGAGAGCACCACGGAGTGCCAGGTGCCCCCGCGTCATCGTTGACCTCCATCGCGAGCAAGCTCGCTCCTACAGATGACCACATCTCCTGTGGGAGCGGGCTTGCCCGCGATGAGCCGGAGAGCGCCGCGGAGTGTCAGGTGTCACTCGTTATCATTGGCCTCCATCGCGAGCGTGCTCGCTCCTACAGTCGAGGTCGGCGCAGGTCATCAATCCAACCGAACTCACCGTTAAAGAGCCGGGTCCACCCTATGACTCTTCAACCTTGATAACGGAGATTTTCCGATGACCGACTATCCAAAACCACCCTTCAAGAAACAGGCCCAACCCGTCCCCGGCTCGCAGAAACAGATGGATCCGTACCCCGATTGCGGCGAGCAGAGCTACAAAGGCTCCGGCCGACTGGAGGGCAAGATCGCCCTGATCACCGGCGCCGACAGCGGCATCGGCCGAGCGGTCGCCATTGCTTTCGCCCGTGAAGGCGCGGACGTTGCGATTGCCTACCTTAATGAGCACGAAGATGCGCAGGAAACCGCGCGTTGGGTCGAACAGGCCGGACGAAAGAGCCTGCTGCTGCCGGGCGATATCGCGCAAAAAGCCCAGTGCCAGGCGCTGGTGGACAAGACCGTCGAACGGTTCGGCCGCATCGACATCCTGGTTAACAACGCCGCGTTCCAAATGACCCATGAGCGCTTCGAAGACATACCCGACGAGGAATGGGTGATGACCTTCGATGTCAACATCACGGCCATTTTCCGCATTTGCCAAGCCGCGCTGAACCATATGCAGCCGGGCAGTTCGATCATCAACACCAGCTCGGTCAACTCGGACATGCCCAAACCGACGCTGCTGCCTTACGCCACCACCAAGGGCGCAATTGCCAACTTCACCGCCGGGCTGGCGCAGATGCTCGGCGAGAAAAACATCCGGGTCAATTGCGTGGCGCCGGGCCCGATCTGGACGCCTTTGATCGTCTCGACCATGCCGGATGAGGAAGTCGAGAACTTCGGCGGGCAAACCCCACTGGGACGACCGGGCCAACCCGTGGAAGTGGCGCCGATCTATGTGCTGCTGGCGTCGGATGAAGCCAGCTACATCACCGGTCAGCGCTACGGCATTACGGGCGGCAAGCCGATGCTCTAGGTCCGCTGATCCCCTGCTGGAGCAAGCGTGCTCGCGATGAGCGCTTTCAACAGGCTTGCTCCCGCAGGGGCAATCGGTTCACGAGAAAAACGGAACTCCTGCCAAACCCCGCCCCTCAACTGCTTGAGAGCCCATTTGCCGGGCCGTCCGCGCTCAGGAGGTCGTCATGTCCGCACCCCTCGTCAAACTGTTTACCCAGCCAAACTACGCCTGGACCGAAATCCGCCAGGAAGAGGAAGCTCATCCGCGTCATTATCTGGCGCATTTGCTACTGCTCGCCCTGATCCCCGCGGTGTGCCTGTTCATCGGCACCACCTACGTCGGGTGGAGCCTGGCGGAGAATGAAACGGTCAGGCTCAGTAGCAGTAGTGCCCTGCAATTGTGTGCGTTGCTTTACGTCACCATCGTTGCCGGTGTGGCCCTGATGGGCGCGTTTATTCGCTGGATGTCGCGCGCATTCGAGGCGCGCCCGACGTTGAACCAGTGCATTGGATTCGCTGCGTACACCGTGACGCCGTTCTTTATCGCGGGCATCGCCGGTTTTTACCCGAGCCGTTGGCTGGCGATCATCGTGCTCGGCGCCGCGTCGGTGTACTCGACGTTCCTGTTGTTCGTCGGCATGCCCACCTTCATGCATGAACGCAAGGAACAAGGACTGCTCAATGCCGCCTGCGTATGGGGTGTCGGCCTGCTGGTCCTGGTCACCATCCTGGTGGAAATGATCCTGGTATGGTTCAACGTCCTGCAACCAGAGTATCTACGCGCGACGGTGGGTTGATCGTTGAGCCCGGTAGCATGAACTTCATTTCATGGGTGGCGGTGCTCGGTGCGGTGCTGCTGACATTGGCGCTGACGTCCTCGTATTTGCGCTGGATGCCTGTGACCACCTCGGCAGTGTGCCTGGTACTGGGCATCGCCATCGGTCCGTCCTCACTGGGCCTGTTGCAGTTGGACATGAACGACGCCGCCACCTGGATGGAGCATCTGACAGAAGTCGCAGTGCTGTTTTCGTTGTTTGTCTGCGGCCTCAAACTGCGCAAGCCGTTCAGCCACATAAACTGGCGCGTTGCCGTCGGCCTCGCTGGCCCCGTGATGGTATTGACGATCGCTTGCGCGTGCCTGGCGCTGCACTATGCGTTGCAACTGCCATGGGGTGTTTCGGTGTTGATCAGCTCGATCCTGGCGCCGACAGATCCAGTGCTCGCTGCGCTGGTACAGGTCAACGATGCACGAGATGACGACAGCGTTCGTTTCGGCCTGTCCGGAGAGGCCGGCCTCAACGATGGCATCGCCTTCCCCTTCGTGATTCTCGGTCTGTTGTTGGTGCGCAATGACGCCGCGCCCGGCTTTTTCGGTGACTGGGTTCTGGGGAGCGTGGTGTGGGCGGTTCCCGCCGGTTTGCTGATCGGTTACGCGATGGGGCGCGGCATTGGTCGTGTGACGCTGAGCTTGCGCATCAAAAACGACGACAGCACCCTTTCACCCAATGACTATCTGGCCCTGGCCCTGATCGCCCTCGCCTACGTGGCGGCCGAGGCAATCCATGGCTACGGCTTTTTGTCGGTGTTCGCTGCCGGCCTGGGCTTGCGCCATGTGGAGGTCAACTCCGCGGGCAACGATGATCTCCCGGCCGAGCATTTGGTCCAGCCAGTGGTCGGCCATCAGAACGTGGAGCCGCAACAGGCGGTGCATGGTGATACCCAGCGCCTGGAGGACGCCCAGGTCGCCGCTGGCATCATGATGGGCGACATGCTCGCGTTCGGCAGTCTGGTAGAGCGCGCCATGGAGGTGTTCCTGGTGACCCTGCTGGGTGTGGTGCTGATCGCACATTGGGACTGGCGCGCTTTGCTGATCGGCGCGGCGCTGTTTTGCCTGATTCGGCCATTGAGTGTCGTCGCCCTGCCCTGGCGCGGTTCGCTCAACGGGCATCAACGCCTGTTGATCGGCTGGTTTGGCATTCGGGGCATCGGTAGCCTGTATTACCTGTTCTATGCGTTGAACCACGGACTCGACCCGTCGGTAGCCAAGGTATGCACTGACCTCACCTTGTCGGTTGTTGCCTTGAGCATCCTCATCCATGGTTTCAGTACCCAGCCGGTATTGACCTGGTATGAACGGCGCAAGGACGGGGTTGGTTGATTTGATTTCTGCCCATTTCCGCAGGGACTCATCAAGTTTTCAGATTCATAAACTTGCAATCCTTTTTGTCCGTGCCTGGTCAAAACCTTATATCCCCCTTAAAGCAAGGTGCCGGTCATGATCCAGTATTCAACCCGCGATGATTCAACCCGCGATGAAATCAAGGCTTGCCGGGCGTTTGCCCTGGAACATAATCAACAGATGTTCGAAGAGGCGCAGGCGTTGAGTCGCGAAGCCTTTGCAATGCTGGAGGGAAGCGATCTGGATGGCGAACTGTTTGACCAATATCTGACACTTCGCAGGAAAGCCGACCTCAAGTTCGCCGAAGCCATCGAACACCTGCGGGTACTGAATGAAAACTTCCCGCCGATTCCAGCAACCCGAAAACGCGAGGTCATCCATCAGCCAGTGACTGCCTGATCATTGGCGCCCCTGGCGACCCCGCACGCTGATGTCGGATAGCGTCGAGGCGATGATTTCCACCAGATTGAGCTGCGTGAACGGCTTGGCGAGCCGCGGCAGCTCCACCGCAGCCCCTTCCAACCGTTCGGCGTAACCGGTGGCGAGGATGACCGGTACATCAGGTCGTATTGACCGAATCGACTGCGCCAACTGCGCACCATTCATCTGCGGCATGGCCATGTCTGTGATCACCAGATCAATCGCTGTTTCGCTTCCGAATACTTTTAACGCCTGCGCCCCGGATGCTGCGCTGATCACCCGATGCCCCAAGTCCTCGAGCAGCAGGCAGGTGCTGGTCAACACCAGGCTGTCATCGTCCACCACCAGCACGCACAACCGGGAGACGTCCGGTGTCGCTTGATTCTGAATGGCCTTGGCCACTTCACCCCGAGCGGCCACCGGGATCCACAGCTCAGCCGTAGTGCCCTTGTCCTTGCGGCTTTTGAGAATAAAGCGGCCACCCAATTGTTCGATGTAACCGTGCACCATCGACAATCCCAGGCCTGTGCCTTTACCGACACCCTTGGTGGTGAAAAACGGGTCCATCGCCAACGCCAGGGTCGCGTCATCCATGCCCTCCCCTGTATCACTGATGCTCAGGCAGACAAACTCACCCGAAAGAGGGGCAAGCCCCGGATGGTCCGCTGCATTGGCCGAAGCCATGCTGATCACGATCTTTCCGCCATGGGGCATGGCGTCACGGGCATTGGTCACCAGGTTGAGGATGGCCAGCTCAAGTTGGTTGACGTCGGCCACGACCGGCTCGGCGTGTGCCGCAAAGCGAGTTTCAAGCAACACTGAAGGGCCGAGGGAACTGCGCAGCAGGCTGGTGATGCCCTCCACCAGCGCGGGGATCTCCACTGATTCGGTCTTGAGTTCCTGACGTCTGGCGAACGCCAGCATGCGTTGGGTCAACGACACGCCGCGCATGGCCCCCTGGGTGGCGTTATCCAGCAAACGCGTGAGCTTGGAGTCACCGTCGACGCGCTTGCGTACGATCTCCAGGTTGCCAAGGATCACGGTCAACAGGTTGTTGAAGTCATGGGCGATACCGCCGCTGAGTTGTCCGATGGCCTGCATCTTCTGGGCCTGGAAAAGCGCTTCCCGAGTTTGTTCGAGCGTTTGCTGGGCGAGTGTTGCTTCGGTGATGTCCCGGGTGATCTTGGCGAAACCGAGCAATGTGCCGGTGTCGCCCCAGATCGGGTCGACCACCACGTGTGCCATGAACCGCGTGCCGTCCTTGCGCACCCGCCACCCCTTGTTCTCGAACCGTCCTTCGTTGACGGCCATGCTCAGGGTGTTTTGCGGCTCGCCGGCATCGCGATCTTCCGGTGTGTAGAACAGCGAGAAGTGTTCGCCGATCACTTCCTGGGGTAAATACCCCTTGATGCGCTGGGCACCCGCGTTCCAGTTGGTCACACGGCCCTGGGGATCGAGCATGTAGATGGCATAGTCAGTGACACTTTGAACCAGCAACCGGAACTGTTGCTCGCTTTGCTTGAGAATTTCTTCGGCCAGCTTGCGCTCGGTCAGGTCGCGGGTGATCTTGGCGAACCCCAGAAGCCGGCCGGAGGGGTCATGGATCGGGTCAATCACTACGTGACACCAGAAACGCGAGCCATCCTTGCGCACCCGCCAGCCCTCACCTTCGAAGCGTCCTTCATGGGTCGCCGTGTCCAGCGCCCGTTGCGGCAACCCCTTCAAACGGTCTTCTTCGGTGTAAAAACGCGAGAAGTGCTCCCCAAGTATCTCGGGCTCGTCATAGCCTTTGAAGCGCCGGGCACCGGCGTTCCAACTGGTGATGATGCCGTCGGGATCAAGCATGTAGATCGCATAGTCGATTACCGCATCGATCAACAGGCGAAAACGCCCGTCCTCAATGACGCTGGCCTTGGATCTATCTTCGTTCATCAAACGCTCACGACAGAATGGTTTGGTTGAAGTATGGAATAAACAGAAAAATTGAAAAGCAGGAAAACGTGTGCTTGAACAGGCAGTGGCAGAGTCAACCCTGTACCACCTTCCCGGAGTCAGCACCCACTGCCCACCAGCGCGGCAGCAACTGTTTGACCTTGCTCTCGCCAAAACGGTCATCGATCAACATCACTACGCCCTGATCTTGTTGAGTACGGATCACCCGCCCCGCCGCCTGAACCACTTTTTGCACACCGGGAAACAGGTAGGTGTAATCGTAGCCGGCACCAAAAATAGCCGCCATACGGTGCTTGAGCTGTTCGTTGACCGGGTTGAGCTGGGCCAGCCCGAGAGTGGCGATAAAAGCACCGATCAATCGCGCGCCGGGCAAATCGATGCCCTCGCCAAATGCTCCGCCCAGCACCGCGAAACCGACGCCCTGACTGTCAGCGGTAAACTGATCGAGGAAGGCTTGGCGCTGCCCTTCGTCCATGCCTCGCGATTGCGACCATACCTTGATGTGGGGATGCGTTTCGGTTAGCAGCTGGGCCACCTGTTGTTGGTAATCGAAGCTGCTGAAAAACGCCAGGTAGTTTCCTGGTCGTTCCACGAACTGCCGGGCGATCAAGTCCACGATCGGCGCCAGGGACGATTGTCGATGCACGTAGCGCGTGGAAATCTGGTTGACGATATGGACTTGCAGCTGGTCGGCATGAAATGGCGACTCGACGTCGATCCACACCGTATTGGCCGGCATGCCCAACAGATCCGCGTAGTAATGCCTGGGGCTCAAGGTCGCGGAAAACAACACAGTGCTGCGTGCCGCCGTCAGCCGTGGTCGGATGAAGCCGGCAGGCACCACGTTGCGCAGGCACAGTTGTGACAGCGGCCGTTTGCGGTCAAGGTCGCGCTTGCTGATGTCGAACAGGTACTGCTCGTCGAACAGCTCAGCCACGCGGCAGAACTGCAGCAGGTCGAAATAGAAGTTCTGCAAGGCGCTGTCCAGGCCCTGCGGGTGGTCATTGAGATAGTCGCCGATGCTCGCGCCGCAGGAAAACAAGGCCTGGAGCAGTTTTTCCGGTGGTTTATCGTAAGCCTGATACGCCGCCAGTTGAGGGCTATGCAGGGCGTTCCACTCGCGATTGACCCGTTGCAGGGACTTCTTCAACGGTTCGGGTGCAGTCTTGCGCACGCCGTTGAGCGTCGACTGGTCAAGGCTGGCGCTGTACATCTGCCGCCCACGCTCCACCAGATTGTGCGCTTCGTCCACCAACGCGGCGACTCTCCACTGATTGGCCTGGGCCAGCCCGAACAGCAGCGCAGTGAAATCGAAGTAATAGTTGTAGTCGGCAATCACCACGTCGGCCCAGCGCGCCATTTCCTGGCTCAGGTAGTAAGGACAGACGTTGTGGTCCAACGCCACCTCGCGCAAGGCTCGCTGGTCCAGCAGGCGCAATTCGCTGGCCGCCTGGCGCGCGGCCGGCAAACGGTCGTAAAAGCCCTGCGCCAAGGGGCAGGATTCGCCGTGGCAAGCCTTGTCCGGGTGCTCGCAGGCCTTGTCTCGAGCGATCATCTCCAGAACACGCAGCGATGGCCGGGTGCAACCGTCCAGAATGACCTGCGCCGCATCGAGCGCCAGTTTGCGCCCCGGGGTTTTCGCCGTCAGGAAGAACACCTTGTCCAACTGCTGTGGCGCCAACGCCTTGAGCATGGGGAACAGGGTGCCGACGGTCTTGCCGATACCGGTCGGCGCCTGGGCCATCAGGCACTGGCCGGTGCTGACAGCCTTGAATACCGATTCCGCCAAATGCCGTTGCCCCGGACGAAACCCGGCGTGCGGAAATGCCATTTGCTGCGCGGCAGCATTGCGCGCCTGACGATGGGCCATTTCCTGCTCGGCCCAATGCAGGAATAAACGGCAGTGATGCTCGAAGAACTGCTTGAGCTCCTCGGCGCTGAATGCCTCGACCAGGCAGGTTTCCTTCTCGCTGACGATGTCGAAGTACACCAGCGCCACATTGATCTGCGCCAACGCCAGCTTCTGGCACATCAGCCAGCCGTACACCTTGGCCTGGGCCCAATGCAGTTGCCGATGGTTGGCGGGTTGCTTGCTCAGGTCGCCGCGATAGGTTTTGACTTCCTCCAGGCAGTGCTGCGCCGGGTCGTAACCGTCCGCCCTGCCCCTGACCTTCAACGTCTGGTACTGGCCTTCCAGTGCAACTTCGTTCTGGTACCCATCACTGCGCCGGGAGGCCACCGTACGATGGCCGATGATACCTTCCAGGGCGGTCGGCGAAGGCGTGAAACGCAGGTCGAGGTCACCGACCTTGGCGGTGAACTCACATAGCGCCCGCACGGCGATGCTGTAGCTCAAGCGCTCTGCTCCGCCCATTGCACATAGCAGACGGCAATGGGCATCTGGTGTTCATGGCAGAATTCCAGCCAGCGCAACTGGTTGTCCTGAAGGCGATCGCCGGGACCTTTGACTTCGATCATGCGGTAGGTCTTGTCCTGGGGCCAGAACTGGATCAGGTCCGGCATGCCGGCGCGGTTGGCCTTGATATCGACCAATAACCGGTTGAACCAGTGCCGCAGGTGCTCGGCCGGCAGGCATTCGAGCGCCTGATCGAGCAGGTCGTCGCTGAGCGCGCCCCAGAACACAAAGGGTGACTGCACGTTCCACTTGGTCGCGTAACGTTCGCGGATCGTCTGTCGATAGCGCCCGTCGTCAAGTTCAGCCAGGCAGGAATGGAACAGGTCCGCCCGCCGCGCATGGAAATCTTCATGGTGCAGATCCACGGGCCCACGCTGGAACGGATGGAAAAACGCCCCCGGCAGTGGCGCGAAAATCGCGGGCCAGCACAGTAAGCCGAACAGCGAGTTGATCAGGCTGTTTTCCACGTAGTGCACCGGCGCCGAATCCTGGGCCAGATGCGCCTGAACGTAAAACTCCACCGACAGCTCGGGATCGGTCCTGGGTAATTGCAGGTCCAGGCGCAGCATTTGCCTGGGTGACGGGCGTTTGTTCGGTGGCCCGCCCAGCTTGCGGCGCAACCTGGGCAAAACGCGCAGCAATTGCTGTTGTTCGGCGGCGCTTTGCGGAGACTGTTGGGCAAGCATCGCCAGGTCCATTGCCAACGCGTACTCGCCGCAACGCTCCAGCACCCGGATCATCCGCCCCCGCGCGCCGGGCCACGCACATTCGCGGTAGATGGCCAACGCGTTGGCGAAGTCCGCCATGCGCTCGCAATGCTGGGCAATCTGGAATAACAGCTTGGCGCGACGCTTGTCCAGCCAGGGGTTGTGCAAGACAAGGCCATTGATCTGCTCGACGACGGTCGTCACCGGCTCGCCGGCCTCGAAATCCTGCTGGCACTGGTGCAGGAACAGGCAGGCATCCACGTCTTCACGACTGCGCAGGCCACGGGATTCAGCGCAAAACTCGACCTTTTCATAGGTGAAGATGCCGAGGTCGGCCAACACGAATTCGGACCAATCCTGATAAAGATTGCCGAAAAACATCAGGCGCAGTCGGTCGCACAGGTCCATGATGGTCAGGCTGAACAAACGGTCATTCAATGGCGCACACCACTGGTCGAACGCCAGGGGTTCAGGAAACTGTTCGCTCAAGATCGCCAACCAATCGCTCTTCCTGCCTTTGGGCGGTTCGAGGGCATTGGCGAAACACTGGACGATTTCCGCCTTCAGCAACACATCGAACAGGGTGGCGAGCGTCACCGGTGCTCGACCGTCGATCCAGCCCAGGGCCAGCAATGGCTCGGCAGCGGCGGCAATGTCGCCAATCTCGAGGTAATGCAGTTTGCTTTCCCGGAAATGTGCCCCCTTGCGCATCACCATCCGTACCAGCAACGCCTGGGAAAGCCGGGGCAGTCGGTTGAAATCACCAATGAACGCCCGCTCCTCGACACTCAGCACGTCGGCATAACGCTGATCAAGCCAATCAAGCACTTGCAGGAAGTTGTTCAGGTAATAGAACGGGTCATCGAGGGGGTGGGTGGTCACGGGAAAACAGGGCCATGGCTGCAAGTACTGGTTATGCGTACAGATACCAGCAACCGCGTGCTCGTTGCAATTGGAAAAGGATCAATGGCGCAGGCTTTATGGATTTTTTAGTGATTTGGCGAACTTTCCGGCTCTGTGCAGTACCAACCGCGATAGAGGTGCAAGTTGCCGTCATTTATTGAAGAGGTGGTTATGAACATCAAGAGTCTGGGTTTGCCCCTGGCGGTCGCAACGTTCCTGGCATTGGCCGGTTGCTCGACGCCGACGGTGGTGACGCTGCAAAACGGTACTCAGTATCTGACGGAGGACATGCCCGACACCGACACCGCCGACGGTTTCTACGAGTTCGAAGACATTTCCGGTACCAAAGTGCGCGTCAGGGCCGATGAGGTAGCGACCGTTCGTAAAGAGGACTGAGCTCGCCCGACAACGTTCAATAGGAGCACGCCATGCGCCTTGAAGGTTCCTGCCACTGCGGCGCGGTTTCATTCAGCCTGAGCTGCGTCCATCCCTATCCGTATCAGCGCTGCTATTGCTCGATCTGTCGCAAGACCCAGGGTGGTGGCGGCTATGCGATCAACCTGGGAGGCGACGCCACCAGCCTCAAAGTGCGCGGGCGCAAGCATATTGCGATCTACCATGCCCGGCTCAAGGATGAGGGCGCCCAGCGCGCCCATAGCAGTTCGGCCGAGCGGCACTTCTGCAGCGTGTGCGGCAGTGGCCTATGGCTGTTCAGCCCCGAATGGCCGGAGCTGATTCACCCCTTCGCCTCGGCCATCGACACGGCGCTGCCTGTTCCGCCAGAACACACGCACTTGATGCTCGGCTCGAAAGCATCCTGGGTCGAAGTCGAGGTTAAACCCAAGGACCAACAATTCGAGGCCTACCCGCAAGAATCCATAGCCCAGTGGCATGAACGCCTGAATTTGAGCCGTTGAAAGGATGGCTCATGCCCCATCGCGAACAGGATGCTCGCAATGGGGCTCGACAACTACAACCGTTTAATTGCAATAACACCCCCGCAAAACATTGACACCATTCCCCCTTATATAAACTTGCAACGAACAACTGAGCTCATTATTGTCCGCACTGCAATGGCATTTAGTTGTGAAACTTAATAACTTACAAGCACCAAGGAATGGTCATGAAAAAAGAATACTTATTTATACTCTTCGCCATATTGGTACTGGCAACGCCCCTTCACGCCAAAGACCTCGGCGAAGGCTTGGCCAATGAGTCGGGCGCCGTACTGCTGAAGAACAACGATAACCGCTACACACACTGGAACGGCGTGGGCAAAATGTTCCTGAATGAAGCGCCCGCCTGCACCGCGAGCTTGCTGGACACCCGTGACGAAGCCAACCTCGCGACGGGACCGGCGTACTTGCTGACCGCTGCGCATTGCATACCGGGCGTCAGTGGCCCGCCACCTTCAGGTAACTATAAAGAGTCGGTAAAATTCAACTACTTCAACGACACTTACAACACCTCTGAAAGTTACGCGATCAAGGCTGCCGTATGGCAGGACTATGGCAATAGCGATATCGCTCTTTATGAACTTGAAGTTCCACTGTCTACTCTGATTGCCGACGGAATAACCCCATTACGCCTTGCTTCACAATGGTCTCGAGCGTCCACGGATGTACTGATCGTGAACGCACCGGAACACCTGCCCGATTCAGGACTGCGTCTGGCGGCCTGCGCCCAGCAGTACACGTCGGCGGACTTGGTGGAAGGCTACCGTGCCTATGTCGGCGCATTGAAAAACCGCTGCAAACAGGTGCTGCCGGGGTCGTCCGGAAGCCCCATCTTCGACCGCCAAAGTGGCCAGATACTTGCCGTCGTATCGACGAGTACCGGTGGCGCGCCCATTGAGAATCAATGCGCCAGTGATGCTCCGTGTGAGGCTCGCGATGGCAAAATCGAGTGGTTCGCCGATACCCACTACGGCCACCCGGCCGAGTATCTGGCCGGCTGCTTCAAAAAGGGTGTGTTCACCGACGTCGACAACGCCTGTACCGCTGCCCCAAGGTTCCCGATGGCGAACCTTGAGTATCTCCCCACCCGACACATCACACTGCCCCGGCGGGCCAACAGTCCCGCCCCGGTGATCAACACGGAGTTCTCAGTGAGCACGCCGTACTATCGCTACAAGACCACCCGAAATGCGGCAGACTGCCGATCGCCTCGCCGTTACAGCGACGTGATCAGTGCAGACAACGTGGTCCTCGACGCACCTATCACGAGGGAACCGGGCATGCACTACTTGTGCGTGATCGGTGTGGAGTCTGCCGATCAACAACCGGATGGCAATTTGATGAAAAGTGTCTGGATCAGCCCGACGCAAGCGTTGGAAAGAAAACCCACCGCAAAGCCCTGACCTGGCCCGGTTTCGTGCCGGTCAGTTAATGGCCGGCACACCGCTGTGGAAACGGAATTCCACATCCGGTGACTCGATGAGCGCCTGTTCGGCAGCCCGCACACGCTCGATCACCTGAGCAATGTCCTTCGCGTCCCCGTATTGGTAGGCCAGTTTCAGGTAACCCTGGAAATGCCGGGCTTCACTTTTCAGCAGGCCAAAGTAGAACTTGCCCAGTTCTTCGTCCAGATGCGGCACCAGCGCCTCGAAACGCTCGCAACTGCGGGCCTCGATGAACGCCCCCACCACCAGGGTATCCACCAGTTTGACCGGCTCATGGCTGCGCACCACTTTGCGCAGCCCGGAGGCGTAACGCCCCGCAGATAGCTGGCGCAATCCGATTTTGCGCTTTTTCATCAGGCGCATGACCTGTTCGTGGTGCACCAACTCTTCCCTGGCCAGCCGCGACATCATGTTGATAAGGTCAACGTGGGAATGGTACTTGGCGATCAGGCTCAATGCCGTGCTGGCAGCCTTGAATTCGCAGTTCTTGTGGTCAATCAGCAGCGTTTCCTGATCGGCCAGCGCGGCCTGGACCCAGCCATCGGGGGTGCGGCAGCCTAGGAACTCGTGAATTTCGGGAAGGATCATGGGGCTCACGGACATAAAGGGTTCAATCGAAGGGCGCCGATTATACCGGCCCATCGCCAGACCACCAGCCGCGACCGTTGATATGCATCAAGTCCCCGATGCGCGACCAACAACTATAGTTGTGCAACGTTGTGCTTTTTACTTTCTGGAGAGGCCGATCATGCAAGCCATTCGCAGCATTCTGGTGATCATCGAACCCGAACACGCGGAAAGCCTGGCGCTTAAACGCGCCAAGTTGATTGCCGGCGTGACCCAGGCTCACCTGCACCTGCTGGTCTGCGACCGCAAGCACGACCATAGCGCCATGCTGAGTGTGCTCAAGACCGCGTTGCTGGCGGACGGCTACAGCGTCACCACCGAACAGGCGTGGAACGAAAGCTTGCAGGACACCATTATTGATGTGCAGCAAGCCGAAGGCTGTGGGCTGGTGATCAAGCAACACTTCCCCGACAGCCCGTTGAAAAAGGCACTGCTGACCCCTGCAGACTGGAAATTGCTGCGCGCTTGCCCGACCCCGGTGCTGTTGGTGAAAACCTCGAAACCCTGGACCGGCGGTGTCATCCTGGCGGCGATCGACGTGGGCAATCTCGATGGTGAGCACCGCACGTTGCACGCCACTATCGTCGATCACGGTTTTGACATCGCCAGCCTCGCCAAGGCCCACCTGCATGTTATCAGCGCACACCCCTCGCCCATGCTGTCGGCCGCAGACCCGTCGATGCAGCTCAGCCAGACCATTGAGGCGCGCTATCGCGAACAGTGCAAGGCATTCCAGGCTGAGTTCGATATCGATGATGAGCATCTGCACATCGAGGAAGGCCCGGCGGATGTGCTGATTCCGTTCATGGCACACAAACTTCAGGCATCGGTAACGGTGATAGGCACGGTGGCGAGGTCGGGGTTATCCGGTGCACTGATCGGCAACACCGCTGAAGTAGTGCTCGATGCGGTGGAAAGTGATGTGCTGGTGCTCAAGCCGGATACGGTGATGGACCATCTGGAGGAAATGGTCGCGCAGCATTGAAATCATACATGTCGCCCTGCCCCTGTAGGAGCGAGCTTGTCGAGGCGTCGAACCGTCGCGATGGCGCCGTGTCAGCCAGC
>Ga0308165_1002479_pt1 | contig 21881 bp, 18 predicted proteins | sample PhyWR2_FD_201032 | JGI IMG/M metagenome (GOLD analysis project Ga0308165, IMG submission 201032) | Phyllosphere microbial communities from UC Gill Tract Community Farm, Albany, California, United States - DLSLW.R2 | ecosystem: Host-associated > Plants > Phyllosphere > Unclassified | place: USA... | reverse complement strand
CCCGAGCACCAATGGGTAATCCAGTTTGCTCGGCAGCAGAGTAAAGATCACCGCCGCCATCAGCGACCAGTTGAGCGCTCCCAACGCCAATTGCAGAATCGCCATGCGCACCGATGGCAGGTTGATCTCCACGCCGCGTATCGACCACTCCCGCCGCTTGGAAAACCGGCATGCGGCCAGATAACCCGCGCTCACCAGCAACAGTAAAAAGCCCACACCCTGCAATGCATCGCTGCTGAGTTTCCAGCCTGGCGGCATGCGTACCAAGCCGCTGCTGAACACCGCACCGGCGATGAGCATGTAGCCGAACCAGTTTGTCGTCAGGCTAAGCCCGAGGATCTTCGCGATGTTGCCCTTGCTCACGCCAAGCCGCGAGTACAGGCGAAAACGCATAGCGATGCCGCCGACCCAGGCACTGAGGTTGAGGTTGAAGGCGTAGCTGATGATGCCCACGGGCAGGATCTGCTTCCAGGTCAGGTCCTGTCGGATGTAGGTGCGGCCGATCAGGTCATAGCTGGCGTAGGTCAGGAAACTCAGCAGAGTCAGACCGGCAGCGATGACCAGGGTGCGCACCTTGAAGTCGGCGAGGGTGTCGAACACCTCGTTCCATTCGATGCGCTGGGCCAGCATCGTCAACAGCACGATCAGCGCCAGAAAGAACAACATCGTCAGCGGTTTTTTCCACTTGGCCCAGCGTGATGAATGTTGGCCGTCAGTGCGCGTGGGCGATTGAGTATCAGTGCGTTCCATGGCGATCGCCCCCGGTGGCGTGAGTAAACAGTTTCAAACGTGGCTTGTGCGCCGGCAGCCACCCCGCCCAGGACGGGAAATGGCGAAGGAAGTGAAACACCAGGAAACCCACGGTCATGTGCCAGATTCGTCCGCGCGGCGCCTTGTCCGGATCCATGGCTTTGCAATGGTTTTCACTGAGGATTTCCAGGCGATCGAACAATTCCTGGTTGAACACACGATCACGGATCAGCACGTTGGCTTCCAGGTTCATCGACAGGCTCAGCGGGTCGAGGTTGCTCGAACCGACGGTGGCCCAATCCTCGTCGACCAGCGCGACTTTGCCGTGCAGCGGGCGCTCACAGTATTCGTGGATCTGCACACCGGCCTTGAGTAGGTAGTCATAGGTCATGCGCGCCGCCAGTTTGGCCACCAGCATGTCCGGCTGGCCTTGCAGGATCAGGCGTACCTCAACGCCCCGTCGGGCGGCATTGCGGATTTCGCGCAGCAAACGGTATCCGGGGAAAAAGTACGCGTTGGCAATCACCACCCGGCGCTGGGCCGTGCGCAGCACCTGCCGGTAAACCTCTTCGATGTCGGTGTTGTGATCGCCGTTATCGCGATAGACGAGGCGTACCTGGCCATCGTGGTCGCTGATCGCCAACTCTGAGCGCCGCTGCCGGCGCCGTTGCCACCAGTATTTGGCGCGCGCCGGCCGGCCGCTTTGCAACAGGGCGAAATGATGAATATCCGCCACGGCCGGTCCCTGGATTTCGACGGAGTAATCCTGCTTGGCCTCCGGCCCGAAATCAGCGAGGTGGTCAGCGGAAAAGTTGATGCCGCCGATGAATGCAATCGTGCCGTCCACTACCACGATCTTGCGATGCAGGCGGCGGAACCAGTTGGTGCGAAAGCCCAGGTGCTTGGGTGCGGGGTCGAACATCTGGATGTGTACGCCGGCCTGGCTCAACGCGGTCAGGTAGCCGGTGGTCAACTCTCCGCAGCCGAAACCATCGAAGTTTGCGGTGACGCGCACGCCGCGTTGCGCCGCCTCGATCAGCACTTGCTGCAGTTCGTGTCCGACCTTGTCCTCGAACACGATGAAGGTTTCCAGGAGGATTTCGGTCTTGGCTTCACGCATCGCCTCGAACACCCGTGGAAAATAGGCTTCGCCATTTTCCAGCAGCCTCACCAGGTTGTTGCCTTGCCAACCGTACTCGACATCGACCACGCCGGGGGCTCGGACGCCCGGCTCCATGGCCACATGCTCCACGCGGGTCTCTTCCAACGGGGCGCTGCTCATAACTCGATCTCCACCGAAAGGGGGGCGTGGTCGGAAAGGTGCGACCAGGGGCGCGTTGACAATACTTGCGGGCGGCTGGCCTTGAGGTTGCGCACATAGATGCGGTCCAGGCGCAAAGCAGGCAAGCGCGCCGGGAAACTGCGTGCCGGTTTGCCGTGGTGCTCGGCGAATACTTCGCGCAGGCCGCACGGCTTGAGTAATGCGTCGGCACGCTGGCGCCAGTCATTGAAGTCACCGGCGACGATCACCGGCGCATCGGCGGGCAATTTGTCGAGAAGCCGGGCCAGCAGTTTCAGCTGTTCGTTGCGATGGGTTTCGCGCAGTCCCAGGTGAACGCAGATCGCATGCACCTGCGGACCATCGCCCGGCAGGCGCAACACGCAATGCAGCAGGCCGCGGTTCTCGTGGCCGCTGATGGACACGTCGAGGTTGTCATGCTGGATGATCTGGAATTTCGACAGCAGCGCATTGCCGTGATCGCCTGCCGGGTACACCGCATTGCGCCCGTAGGCAAACTGCGGCCAGAGCGTGTCGGCGAGGAACTCGTATTGCGGCATCGCCGGCCAATTGCTGTAGCGCTGGGGGTGATGTTCGTGGGCGCCGTGGACCTCCTGCAGGAACACCACGTCGGCCGACACGCTGCGCACGGCCTCACGCAGCTCAGGCAGAATGAAACGCCGATTGAGCGCCGTGAAGCCCTTGTGCGTGTTCACGGTCAGCACCGTGAAACGATGCACCGGCGGCGGGGTTGGCGTTCCCTGTACGGGGGGGCTCAACGGCAAGGATTCACTCATGAAAGCACCCCATCGGCCACCGGTTCGCCCGGCGTGGTCTCAAGGTTCTTGTCCAGGCCGAACCGCTTGAGCAAATGGCGGGCGTCGTAAGGCGCATGCACTTTGACGTCGTTGTCGAAAAAGCAGAACACGTCGCGAGATTTGCGCGGTTTTGGTTTCTGTCGGGGCGCGATCAGGTGCGGGTCCGAGGGTTGCTGGCCGTGGTGCCAGGCCTCGATCCGATCGCCCCAGCGTTTTAGGGCTTCTGGCGTGTAGCCACTGGCATAGAGCTCCTCGGCTCCGTGCAGGCGCACATAGACGAAGTCGCTGGTAATGTCTTCACGGTAAGGCCATTTGCCGGCCGTGTCGGCGACCACCAGGGCGACGTTGTAGCGCTTGAGCAAGCGTACGAACTGTGGGTCGATGAAGCTGTCGTTGCGGATCTCCACGGCATGGCGTAGCGGCTTCTTCCTGTACGCCCGGGTGCTGGCCTGGCCGTGCAGGTGGTCGTCATGCTGGCGGGCGAGGGCCGCAGCCTCGGAGGTGTCGCGGGGCAGTTGTTCAAGAAAATGCTCAAACAGTTCGGGGTCGAACTTGAAGTTGGGTGGAAACTGCCAAAGGAACGGGCCGAGTTTTTCCTTGAGCTCCAGTACCCCGGAGGCGAAGAAGTTGGCCAGGGGCAGGTGGATGTCACGCAGACGCTTGATGTGCGTGATGAAACCTGGGGCCTTGACGCTGAAGATGAAGCCTCGCGGAGTTTCGTCATACCACTGGGCATAACGCTCCGGGCGTTGCAGGGCGTAAAACGATCCATTGATCTCGATACTGTTGACGGCCCGTGAGGCGAACTGCAATTCACGCTTCTGGGTAAGCCCCTTTGGGTAGAAATCCCCCCGCCAGGGCGTATAACGCCAGCCTGAAATTCCGATGTGAATCGCCGCCATGTCGCCTCCTGTCCGAGTGCCCCAATTACAGGCTGACTGCGCGAGGGCGGCGAAAGTTTCGAGCGAGTGACGCATGACCTGTAGGAGCGAGCATGCTCGCGATGGACGCAAGATCACCGCGGGGCATCAGGCCGCCAGCGTCATCGTTCAAGACCATCGCGAGCATGCTCGCTCCTACAGGCTGCTTAGCAAAAACCGAACTTGCCGGGCAAATGCTGATCAGTTCCTTACAGACCCTTGTCGAGGAGCTCTCCGTTTTGCTCAAGTTCAGGATCATGATGTTACTGGGGGCGTTGCTGTGTTTGGGCAGCAACGGGTTGCAAGCCGCTGCGCTGCCGGGCGTTCCCGCAGCTGCCGAGGAACCGGCGAAACCCGAGCCGCTGGTCCAGGGTGGCCTGCTGGGCGCCATCAGTTCCAGCATCGATGACGTGCAGGACAAACTCGACCTCAACGAAAACCTGGTCGACGCCTGGCGCCTGCGCGCGGACCGGGCGGCGGACGAGGTCGGTAAGCTGGTGAACCAGCCGTCGTCGCGATCACCCATGAGCGTGGCGGGCGACTTCATGCTCTTGTCCGGTGTTTGGCTCGGCGTGTTCGCCTTGCTCACGGTGCTCGGCGGCTTGCTGGCGCGGCGCTTGAGTCAGGGACGTTGGCTGCGCGAGCGTCATCGTGCGCAGGATCTGCTTGGCTACGTGTTGCCGTACACGTTACCCGCGCTGGTCTGCCTGCCGTTGACCCTCTATGCCAGTCATTTCATGCCCGTCTCGGTAGGCAGGGCGCTGGCGCTGTGTTTTGCCTACGCCACCAGCAGCGGCATTTTCTCTACGTCGATGTTCTTGTGCGTGGTGGTGTTGTTCAAGACTGGCCACAAGCGCCCGGCCGTGCAGATTATCCGTGATTACTGCCCCAGACCGCTGTTCCTCATCGGCTTCCTCGCTGCCCTCAGCGATGCCTTGACCAGCCCGCAAATCGCCCGGCAAATCGGTGGCAATCTCACCAGCAGTATTGCGGTGTTCACCGGCCTGTTCGCCTCGGTCATCTTCGGACTGCTGGTGATTCGCCTGCGCCGGCCGGTGGCACACCTGATTCGTAACCGCTCGCTGGCGCAGCGCTTGAAACAGCCCTCATTGCAGGAGTCACTGCGAATATTTTCCGGACTCTGGTATCTGCCGATCCTGCTGATGGTGCTGGTCTCGGTGATCAACCTGATCGGTGTTGGCGAAGACAATCAAAAAGCCCTGCGCTGCGCGCTGTTCACGACCATCTTGCTGATCGCCACCGTGTTCCTCAGCACGGTGTTCCAGCACCTGTTCAAATCCCGCAAAGCCGAAGCGATCCAGCGCAGCAGCGCCTACAAGGAACGTTTTCTCAGTTTGCTGCATGCCTTGCTGCGGATCGTCATGGCCGTGGCGTTCATCGAAATTCTCGGACGCATCTGGGGTGTCTCGCTGTTTGAATTCGCCGAGCGCAACTCAGTGGGACGGGCGATCAGTGATTCGCTGAGCAGCATCGGCCTGATCCTGCTCGTGACCTGGCTGCTGTGGGTGGTGCTCGACACGGCGATCCAGGAAGCCTTGAAACCACCGGTCAACAAGCGCTCGGCGCGACAGCCGAGCACGCGGGTCAAGACCATCCTGCCGCTGCTGCGCAACGCGATCAAAATCATTCTGGTGGTGATCTGCGCGATTACCACCATGGCCAATCTGGGCATCAATGTCGCGCCGCTGCTGGCGGGTGCCGGTGTGGTCGGCCTGGCCATCGGTTTTGGTTCGCAACAACTGGTGCAGGACGTGATCACCGGTCTGTTTATCATCATCGAGGACACGCTGTCGGTGGGTGATTGGGTGGTGCTCGATTCCGGTCACGCCGGTACGGTCGAAGGCCTGACCATCCGTACCTTGCGCCTGCGTGACGGCAAGGGTTTTGTCCACTCCGTGCCGTTTGGCCAGATCAAGGCCGTTACCAACCAGTCGCGGCAATTCGCGTTTGCGTTTTTCTCCGTGCAGTTCACCTATGACACCGATGTCGACCAGGCCATCGCGCTTATCCGAGAGGCCGGGGATTCGATTCGCGAGGACGCGTTTCTCAAGTACAACCTGCAAGGCCCGCTGGATGTATTCGGTGTCGACAAGATGGACCTCAACGGCGTAGTGCTGACGGCGCAATTTCGCACGGTGTCCGGCGGGCAATATGCGGTGAGCCGGGCGTTCAACCAGCGCTTGAAAAAGCTTGTGGATAACAACCCATCTGTGCATTTCGCGCAGACTTATCCACAGCAGGTTTTCATGCCGAAGCGGCAGGCGGCGCAGGAGGATATGCAGGAGGAGAGTGCGGGGGTGGTGTTGCCGGATCCTTCGAGGACTTAGGCAGGGTTTTTAGTGTACGAACGCCCTCTGTAGGAGCGAGCACGCTCGCGATGAAGGTCCGGACACCGCGGGGCTCCAGACAGCCAGCGTCATCATTGACGACCATCGCGAGTAAACTCGCTCCTACAAGGGGCTTGTGTAGGAGCGGGCATGGCCCTCAAAAAGGTCGGATCAGCTTGTCCTGCAACGCCACATCTGCCTCCACCCAATAAACGGGCTTGCCGGCAATCACCGCCGCGACCGGCAACCCATCGCGGTACACCAACCGATTACTTGCCAATGCCGGCACTTTCGCCCCCGGCAGCAATGTGCCAGCCAGGTTCAGCGGGTCAACGCCGCACACCACGATCAGACTGCCGTCATGTCCACGCCGGCGGACTTCGCGTAGTAAGGGAATCGCCTCCGGCAAGGCGAACTGCTCACCGGCCAGGCCACTGACAAACCGTCCGCCGCGAATCTCGCCCCTGGCTTCCAGGCGATGAAAGGTGCGTAGCAACTCACGCCAACTCGGCAGCCAATCCGCCTCGCGCTCCAGCAGACGCCAAAACACCACGCCGTAACGCCGAAGCAAGGTCATGGCGATGTGTTCGAGAGTGTCACTGGGGATGGGCTGGTTTTTATCCCGCGCGGCGGCTGTCGGCCCGCGTCGCAGTAAAGCCCAACGCCCAGCATCGTCCATGCCGCCGATGAATGCCCCCCGTCCGCGTCGACTGCTGCGGGTTTGGCGTTTGCTGGCGGGTGTGATCAGGGCGCGCAACCCGGCAAAACTGTCAGCATTCACCAACCCGGCACCCACCAGTTCCTGCAAGGCGATTTCCAGCTCGGTACGCAGCAGATGGGCCTCATGCATCAGCTCATCGAAAAACAGTGCGCCGTGCTGGTTGAAGGCGTCGTAGACCTTCTGCGCTTTAGGCGACAGTTCACTCACCGGCGTTTGTTCCGTCAGGCCGCTCCACAACCCGACCTGGCTGCGCGGCAGCAGCACAATCGGCGTGGTGCGCAAGGCGCTGCTGGCGCTGTGCGCGGTCAGGCGCGTCCACACCAGTTTGCCGCTGCGGCACAGCTCATCCAGCCAGCTCGGCGAATAGTCTTTGATGCGCGCCGGCAGGATGTCGCTGTCCCAGGCTGAAGCAGCGGCGGGGTAGCCTTCGAACTGGCCGATAATCGCCGGCAAGACCGCGCTGCCCTTGCCTTGAGCGCTCGCGGACGCATGCTGCCAGTCGAACAGAAAACGCATGAAGTCCTGCAACGCCACCGGTTCGATTTCACGGCGCAGACGCTTGACCGTGTAACGATGAATTCGGGCGAGCAGATGCCGCTCGCACCATTGTTCCTGGTCCGCGCCCGGAGTGAAAAATCCGCGCAGCACATAACCTTCGCGCTCCAGTTGCGCCAATGCCTGGGCGACTTGCGCCGATGGCAATTGCAGAGGATCGGCAATCGCCTGCAACGGCAACGGACCAAAAGCACCGAGCCGCGCGCGGATGACTTCCACCACTGCGTCGTCTGCGTCCCAGGCTTCATCGAACCCCGGCAGCGTCTGTAGCGGCGGTCGTAGAATCGCCTGTGGATAAATCGCTTGCAGGCACGTCAGCCGCTCCACGGGTAGCCACAACGATTGCCCGTCATCCAATTGCAAAAGGCTGGCGCGACCACGTTCCGCGAGCACGGCCAGCCATTCGTGCCATTGGAGATTGGCCTGCGCCTCCACTGCGCTGATGCAGGCCAGGCTCATCAGCGTTTCATGCATTTCATCGACACTGGCCGGTGTCGGCCAGGCTTCGTCGCACACCGCTCGAATCGCCTCGGCATCCAGGGCCCCGAGGTCGTCGGTGGATTGCGCATCGGTCCAGCGGCGGTTGATCACCGCTTGAGTGCGCCGCTCTTCCAGCGGTGCGTCGTCGAGAAAGGTGTAAGGCCGTGCACTGAGGATTTCTGCCGCCAGTGGCGAGGGCGCCGGCAGATCGCGGCTGATCAGTCGAATCTCGCCGCGTTCCATGCGCCGCAACAGCGTGAGCCAGCCTTCGCAGTCCATGGCTTCGTGCAGGCAGTCGTCGAGAGTCTGCTCCACCAGAGGGTGCTCGGGCACCTCGCGCTCGCCAGCGAGGTTTTCAACGCAGGCGATCTGGTCGGGAAATACGCTGGCGATCAGGTCTTCGCTTTTCATCCGCTGGATCTGTGGCGCGACCTTGCGCCCGCCGGTAAAACGCGGCAGCGCCAGTGCGACTCCGGCGTTCCAACGCCAACGCACCCCGAACAGCGGCGCCTCGAGCACGGCTTGGATCAGCAGGTGTTCGGCGCTGTTGCTGTGCAGATAGCGCCAGACTTCGTCCAGTTCAAAACTGTGGCTGGTGGACAGCGACAGGACAATGGCATCTTCACTGGCGGCGGCCTGCAGTTCGAAGTTGAAGGTGCGGCAGAAGCGCTTGCGCAGCGCCAGGCCCCACGCGCGGTTGACGCGGCTGCCGAAGGGCGTGTGGATGATCAATTGAGTCCCACCGGACTCGTCGAAAAAACGCTCCATCACGAGCGTATCCTGCGAGGGCAGGGCACCCAGTGTCAGGCGCGCCCGGGCCAGGTAGTCGACCAATTGCTCGGCGCTGGCGAGGTCCAGGCCGAGGGTGTCGGTCAGCCAGTCCACGGTGGGTTGCAAGTTGCCGGGGGTGGCGCTCAGCAACTCGTCGATGTGCCCTTGCAGGCGCGCCACGGCGAATGACAACTCGCTACTGCGTCCCGGCGCTTCACCGAGCCAGAACGGAATGGTCGGTGGCTGACCCTGTGCGTCCTCGACCCTGACCTTGCCCGTCTCGACCCGCAGGATGCGGTACGAGGTGTTGCCCAGCTGGAAGACGTCGCCAGCAATGCTTTCCACGGCGAAATCTTCATTGACGCTGCCAATGTTCAGGCCCTGGGGTTCGAGCAGCACGCTGTAGTCGGCATTGTCGGGGATCGTGCCGCCGCTGGTCACGGCGGTCAGCCGACTGCCGCGACGGGCGCGCAGTGTACGGGTCACGGCGTCGCGGTGCAGGAACGCGCTGCGGATACCCTGGCGCCCGTTGTAGCCTTCGGCGAGCATTTGCAGCAGCGCCTGATAGTGCTTGTCATCGAGTCCGGCGTAGGGCGAAGCCTGCCGGAACATGTCCAGCAACGCCTGTTCGTGCCATTCCTGGCAACTGACCTCGGCGATGATCTGCTGGGCCAGCACATCCAGCGGCGCGAGTGGAATGTGCAGGATGTCGAGCTCGCCACGCCGCACGCAGTCGAGCAGGGCGGTGCATTCGATCAGGTCGTCGCGGGTGGTGGCGAACAAGCGGCCCTTGGGCGTGCCACCCACCTGGTGGCCGGAACGGCCGACCCGTTGCAGAAAGCCTGCAATCGACCGTGGCGAGGCAATCTGGCACACCAGGTCAACGTCGCCAATGTCGATACCCAATTCCAGCGAAGCGGTGGCGATCAGCACTTGCAGTTCGCCGCGCTTGAGCCGTTGTTCGGCGTCCAGGCGAAACTCCTTGGCCAGGCTGCCGTGGTGGGCCGCGACGGCCTGTTTGCCCAGACGCTCGCTCAGATGCCGGCTCAGGCGTTCGGCCAGGCGCCGGGTGTTGACGAATATCAGCGTGGTGCGGTGCTCCCGGGCGAGCGTGGCGAGGCGGTCGTAGACCAGCTCCCACACGTCATTGGCCATCACCGCCGACAACGGCACCGGCGGCACTTCGATGGCCAGGTCTCGGGGACGGGCGTGGCCGATGTCGATGATCTCGCAGGGGCGGTCGCGTCCGACCAGGAAGCGTGACACCGCCTCGATGGGTTTTTGCGTGGCCGACAGACCGATGCGCATCAACGGGGTCGAACTCAACGCCTGCAGACGTTCCAGGCTCAGGGCCAGGTGACTGCCGCGTTTGCTGGCGGCGATCGCATGGATTTCGTCGACGATGACCGTGCGCGTGGATTTGAGCATGTGCCGGCCGGAATCGGAGCCGAGCAGCACGTATAGCGATTCCGGGGTGGTCACCAGAATGTGCGGCGCGGTCTTGCGCATGGCCGAGCGCTCTTTTTGCGGCGTGTCACCGGTACGTACGGCGGTGTTGATGCGCAGCTCGGGCAAACCCATGGCGCGCAGTTGCGCGGTGATGCCGGCCAGCGGGGTTTGCAGGTTGATCTGGATGTCGTTGGACAGGGCCTTGAGCGGCGACACGTAGACCACCAGCGTTTCGTCGGGCAACCCTTCGCCGCTCTCCAGCCCGCGATGGACCAGGTCATCGAGCACGGCGAGAAACGCGGTCAGCGTCTTGCCCGAACCGGTGGGCGCGGCGATCAAGGTCGAACGGTGCTGGCGGATCAGCGGCCACGCCCGGGCCTGGGCGGCTGTGACCGTTGGGAAGGTGCTGCTGAACCAGGCGCTGACGGCAGGGTGGAAGCCGTTCAGGGCACTGTCTGCGGGGATGGGCAGGTTCATGGGGCAGTTATGCGGGTGGGGGCGGGAAGATGCAAGTACCGTTCAAGATCTTTGCTGGCTCTATTGCGAGCAGTCGCTACACCACACAACCCGGACATCGACACTTTACGGATGACGGTTGCGCACTAAAGCCGCAAAATGCAACGATTCCGACAACTTTCATTTTTTTCCACCAAGACTGGGCCTGCTGACTCTATGCGAATGCGCCTTATGTTACTGGGCGGCGGAAATGCCCTTGGGCAGGCGCTGATTCGCCTCGGTGCGGAGGAAGACATCGGCTTCCTCGCCCCCCGCCCTCCGCAAGACGGCTGGGATGCCGCGAGCCTGACGCAACTGCTTGACGATACCCGCCCGGATGCGGTGATCAACCTTGCCTACTACTTCGACTGGTTTCAGGCGGAGGCCGTCAGCGAGCTGCGTCTGGCCGGGCAGGAGCGGGCCGTCGAGCGCCTGGCCGAATTGTGCCAGCATCACGACATCGTCCTGCTGCAACCGTCGAGCTATCGCGTATTCGACGGCTCTCGCGCCACCGCCTACAGCGAAAAAGACGAACCCGTACCGCTTGGCCTGCGCGGCCAGGCGTTATGGCGAATCGAGCAGAGCGTGCGTGCCACGTGCCCGCAACATGTGTTGCTGCGTTTCGGCTGGCTGCTCGATGACAGCCCCGAAGGTACACTCGGACGATTCCTGGCTCGTGCCGAAAACCCCGAAGAGCTCTTGATGGCCGATGACCGTCGGGGCAATCCGACACCGGTGGACGATGCGGCCCGGGTGATCATTTCGGTGCTCAAGCAACTCGACTGTGCGGCGCCGCTGTGGGGCACCTATCACTACGCCGGGCACGAGGCGACCACGCCGCTGGCACTCGGTCAGGCGATTCTCACCGAAGCCCGCGCGCTGCATCCGCTGGCCATCGAAGAGCCCACCGCCCAGGCTCACGCCGCGCGCCCGGACGCTGCCGAAGAGCCGCAACACGCGGTGCTGGCCTGCAAGAAAATTCTTCACACCTTCGGGATCAAACCACGCGCCTGGCGTGCGGCACTCCCGGGTTTACTGGACAGGTTTTATCGCCATGGCTGACGGCCCCGTTCTCATTACCGGTGGTGCCGGTTTCATCGGCTCGCACCTGACCGATGCCTTGCTCGCCAAGGGCTACTCGGTGCGGATTGTCGATGACCTGTCCACGGGCAAGCGCAGCAATCTGCCGCTGGATAACCCCAGGGTCGAACTGATCGTCGGCGATGTCGCTGATGCGACGCTGGTTGCGCAGGCGATGAGTGGTTGCAGCGCGGTGGCGCACCTGGCAGCGGTCGCGTCGGTGCAAGCTTCGGTGGACGATCCGGTGAGGACCCACCAAAGCAATTTCATTGGCTCGCTCAACGTCTGCGAGGCCATGCGCCAGGCCGGGGTCAAGCGTGTGCTGTTTGCCTCCAGCGCGGCGGTCTATGGCAACAACGGTGAAGGGGAGTCGATTGACGAGGACACGCCCAAGGCGCCGTTGACGCCCTACGCTTCGGACAAACTGTCCAGCGAACATTACTTCGATTTCTACCGCCGCGAGCACAAACTGGAACCGGTGATTTTCCGCTTCTTCAACATTTTCGGCCCGCGCCAGGATCCGTCCTCGCCGTACTCCGGGGTGATCAGCATTTTCAGCGAGCGTGCGCAGAAGGGCTTGCCGATCAGCGTGTTTGGCGACGGCGAGCAGACGCGGGATTTTGTCTACGTCGCAGACCTTGTCGATGTGTTGGTGCAGGCGATCGAGCAACCGCAGCCCGAGGCGGGAGCGGTCAATGTTGGCTGGAACCAGGCCACCAGTCTCAAGCAGATGCTCGATGCCTTGAAAGAAGTGGTCGGTGAACTGCCACCGGTGAATTACGGTCCGGCGCGTTCTGGCGATATCCGCCATTCACGGGCGAATAACCAACGCTTGCAGGCGCGTTTTGTCTTGCCTGCCCGCACGTCGATGAGTGTCGGCTTGGCGCGTTTGCTCGGACGTTGAGCGGATGCCGCGGCAATAGAAAAAGGCGCCTTCACAGGCGCCTTTTTTTTGCAGCTCGTTCCCACCACGTGAACGATTTTTAGAACTTGTAGCCCAGGCCGACCATGTAGATGAACGGGTCGACATCCACGTTGACCTTCGCCCGAGTACCCGGTGCGACGGCATTGTTTTCAACGGTCGCCTGGGTATCGATGTCGATGTAACGCACTTGGGCGTTCACCAGGATGTTGTCGGTGATCATGTAGTCGGCACCGACCTGGAACGCCATGCCCCAGGAGTTTTTCGCCTTGAAGTTGCTGAAGCCACTGGACTTGGCATCGCTGCTCAGCTCTTCATCGAAGATCCAGGTGTAGTTGATGCCGGCGCCGACATAAGGCTGGAACGCCGACTTCGAATCCAGAGGGTAGTACACGACACTCAGGGTAGGCGGCAGGTGTTTCAGGCTGCCGAGTTTGCCGTTGGCTGCGTCCAGCGCGGTGTTCTTGAGTTTCACGTCATGCTGGAACGGGGTAGCGGCCAGCAGCTCGATACCCCAGTGGCTGTCGAGCATGTAAGCGAAGTTCAGACCCAGTTGGGTGTCGCTGTCCATGGTTGCCTTGCCGCCCAGGTCAGCACCTTTGAGCGGGCCCTGATCGACCTTGACGCTGGAACTGTCGGCTTTCGGGTTGACGGTGATGGCACCGGCCCGGATCAGGATGTCGCCCGCTTCGTGGGCGTGGGCGATCGGGGCGGCGAGTGCGAGGGCGAACAACGAAGCGCTGAGCAAAGACTTGTGCATGGAGGCTCCCAAAGGACGTTTTAAATGTTTGATGTCCCAATGGTACGGAGCCGCCTGATACGGTCTTTTGATTCAGCTCAATGAAACAGTGATGGGTGAATTTTTTGCGGAACTTCGAGGGACCCATCGCGGGCAAACCCGCTCCTACCGAGGATACCGGCGCGTCGACTCACTCCGGCAACTCATACATGTAAATCTTGTCCGCCTCCATCTGATATCCAGCATCGGCCAGTTCACTGGTGGACGCTTTCACCTGCATCGCTCCTTCCACCCAGTACGGCTGATACAACTCGTCGACCTTGACCCCCACTTCGCTTTTCACGTGCACGATCTGGTTCGACGGCGGTGGCGGCACGTGGATGCAGGCGCCGAAATACGGCACCAGCAGGAACTCCGTGGTGCGGCCCTCCTCGCTGACTTCCAGCGGCACGATGTAGCCCGGTAGTCGAATGTTCTGTCCATCCAGACTCATCACCACCGGTGCGTTGGGCATCGCCTGTTTGGCCGCTGGCGCCGACTCGGCGGACAGCGCATTGCTCATCTGCGAAAGGTCGTGCAGGGGTCTCATGTCCGGCACTTCGGGCATGGCATCCGGCGGGATCATTTCCGACCAGGTCAGTTCTTTCGGCTCGGCGGCCCAGAGCGGCAGGGCGACCAGCATCAACAGCGCAAGCAAAGCGCGGGGCATGTTCAACTTCCTCATAAACGGATCGACAGGCCATCGGCCAGGGATTGGCGATACGCGCGCCAGGCCGGCACGCTGCCCATCAGCAGAGCAGCGATCAGGATGCCACCGAGCAGCGTCCATTCATATTCGCTTGGCCAGGCCAGCGGCAGATACAAACCGTAATTGGCCTGCACGTAACCCTGTGCAGCGGCGATGCCCACGTACAGCAATGCCACGCCGGCAATCACCCCCGACAGCGCCAGGGCGAACGCCTCCAGCACCAGCAATGTCGCGACGTGCCATGGCCGGGCGCCAACCGAGCGCAAAATCGCCATCTCGCGACGGCGCTCATTGAGACTGGTGAGAATTGCCGTCAGCATGCCGATCAACCCGGTCAGCACCACAAACAACGACACCACGAACAAGGCTTTTTCCGCGGTGCTCATCAAACTCCACAGCTCTTGCAGCGCCACGCCCGGCAGGATCGCCAGCATCGGCTCGCCGCGAAATTCGTTGATCTCGCGTTGCAGGGCGAAGGTGGAAATCTTGCTGTTGAGGCCCAGCATGAACGCTGTGATCGCCTGGGGCGTCAGGTCCATGTTGCGTGCCTGATCGGCGCTGATCCGTCCGTTGCCCCGTGCCGGGACACCGTTGTGCCAGTCGATGTGAATCGCCTCCATGCCACCGAGGCTGATGTGCAACGTGCGGTCTACCGGGGTGCCGGTGCGTTTGAGAACGCCCACCACGGTGAAGGGTTTATCGTCGTGCTTGACCAGGCTGATCGCGGCAACACCGTGGGCCAGCACCAGTTTGTCACCGAGTTTGTAATGCAGTGCCTCGGCCACTTCGGCGCCCAGTACCACTTCAAACGGATCGGTGGCGAAGGCGCGTCCGTCCGCCAGCTCCAGATGCTGCTGGCGCCCATATTGATAATGCTCGAAGTACGCCTCGGTGGTGCCCATGACGCGATAGCCGCGGTGGGAATCGCCCAGGGACATCGGGATCGCCCACTTCACTTTCGGGTTGTTGGCGAAGTGTTCGAAGCTGTCCCAGCGAATGTTGTTGGTGGCGTTGCCGATGCGGAACACCGAATACAGCAACAGGTTCACCGAGCCCGAGCGGGCGCCGACAATCAGGTCGGTGCCGCTGATGGTGCTGGCGAAGCTGGCCTTGGCCTCGGTTCGCACACGCTCCACTGCCAGTAGCAGGCAGACCGACAGGGCGATGGCGAAGGCGGTGAGGATCGCGGTGAAACGGCGGTTAGCCAGGCTGGCCATCGCTAGACGAAACAAATACATCTCAGACCTCTGCGGGCGTGGCGGCGCGATTGAGTTCGGCCAGCGACAGGTTGCGATCGAACAGCGGCGCGAGGCTCTGGTCATGGCTGACGAACAGCAGGCTCGATCCCGCTTCACGGCACTCGGCAAACAGCAGGCGGATGAAATTTTCCCGCGCGTCGTAGTCCAGGGCCGAAGTGGGTTCGTCCGCGATCACCAGTTCCGGTTGACCAATCAACGCGCGAGCGGCAGCCACCCGTTGTTGCTGGCCGATGGACAGCGAGTCGGCGCGCCGACCCAGGATGCTTTCATCCTTCAAGCCCAGATGCGCGAGCAGCGTCGCTGCGGCCTGGTCGACGCTGCCGTGGCGCTGCTTCGCGCGTTCGGCGCGCAGCCTGGAAAAGTGGCAGGGCAACTCGACGTTCTCGCGCACCGAAAGAAACGGCAGCAGGTTGAACTGCTGGAAGATGTAGCCGGTGTGGTCGACACGGAAGCGATCACGGGCTCCGGCGCCCAGTTCAGTGAGTTCCTGGCCGAGCAGGCGGATGCTGCCGCGATCCGGCTTCTGCACGCCGCCAAGCAGCCCGAGCAGGGTGGTCTTGCCACTGCCACTGGGGCCCTTGAGGAACAGGGTTTCTCCGGGCTCCAGGCGAAACGCCGGGATGTCCAGCAGTGGCGGGTGACCGGGCCAGCTGAAGCCCAGGTCTGACAATTCGATGAGTGCTTGGGTCATGTGAAACCGATTGGGTGAATGACTCGTTACTTACCCTGTAGGAGCGAGCTTGCTCGCGATGGACTCAAGACTTGCGCAGGGCATCATTCCAGCCCGCGTTATCGTTGATCTCCATCGGAAGCATTCAAGCGTCAGGAGTTAGAACTTCAGCGCCGCTGCCTTGGACGTCACTTCAACACCTTGCTGGCCGCTCGGGCTGATCAGTTGTACCTGAATTTTCTGGGTGGCTGGAAAGGTATTGAAGATGTTTGCCAGATCCAGGGTGTTCAGCGCGCCAGGCGTGGCGCAGGTGAACTGGTAGTGAGCGTGGATTTCGCTGTGCTCGTGGTGGTGCTCGCCCTTGGCGTCCTCGTCGTGGTCGTGATCATCGTCGGCCTCGGGTTTGTCACCGAACAACGGGCTTTCCAGTGCCTGGCTCGAGACCACACAACCGGCAGCTTTCGCCAGACTGAACAGGGCCAATGGCTTTTCAAGCTGTGCGCGGACAGCGGCGACCTTGGCCTTGTCGGCGTCGGTCGTGGCGGCGTGTTCGAACCCCACCAGGTTCATCGCAGGGCTTTCCAGTTCCAGCTCCAGGGTCTGACCATCGAGCGCGGCATTCAGGCGGCCGACGCCATGTTCGTGGGCACCGAGGCTGCCGTGCTCATGGTCGTGGTCATGTTCTTGCGCCGCCTGAGCGACAGCAAGTGGCAACAGGGCGAACGGCAAAGCGAGGAGCAAACGACGCATGGGGAAGTCTCCGGAACCTGAGATGAATAATTTGTTATGTAATCTTATAACGTTGGTGCGCAGAGTTTGACTGTCTGCTTGGCGTTGCACAAGTCCCATGGGAGCATGTGAGCCAGAAATGTGCGGGAGCAGACTTATGGTGCGGATACGCGGAACCATCGGCGACTGGCCGGTGGATTTGACCCTGGAGATGGACGACGCCGACTGGGCGCGGCTCGGAGCACAGGTTCAGGTGGACAAACCTGAAGCCAGTGCGGCGCCGACCCGAGCGCAAAGCCAGGACGACACGCAATGGCAAATCGCGAAGGATCTGCTGCGCAAGGCAGGGCAATTGACCGGGCCGGATTTGCTCGATCAGTTGCAAGGGCTGACCGGCAACGGGGCGTCAGGCAAACGCCTGCTGGTGCGCCTGCGCCATTGTGCCGAGGTGAAAGTGTCGAGCGGCGGGGACACGCCGCTCTATAGCTGGATCGGTCAGGCTTAATACAAGGCAGCGAACAGTTTGCGGCGATAAGTGGTCACCAGTGGGTGATCATTGCCCAGCAGTTCGAACACTTGCAGCAAGGTCTTGTGTGGCAAGCCCTCGCTGTAGCTGCGGTTACGGATGAACAACTTGAGCAGCGCATCCAGGGCCGCGTCGTACTGCTGGCGCGCCAGTTGCTGGATCGCCAGTTGATACACCGCTTCATCGTCCTGCGGATTTTTCGCCAGGCGCGCCTTCAGGACCGCGGCGTCCGGCAGATCCCTGGCCTGGCCGAGGAACTTGATCTGCGCCTTTGCACCTGCCAGGGCCGCTTTGTGCTCATCGGTCTTGACCGCGTCGAGCACGGTTTGAGCCTCGCCCAGCTCACCGCGCTCGGTCAGGCAGCGGGCGTAGAGAATCAGCGCCCTGGCGTTGGTATTGTCTTCACCCAGCAGCACGGTGAGCACGGCTTCGGCATCAGCGAAACGGCTCTCGTCGAACAGCGCCTGGGCCTGTTCGAGCGGGTCGGCTGCGGCCGGAGGCGGCATCTGCACATGCGGCTCGAGCATCGCCCGCACGGCCGACTCCGGTTGAGCACCGGCAAAACCGTCTACAGGCTGGCCATCCTTGAACAGCACCACGGTCGGCAGGCTGCGAATACCGAAGCGGGCCACGATGTCCTGTTCGACATCGCAGTTCACCTTGGCCAGCAGCAACTCGCCCTGATAGCTCTCGGCAATGGTCTGCAGCATCGGCATCAGCACTTTGCAGGGCGCACACCACTCGGCCCAGAAGTCCACCAGCACCGGCTTGTGAAAGGAGTTCTCGATCACCGACTGCTCGAAGTCGGCGGTCGTGGCGTCGAAGATGTAGGGCGTTTCCTGACTCATGGGGGATCTCTTGGCAAGCTAGATTGGGTTCACTATACGGCTTGGCGGGGGGTGGCCGGAAGCGCCCCTGTAGGAGCGGACTTGTCCGCGATGGTGGCCAACGATGACGCGGGGTACCTGATGCCCAGCGGTGGTGCTGAATCCATCGCGGACAAGTCCGCTCCTGCAGGGGGATTTTAACGCCGGCGTGCGTGATACAGGCTCACATGCCGAAACTCCTCGGGTTCGGCCAGGTCCGGCAGGGTTAATGCCTGCAACATCTCGATGCGCTGATACATCGGGTGACGAAAGTCCCGGACGCGCGAATCAGCCACCAGTGCTTCCTTGCCGCGACTCAGGAACTGATCGAGCAGCGGCAGGTTGGCTCGGTCATACAGCACGTCGGCCACCAGGATCAGGTCGAAGCGGTCGGTTTCGGCGAAAAAGTCCGCCGAATATTCCAGCTGCACGTTGTTGAGTTCGGCGTTCGCCCGGCAAGCGGCCAGTGCCAGCGGGTCGAGGTCGCAGGCCACCACTTCCAGCGCACCCGCTTTCACCGCCGCTATCGCCGCGACCCCGGAGCCTGCGCCGAAATCCAGCACGCGCTTGCCCTTGACCCAATGGGGGAACTCGGCGAGGTAACGGGCCACCGCCAGCCCGCTGGCCCAACAGAAACTCCAGTACGGCGGTTCATGCAGAATCCGTCGCGTTTCTTCGGGACTGAAGGCGCGGTCCATGCGGTCGCCGTCGATCAGCCAAAGCTTGAGCTCGGTGTCCGGCAACTCACACGTCACCAGTCGGGCATCGCCCAACAGTTCACTCAATGCTTGTTGCAGGTCCTGCGGTGCCGTCATGGTGCTTTGACAAATTGCAGCTCGCCCAGGGCCTGGGTCGTCGGCTGGGTAATGAGCTGCGAGGGCAGATGCAGAATCAATTGGCCAGATTGGCTGGCGCGACCGCGCAGTTCAACCCGGGCTCCGACGGGAAAGGCATCCGGGTTGAAGCGCAGGTGAAAGGGCAGCACCTGGTTGGTGCCGATCAGGCTGGAACTGGCGAGCAATTGTTGCGGACGGTCCTTTTCGTCGATCACCAGCAGGGCCAGTTCTACCTCGGCGCCCTCCGGGACGCCTTGCAGCGTGCCGCTCAGTTCGCGTTGGTAAGCGGGCAGCGGGCCGAGCTCTGTTGCCTGTCGGGCTTTCTTCTGTGCCGCCTGGGGGGCAGGGCCGGGAGTGGGCGGCTGGGGCTTGGGGGCGTCACTGCCGCAGGCCACCAGCAAGCTGAAAACACTGAGCAGTACGAGCGGTTTTAGGGGCATTAGGTGCTCCAGCAAGATGAAATCCATGAATTGACACGATTGCCAGTCTGTATACCGCAAACCCTATGGCTTGTCTTGCCACGGGGATGCGCTACCATGGCCCTCCCTTTTTTTGTTGCCTGCCACCATGCACTGTCCCTTCTGCGGTGCCAACGACACCAAGGTCATCGACTCGCGTCTGGTCGCCGAGGGCGAACAGGTGCGCCGCCGGCGCGAATGCCTGGCCTGCGGCGAGCGTTTCACGACGTTCGAAACCGCTGAGCTGGTGTTGCCGCGCCTGATCAAAACTGACGGCAGCCGTCAGCCATTCGACGAAGATAAACTGCGTGCGGGCATGCAGCGGGCGCTGGAAAAGCGCCCGGTGAGTGTCGAACGCCTTGAATCGTCATTGGTGCACATCAAGCACAAACTGCGCGCCACCGGCGAGCGCGAGGTCAAATCCCTCGTAGTTGGCGAACTGGTGATGACCGAGCTGAAAAAGCTCGATGAAGTCGCCTACATCCGTTTCGCCTCGGTGTATCGCCGCTTCCAGGACCTCAACGAGTTCCGCGAAGAGATCGATCGCCTGGCCAGTGAGCCGGAGAAAGAATGAGCGCGTCTGCCGAGCAAGCCATCCTCGATGCCCATTACATGGCTCGCGCCCTCGAACTGGCGCGCAAGGGTCATTACACCACTCACCCCAACCCAAGGGTCGGCTGTGTGGTGGTGCGTGATGGGCAGATTGTCGGCGAAGGCTGGCACGAGCGCGCTGGCGAACCCCATGCCGAGGTTCACGCCCTGCGCGCGGCGGGTGACAAGGCCAAAGGCGCCACCGCCTACGTGACCCTTGAGCCGTGCAGCCACCACGGTCGCACGCCGCCTTGCGCCGATGCGCTGGTGAATGCCGGCGTCGCCCGCGTGGTGGCAGCGATGCAGGACCCGAACCCGTCGGTCGCCGGACGCGGCCTGCAGCGCCTGGCAGAGGCCGGGATCGCTGTCGAAAGCGGCGTGCTGGAAAGCGAGGCACGACACCTCAATCAAGGCTTCCTCAAGCGCATGGAACACGGACTGCCTTTTGTGCGGGTCAAGTTGGCCATGAGCCTGGATGGCCGCACGGCGATGGAAAACGGCGAGAGCCAATGGATCACGGGCGCAGCCGCACGTTCGGCGGTGCAACGCCTGCGTGCCCAGGCCAGCGTCGTCCTGACTGGCGCCGATACCGTGCTGGCCGATAACGCCCGCTTGACCGTGCGCGCCGATGAGCTGGGCCTCGATGCCGGGCAAACCGCGCAGGTCATGAGTCGTCCGCCGCTGCGGGTGTTGATCGATGGCCGTCTGCGGGTGCCGCTGGATGCGCCGTTTTTCAAGGCCGGCCCGGCGCTGGTCGCTACCTGCATGGCCGTTGAGGAACAGTACGCCAACGGTCCGGAGTGCCTGATCGTGGCCGGCGGCGATGGCTTGGTCGACTTGCATCAGTTGCTGGTCGAACTGGCCCGTCGAGGTGTCAACGAAGTGTTGGTCGAGGCCGGCCCGCGCCTGGCCGGTGCCTTCGCTCAACAAGGCCTGGTGGACGAATTCCAGATATTCATTGCCGGCAAGTTTCTCGGGTCCACGGCCAGGCCTTTGCTGGACTGGCCGCTGGCGCACATGAAGGATGCACCCGAGCTCAAAATCACTGACATTCGCGCGGTGGGCGATGACTGGCGAGTCACTGCCATTCCTGCACCCAAGGCGAGCGTATAATCCCCGGCTGCGCCACACGACGGCCCTGTTCTCGAGGAGAACTCCATGTTTACCGGCATCATCGAATCCATCGGCAGTATTCGTGCATTGACCCCAAAAGGCGGAGATGTGCGGGTACATGTAGAAACCGGCAAGCTCGATCTGAGCGACGTCAAACTGGGAGACAGCATTGCGGTAAACGGTGTGTGCCTGACCGCAGTCGAACTGCCGGGCAATGGTTTTGCAGCAGACGTCAGCCGCGAAACCCTCGACTGTACCGCCATGAATGATCTGAAAAGCGGAAGTCCCGTCAATCTGGAAAAAGCCCTGACACCCACCACTCGCCTCGGCGGGCATCTGGTCAGCGGTCACGTCGATGGCGTGGGTGAAGTGGTTGCCCGCACCGAGAACGCGCGCGCGGTGGAGTTCCGCATCCGCGCACCGAAAGAACTGGCCAAATACATCGCCCACAAAGGCTCGATCACCGTCGACGGCACCAGCCTGACGGTAAACGCAGTCGATGGCGCCGAGTTCCTGCTGACCATCATCCCGCACACCCTCAGCGAAACGATCATGGCGTCTTACCAGCCGGGTCGCCGGGTGAATCTGGAAGTCGACCTGCTGGCCCGTTACCTGGAGCGTCTGCTGCTGGGCGACAAGGCCGCCGAGCCAAACGCTTCAAGCACCATTACCGAAAGCTTTCTGGCCGCCAACGGCTACCTCAAATCCTGAAAGAAGGGGGTGCCCTGTGGCGCTCAATAGCATCGAAGAACTGGTTG